>WNEY01006217.1_pt1 | contig 12065 bp, 12 predicted proteins | sample 5400531 | NCBI WGS metagenome assembly WNEY01 (sample SAMN13153338, study PRJNA577476) | soil metagenome | isolation source: 200 cm saprolite under Douglas fir tree site 1 | place: USA:California | collected 2015-04-18
GACGTCGCCGTCATCTCCCTCGAGCAGGTCGACCCGATTGAGCTCCCACACGGGAGCTGGAGCCGAATGCTCGTGACCGACAAGCAGACCGAAGGCAACCGCGCCTCGCTCGGTTACTCCGTCTTCACGCCAGGGACCGAGCTCACACCCGTGAAGCACGAGACCGAGGAGGTGGCATACGTCGTCAGCGGTCGAGGAGAGCTCCGCCTCGACGACCGGGCCGTACAGTTTGCGCCCGGCGACGCCCTGTACATCCCGGCCGACACGTGGCACGCGGTCGCTAACACTGGAGCCGACGAAGTGATCATGGTCTTCGGTTTTCCGCATCCGGACTACCCGCCCACCGAACGCCGTTAGTGGTCGCAATCGCGCAGTCGCTTCGCGAGCAGGTCGCGTGCGCGTGTCGCATCCTTGCGCTCGAGGGATATGCGGACCTCACGCTCGGCCACGTCAGCGGCCGCATTCCCGAAACCCCCACGATCTACATCAAGCGGAAGGGTATCGCTCTAGGCGAGACCGAGCCCGACGACGTCATCTCCTTCGAGCTCGACGATGCTGACGCGCTCGACTCGCCGGAGATGCATCTCGAGGCTGTGCTCCACACCGAAGTCTACCGGGCGCGGCCCGACGTCGGCGCCGTCGTCCATGGGCATCCGCCCTACGCCACCGCCCTTGCGGCGACCGGCGCGTCTCTCGAGTTGCTGACACACGACGCCGTGCTCTTCGTCGACGGCCTGGCGGTGTACGACGAGACCGCCGAGCTGATCACCCAAACCGATCAAGGTCGGGCGGTGGCCGCCGCGCTCGGCGATCGCAACGCGGTCTTGCTCCGAAACCATGGCGTGCTCGCGGTCGGGGGCGACGTGCCCTGGGCCGTGCTCGTCGCGTGCACACTCGAGCGCGCGGTCCGCCTGCAGGCGGTCGCCTCCGCCCTCGGCGAGCTGCGCCCGATCGACCAGGAGCTCGCGCGTCGTATGTATCCCGCCAAGTACCACGACGGCCTGGTCGAGGAGTACTGGCAGGCTTGGCTCAGGAAGCTCGAGCGCCACGACGACGACGCTCCGTCGGGTTTGTGATCGTCGAGCTGCACGTGAACGGCCGCCCCGTTCGCGAGGACGTCGCGCCGCAGGCGCTCCTGCTCGACTACCTGCGCGACCGGCATGGGCTCACGGGCGCGAAGCGCTCGTGCGACGTCCAGGTGTGCGGGACCTGCACGGTGCTCGTCGACGGCCTCCCAGTCAGCTCGTGCTGCACGCTCGCTGCGGATGTCGACGGCCGGGACATCCTCACGATCGAGGGCTTCGCCGACCTGCCGGAGTTCGAGCGGTTCGAGCGCGCGTTCGTCGACCACGCCGCGCTCCAGTGCGGCTTCTGCACGGGCGGGATGCTGCTGACGACGAAGTTCCTGCTCGACGAAGGGCGGCTGACGACGAAAGAGGAGATCCGGCGCGGCCTCTCGGGCAACCTCTGCCGCTGTACGGGCTATTACGGGATCGTCGAAGCTGTGGCCGAGCTCGCGGGAGTCGACGCATGAGCATCCTGGAGCGGCCACCGCTCGCCCAGGTCGGCCGCTCCGTTCGGCGGCGCGATGCGCGCGAGAAGCTCCGGGGCGCCGCGCAGTTCGTCGGCGACTTCGCGGTGCCGCGGATGGTGCACGGGAAGGTGCTGCGGTCGCCGTTCGCCCATGCGAGGGTGCTGGCCGTCGACGCGAGCGAGGCCGAGACGCTGCCCGGTGTTGTCTGCGTCCTCGCCGGTGACGACCTCACCGACCTCGACCCCTACTGGGGTCACGCGATCAAGGACCGCCCGATCGTCGCGCTCGACCGTGTGCGCTTCGCCGGCGAGCCGGTGGCGGCGGTCGCCGCCGAAGACGAATGGACGGCCGTGGCGGCCCTGAATGCGATCCGTGTCGAGTATGAGGAGCTCTCGGTCGCGGGCACGATCGAGCAGGCGCTCGCCGACGACGCGCCGACGCTTCACGAAGGCCCGGTCCGACCGGGACTCTTCCATGGGCTCGGGGACCTTCCGCCCCGCGAGGGAAACGTCTGCTACCGCTATCGGATCGACCGCGGCGAGCTGCAGTCGGTGTTCGCGCGGGCCGACCTCGTCGTCGAGGGCGACTACTCCTTCCCGGCCGTCTACCAGTACGCGATGGAGACGCATACGGTCGTCGCACAGGTCGAGGGTCAGGAGATAACGGTCTGGTCGACGTGCCAGCATCCGTTCCTCGTCCGCGCGGAGCTCGCCGAGCTGTTCGCGGTTCCGCTTGCGAACGTCCGCGTCGTCGTCCCCTACCTCGGCGGCGGCTTCGGCTCGAAGTCGTATACGAAGATGGAGCCGTTGACGGTCGCGCTCGCGCGCAAGGCCGGCCGGCCGGTGCGAATCCAGAACCGCGTCGACGAGTCGATGGTAACGACGCGCCGACACGGCATGCGCTGCCGGATGCGCACCGCGATGACGAACGAGGGCACTCTGCTCGCGCGCGAGGTGGACTGCTGGTTCGACACGGGTGCTTACGCGGACAACGGCCCGCGGGTGACCGCGACCGGCGGAGACGCCGCGCCGGGGCCGTACCGGTGGCATGCCTACCGTGTCGACGCCCGCTGCGTCTACACCAACACCGGTCCGGCAGGTTCCTACCGGGCGTTCGGTGCGGCACATCTCCAGTGGATCGGGGAGTCGCAGATCGACGAGCTCGCACGGCGTGCGGGCCTGGATCCGCTGGCCGTGCGGCGCGAGAACCTCTGCCGGCCCGGCGAAGAGCTGCGCAACGGCGCCAAGCCGCTCGACGCCGATCTCGTCGGCGACGTCGAGAAGGTCGCCGCCGCGGTGGGTTGGTCGGAGCCGAAGGCGGCGAACGTCGGCCGTGGGGTCTCGGTCGGCCTGCTCGCGGCCGGCGCCCATCCGGTCTCGACGGCGATCGTGCGGCTGGAGGCCGACGGCCAGGTCGTCGTGCTCGTCGGCACGACCGTCACGCCCTACGACCGCTCGACTGGAGCGAGCCGCTCGACCACGATCGCGGGGCTCGCCGTGCAGCGGGCCGCGAGGCAGGTGCACGACCAACTCGCCGTGATCGCCGCGGGAGATCCACTCGAGCCTGCGGCCTACCCGGAACTGCTGCGCCGCCATTTCGGGCTCGCGGGCGGTGAGCTGATCGGCAGCGGCGAGGTCGCGCCGGCAGGCACCGGCTCGTACGCCGAGGGCCCCGTCTTCTGGGAGGTCTGCGTCGGCGCAGCCGAGGTCGAGGTCGACCCGGAGACGGGGGTCGTGCGTGTGCGGCGGACCGCAACCGTTGCCGACGTCGGACGCGCGATCAACCCTCAGCTCGTCCAGCGCCAGGACGAGGGGGCGACGCTGCAAGGCCTCGGTAATGCGCTCTTCGAGGAGATGGTGTTCGAGGATGGACAGCTGCTCAACGACACGTTGCTCGACTACCGCGTGCCCAGCTTCGCGGATCTCCCCGACGAGATGACCTGCGTCATCGTCGAGAACGAGGACGGGCCCGGACCTTACGGCGCAAAGGGCTGCGGGGAGGGCGCCCTCGCCGCAGTCCCTGCGGCCGTGGTGAATGCATTGGCCGACGTGGGCGTTCCCATGCAAGAGCTGCCGCTGACTCCGGAACGGGTCTGGCGGCGAATCCAGACACTGAAACAGGAGGGGAAATGGCCACGGTAAAACAGCCGGCCGCCGCGGGCGCGGCCACCGGCAGGCCTGCGGTGCGACGCGCCGCGGTGATCGGAACCGGAACGATGGGACCGGGAATGGGCGCCGTGCTGTCGCGTGCAGGCATCGCGGTGGCGATGTACGACGTCAGCGAGGAGGCACTCGACCGGTCGAAGGCCGGCGTCGGCCTGGCCGAGGGCGTACTCGACCAGCTGGAGACTCCGCACGTCGAGGGAGGCTCGATCCGGTACACCGCCGACCTGGCCGATGCGCTCGAGGACGTCGATTTCGTGTTCGAGGCCGTACCGGAGAAGCTCGAGATCAAGCACGAGGTCTTCCGGGACCTCGAACGCCACGTCGCCGCCGACACGATCCTGGCTTCGAATACGTCGGGGATCCCGATCACGAAGATCGCCGAAGGGTGCGTAAACCCGGAGCGCGTCGTGGGAACGCACTGGTCGAACCCGCCGCACCTGATCCCGATGATCGAAGTGATCCCGGGCGAGCGGACGAGCGAAGAGACCGTCGACGCAGCCGTCGCCCTCGTCGAGCGCATCGGGTACGAGGCGGTCGTCGAGCGAGAGGTTCCGGGCTTCGTCGAGAACAGGATCCTGTACGCGATCATGCGCGAAGCCGTCGACCTCGTCGACCGGGGCATCATCGACGCCGATGGCATGGACCGGTGCGTGCGCTGGGGAATCGGCTACAAGCTCGCCGTGATCGGCCCGATGGAGCTGCTCGACATGGCGGGGCTCGACATCTACCAGGCGGTCGGCAGCTATCTGAACCAGGACCTGTGCAACTCCACGGAGGTGTCGAAGACGATCACCGATCGAACGGCCGAGGGAAAGCTCGGCATGAAGACCGGCGGGGGGCTGTACGAGTACACGCCCGAACGGGTCGACCAGCTGCGGGCCGAGCGGGCGCGCAAGCTCGTCGGCGTCCGCAAGGCGCTCTCCTAGGAGGCCGAGGTGAAGATCTACCTCCTGGACAACGGCTCGATCGTGATCGACCACGCTCAGCTGATGTGGAACATCGGCGGTGGAACGCCGGTGCGGATTCCGTCCTACGGGCTGCTGATCGAGCACGACGACGGCCTCTTCGTGTTCGACACGGGCTTCGATCTGGACCACACGAACGCGGTGCTGCCATTCGAGCTTCCCGAGCAGACGCCTGAACAGACGATCCCGGCTCAGGTCCGCGCCTGCGGCTTCGAGCCGAGCGACGTCACGACGCTCGTGAACTCCCATCTCCACTTCGACCACGTCGGCGGCAACAAACACCTGGCGGAGGCAACGGTCGTCGTGCACGAGCGGGAACTGGAGCAGGCGCGGAACTGCCAGCCGTTCGAGCGCTTCGGCTACTCCGACCGCTCCTGGGACTACCAGGGCGCGAGCTTCCGGACGATCTCCGGTGACACCGAGCTCGCGCGGGGCCTGTGGCTCTTCGAGACGCCCGGACACACGATCGGTCACTACTCGCTGCTCGTAACGCCTAACTCGGGCCGGCCGATCGTGTTCGCATTCGACGTCGTCTACACCTCCGAGGCGCTCGAGAAGGGAGTGCAGCCGGGCTTCCACTACGACCCGGTCGCGGGAGTAGCGTCGATCGAGCGCGTGAAGCAGGTCGCCGCGGAGAACGAGGCTGAGATCTTCTTCTCTCACGACATGGACGCCTGGAATGGCTACAAGCACGCGCCGGACTTCTACGAGGGTTAGGAGGCAGAGAGATGAAGCTGCAGGATCGAGTCGCGATCGTCACCGGCGCGGCGCAGGGAATCGGCAAGGCGGTTGCGGACAAGCTCGCTGCCGAAGGCGCGAAGGTCGTCGCGGTCGACGTGAACGGCGAGGGTGCCGAGCGAACGGCCGCGGGCGTCGACGGAACCGCGGTGCAGGCGGACATCTCGAGCCCCGAAGACGTTCAGCGCATGGTCGACGAGACTGTCTCGCGGCACGGAAAGGTGGACGTGCTCGCGAACGTCGCGGCCATCGTCCCGTTCACGGCCTGGGACGACATCACGTTCGACGAGTGGCGCCGGATCATGTCGGTCAACCTCGACGGGCTGTTCCTGACGATGAAGGCGGTCGAGAAGCCGATGCGCGATGCGGGTTACGGACGGATCGTCAACGTCACCTCGAACGTGATCCTGGCCGGGACGCCGAACCTCGCCCACTACGTCGCGTCGAAAGGTGGCGTCTGGGCGTTCACCCGCGCTGCTGCTCGCGAGCTCGGCAAGTACGGGATCACCGTCAATTCGGTCGCGCCCGGGCTCACCGCGACGGAGGGAGTGATGGCCAGCCCGCACGCAGAGGCCTTCGAGTTCGTCCAAATGCTCCAGTGCATCCCGCGCCGCGGTGAGGCGGCCGACATCGCGCCTTCGGTTGCGTTCCTCGCTTCGGAGGAGGCCGGCTGGGTCACGGGCCAGCTCCTCGTCGCCGATGCGGGCATGACGCACAACTGATGGCGCGGGTCCCGGCCACGCGCGCGGGCGCGATCCTGGCCGTCTCCGACCTCGAGGCCTCGCTCGCCTTCTATCGCGACCGGCTCGGGCTCGAGGTCGTCGCGACGTACGACGATCCGCCCTACGCAACATTCTTGGCAGCGCAGGCCCGCATCTCTCTTGCCGAGGAGGGCCATTCCGCAGAGGACCGCCCGGGCGTGACGATGAGCGCGCCGAAGGATCCGTCGCAGGCCAACATCGTGCTCGTCCTCGAGGTGGAAGATGCGCGCGCCGTCCATCGCGAACTCACCGCAGAGGGAGTCCGCTTCCTCGCGGACCCGTACCAGCCGCCCTGGGGTGGATGCCGCTTCTTCTGCGTCGACCCCGATGGCTATCTCGTCGAGATCGAGCAGCCGGCATGAAGGCGGTCGTGCTCGCGGGCGTCGGCGACGTGCGTATGGAGGAGGTCGCGGACGCCGGGATCGTCGACGAGACCGATGCGGTCGTCGAGGTTCACCGCACGGCCATTTGCGGTGCCGACCTGTTCCCGTTCCACGGCATGACCCCGGGCTTCGAAACCGGGACGATCCTCGGTCACGAGTTCGCGGGGAGAGTCACAGAGGTGGGCTCGGCCGTCGACGGCGTGAAACCTGGGCAGCGCGTGGTCTGCACGAGCACGATCTCGGACGGAACGTGCGCGCACTGCCGCGCGGGACGTCCTTCCCAATGCCTCGGCCGCGCGCTCTTCGGCTATTCCGGCGTCTACCCACGTCTCGACGGCGGCCAGGCCGAATACGTTCGCGTTCCGCACGCCGACCGTTGTCTCCTCGTGCTGCCCGACGAGGTGGACGACGAGACCGCGATCTTCCTGGCCGACATCCTCCCGACCGGCTACGGCTCGGTGACACGCGGCGACGTCGGCGTCGGCGACACCGTGGTAGTGGTTGGCTGCGGACCGGTCGGGCTGATGGCCGTGCTCTGCGCTGCGAAGGTGGCGGGCACGCTCCTTGCCGTCGACGGCGTTGCGGAGCGCCGGGCGCTCGCCACACGTCTCGGCGCCCACGCGGTGGCGCCGGACGGGGCGGAGGCCGCGGTTGCGGACGCGACCGGCGGCCTTGGCGCCGACGTCGTGATCGAGGCGGCCGGGTCGCCGGGGGCTCTCGACCTGGCACTCCACCTCGCGCGCGGCCGTGGAACCGTCTCCGTCGTCGGCGCCCACTTCGAGCCCGACTATCCCCTCGACAATGCGCTCATGTTCGAGCGCGAACTGACGCTGCGGTTCACGATCGGCGATCCCGTTCGGGATCGCGAACGTCTCCTCAGCTTGATGGCGACCCGCCGGCTCGAGCCGGCGCAGATCATCACGCACCGGCTGCCGCTCGAGGCCGCGCCGGAGGCCTACCGGCTCTTCGACAGCCGGGAAGCGACGAAGGTGGTGCTGACGCCGTGACGCCGCGCAGACGGAAGGCCTTGATCGGCGCCGCCGTGCTCGCCGCGGCCGCGATCGCGGCGGCCGTGCTTGCGACCCGCAGCAGCGACGGCGCGAGCACGGTTCGAACCGCCTCGCCCGCCGCGGTGCGGGCTGCGCTGATCACGCGGCTGAAGGCGAGTCATCTGACGTACCGCTGGGTCGTGTGCGTCCGCACGGGCCGCGTCTTCCGGAGGCAAGCCGTCGTGCGTTGCAACGTCAACTTCGGCGACCCGCACATCGAGGCTTACTGCTCGATCATCGACCGCGGCCGCCTGGTGACCAATCACGAGACGCCCTCGTTCGCCTGCCCTGCTGATCTACGGGGGTGGACCACGACGATCATCACCGGCCCGTAAGCGAGCTCGATCTTGAACGTAGTCCGGCGCGCACAGGGCCGCGAGATCGCGCTCCGACGCTCATCGCCGCGAAACTTGAAACGTAGTCCGACGCGGACACGGTTGTCGCGTTTCCGCCAAAGTGCGACAGCTGCGCACTTCGACACGAGCAGAGCGAACTACTGCTTGCCGCTGCCGGCGCTCTGCGGAGCCCGTTGGGTGGGGGCTCGGCCGGGAGACCTCAATGATGCGCGATCACTCGGTCGATGATCCCGTACTCGCGCGCCTCTTCCGACGTCATGAAGTAGTCGCGCTCCATGTCCTTCGAGACCCGCTCGAGCGGCTGGCCCGAGTGCTCGGCGATGATCTCTTCCAGGCGCCGCTTGACGCTGATTACTTCGCGCGCCTGGATCTCGATATCGGTTGCCTGCCCTTCGAAACCGCCGGAGACCTGGTGGAGCAGAGTCTTCGCGTTTGGCAGCGCCGTCCGCTTCCCCTTCGTGCCGCCGGCGAGGAGCAGGGCCCCCATCGACATCGCGATCCCGACACACGTCGTCTGGATGTCGGGCCTGACGAACTGCATCGCGTCGTAGATCGTGAGCCCGGCGTAGACCGAGCCGCCGGGCGAGTTGATGTAGATCGAGATGTCCCTGTCCGGCTCCTCTGACTCGAGGTGCAGGAGCTCGGCCACGACCAGGTTTGCGATTTGGTCGTCGATCGGCGTACCGAGGAAGATGATCCGGTCCTTGAGCAGGCGCGAGTAGATGTCGAAGGCGCGCTCCCCGCGCGAGTCCTGCTCGATCACCATCGGGATCACGGTCACCGAACGCTCTCCCAGCAGCTCGAGGACACGACGACGGGAGCGAGCGCGAAGCGCGGGAGCAGGCCGCCCGCCTGCGCTGCAATCAGAGCCACCACGGTGTCAGATCGGGCACGCGTTTCGCCGAGCGATCCGAACTCCAACTCTCTGCGCCGGGCGACCCATCTGTAGATCAGGGTAGCTGGGCTGCCGCCGGCGCCCTCCCGCCGATCTAGAGGGCTAGCCGCGTGCCGCCAAATGGATCACCGTCTTTGAAAGGTGCCGCTTCAAGGCCTTACTGGAGTCACGTTTGGGGTTCTGTTGCGAGGCGGCTTGGGAGCTGATACGCGCGCGTGCGCGTCTAGCCGAAGCCGCCCCACGGAGCGGGCTTCAGGCCCCGCGTCGTCTTTCGGCTCTTCTGCGCCGGCCAGAGCCGGCGCCACCCGGCGAGAGGACGAACGCGCGAGCACGGGCCCCGTGTACGGCTCTCCGTCGCCCTGAGGGGACGGTCGCCCGTTCGACTTCGGCGGGCGCTCGCCTAAGTGGCGAGACGGGGCGAGTGCGAAGCCACTCATTCAGGAACATAGGGAGCGGCCTCGGAAACCGAGCCAGTCTCCCCCGGAGCGAACGCAGTGCACCGTCAGCATGCGCGGAGACGTATTCGAGAACAAGTCGGCGAAAGCGGCTCGCGGCACAGTGACGGAGTCGTGGCAGTCGCACCGGCCGCACTGGCAACCTAGACAGGCCCCTTCGGACGTGTCAGGGTTCGGCCCGGGGAGGGCGAGGAATCTGCGGCGGTTTGCGGTCTGGTGGGGGAGATGGGCGGCTGAGCTGGCCGTTGTCGCGATCGCTGTGCTCGTTGCCCTCATCGGGATCTGGATCTCGTTTCTGATTCAGCGCAGCGACGACGTGTCGACGGCTGCCTTCGCGGGGGCGACCCAGCCCTCGGATTTCCCGGCACCGAAGGTCGTTCACGTCGCGGGACTCAGCCGTCCCGTCGCGGTCACAGCGACCGTGAAGGTCTCACCGCGTGCGCGCGTCTCCGCTCACACTCGGCGGAGTCGCGCGAAGGACGTTCGGGCGCGGCCTGGCGAGAGCGAGGCCCCTGAGCCGGCTCTCGACAGCGGCGCGGCGATCCCTGAGCACACTCGGGCGGGAGCCGAGACGCCGCCGGTGCCGCTGGAGCCGCTTTCGATCAATGACACGCAGGTCGTCGCGCTCTCGCCGTCCAGCGCACGGATCACGTGGCGCACGAACGTCCCGACACCGACGCAGGCGGCGTTCGGTCTCGATGCGCCGACCGTCTGGACGGAACCGACGGGCCAGAGCCTGACCGAGCACGAGAGCGTGCTCAGCGGCCTCGACTTCTCGACGACGTACCAGGTGTACCTCCACGCAGTCGACGAGTGGAACCGTGCCGAGACGGCGTCGCTGACTCTCACGACCGGGTTGATGCCGAGCGAGACGCTTGCGCGCACGAGCGGTGATCGCATCCTCGTCGACGACCAGCCGGTCTTCCTGCGCGCCGTCTGGGGGCAGTGCTCGGACGCGTTCGGAAGCAACATCGACGACGGCATCAACCTCTTCATCGGCGACGGCTGTGATGACGACCGCGAGCTGCCTGCACGGCTTGGTGGCCGTGCCTTCTCGATCGTCGCTGCCGGCAGTTCGGACGCCGACGGCCGCGGCGTCATCGGCTGGTACTACCAGGACGAGTGGGATGCCTTCCTTGAGAGCACGGTCGAGCCGGCCGATCTCCACGCAAGCATTCCCGCGCCGCGCCCGGGCCGCATCAGCTTCCTCACGCTCACGAATCACTTCTACAGCCGCGCGGAGCCGCTGCCGCAGGGGAGGGGGATGTATCCCGTACTGCTCTCGATCGCTGACGTCGTCGGCTTCGACCTCTACCCGCTCCAGGTGTGGTGCCGGCCCGCGTTCGGCGACGTCTTCGACGCTCAGCGGGAGTTGCACAACCTCTCCGGCGGGAAGCCAACCTTCCAGTGGATCGAGGTCGCGCAGATGGAGCAGCCGTGCAAGGCCGATGCCGCGCTCGGTCCGACGCCGGCGACGGTGCGGGCTGAGACCTGGCTCGCGATCGCGGGTGGAGCCGACGCGATCGGATACTTTCCGAACCACTGGGCGCGGCCGATCGGCGACGAGATCGCGCGGACGAACCGGGAGATCAAGGCGCTGACGCCGGCACTGCTCGCGCCGGTCGTCACCGCAGGCTCCGACAGCGACGCCGTCAGGGTCTCGGCGCACGTCTTGAACGGTGCCCTCTACGTGATCGTCGTCAACACGACCGAGACGACCGTCCAGGCGAAGATCTCGCTCGACGGGATCGCCGGCCGCTCGCTGACCGTCCTCGGGGGCGGCGCGGTCATCGCGGCCGACGCAACGGGATTCTCGGACACGTTCAGCCCGCTCGCAGCGCGCGTCTACATCGCTCCGCCGCAAGGCTGGTAGGAGTCAAGCACGACCCCGCGGAGGACGCCGTGGCCTTCAACCACTCGATCCCGGGCCGCATTGCCGCGGCGATGATGACGACGAGCCGTTCTGTCCGACGCGTGTCGACGACGTGGCTGTCACGGTTTGGCGGAAGAGCAACGCTTATGGCGCCGGGCCTCGGCGGGAATCGAACCCGCGCCGGCCCTGCTCCGATTACGCGGCTGGGTTGCTGTCCCCTGGAGTAACCCCCCGCTTCTGTCTACGCAGTCGCCGACGCCGGTGAGCACAAGCCGCTGGAGATCGACTCGCCATAGGTCGCATCGTTAGTTCCGCTGACGCCTCGCCGCTTGGGAACATCAACGCGTGGAGCAGGCCGCGCGGACAAAAAGCGCGGCCGGAATTTTGCGGCTTACTGCCTCTTCGCGTAGTTCGACGAACCGCCGAAGTCAACAGCCACGCACGCCTCGTCACCCACCGTCCACGCATCGTGTCCGGGCGCGATGTGAGCGGCATCGCCCGGGCCGATCTCACCCTCCGTTCCATCCTCCATCACAATCTTCATCCGGCCCGATAGCACGTAGAGGAGATGCGGCGCCTGACAGCTGTCGGTTTGCGCGATTGGCTTCACGTGCTCAGACCATCTCCAGCCCGGCTCGAACGTGCCTTTGAGGACGGCTGTGCCATCGAGATCGACAAAATTGGCGTGGCCCTTATCGACAAACGGACGTTTCTCGTCGGGTGTGTCCATTTTCTTGATGTCGAGTCCGGCCATTTTTTTTAGCCCTCCGGTTCAGTAGTGGGAACTGGGGCTATTCACTCACAGCGCTACCAGAACGTCAACCGGGACACAGAGAAGGCATCGACTCATCCTTCAAGCGCTGCACGAAATGGTCGCAGGGTGATCTGACA
>WNEY01008114.1_pt1 | contig 12063 bp, 11 predicted proteins | sample 5400531 | NCBI WGS metagenome assembly WNEY01 (sample SAMN13153338, study PRJNA577476) | soil metagenome | isolation source: 200 cm saprolite under Douglas fir tree site 1 | place: USA:California | collected 2015-04-18
CCGACGGCGTTGATCAGCGCGCCCGCGACCAGGAGGCCCGCGGCCACCAGCATGGCCACGTGAAACGCCTCGGTGGAGGCCTGCCGGGCCGCCGCCACGTCGTCGGGGAAGACCGAGGCGCCGGGCCGGTTGATGGGGCTGATCTGCTGGCGCACGCCGGGCGAACTCACGTCCAGGTGAGTGTGGTTCGCCAGGCTGCTATAGAAGCTGGCCGTGACGGCCACGAAGATGGCCGCGCCCACCAGCTGCGGCCCCACCCGCGACAGGGCATTGTTGATCGCCGACGCCAGTCCGGCGTTGTGGGGAGGGACGGAGGTCATGACCGCGGTGGTCAGGGGTGCCACCAGGATGCACAGGCCAATGCCGAGGATCACGGACCCCGGGAAGAGATCGATCCAGTAGGAGGCGGGGGGAAGAAAGCTCGCCGGGTGGTCCGGCCGCAGGATCCAGGCCTGGCTGGTCACCGGGATCCGGGCGAACCACAGGACGGCGATGGCCATGATGGCCGGTCCGGCGGCCATGAACCAGCGGGGTCCATACCGGCCGGCCAGCGCTCCGAACCGGCGCGACAGGAGAGCCAGGAGCAGCGACCCGGGAATGAAGCCGAGCCCGGCCGCGGCCGCCGTATAGCCAAGGATGCCCTGCTGGAACAAGCCGGCGTTGTAGCCCACCACGTAGAGGGCGCCATAAATCAGGAGCGTCGAAATATTGGTGACGGTAAAGGTGCGAGACCGGAACAGCGAGGGTGGGATCAATGGATGCCGGGAGCGCAACATGTACACCGGTAGCGCGATCAGGGCGATGATCCCGACGGCCAGCGACAGGTACGCTAGGAGGTCCCGCCATTCGCGCTGCTGTCCCGAAATGGCGCCATAGGCAAGGCCGCCGACCGCCAGCGCCACCAACGCCGCGCCCAGCCAGTCGAAGTGTCCCGAGGCATCTGGGTCTTTGCTCTCCTGCACGTGGCGAACGACCGCGTACAGCGCGACCACCGCTAGGGGCACATTGATGAGGAATGCCACTCGCCAGGAAATCGTGTCCACCAGCAGGCCACCCACAAACGGTCCCAGGAGGGTGGTGGCAGCCGAGGCTGCCGACCAGGTGCCGATGGCCCGCCCTTCTTCTTCACCGCTGAAGGCCGCCGAGATCAGCGACAGCGACCCGGGCACCAGCAGGGCCCCGGCCGCGCCCTGCAGTACCCGAAACACCACCAGCGATTCCATGTTGGGGGCCAGCCCGCAGAGGGCCGAGATCAATCCGAAGGCCACCACGCCGATGCCGAACATCCGGCGCCGACCGTAGAAGTCGCTGGCGGCGCCGGCCAGGATTAAGAGCGCGCTGAGGGTGAGCAGGTAGCCGTTGTAGACGTAGGACTGGCCCTCCAGCACGCCGAACACGTGGCTGGGCAGTTCGCGGCCGATGCGGGGCAGCGCCACGTTGACCACGGTCGAGTCCAGGAACACGACCGACGATCCGAGCACGGCGGCGATCAGGGTCCAGCGTTGGGTGGCGGCCGATGTGGGCTTCGTGGTGGCAGTTTAAGTTGGCATCGCCGGCCACGCCCGGTGCAATTCGAAAGGATGGCGGGGCCCGACACGTTGTAGCCCGTCATGCGCCTGCGTGCCGTGATCGCGTCCGTGGTCGTTTTCGGCACCCTGGCCATGCCGGTGCCGGCCCTGGCCGGCGAACGCGCCGCGCCGCTTGATCGCGGCACCGCCCGGCTCCTGCTGATCCAGGCGGCGCGCCATCACGGTCTTCGGCCGGGGTTCGTGCTGGCGGTCGCCTACTGGGAGAGTGGGTGGAACCAGCAGGCAGTGTCCCGCACCGGCGCCATCGGCCTGATGCAGGTCGAGCCCAGCACCGCGGCCTGGGCGGGACCCGCCCTGCTCCACCGGCGGGTCAACCTCTACAACCCCCACGACAACGCCGAGGTGGGCGCGGCGTTACTTCGGTACTACCTGGACCGGCTGCATAATCCGGCGCTCGCGCTGGCGGCTTACTACCAGGGATTCCGCGCGACGATTCGTCACGGCATCTATCGAAGCAGCCGCAGCTACGTCCAGGGCATCCTACGCCTGGCGAAGCAGTTCTAAAGACACTCCTCCTTGCGGAATCAAATTCTCCCTCCCCTTGCGGGGAGGGAAGGGGAGGGGGTATGTCCGCAGTGGAAGACCGACGCGACGTCTTGGGGAGTCACAATCTCTGCACCTTCCAAACGCGTGCGGTTACCGTCACCGGAAGAAACTTGATCTAGGCGGCTTTGCCGCGCAGGGCCTGGCAACGCGCCAGCCACCCGCTGAGCAGGCGCTCCTCCTCGCGGAGGGCGGCCATCTTCCCCGGGTAGGCGTCGATGTTCTCGTGCAGCAGGGTGAAGCGTTCGCGGGTGATCGGGTCGTGCTCGTAAATGCGCTTGAGCACGACGGCGCGCTCGTGCTCTCGGGTCAGGCCGGCCATCTGGGACTGGGTCCGCTCGAGCTCAGCGCGCAGGTCGCGCTCCACCTCGGCGACCACGACGGCATCGACGCGCTCGTCCATAGGCATGTTACCGCCGGACTCCCACCGTGAAGTCGGGCGCTTTGCGGTCGGGATAGAGCGCGGCCAAGGCGGGGCTCAGCGGGATTTTGCGCGAGTAGATCTTCGCCATGGCGTTGGGGCGAATCCCGGTCGGCGCCAAGCGGCCCACGATCCTGCCCTGCCCGTCGGTGCCCTGCTCCTCGAACAGGAAGACGTCCTGGAGTGTGATCGTGTCGCCTTCGCGGCCCAGGATCTCGGTGATGTTGGTGATCCGGCGCGAGCCGTCGCGCAGCCGGGACTGCTGGACGATCACATGGATGGCGGACGCGATCTGCTCGCGGATCGCCCGCTGGGGCAGGTCGACGCCCGACATCAGCACCAGGGTCTCCAGCCGCGCCAGGGTATCGCGTGGCGTGTTGGCGTGAATCGTCGTGAGGGAGCCGTCGTGGCCCGTGTTCATCGCCTGCAGCATGTCCAGCGCCTCACCGCTGCGGCACTCCCCGATGATGATCCGATCGGGACGCATCCGCAGCGCATTCACCACCAGGTCCCGGATCGCCACCCGGCCGGTACCGTCGATCCGGGCAGGGCGGGACTCGAGACGCACCTTGTGCCGTTGGCGGAGCTGGAGCTCGGCAGCGTCTTCGATGGTCACAATGCGTTCGCCGTCGGCGATAAACGAGGAGAGGACGTTGAGGGTCGTGGTCTTGCCGCTGCCGGTGCCGCCGGCCACCAGGATGTTGAGCCGCGCCGCGACGCAGGCCTGCAGGAACCCGGCGGCTTCGGCGGTCAGCGTGCCGAACCGGATCAGGTCCTCCACCGTGTACGGATCGTGGGAGAACTTCCGGATGGTGAGCGACGGCCCATCGATGGCCAGCGGCGGGATGATCGCGTTCACGCGCGAGCCGTCCGGCAGCCGGGCGTCCAGCATGGGGGAGTCCTCGTCGATCCGACGCCCGACAAAGCTGGCGATCTCCCGGATGACCCGCAGCAACTCCTCTTCGCTGGGGAACGCGATCTCCGACTGCATGAGCTTCCCATCTCGCTCCACCCAGACCTGGTCGATGCCATTCACCATGACCTCGCTCAGGCTCGGGTCGTCCAACAGGGGGCCGAGTACGCCGTAGTCGTGGCCAGCGAGGCTGGAGAGCTCCGCACCGGCCGGCCGGCGCTCGAGGACTGGCATTGCTTTGCAGCTTGCGGTCAACGGGCTACGAGACGCGTTACGGAATCGGCTCGTGCCGCGCCAGCAGCGAGAGGGTTGCGGGTCGTTAATCCGTGTTACGCGGAAGCGATGCCTAGGTGGCGCTGCGCAGCTTCTCGATGAGGTCGGTTGGGGAGGCCGAGAGCGGCGCCGCCACCTCACCCCGGATCGCCTCCAGCACCCGTTTGGGTAGGTAGCGCTTGAAGGTGGCCCGAGAAGATCCGGGCGTGTTCCTTGTCGACCAGGGCGATGAGCGACGGGGGGTGCCGCTCCAGCTGCCGGCGCAGGGGCTCGAGGTGGAGGCGGTCGTCGATCCAGAGCTCGGGCTGGACCTCATCGCGCAGCCTGATGGTTTGCAGGAGGTCGGCCGGTTCGCTGGAGAAGATAGCCACCGGCTTTCGGAGCGCAGGCAGCTCGTCCAGCATCCGGCGAACCCGGGCCGTTTCCCGGTCGAGGGCCTGCCGCCGATCCTCGCTGGCCAGGGCCTCGGCGCGGTCGCGCCGGAGGTCCTTGATCACGGCGTCGTAGGAGCTGCTGTCGTGCCCCAGGGGCAGATACAGACTGAGCGCCAGGCCCTCGTAGCGAGCCGCAGCCAGGGGCCCCAGCGGGTCGACCATGCAGCCACCAGTCTAAGCCCGAATCCGGGCTAAGCCCCACCCGGGCCGCTCACGGCCCGGTTAGGTTGCAGCTTGACAAGCGGCCCGAAGCCAGATCAAATTGTGGCAACCCCGAGGGGGACAGAATTCAAACCGGGGCAAGGGAGAGGGACGGGCATGCCGACTTCGCCGACGAAAGAGGAGCAGATTCGCGCCGATACGGCGCGGCTGCACCAGATGGGCTACGCGCAGCAGTTGTTCCGCGACATGGGGGGCTTCAGCAATTTCGCGATCTCGTTCACGATCATTTCGGTTCTGACGGGCGGCCTCACCCTGTACAGTTTCGGCCTCAACCACGGCGGTCCGCAGCAGATGGGGATCGGGTGGCTGTTCATCGGAGCCATGGTCATGATCGTGGGCATGGCGATGGCCCAGTTGGCCTCGGCGCTTCCGACCGCGGGGGCCCTCTACTACCAGGCGGCCAAGCTGGGCAACAAGCACTGGGGCTGGATCACCGGCTGGTTCAACCTGGCCGGCCAGGTGACCATCTCCACCGGGATCATCTACGGGAACGCCATCTTCGCGGCGGCGCTCCTCACCGCCCTGTTCAACTACCCCAGCGACCTGACCACCACGGCGGGCAAGGTGGGCACCATCGGCTTGTTTGCCCTTTTCCTCCTAGTCCAGTCCACGATCAACCATCGCGGGGTCCGGCTGGCCGCGCGCATGGCCGACATCAGCGTCTGGTGGCACATCGCCGTCATCGGGGTGCTGCTCATAGCGGTCGGAGTCCTGCACCCGCTGCACCCGCTCAGTTACGTATTCACGCAGTCGTACAACAACTCCGGATTCGGTTCGCCGATCTACGCCTTCCTGGTGGGCTTGTTGCTCGCGCAGTGGACCTTCACCGGCTACGACGCCTCTGCCCACGTCACGGAAGAGACTGTCAACCCGGCCAGGCGAGCGCCCTGGGGGATTGTGAACTCGATCTTCTGGTCCTGGGTGTTCGGCTACATCATGCTGATTGCGCTCACGGTGGCTATCCCCGACCTCGCCAAGACGGCGGCTAGCAGCAACCCGGTGCTGGACATCGTGACCAACGCCCTGGGCACCACGGGCGGGCTCATCCTGTTCTTCGGTTTCGTGGTAGCCCAGTGGTTCTGCGGGCTCAGCTCCATCACCTCCAACTCCCGCATGCTGTTTGCGTTCAGCCGAGAGGGCGCTCTGCCAGGATCATCATGGCTGCATGTAGTCAGTAAGACGTTCCGGACCCCGGCGCGCTGCATCTGGGTGGCGGCGATTGTCGCCTTCATCCCGGCGCTGGCCCAGTTCTGGGTGCCCCCGATCTACTCGATCGTGGTGTCGATCTCCGTGATCGGCCTGTACGTCTCGTACGTGATTCCCGTGCTGCTGGCCCTGGTCTATCCGAACCGCTGGAAGCCGGGGCCCTGGAGCCTCGGCCGGTGGTGGAAGCCGGTCGCGGTGGTGGCCATCGTGTGGGTGGCAATCATCAGTGTGATCCTGATGCTTCCCGAGTATTCCGTGCCGGCAGACTTCAAGGGCAACGTGATCGACTGGCTGAATACCACCGGGGCCTGGGCCGGGCCCGCAGTGGCGATCTTCCTGGTCGTCGGCGGCCTCTACTACCTGCTCTATGGCCGCCACCATTACACGGGTCCCATCATCATGGGGTCCGAAGACGACATGCGCCGGATCGAGCAGGCCGTCGAGAAAGGCTCCATCTACCATGAGCCGACCGTAACGGCTCCGGGGCCGAGCCTCGAACCGCAGCGAGTCTGATCAAGACGGTGAGGAGCGAGCCCGTCGGCTCGCTCCTCAGATCTCGGGAATGGGAGGGAAATGGGCCGGCTTGACGGCAAAGTCGCCCTGATCACCGGGGCCGGCGGGGGGATGGGCCGGGTGGCCACCCGCGCCTTCGTTCGCGAGGGCGCCCGGGTGGTGGCCAGCGACGTGCGGGCGGCGGCCGCCGAGGAAACGGTCGCCGGCCTGGATGGCCAGGCGGTGGCCGTAGCCGGGGACGTTTCCAAAGAGGCCGACGTCCAGCGAATGGTCAAGACGGCGGTCGACCGGTTTGGCCGCCTCAACATTCTCTACAACAACGCCGGCATCTTCGACGAGGCCGACGAGTCGGTGCTGACCACCACCGAAGCCATCTGGGACCGGACGATGGCCATCAACGTGCGCGGCATTGCCTTCTGCTGCAAGCACGGGATCCCGGAGCTGATTCGGGCCGGCGGCGGCTCGGTGATCAACATCGCGTCGTTCGTGGCCCTGGTGGGGTGCAGTGTGCCCCAGGACGCCTACACCGCCAGCAAGGGCGCCGTGATCGCCCTGACCAAGTCGCTGGCCGTGCAGTTCGGGCCCCGCAACGTCCGGTCGAACGCCGTCTGTCCGGGCCCCATCGAGACCCCGCTGATGCGCGACCTGCTGAAGGACGAGACCAAGAAGCGGGTCCGGCTGGCCCGCATCCCGATGGGGCGGTTCGGACAGGCGGAGGACGTGGTCAGCCTGGCGGTCTACCTGGCCTCGGACGAGTCCACCTGGACCAATGGGGCGGCGCTGGTGGTGGACGGCGGCATCACGTCCAACTACTTTTAGTGGACTGATGGCCACCAAAACCACGGCGCCCGAACAGCTGCTGATCGGCGGACGCTGGCGACCCGCCAGTAACGACGGCGTCATCGATGTGATCGAGCCGGCCACCGGCCAGCGGCTGGCCCAGGTGGCCAGCGCCACCGCCGACGACGTGGATGCGGCGGTCACCGCCGCCCGGACTGCCTTCGAGCGCGGTTCCTGGGCGACCATGCCGGCCAGCGCCCGGGGCCGGATCCTTCACGCCATCGGCGAGCAGATCCGGGCTCACGTCGAGGAGCTCTCCACCCTGGAAGCGCGTAACGCCGGCAAGCCCATTCGCGACGCCCGGGACGAGGTGCTGGGCGCGGCCCAGTGTTTCGAGTATTACGCGGGGGCGTGCACGCGCATCTTCGGTGAGACCATCCCGGTGACGGCGCCGGGTCTCGACTTCACCCTGCGCGAGCCGGTGGGCGTGGTGGCGCTCATCGTCCCCTGGAACTTCCCGCTGACCATCGCCAGCTGGAAGGTGGCGCCGGCGCTGGCGGCCGGCAACACCGCCATCCTCAAGCCGGCCAGCTACACCCCGCTGACCGCGCTTCGGCTGGGCGCCCTGGCGCTGGAGGCCGGGCTGCCGGAAGGCGTCCTCAACGTGATCACCGGTCCGGGCGGGATGACCGGGTCAGCCCTGGCGGCGCACCCTGGCGTGGACAAGATTGCCTTCACCGGCGAGACCACCACCGGCACCGCCATCCTGCAGCTGGCCGCTCCCAACATCACTCGGGTGTCGCTCGAGCTGGGCGGCAAGTCCCCCAACATCGTTTTCTCGGACGCCGAGCTGGACAAGGCGGTCGAGGCGTCGGTCTGGAGCGTCTTCGGCAATGCCGGCCAGGATTGCTGCGCCCGCAGCCGGGCCTTCGTGCAGCGCGGCATCGTCGAGGAGTTCTCCAGGCGGGTGGCGGCGCGCACGGAGCGGCTGCGCCTGGGCGATCCGCTGGACGACGCGACCGAGATCGGCCCGCTGATCTCTACCACCCAGCAGGCTCGTGTGCGTGGCTATGTGGAGGCTGGCCAACGCGAAGGGGCGGCCCTGCTGACCGGCGGCGGCGTGCCCCAGGGTGCGTTTGCCCAGGGCAGCTACCTGGAGCCGGCGGTCTTCGCCAACGTGGGAAACCGGATGCGGATCGCCCAGGAGGAGATCTTCGGGCCGGTGCTGGCCATCATCCCCTTTGCCGAGGAGGCCGACCTGCTGCCCATGGTCAACGACAGCCCCTACGGCCTCTCGGGTTCGCTCTGGACCCGCGATGTCGGGCGGGCGCTCCGGGTGGCCAAAGCGGTCCGCACGGGCGTGATCAGCATCAACAGCAGCCGCAGTGTGCACCAGGAGGCGCCCTTTGGCGGCTACAAGCGCAGCGGCATCGGCCGGGAGCTGGGCATGCACGCCCTGCAGCTCTACACCGAAGTCAAGAACGTCTTCATCAGCCTGGAGTAGGGAGGAGGAGCGACCCATGGCCCGCAGCACGGTGACCCCGGCAGCGCGACGCACTGGCCGACGAACCGAGCGCACCAACGGACAGACTCGACGAGCCAACGGGCGCTCGGCGAAGCTGACCCTCGAGCAGCTGGTTCGGCAGATCAAGGACGGCGAGGTGGACACCGTCATCCTGGCCATCAGCGACCTCCAGGGTCGGCCCATGGGCAAACGGCTGACGGGCGCCTACTTCCTGGACCACGTCGACGAGGGCCTGCACGCCTGCGATTACCTGCTGGCCATGGACGTCGACAACGAGCCGCTGCCCGGGTTCAACTTCGCCGGCTGGTCGCGCGGCTACGGAGACATCCACGGCCGGCCCGACCTCAACACCATCCGGCGCCTGCCCTGGCTGGAGAAAACGGCCTTCATCCTCTGCGACGTGGAGAGCTTCGAGGGGGTGCCGGTGGCGATTGCGCCGCGGACCATCCTGCGCCGGCAGGTGGAGCGGGCCCGAAAGCTGGGCCTCGAACCGAAGACCGCCTCCGAGCTGGAGTTCTTCCTCTTCCGCGACACCTTCGAACAAGCGGCGGCCAAGCGCTACCAGGACCTCGAGCCCTACGGCCGGTACATCGAGGACTACCACATCCTGCAGGGCACCAAGGCCGAGTGGCTGCTGCGCCAGATCCGCAACGGCATGGAGGGCGCCGCGGTGCCCGTGGAGAACAGCAAGGGCGAGTGGGGCTACGGGCAGCAAGAGATCAACCTCCGCTACACGGACGCGCTGGAGATGGCCGACCGGCACGTGATCTACAAGAACGGGGTCAAGGAGATCGCGGCGCTGAACCAGGTGGCGGTCACCTTCATGGCCAAGTGGTCGATGGCCCAGGCGGGGAGTTCCATGCACCTCCATTCGTCACTCTGGGATGTTAAGCACGACACGCCGCTCTTTTTCGCCAAGGGCGGCGAGCCGCACGGGATGGCGCCCGTGTTCCAGCACTACCTGGCCGGTCTGATGGCCCTGGCCCAGGAGTTCGCGCTCTTCTTCGCGCCCTACGTCAACTCCTACAAGCGCTATCAGGCCGGGTCGTTCGCGCCCACTTCGGTGGTGTGGAGCTATGACAACCGCACCTGTGGCTTCCGGGTGGTCGGCCATGGGGAGGGGCTGCGGGTGGAATGCCGGATCCCAGGCGCCGATGCCAATCCCTACCTGGCTTTCGCCGCCACCATCGCGGCCGGCCTGCACGGGATCGAGCACAAGCTGCCGCTGCCGCCGGAATTCCATGGCGACGCCTACACCGCCGCCGACCTGCCGCGGGTGCCGTCCAACCTGACCAGCGCCGTGGCAGCGTTGGAACGCAGCCAGGTGGCGCGGGAAGCCCTCGGCGATGAGGTGGTCGAGCACTACCTGCACGCCGCCCGCCTCGAGCTGAAGACCTTTGACGGCGTGGTCACCGACTGGGAGCTGCGGAGGAATTTCGAACGAATCTAATCAGCGTTCTCCCTCCCCCTTGCGGGGAGCCACAGTCGTCAGGGTCGCGGGATTTCCCGCGTGGGCAGGGCAGGGAGGGGGTGGCCTAATGAGCCAGAAACCGACCACGCTGGAGTCCGCCGTTCCGCCGGCCAACATCTACGAAAGCGCGGGGCAGATGACGGTAGCCATCCCGCTTCCCGGGACCCACGCTGAGAACGTCGAGGTGCTCTTGGGCAAGGATCGGTTAACCGTCCACGCGGAAGCACGTTACCCCCAGGAGCAGCAGCACTACCTGCAGCACGAGTGGCACGTGGGCACGTTCCAGCGCGACCTGCGGTTGCCACGCCCCGTGCACGCAGAGGGGGCCAAGGCGCAGCTGTCGCATGGGGTCCTGACGGTGTCGCTGCATGAGGGCGACTGGACTGGCCCGGCCGAGGTCCATCTTCCGGTCGTCGAAATCGCCGGCCACTAGCCCTTCTTCTGAACACACCTCCCCGGCATCTCGAGCGAGCAGACCTGGTAGACGCCTTGCGAGCCGGCTGGCGGTTCGAGGCCGCGTCCATCGAGTACGCCGCAGTCGGATTCGGCAGCCACCACTGGGTGGCCGTCGATGTAGCGGGCAGCCGCCGCTTCGTCACCGTGGACGACCTGGCGAGGGTCAGCGTGAGCGGAAACAAGGAGGCCGCGTTCGCGAGTCTCAGCGCAGCCTTCGAGACGGCACGCAGTCTGCGCGACAGCGGTTTGGATTTCGTGGTCGCGCCTCTCCCGGACGTCGCCGGCCGCGCGCTCCGGCGACTGGGCGACTCCTTCTCCGTGACCGTCTTTCCATTTCTGGAGGGCGGTGCAGGCGCCTTCGGCAGCTACCCATCGGAGGCTGACCGGGATGCGGTGCGCGGCGTCATCGACCGACTCCACCAGACTCCGGTCGAGGTCGCCGGGATCGCCAACCGGGAGGACTTCTTGCTCCCCAGCCGACCACAACTCGAGGTGGCGCTCGCCCAGCTCGACCGGCCATGGATGGCGGGTCCGTACTCGGAACGGACCAGGCAGCTGCTGCGAGGCGTCGAGCCAGACCTGCGGGCGGGCCTGCGGCTGTTCGACACCCTGGCGGACGACGTCCGGTCCAACCGCCGGCCATGGGTGATTACCCATGGCGAGCCGCACGCGGCCAACATCGTCTGGACTGCGGATGGCCCACGGCTCATCGACTGGGACACGGTGCTGATCGCGCCCGCGGCCCGGGACCTGTGGATGCTTGAGCCGCCAGGCCGTCCTGGTTTGCCAAAGACAGACTCTGCCATCCTGCTGTACCGGCTCCGCTGGGATCTGGCCAACATCGCCCTTTTCGTCGCAGGCTTCCGTGTTCCGCACGAGGACTCGGCCGATGCAGCCGAGTCATGGCGGAACTTGCAGCGAGATGCCCGTCTCAATGAGCGATGGCGCGATCACTTAGACACGCGCGGATAGCCGATAGGTCTACCGATTTACAGAACGCCCATCGCGACGTAGCATTAGTGGCTCAAGCGGCATGTCGAGCCGCGATCCAATAGGTAAGGAGGGACCTACATGGAGTTAGATCTGGACGAACTTGAACGCCTCGTGATGACCGGCCGCATGAGCCGCCGCCAGTTGATCCGGCATCTGCTGGAAGCCGGTGGGGTGGCGGCTCTGATCGGTCCGGGCGCGGCGCTGCTGGCTGCCTGCGGCCAGTCCACTCCCAACAATGCCGGCGGGCCGGTGCCGTCCGGCTATCCGGCGATCAACAACAACATCACCGGGAACAAGATCACGCTCCAGGTGCTGCTGGCCGCCGACTACTACAACCAGAAGCCCTTCGTCGACCTCTTCACCGCCTTCCAGACGGCGTATCCCAACATCAATATCCAGGTCTCGATCGCGGTGTGGTAGGACATCCCCACCAAGGTCAAAACCGCCGCCCTGGGTGGAGTGCCGGTCGACGTGGCCCACCAGCATGCCTTCGTCTATGGGCACATCGGGGTGGCCGAGCCGGTCGATGACCTGTGGGCCAGGTGGGGCAAGGTTGGTTCGTTCCTGCCCAACTCCCTGCAGGACGTCACCTGGGCGGGGAAGAAGTACGGCATCCCGCTCGACGTGAACTGCCTCTTCACGTATTACAACAAAGACCTGTTTGACCAGGTCAAGGCCACCTACCCGACGGCCACCACCACCTACACCCAGCTCGGGACGGAGC
>WNEY01003308.1_pt1 | contig 12062 bp, 13 predicted proteins | sample 5400531 | NCBI WGS metagenome assembly WNEY01 (sample SAMN13153338, study PRJNA577476) | soil metagenome | isolation source: 200 cm saprolite under Douglas fir tree site 1 | place: USA:California | collected 2015-04-18
TGATCCAGAAGGACGCCGCCGACGGCGTCAAGGAGCACCGCTTCATCCGCGCCGAGACCCACCCGAGCAAGGACGACGCCGCCGCCTTCGCCATCACCAAGGCCAAGCAAATCATCGACCAGCAGGGCGACCGCGTGTTCAAGTGAGCTGACAGCGCTCCCCGGGCGCAGCGCAGCACGAAACGGTGCGCTGCAGACCCGGGGTCCACAGAGGGAAGTGATGACAGCGGATGCCGCCGCTCCCGCGTCGGAACGCCAATGCGGCGAGTGCGACGCGTGCTGCAAGATTCTCGAAATCAACCAGCCGAACCTGCGCAAGCCGGCGAATGTTCTCTGTCCCCACTGCACCGGGACGGGGTGCGGCATCTATCCGGAGCGGCCGGACGCCTGCCGCACGTGGAACTGCATGTGGCGCAAGGTGTCCAAGCTGCCGGACGAGTGGCGGCCGGACAGGATCGGCGTGGTGTTCTGGATCGATCGCCAGGATCCGCCGCGCACGCCGTTCGACCGGATCTTCGTCATCGGACAGGCGATCGACGATCCGGCCGCGTTCAACAGTCCGCCGGTGAAGGCGGCGATCGAGACGTTCGCCCAGCAGATCGGCTGGCCCATCTGGCTCGGCTTCGGCGGCGAGCGCCGGCTGATTTATCCCGACCCGGCGTTTCAGGACGCCATCCTGCATCCGGCGACGACCGCGTGGCAGTCGCTGGTTCCGGCGGCCCTCGCCTGGCGCAAGAACTACGGGCTGGATGCCTGACGCCGAATTGCCGGGAGCACTGTGCCGAAGGCGAAGGCGTGCGCGGCATGCGCGACCGCATGTGATGATGGCCGTTTAATCCTCGACGGACGCTTGCGTCCGTCCATCCAGGGTCGGGAAATACGAGTGCAGCGTTCCCTCCCGGCGGATGTCGGCGGTGTAGCAGTGGAAGCCGCCGCCAAACGGGTAGACGCGGTCGAACGGGCAGGGGATCACCTCGCATCCGAGCGAGCGCATCAGGTCGATCATCGGCGTCTCCGCTTCCTCGACCACGGCCGTCCGCTCGTCGAGCATCAGAATGTTCATCGAGATCCAGTTGCTCACGTCGCGAGCCGGCGCGCGGCCGGTCCGCACCGACGGCGGCGCGTCGGCGCTGCGCCAGCCGTTGGCCGCGAACAGCTTGAGCGAGCCGTCGTGGGTTGAACCGCGCATCGTGCGGCAATACCCGTCGACGGGGTTCGCTTCGCAACCATCCTACGACCCACACCCGCCGCGCGCTACGCGGGCAGCCGACGCTTGGCGCGGTGCTTCCGTGGACGGAATCTGCTATTCGGAAGCAGGCAAGAACCCGCGTCAGGAACCGATCATGACGAGCCTCGAACGCGCCGCCGTCTGCACCCTCGATTGCCCCGACACCTGCAGCCTGACGGTCACGGTGGACGACGGCCGCATCGTCAAGGTGCGCGGCTCGGACGCGCTGCCCTATACGGAAGGGATCATCTGCAACAAGGTGGCGCGCCACACCGGCGACTTCGTGCACGGCTCCGGCCGCCTGCACGCGCCGCTCAGGCGCCTCGGCCCGCGCGGGTGCGGGCGGTTCGAGCGGATCGGCTGGGACCAGGCGCTCGACACGATCCACCGGCGCGTCGCGGCCGTCATCGACCGCTGGGGGCCGCAAGCCGTGATGCCGCTCAACTATGCCGGTCCGCACGGCATGCTGGCCGGCGACAGCATGTCGTTGCGGTTCTTTCACAAGCTCGGCGCCACCCAGCTCTATCGCCGTTCGCTGTGCGGGGCGGTCCGCAACGAGGCCTGGTCGGGCACCTATGGCGCGGTGCCGGGAATAGGACCCGAGGCGGCCGAGAACGCCAAGCTCAACATCGTCTGGGGCAACAACGCCACGGTCGCCAACCTGCATCTCGTCCGCAACATCCGGGCATCCATGCGTAAGGGCGGCCGGCTCGCTGTGATCGACCCGCTGCGCACCAAGATCGCCGAGCAGGCGGACCTGCATCTGGCGCCGCGGCCCTCGACCGATGTGCTGCTGGGATTTGCGCTCGCGGTCGAGCTCGAGCGGCTCGGCGCCCACGACCGGCGTTTCATCGCCGAGCACGTGAGCGGCTACGATGAATTCATGGGCGTTGCGCGCGCGTGGCCGGCCGAGACGGCCGCCGAAGCCTGCGGCGTGCCGGCTGCCGACATCCGGCGGCTGGCGGCCTGGATGGCGGAGGCCGACCCCATGGTGATCGCGCCCGGCAACGGGCTGGAGCGCGGCCGCAACGGCGGCAGCGGCATTCGCGCGGCGATCGCGCTGCCGGCGCTGCTGGGCAGGCTCGGGGCGAAGAGCGGCATCGTGCTGGGCGCCGGCAATGCCTTCCCGAAGACTCCGGCCAAGCTGCAGCGGGCCGATCTCGTGCCCGCGGGAACCCGCACGCTCAACATCCTCGACGTCGGCCGCCACCTCGAGCGTGACGACATCGACCCGCCGCTCCGCGCGCTCTTCATCTACAATCACAATCCGATCGTCGTGCATCCCGATCAGAACCGCCTGAAGCGCGGCCTCCTGCGCGAGGACGTTTTTCTGGTCGGCATCGAGATCGCCATGACCGAGAGCATGCAGCACTGCGATATCGTGCTGCCGGCCGCGACCCACTTCGAATGCGACGATCTCTATCCGGCCTACGGGCATCATTGGCTCCAGCGCGCCGAGCCGGCGATCCCGCCGGTCGGAGAAGCGCTGCCCAATACCGAGATCTTCCGCCGGCTGGCGGCCCGCTTCGGGTTCGACGACCCCTGCTTCAAGGCCGGCGACCGCGAGTTGATGGACGACGCCGTCGATGCAAGCGATTCCCGATTGCAGGGCATCAAACCAAGCGAGATTTCGCCCCGCGCGGCGCTCCGCATGAGCGCGCCGGACGGCCGGCCGCTGGCGCTGTTCGACAACGTCATGCCGGCGACGCCGTCGGGCAGGATCGAGCTTGCCTCCGATGCGCTCGCCGAGCGCTGGGGCGCCGCGGCGCGGTTGCCGACGTTCCGCCCACGCGCCACGCAGTTCCCGCTGGCGCTCGTCTCGCCATGCTCGGACAAGCGCGTGTCCTCGACCCTGCTCGGACGCGGCGGCGAACCGGGCGACACTCCGCCCTTGCTCATGCACCCGCGCGACGCGCGGGCGCGCGGACTTGAAGACGCCGCGCTTGTGCGGGTGTGGAACGATCTCGGATCGGTGATCCTGCCGCTGCGGATCACCGACGCGGTGATGCCGGGCGTCGTCGCGTCGGAGAAAGGCGCATGGCTCGCCACCAGCCCGACCGGCCAGACGATCAGCGCGCTCGTCTCCGCCGACGACCGCGCCGACCTCGCCAGCGGCGCCTGCTACAACGACACCGGCGTCGAGGTGGAGGGGGCGTAGCGTTCCCCTATAATGCGATCGACGCCATGACATCCTTCGATCCGACCCAATTCGGCTTCGTGCGGCTCCGAGACTTCCAGGTCGCCGGCTCGGTACCAGCATATGAGTACAAAAATCATTCCGCGGTAGATGGAACAAAAGACTTTTTACGCCTCAATCTCTACCTTACCAAAGATCGCAACTACGTGACGATCTGGCACGGCTTGCTTGAACCGCTGTTCGCGGAAATCGAATTTACGGAGGGTCGATTGGCTTCCGTAGCAAGGCCCGCGGACATGGATCTCGGACGGACGTATAACGAAGACCTGTTTCGAGGCCATATCGATTCCACTGAGACTGCCGAGCACATTTTCAAAGCGTTGCGCATCGGTGTGGATCGGCGCTATGCCTTTCCCGAGGTGTTGAGCGGGAAGGATAACAAGCTGGCGTGCGGTGCGATGGAAAAGGCCCGCTAAGCAACTTCTTCGCGGAAGCGGTCGGACGTGCCGGCGGCGTGAAGAGATGGAGCGCAGGGGCCGCTGCCTCGATCGCCCCTGTTTCTTAATTGGGCGTTTTGGTATAGTGGCCGAGCTATGGCACACGAGCCGACGCAGATCAAAGACTGGTCGCTGCTGTTCGCGAAGTATCGCGGGCAGTGGGTTGCTCTCGCTGACGACGAGGTGACCGTTCTGGCGGCAGCGCCGACCGCGAAGGGTGCGCTCGCGGCGAGCGCCGCGAAAGGCGCGCCTGAGCCGATCCTGTACCGCGTACCCGACACCCTCGATACCTTCGTCGGTTATGAAGTTCGCCTATAAGCGATTTGCGAACGGCATCGAGCGGCCGATCATACCCATCATCGTTCGGAATCCGACTACCCGGCAATCGGTTCGCTATCTTGCGCTGGTCGACTCGGGCGCTGACGAATGCATCTTCGCCGGTGAAATTGGGGAGCTGATCGGCCTCGACGTGTTCGGCGGGAGGGAGCAAACCGTATCGGGCGTCGTCGCGGGTCAGATGCGCCCTTACTACGTCCATGACGTTGAAATCGAAGTTGGCGGATCGCGCAGACGAACTGCCGTCGGGTTCATGCCCGACTTGGCGCCCAATGGCCATGGATTGCTCGGGCAGACGGGTTTCTTCGATCTGTTCTCATTCGTGAAGTTCGAACGACCCAAAGGAACTATTGAGCTGGGCGCCATTCTGCCGGTCGGCACCGCGGCGAGGTAGGATTCAATGCGGAACGAAGCTCCAGCGTACGCGGAGCGGGCGCGCTGGCCCAAGGGAGCAGTGCGAGGAACAGATCATTTGATCAAAAAGGGAAACTCCGCAACGCTCCCTTGGCGTAACTTTTTCGCGAAGCTCCGCACCGGCCTGTCCATGGGTGGCGAAGTCGCAGCTGTAAAGCGCTCTGATGTGTTGGCAATTTCTGGTGCTGCCGGTCAGGATTGAACTGACGACCTCTCCCTTACCAAGGGAGTGCTCTACCACTGAGCTACGGCAGCCTGCCGGATGGGGCGGAAGCCCGTGCAAATCGCAGGTCCGAACGCGGCGATGCTTGCCACAAGGGGATTTGGCGCGCAAGCACGGAGGGCGAATGTTGCGGCGCGGACCGAAATGATTTTACTCCTGGCGCCATGAGCAGCGGCAAAGAGCAGAAGCGGGCGGCGCGGGCGGCGCGGTTGCGGGCGGCCTTGCGCGAGAACGTCAGGCGCCGCAAGGCGCAGGCGCGCGGGCGCGAGCAGCCGGGCTCGCGCGACGAGGCCCCCGCGCCGGAACGCCCGGACGGCCCCAAGCATTCTCGTTAGACGAGCCCATTGGTCCCGACTTTCGCCGCAATCGGCGCGCGTGTGGTAGCGTCTTCGGGACGGCGGCGCCTGGGCCGCAGCGGGGGTGACATGGATCGTATTCGCATCGTCGGCGGCCGGCCGCTCAACGGCACCATTCCGATTTCCGGCGCCAAGAACGCCACCCTGCCGCTGATGATCGCGAGCCTGCTCACCGAGGAGACCCTCGTCCTCGACAACGTGCCGCGGCTCGCCGACGTGGGGCAGCTCCAGCGCATCCTCGGCAATCACGGCGTCGACGTGATGGTCAGCGGCAAGCGCCCGGGCGAGCGCGAGCTCGACGGCCAGACGGTAAAACTCTCGGCCGCGCGCATCGTCGACACCACTGCGCCGTACGAGCTGGTCTCCAAGATGCGGGCGAGCTTCTGGGTGATCGGGCCCTTGGTCGCGCGCACCGGCGAGGCGCGGGTGTCCATGCCGGGCGGCTGCGCCATCGGCACGCGTCCGGTCGATCTCCTGATCATGGCGCTCGAGCGGCTGGGCGCGCAGATCGACATCGACGCCGGCTACGTGATCGCCCGCGCGCGCAAGGGGCTCAAGGGCGGCGAGATCGCCTTTCCCAAGGTGACGGTCGGCGGCACCCATACGGCGCTCATGGCGGCGGCGCTCGCCGACGGCACCAGCGTGATCGACAACGCCGCGCGCGAGCCGGAGGTGGTCGACCTCGCCGACTGCCTCAACAAGATGGGCGCGAAAATTTCCGGCGCCGGCACCTCGCGCATCGTGGTCGACGGCGTGCCGCGGCTCTCCGGCGCGCGCCACAGCGTGTTGCCCGACCGCATCGAGACCGGCACCTACGCCATGGCGGTCGCCATGGCGGGCGGCGACGTGCTGCTCGAGGGCGCGCGGCCCGAGCTGCTGCAGGCGGCGCTCGATCTCATCGGGGGGGCGGGCCTGAACGTCGCCGCCACCAACGCCGGCATCCGGGTGAGCCGCAACGGCGCCGGCCTCGCGCCGGTCGAGGTCGCGACCGCGCCGTTCCCGGGTTTCCCGACCGACCTGCAGGCGCAGCTGATGGCGCTGATGTGCTGCGCGCGCGGCACCTCGCGCATCACCGAGACCATCTTCGAGAACCGGTTCATGCACGTGCAGGAACTGGCGCGGCTCGGCGCCCGCATCCATCTCGACGGCGAGACCGCGACCATCGAAGGCGTCGAGCGGCTCAGGGGCGCCCCGGTGATGGCGACCGACCTGCGCGCGTCGGTCTCCCTCGTCATCGCCGCGCTCGCCGCCGAAGGCGAGACCATGGTCAACCGCGTCTACCACCTCGACCGCGGTTTCGAGCGCCTCGAGGACAAGCTCGGCCGCTGCGGCGCCGAGATCGCGCGCATCAGCGGGTAACTTTCTTTACCTCCCCTGCAGGGGGAGGTCGGCGCGCGAAGCGCGCCGGGTGGGGTTGCGTTCCGCGATCGTGAGAACAACCCTTCCGCCCCACCCCGCTCGCCTCCGCTGCGCTTCGGCGAGCGACCCTCCCCCTTCAGGGTCCCTTCAGGGGAGGGTAAGATTGGCGCCTTGCATCTCTCGCGTCCCATCTCTACCTGAGCCCCAGCACGAACCGGAAACGGGGCTCCGGCCATGGATCTGCTCAAGCTCATCGCCCTCGACGGGGACGACGTCGCGATCATCTCCACCCATCTCCAGGATGCGGTGTTGAAGGTCAACGACATCCTCTGGCGGCCGGCCGAGCGGCGGCTCGTCGTCGGCGTCAACCGGTTCGACTGGGAAGCCGCCCAGGACAGCCGGCCGGACTACCGGCGCCGCCGCGCGGCCCTGCGCTTCGACCGCGTGCTCAGCGTCAAGTGCCGCAACGTCAATCCGACCAACGGCAACGCCGTGCTCAACCTCCTGGCCGTCGAGTTTGCCGAGAGCACGCCGCCGGCCGGCGTGGTGACGCTGGTGTTCTCCGGCGGCGCGGCGCTGCGGCTCGAGGTCGAATGCCTGGAGGCGGAGCTTGCCGACCTCGGCCCGGTCTGGGCCACCGCCTCCTGCCCAAATCACCTGCGCAACGCGTCGTAGCGCGCTCTCTTACCTCTCCCCGCTTGCGGGGAGAGGTCGGATCGCGTTAGCGATCCGGGTGAGGGGGCCCCTCCGCGAACGGCAATTCCTGAAACGCCCCCTCACCCCAACCCTCTCCCCGCACGCGGGGAGAGGGAGCAGAGCCCGCTCATGCCGATCCGCCTCGACACGCGCGCCGCCGATTTTGCCGGGTGCTTCCGCCAACTCCTCGAGGCCAAGCGCGAGGCGTCGGAGGACGTCGAGCAGGCGGTGCGCGCCATCATCGCCGACGTGATCGCGCGCGGCGACGCGGCGCTCGCCGACCTGACCAAAAAGTTCGACCGGCTCGACCTCGACCGGGTCGGCATGAGGGTGAGCGCGGCCGAGGTCGCGGCAGCGGCAAGCGCCTGCGACCGCGCGGCGCTCGATGCGCTCAACCTCGCGCGCGAGCGCATCGAGGCCTATCATGTCCGCCAGCGGCCGGCCGGTGAGCGTTTCGTCGATCCGCTCGGGGTCGAGCTGGGGCATCGCTGGACCGCCATCGAAGCGGTCGGCCTCTACGTCCCGGGCGGCACCGCCGCCTATCCGTCCTCGGTGCTGATGAACGCGGTGCCCGCCAAGGTCGCCGGCGTGCCGCGCCTCGTCATGACCGTGCCGGCCCCGGACGGCCGCCTCAACCCGCTGGTGCTCGCCGCCGCCAAGCTCGCCGGCGTCGACGAAATCTACCGCGTCGGCGGTGCCCAGGCGGTGGCGGCGCTCGCCCATGGAACGGCGACGATCGCGCCGGTGGCGAAAATCGTCGGGCCCGGCAACGCCTATGTGGCGGCGGCCAAGCGCCTGGTGTTCGGCAAGGTCGGCATCGACATGATCGCCGGCCCGTCCGAGGTGCTGATCGTCGCCGACCGCGACGCCAATCCGCAGTGGATCGCCGCCGATCTGCTGGCGCAGGCCGAGCACGACGGCGCCGCCCAGGCCATTCTCATCACCGATGCGCCGCCGCTCGCCGACGCGGTCGAGAAGGCGGTCGCCGGCCAGCTCGCCGTGCTGCCCCGCGCCGAGGTGGCGGGCGCGTCGTGGCGCGACTTCGGCGCCGTCGTCGTGGTGCGCGATCTCGACGAAGCCGTGCCGCTCATCGACGCCATCGCGCCCGAGCACCTGGAGATCGAGACGCGCGACCCCGAGGCTCTCGCCGCGCGCATCCGCAATGCCGGCGCGATCTTCCTCGGCCACCATACGCCCGAGGCGATCGGCGACTACGTGGCGGGATCGAACCACGTGCTGCCGACCGCGCGCTCCGCGCGCTTCTCCTCCGGGCTCGGCGTGCTCGACTTCATGAAGCGCACCTCGATCCTCAAGCTCGGCCCCGACGGGCTGGCCGCGCTCGGCCCCGCCGCGATCGCGCTCGGCCGCGCCGAGGGCCTCGAGGCGCACGCGCGCAGTGTGGCGATGCGGCTCAACCGGCAATGACGGCGCCGCCCGCCGATGCCGAAAAGAAGAACCGCCTCATCGCGGTCACGCTCGACGAAAATTCGATCGGCCGGTCGAGCGCCGACGTCGAGCACGAGCGCGCCGTCGCCATCTACGACCTGGTCGAAGAGAACGCGTTCACGCCGGTCGGCCATGACGGCGGGCCCTACGCGCTCCATCTCGCCATGACCGAGAACCGCCTGGTGTTCGACGTGCGGCTCTCCGACGGCACGCCGGTGATCGCGCATCTGCTGTCGCTCACGCCGCTGCGGCGCATCGTCAAGGACTACTTCCTGATCTGCGACAGCTATTACCGCGCGATCCGCACCTCGACGCCAAGCCAGATCGAGGCGATCGACATGGGCCGCCGCGCGCTGCACGACGAAGGCTCGCGCGTGCTGATGGAGCGGCTCAAGCGCAAGATCGAGGTCGATTTCGACACCGCGCGCCGACTGTTCACTTTGCTCAGCGTGCTGCACTGGAAAGGCTGACGCGCCATGGCCGCACCCGGGCGCCGGCCCCATGCGGTGCTGTTCGCGTGCGGCCAGAACAGCGTGCGCTCGCCCATGGCGGCGGCCCTGTTCAAGCAATTGTTCGGCCGCTCCTCCTATGTGGGCTCGGCGGGCGTGCGCAAGCGCGACGTCGACCCGTTCGCGGTCGCCGCCATGGACGAGGTCGGCCTCGACATCGCCAAGCACCGGCCGATGACGTTCGAGGAGCTGGAGGACTGGGAGGGCCTCAACTTCGACCTGATCGTCACCCTGTCGCCGGAGGCGCACCACAAGGCGCTCGACCTCACCCGCACGCTCGCCGCCGACGTGGAATATTGGCCGACGCCCGACCCGACGCTCGCCGCCGGCAACCGCGAGCAGCAGCTCGACGCCTACCGCCAGGTGCGCGACCAGCTCATGGCGCGCATCAAGTCGCGCTTCGACTGGCGGCCGGGCGGGAACGAGTAGCCCTTGAGAGTCCCTCTCCCCGCTTGCGGGGAGAGGGTCGGGGCGAGGGGGCCTCTACGAGTGCGCGCTTTCCTCAGCGGCCCCCTCACCCGACGCGCTTCGCGCGTCGACCTCTCCCCGCAAGCGGGGAGAGGTGAAGACGCGTTGTGAATCCGTGAGCGTTCCGCTAGGTTCCGCGCCCATTCGCTTTGCATCCATGATCGCTCTTCCATGATCGGCCGGCCCAAACTCGTGCTCGCGTCCGGCTCGCCGCGCCGCCTCGGCCTGCTCAACCAGGCCGGCATCGAGCCGGATTCGCTGATGCCGGCGGAGGTCGACGAGCTTCCGCTCAAGGGCGAATTGCCGCGCTCGCTGGCGACGCGGCTCGCGCGCGCCAAGGCGGAGGCCGCGCTCTCGTCCGTGCGCATCGACGAGGAATTGCGCGGCGCCTACATCGTCGCCGCCGACACGGTGGTGGCGGTCGGCCGCCGCGTCATGCCCAAGGCCGAGATGCTCGACGAGGCGGCGCAATGCCTGCGCCTGCTGTCCGGCCGCAACCATCGCGTCTATACCGGCGTCTGCCTGGTGACGCCGAAGGAGAGTTTCCGGCAGCGGCTGGTCGAGACGCGCGTGCGCTTCAAGCGGCTGTCGAAGGAAGACCTCGAGGCCTATCTCGCTTCCGGCGAATGGCGCGGCAAGGCGGGCGGCTACGGCGTCCAGGGTCTCGCCGGCTCGTTCGTGGTGAAGATCGTCGGCTCCTACACCAACGTGGTCGGCCTGCCGCTCTACGAGACCTTGGCGCTGCTCTCCGGCGAAGGCTACCCGGTGCAGTTCGGCTGGCTCAACGCGGCGATGTGAACTCCCTCTCCCCGCGTGCGGGGAGAGGGTCGGGGTGAGGGGGCCTCTGTGGGTGCGCGTTTTCCTCAGAGGCCCCCTCACCCGCCGCGCTTCGCGCGTCGACCTCTCCCCGCAAGCGGGGAGAGGTGAAGGAGCGTCGCCTGCTTTGCGCGGCCTCGCCATGACGCGCTCCAATGTTTGATCATCAACAAACCGACGCCCGGCCGTTCCCGCTGCTCGCGGCGATTGCGATCTATCTCCTCGGCTTTGTCGTCATCGCCCGGCCGTGGCTGTCGGGGGCGGTCACGATCCCGTGGGACGCGAAGGCGCAGTTTCAGCCGCAGCTGGCGTTCCTGGCGCGCGCGCTTGGCGAGGGGCAATCGCCGTTCTGGACCGCACATGTGTTCGCCGGCTGGCCGCAGATCGCCGATCCGCAGTCGCTGATCTTCTCGCCGCTCCATCTGCTGCTCGCGACGTTCGACCGTGCGCCAAGCTTCTGGGCCGCCGATGCCGTCGTGTTCGCGGCGCTGTTCCTCGGCGGCCTCGGCCTCATGCTCTACTTCCGCGAACGCGGCTGGCATGTCGCCGGCGCGCTGGTGGCCGCGCTCGCCTTCGCGTTCGGCGGCGCCGCCGCGGCGCGCATCCAGCACATCGGCGAAGTGCTGAGCCTCGCCTATCTGCCGCCGGCGCTCTGGCTCCTCGCTCGCGCGCTCGATCGGTCCTCGCGCCTGTTCGGCGCGCTGGCAGGCATCGCGGGCGGCCTGATCGCCGCCGGGCGCGACCAGGTCGCGCTGCTCTCGCTCTATCTGCTCGCCGGTTTCGTGATCGCCCATTGGTTCGCAGGACCCGGCCTGGGCGCGCGCCTGCGCGCGAGCGCAAGACCATTGGCGGCCGGCGCCATGGCGGGCGCGATCGTCGCGATGGTGCCGGTCGTGATGACCTTGCTGCTGGCGGAAAGCTCGAACCGGCCCGGCTTCGACTATGTCTCCGCCGGCCGCGGCTCGCTGCATCCGGCGCATCTGCTCACGCTCGCCTTCGCCGATCTTTACGGCGCGGCCGATCCGGCGGTCGATTATTGGGGACCGCCGAGCTTGGCCTGGGGACCGACCGGGCTCTTCCTCGCCCAGAACATGGGCCAGCTCTATCTCGGCGCCGTGCCGCTCGTCGCCATCCTCGGCCTCGGGCTGGCGCGCGGGTGGCTGTGGTCGCGCGACATCCGGTTTTTCTCCATCGCGGCGCTCGTCGCGATCCTTTACGGCGTCGGCTGGTACACGCCCGCCTTTCGCGCGATCTACGAGATCGTGCCCGGCGTGACACTGTTTCGCCGGCCGGCCGACGCCGCGTTCCTGATCGGGGCGCTGCTGGCGGTGCTCGGCGGCTATCTGGTGCATCGCTGGCTTGGCGATGCCGACAGACTGACGCGGACCCCATGGGCGGTTGCGATTTGTTTGGGTATTGCAGTGATCGCTGCTGCATTCGCTGCGGCGCTCGCAGCCGGCACGCTGTCCGTGGCGCTCGCGCCGATCATCACGGGCATCGGCTTTGCCGTTGCGGCCGTGGCGGTGCTCGCCGTCGCGCGCCGGCTGCCGCACCGGCCGATCGCCGCGGCCGTTCTCG
>WNEY01003310.1_pt1 | contig 12058 bp, 7 predicted proteins | sample 5400531 | NCBI WGS metagenome assembly WNEY01 (sample SAMN13153338, study PRJNA577476) | soil metagenome | isolation source: 200 cm saprolite under Douglas fir tree site 1 | place: USA:California | collected 2015-04-18
TGTCCATCGCGGCCGCGGGGATCGTCTCGAAGTACATCGTGTAATCCGTGTCCGTGAAGGCGTTCATCTTGCCGCCGAGGCGGGAGATCAGCTTGTCGATATCCCCCTTGCCGAGCTTGCCGCCGCCCTTGAACAGCATGTGCTCGACCCAATGGGTGGAGCCGGTCATGCCGGGGACCTCGTTCCGCGAGCCGATCCGGTAGACGACCCACGTGGACAGGGCCTTCGTGTCCGGGATCGGCCGGAGGATCACCTTCAGGCCATTGCCCAAGGTCTCCACGTGGGTGGGCATCTGAGGCGCGGGAAGGCGGGCGCGCGATATCAAGTTGCCCAAGTCGAACGAGAAGAGGCGACGTTGCCACGAGAGACTCAAGATCCTGGGCATGCTTTAATCGGTGCTGCCATGGGGCCTTTGGCATTGAGCTCCGTCATTTGCCGGCGGAGATTTTCCCTGAACGCCGCTACTTCCGGCGCGTGCCTCGCAAATCTGCGGCCGATCCGACCTTGGGGGGTGCTTTTCTTATGACGAACTAGCTGCAGCATGATCGTCGCTTGACGCCGCTTGACAAAGAGATCGGGCATGACCGCCATGAGGAGCGATTCGACCATCCCGTGGCTCCAAATCAGTTGGTACGCGTACCTCCACCCGGTCTTTTCGGGAGGCTGATTTGTCATCATCCCGCCAAAGTGCGCCTGAATTTCCTCCAGCACCGACCTGTCGGTGTTGCCCACAGATATTCTGGCGTGGTAGTGAGACCTGCCGCTTGTATCGGTGGATTTCGGAATCATTAAACACCCCTCAGCATCGATGAATCCGGCGAGGTACGTTGCGGAAATGTGCCTACCGCTTGGAGACGGATGGGTTCGCGGGCTTAGACAGACTGATCTACCTTTCAGATTGAGACGCCTGAGGCGGTCGTGGAAGGTCTCTCGCAACACGAGTTCTCGTTCCGTAAGAGGGAGAAGATGACCCGCTGAGTTCCGAAGTCGAGGGCAGGCTTTAATGTGTTCATTGAACTCCAGGAGCGCCGCCGCGTGCTCAGCCTTTACCCTAAGATGGGGCGCGACCTGCCGAAGCACCGCTGCGGCCTCAGCATTGGTCCAGACAAGCGCGTAGCTTGGCTTCCAAGAGGGGCGCCTTTGACCGTCTGCCGAGAGACATCCGCCCCACGTATCCTGGATTTCGGACAATATACGACGATTCGTGTTGTATACGCAAACTCTAATACAGTACTCAAGAGAACGATTCTTGCGTTTATTCTGGCCAAGGCGAGAGAGCCTTCGCCATCCATGAAACCGGCGAAGTATTCGAGCGGGATCAAGGCAAATTGTATGAGAAGTCAGGACCCAAGTAAGCTCAGGCCAGGGATGGGCGAAAGTGCTACGCCCGCCGATCCCCTCCCTCACCCTTTTGAGCTTTGAAACGGGCCGAATCCAAGTCGAGTTCGAAATCTTCTTCCTTGACTTCGCCAGGGGTGAAGACCTTGCCCGCTTCGAACTCCAGCTTCTTTTCCTGCTTCTTTCGCTTTTTCGGCCGTTCCTCAACTTGCTGTTGCATAGGGTGCCTCCAGTTTTGTGGCATAGGGATCCAGGAGATCGATACGCCTCCGCGTTCCGTCGTTCACGATCAGTACGGACCAATCGATCATCTCGATATTGAAGGTGTCGCACAGCTCCCGACGGAGGTGTGCTCGGCTGTCATCCGGGGGCTCTTGAATCGCGCGCTTGATCGCCGCGTCGTCCGTGATTCGGTCCAGGAGCCCGGCACGCTGCCGCTTGTAGAACAACGACCGATCCATGCCGATTTCCGAGTATTGCTTGCAGGCCATCATCTCGACGTCCGGGCCCGCCTTCTTCTCCAAGGCCTCTTGGATCGCGTAGTACCGGTCGAGCCACTCGACCCGGCGTGCGGCGTCCTTCGACCGGCGCCCTTCGAGGTCGTCCAAGACCTCCTCGAGCGTCCGCAAGGCCCGATGTTCCCACTCGTCCTCGACGAGCGTCTCGATCTTTCCGAGGTAATACCGCTGGACGTCGATCGGCGACACGACGGACCCGTCCTCGAGCTCGACCCGCCACTGCTCCGGATTCCGGATCTCCACGTTGCGCCAGACGTCCTTCACGGGATCCTTGATCCGCGGCACGTCGGCGAGGGCGTCGGCCTCCATGAGCCGCAGGATCGCGGACGTCGCGAAGTGTCGGAGCATGATCGCGGTCTCGTTCATCAGGGCGTCCCCGACGATCACGTGGAGACGGCGCCAGAGGCGTCCGTCCGCGTGGGGCTCGTCCCGCGTGTTCAACAAGCCGGTATCGTGCATCGTCTCCCCGCTGATGACCTGCGACGTGAGGAAGGCCATCGGCGAGAGGACGTACTTCCCGTGGACGATGTCGCCCGCGCCCGTGTACACGAACCGGGTCGCGAGGTGCGGCACGAGTTCGCGGATGAACCGGGCCGGGAACGCGACGTCCCGAGAGACGCAGTAGTTCTCGTGGGACCCGTACGATGTGCCGTCCGGAGAGGTGTTGTTCTTGAACGCGTGGATCTTCGTGTCTCCGGTGTACTTCTCCTCCATGATCCGTCGGAGCCAGTCGAGGATCTTCTCCCCGGCCTTCTCCCAGATCACGACATCGTGAAAGTTCGTCGTCTCCGCGGTGCTGACCTCGAAATGCCCGACGTCGTAGTAGACGCGCGAGCCGTTCGTGATGAACTCGCCGGCGAGGTGCAGGTCCGAGTCCCGGAGGAGGTCGAGCGCCATCATGTGCGGGTCGAACCCCATCGTGCCCATCTTGCGGCAGTACAGCGTGTACTCGTGCTCGGTCCCCTGGACCATCTTCTTCATGCGTCACCCGACCATCGGGTCCGCACCGGTCCGGAAGACCTCCCGCTGGCGCTTCTCGTAGACGTACATCTCCGTGATCGCGTGCTCCTTGCTCTCCTCGTCGATCGCCATCTCGAGGTCCTTGAGGGTGAGCCCCTCCTTCTTCCGGTCGGCCTTCTTGAGGGCGATGACCCGCTTCACGAAGTTCTTCTTCGCCGTCGTCACGATCGCCTCGATGATTGCGCCGGAGATGATGTCCTTCCGCTTCACGGTCTTGATCGCCTCTTTCGCTTCGGTGTCGAGCTTGACCTTGACCCACTTGTTTTCGCCGTACAGCTCATCGAGCACGTACCGGCGGAGGGCCTCGATCGCCTCCTTGTGCCCGCCGTACGTCTCTTCGAGGCTCGCGGCCGCAGGGAGATCCTCGTTCAGGTAGATGCGGAGGACCTCCTCCGCCGCCTTCCGGTCCGGGCGCGGGATGTCGATGATTTCGTCGAACCGTCCCGGGCGGAGCAACGCCGGGTCCACGAGGTCCGCCCGGTTCGTCGCCCCGATCACGAAGACATCGTGCAGCTCGACGAGTCCGTCCATCTCGCTGAGGATCTGGGCGATGATGTTCTTGTGGACGCCGGACGTGTCCATCATGCCGCGGACTGTGAAGAGGGCCTCGATCTCATCGAAGAACACGATGCTCGGCTTCTTCTCGTGGGCTTGGCGGAAGATCTCCTTGATGATCCGCTCCGACTCCCCGACCCACTTCGACAGGACGTCCGCGATGCTGACGTTGAAGAACGTCATGTCGTTCTCCGTCGCGATCGCTTTCACGAGCAAGGTCTTCCCGCACCCCGGCGGGCCGTACAAGAGGATGCCGCGCGGCGCCTCGAGGGAAATCTGTTGGAACAGTTTCGCCTCTTGGTAGGGGAGCACGACGACGTCCTTGATCCGTTCGATCGCTTCCGAGAGCCCCCCGATTTGTGCGTACTTCACGTTCGGCTTCTCCCCCAGGAGGAGCGACTTGACCTCGAGGTTCGGGAGGACATCGAGCACCTCCATCGTCGGCGGGAGGACGCCGATCTGGAATCCGGGCTTCAGCTTCTTGTAGACGTTCTTGTCGCAATCGATCAGGCGTTTCTCCATGTCGCCTTCGACCGAGATGACGAGCTTGCCGTCCAACATGTCGACGACTTTCGCAATGACCCCTTCGTTCCGGACCGCACTGCCCTCGACGATTGCGTAGGTCTGCGGGTGGACCCAGACGTACTGGCCCACGCCGAGCTGGGACTTGTCCACGAGCCCGGTCGAGACCTTCAGCAGTTCCGTCGCCCGCGCCACGACGACTTGATTTCCGTCGAGGTCGGGCCCCTCCTTGCGAACGACGTACGCATAGAGGAGCGGGGGCTGTTTGATCTTGTTGAACTTGTCCTCGTAGGCCTTGAGCCGGTACTCCCGTTCCTCGATTTCGTACCGGAACGAGTGCAGGTCGCGTTCGTACTGGCGACGGAGCCGGTCCATCTTCTCTTCGAACTCGTCCCGAACTTCTTCCGCGGACTTGGACACCTTCCCGTCGCTTTCATCGCTTACCATTTGTGAATCACCGCGCGCGTCCGCCCACGGTTCGACCGGAAATCGAGGGCATCCGCTCTGTGGACGCGAGTCTGTGGAACAAGAGACTGCCTCGTCCCATCCCTTGTTAGAAAGTGGCATCCCGAATTAAAGCTTTTGTTATCGGTATTGGAGATGCGACAATCGTGCCCTGTCCTCCCGTGCGCTTTCGTTGCGAACATCGCTCGACCGTCGGGACGATCTACGGGTGCGTGGAGTCTTGTTGTAGCGAACGAACGTAATGCCCGCGGGCTCGCGCCGAGTAGAACACGCCTCGGACCCTTCGCCGGTCGCAACATGGCGGATGATCCAAACCGGGTATGCATCCGTGCGGCGGGCGAGCTTCACCCGAATCTCTCGCAACGCGTGGCCGGCGCCAAAGTCGTACTTCAGAAAGTCATCGTGATAAAGGAGCGCAGATCGCACACTTCTCCGAAAGAGGGACGGAGGCTTAAAAGCGCTCGAGGGGTCTTGCTAATATCGAGGCGATTCGATACAAATCTCAACGGGGAGCAACGGCCCGCAAAGGCCGTGTCGCGGCGGCGACTGCGTAGCCGCCCTGAATCAGCTTCTTGATGTACGGAGCCAGGACCCTCGAAAGGCTCATGTCTCCATCCCAATCCTCGATCTGGTCCCAGTGGTGGTCTTCCATGTCGCGGATGCAGCGTTCGATCTGCTCCGTCCACGACTCCGTGCCGTCCCCTTCGATTCGCGCCGCGAGGACGAGCCATTTCCCTCGCCCGATTAGGATGTGCATCTGGCCGACCGTCATCTCGTTCAGTTCGCCCAAGTCGTCGCCCCGCAAGGCGTCCTTGACGAACGCCTGCACGGCGGTGAGCATGCCGCTCAAGATGTCCGTGTCCACGTCCGGGCGGAGCCGGCGAGTCTCGTGTTTGATCAGGAGCCCGTCTTTGGCATTGAGCAAGAACACGTCCTCGATGATCGCGTCCGACGACCGGGATGCAGCCTTGACGGACGGCCTCGACCGTTCGTTCGAACGGCGACGCACGAGGAAGAACAGCGTTCCGGCGACCCCCGCGGCGGCGATCACGAAGAGCCACCAATAGCTCGCGAGGAACCCGGAGGCGGTCGAGAACTGGAATGTCTTCGACTGGACCATCGAGTTCCCGGCCAAGTCCCGCGCGCTCGTATCGACGACGACGAAGTACGTCGTCCCGGACTGGAGCTCCCGGGTGGGCACGAACGTCACGCTGCGGGAGTCCGCACTCCACTGGAAGGAGCCATCGACCGCCGGTGAAATCGAGAACGCTTGCTCCACCGAGGCGCGGTCCATCGGCTCTGTGAAGGTAATCCGGATCCGTGGAGTCGTGTTCGTGTCGGCGCCAACCGGCCGTACGTCCGTCACGGACGGTGGCGTGATGTCGATCATGGTCCAGGTATCATTCCCGGCGGGGGCGGGTTCGACGTTGCCCGCGCGGTCCGTCGCGATCGAGCGGAACGCGACCACGCCCTGCCCGCTCGCCGTGAAGGTGCCCGTGGTCGCGGCCGTGCCGACGAGCCAATTCGTCCAGCCCGCGCCGACATCGTACACGATCGTGTATGTCGCGATGTCCGTGGTGCCGACGGCGGGGCCCCAGGAAACCGCGAACTGAAGCCGGTTCTCGAAGGCGGGCAATGAGGTCATGATCGAATTGGGCGGGGTCACGTCCACGATCGTCCACGAGTCGTTTCCGGCAAGCGGCGCCTCGACGTTGCCCGCGCGGTCCGTCGCAATCGAGCGGAATTCATAGGTGTGGCCGTCCTGTCCCGTGAACGTGGCGGAAGTGCCTGTGGAAACGAGCCAATCCGACCAGCTTCCGCCGTTGTCGCGCACCTGAACCCGGTAGCTCGCGATGTCCGGAGAGTCGAACTGGGGTCCCCACGATACCGTGAACCCGAGGAACGTCTCGTACGTCGGGAGCGGGAGCGTGTGGGAGAAGGGAGCGATCGTGTCGACGATCGTCCAGGTGTCGTTTCCAGACGGAGCGACCTCTACGTTGCCTGCTCGGTCCGTCGCGATCGAGCGGAACGCGATGGGGCCCTGGTTGCCACTATTGAACGTCGCCGAGGTGGCGGTCGTCCCGACGAGCCAATTCGTCCACCCCGTGCCCAGGTTGTACTGAATCGTATATGTGGCGATGTCCGTCACGCCGGCGTCCGGAGCCCACGAGACGAGGAACGAAGCCGAATTCTGATATGGGCTGAGCGCGTTCACGTGGGACCCCGGCCGGACTGTATCGACCGTCGTCCACGTATTGTTCGCTGACGGTCCGGACTGCACGTTGCCTGCGCGGTCGTCCGCCGTTGTCGCGAACTCGTACACGCCGTCCGCGGAGGCCGTGAAGGTGAATTGGCCGAGGTTTCCCGCAGGTTGTGTCGCGTATGGGGACCAACCACCGCCCCTGGTCCGCACCCACAACGTGATGTTCCTCAGGCCGGTCCCATTGCCGTCCGAGGCCGTGTAGCCAATCGTGAACGTCTGCGTGTTCTCGTACGTCGGGAGCGGGGCCGCCGCGGAGGTCGGCGCATCGCGGTCCACCATGACGAACGGCTCCATGTGGCTCGTGCTCATATCGACGAACCGTGGATCGTTCGCGAACGAGTAAGTCGAGTACGTCACCGTGACGCGCGTCACGTTATCGGTCGGCAGCGGAGAGTCAATGTACACCCGGTCCGTCACGAGGATCCATGGTTGGATGCCACTCGGGGACGAGCGATCCCAGATGGGTCTCCCGTTGTCCTCGACGAGGACATGCGCCCCGGCGACCGGCGTCAGACCGTTCGGCCAGAGCGCGTCAACTTCGAGGAAGTTCCGGACCGTCAAATTGCCCGCGGCCATGACGGCCAATCTCGTGAATGGAGTGTTCACCGCGAAGCCTTCCGTGTAGTTGTCCACGTAGAACTCGTAGGATCCGATAGACGACAGGGATGCGTTTTCGACTGTGAAGCGGATGGTCAAGGTCCGATTGCCAACGAGGTAGTACCCATTCGCATAGGACGCTTGCACGGGTGGACCCGTGCCGGCGGCTCCTTTCGTCACGCCCGAAATCGTATCGGCGAGGGAAACGCCATTTCTCACGAGTCCGGCGACGATGCCGATCGCGTCCCCACCGCGCCCCCCATTGGTTGGCCCGAGGGAATCTCCTCCGCGTCCCCCTTGCAGCGTGTAGACCTGGTTCGTGTCGAGGGTCGGGGCGAGGTACAGGGCGGCAATCCCCGAAGCGCTCCCTCCATTCCCGCCGAACTTGCTTCCGATTCCTCCCGCGCCACCCGTGACCGTCTTGATCAAGTTCAATTTCATTGCCGTCGCGTTGAATCGACCGTCGTTATAGCCGAGCGAGAGGACGCCCGTTGCATTTCCTCCGTAACCACCGTGGGCGCCGCGGCCACCGTCCCCGCCGGTCAGCGTGTCCATCGTGCTCGATCCCACACTCGCAGACCCGACGACGGAGGCGAGCAGGACCGCCGTCGCGCCACCGCCCGTACCGCCGTTTCCGCCTCCGCCCGCGGTCACGCCCCCATTTCCTCCGAGGCCACCATGAAGGATTGAGACGGTATCCCCGCCCGCATCCGCATTTTCAGCCGTAATGAAGAAGAGGCCATCCGCGTCGCCGCCGACGCCGCCGTTGCCGTTCGTGGTGGCTCCCGTCGCTCCGGCCCCTCCCGCGCCTCCCGTCACACCATTGATCGAGTTCGTGTACAACTGAGCGAATCCCGAGGTCGCCCCCGCTTCGACGCCGACGGCTGTGCCGCCATTTCCGCCCGAACCGCCATTCGTCGTCGTAGCGCCGCCGCCACCACTTCCGCCGGCTCCGCTCTGGAGATTCGTGATAGTATTGCCTGAGACGTGCACGCCCGAGGTCATCCCAACGACGATGCCCGCGGCGGAACCACCGTTGCCGCCACGGCCGCCCGTCCCCCCGGGATTCGCTTGGCCGTCGCCGCCTCGCCCGCCGATCGCCATGTCGACCGTGTTCGTCGTGATTGACGCCGACGGCGCGGCAGTCACGTAGATGCCCACGGCGAAGGCGCCGTCACGGCCCGGGGCTCCCGGCGACACGCCGTTGCCTCCGTTCAGTCCGCGGACCCCCGTGATGGTGTTCCCATCAATCGCCGCGGTGGCCCCCGCGTTGACGAGGATCCCGACCGCGAAAGCGCCGCTCACGTTCGTGATCGTGTTACCCGAAATCGTCGGCGCGCTGGGTTGTTCCGCCTGGATGCCGAGACCCGTGCCGTTGATCGCGTTGCCGACGATCCGAGCGTTGGAAGCGTTCGCGTAGATGCCGAGACTCGAAGCCCGTTTGATGACGTTGCTCGAGACGAAGGCCGCGGACCGCACGAGGACGAAACCCGCCCCCGCCTGGAGGACCGTGTTGCTCGAAATCGAAGGCGAGCTCGCCAGCGCAGTGACCGCGCGATCCACCCGATCGAAGGTGGACCATGAGATCGAACCGGAGGAGCTCGCATTGAACTGGATGCCGCCCCACGTGATCGGGGAGCCCGTGTTGTTCGCGGTAAAGACGATCGCCTTGCTGGCCGTGCCGTTGGCGACCAGCGAGCCCTCTATGTAGAGGTGGACGCCTGGATCGAACTTGACCATCGTCCCGGGAAGGATGGTGAGCGTCGCGGGAGCGCGGACGGTGACATGGTACGTTGCGACGTATATCGTATCGCTGATGCCCCACGTCGTATCCGTGGTGATGAGCCCCCGCACGTAGGTGGTTGCGGTCGCCGTTGGGGCCGTCATCAGGAACGCGGCGGTCGCGGAAGCGAGCACCACCCAGACGATTACGAAAGTTCGGCCCAGGGTGGTCGTGGGGTGGGCACGCATGCGCGACACGGACTCCGCGGCGAGGGTTTGCCCCGCCCTAGTCTCGTCCCGTTTCCTCACGACGCTATATTATCCAAATGGCGCCGTTATCGCAGGTGATACCGAATCCGTATCGGGATAACGGCCCGAGCCGAGGACGACGCGACAAGCTTCAAGCTATTGTGAAGGCTTCGCGCGGTCCGTGGCCTCTCTCGCACTCGATGCGATCTTCTCCCCGTCCTCCATCGCCATCGTTGGCGCATCCCGACACCGCGGAAAAATCGGATATGAAATCCTCCGCAACCTGATCGTCAACGAATTTCAGGGCACCCTCTATCCCGTGAATCCGAACGCAACCAGCGTCCATGGCATTCGGGCGTATCCGAGTGTCGTTCAGATTCCCGATCCCGTGGATCTCGCGATCATCGCGGTTCCCGCCGATCGCGCCCTCGAAGCCGCGGAGGAGTGCGGCAGGAAGGGAGTCAAGGGGCTCGTCGTGATCACCGCCGGCTTCCGGGAAATCGGCGGGGCGGGGATCGACCGCGAGGAGCGGCTCCTCGAGATCTGTGGCCGATATGGAATGACGATGGTCGGCCCGAACTGCATGGGCGTGATCAACACGCATCCGGACACCCGAATGGATGCGACCTTCGCGCCGACACCGCCGCTACCGGGTGGGATTTCCCTGGCGACGCAGAGTGGAGCCCTCGGAATCGCAATCCTCGATCACGCGAAATCGCTTGGCATCGGCTTCGCGAAGTTCTGTTCCTTGGGCAACAAGGCGCAGGTGAGCCTCAACGACCTCCTCCAGACGTGGCGCGTGGACCCCGACACGAAAATCATCCTCGCGTATATCGAGAACTTCGGGAACCCGAGAAACTTCGTGAGGATTGCCCGGGAGACGACGAAAGCCAAGCCCGTCATCGCGGTAAAGTCCGGCCGCTCCGAAGCCGGGAGTCGCGCCGCAGTATCCCATACCGGTTCCCTCGGTGGATCGGACCTCGCGGCCGAGGCGGTGTTCGCACAGACGGGGGTGCAGCGTGCGAACTCAATCGAGGAGCTGTTCGACCTCGCGATGGCGTTCTCCCTCCAGCCACTCCCCGGAGGGGACCGGGTGGCCGTCGTCTCGGACGCAGGCGGTCCCGCAATCATGGGCGTCGACGAGCTGGTCGCCCAAGGGCTCCGGCTTGCGGAACTCAATCCAGGCACCATCGACCTCATGCGGAGGTGGGCTCCACCGGAGGCGTCGCTGCGCAATCCGATCGATCTCACGCCGCAGGGAAGTCTGGAGGACTACCGCCGCGCAATCGACGCGGTCCTCGCGGACGACGGCGTCGACGCGGCGATTGCAATCTACGTCCCGCCGGTGCGGGCGGACGAGGTGGACGTTGCGAGGGCGATCTGGCAGACGGCCCAGAAGTATCGAAAACCGATTCTCTGCAATTTCCTCGGCCGGGCGGAGGACAGCCCCGCGTTCGGGGAACTCGTGGCCCATCGCGTGCCCTCGTATCAGTTTCCGGAGAGCGCAGCACGCGCTCTTGCCGGGATGCTCCGTTACGCTCGATACCGGGGGCGCGACGAAGGGGAATTTCGGACGTTGCCCGTGGACCGCAATCGAGCCGAAGCGGTCGTGACGCGGGCCCAAGGGGAAGGTCGGACGCGGCTGAGCGAAGACGAATCGAACGCCGTCCTGGAAGCGTACGGGATTCGCACCGCGAAAAGCCGACTCGCCCGCGGCATCGACAACCTCGCCTCCGCTGCAAACGAAATCGGCTATCCGGTCGTGCTCAAAGCGGCCGGTCCCGACCTGGTCCACAAGACGGAGTCGCACGCGGTCCTGATCGATCTGCGCAGCGAGAAAGACCTCCTCGATGGCGCTGCGCGGATGGCGCGACAGCTCCGAGGGCAACGGATCGAGATCACGGGTTTTGTGGTCCAAGAATTCGTCCGGGGCGGGACCGAGGTCATCCTCGGCATGACCCGAGACAAGGTCTACGGACCGTGCCTCGTGTTCGGGCTCGGGGGAGTCTACGTCGAGTTCCTCAAAGATGTCGCGTTCGGAATTCCCCCGCTCACGGATCGGGACGCGCTTCGGATGATGGAGTCGATTCGCACGTATCCGTTGCTACGCGGCGCCCGCGGCGAGCCGCCACGAGACGTCGGCGCACTCCAAGATGCGATCCTCCGGCTTGCCCAGCTCGTCTCCGACATCGACGGAATCCAAGAGATGGACCTGAACCCTGTCATCGCGCTCGACGAGGGCCTCGGGTATCGCGCGGTCGATGCCCGGATCCTCCTGGATCTTCCCCGGAACGCCGAGCCCAGCCAGACCAGATCGACGCCGGCCGCGCAACGCTTGTAGCCTTGGAACGCTATCCCGGACGGGGAGGCCGCATGATTCAACTCGATGTCGACGTCCCGGATCGTCCGGGCGAACTCGCGAAGCTTGCCGCGATTCTCGGAGCGACGGGGATCAACATCGATGCGATCAGCGCGGAGTCTGCGGGCGGACGGTCGTACATGAGCCTGATCGTGAACCAGCCGATGCAGGCCCGCGAAGCGTTGATGAAGAACGGCTATGCGTCGGCGATGCGGACCGTCCTGGTCGTGCGCCTTGACGACAAGCCGGGAGCCCTCGCGTCCCTCGCGCGCAAGCTCGGCGACTCGGGCGTCGATGTGGTGAGCCTGATCCACCTCGGCACCGTGGGCGGCCACGCCCAGATTGCGCTCGGCGTCGACAATCTGGAGAAAGCACGGTCCCTCGTCTGAGCCTCGCGGTCCTTACTCCATCTCATGTTCGATAACGAGAATGGTCCCTCGGGATAGAAAC
>WNEY01003312.1_pt1 | contig 12056 bp, 9 predicted proteins | sample 5400531 | NCBI WGS metagenome assembly WNEY01 (sample SAMN13153338, study PRJNA577476) | soil metagenome | isolation source: 200 cm saprolite under Douglas fir tree site 1 | place: USA:California | collected 2015-04-18
TCTTCGACGACTTTGCCGCCGTCAAAGACATGTGCCCCCTGTTCACCACCGTTCATGGCCGAGATCGCCAGGTCCCTCGGCGAGCGGTACGAACCCCCATAATCAGGTCGGGTCCGGGTAGCCGGCCTGCGCGCGCTGCTCGAGCCGACCGATCCAGCGCCGCGCCAGCACGATTCCCGCGGCGGTCGCCGCGACGGTAAGCCCGAGGCCGGCGAGGGTGATGGCCTGGCCCACACCGGCCGCGGCAGCGCCAAGGCCGAAGGCGCCGAAGGCGAAAAGCGCGGACCACGCCACGCCCCCGACGACGTTGAAGGCGGTGAAGCGGGGCCAGCGCATCATGTTCAGGCCGGCGAAGAACGCCGCGTAGGTCCGCAGCACGGCCATGAACCGCCCGAAGAACACCACCGTTCCGCCGTGCCGCGCGAACAGGTACCGGCCGACCGTCAGCTTCGCGGCGTCGAGCCGGACAAAGCGCCCGTAGCGGGCCGCAAGCCGCTGGCCCCCGGACCGGCCGAGCCAGTACCCGGCATTGTCACCCGCGATCGCCGCCGTGGCGGCTGCGAGGAAGACCACGCCGATGTTGAGGCGATGCGTCGAGCGAGCGTACACGGCCGCCGCGATCAGCGTCGACTCGCCAGGTAGCGGTATCCCCAGGCTCTCCAAGGCGATGAACGCGAACACCGCGAAATAGCCGTAGGACTGCAACAGGTGGCTGATCAGATTGAGGCTCAAGGGCGTTCCATCCTTAGTGGTGCCCGTCCGCTGACGTCAGCGACAGGTTGTGTCTGACCGTGCCAGCCGGTACCGTGCGGCGGCATCGGCTGCAAGAGGGCGATCGATGCGTCCACTAGGTCGGAAGAGGTAGTCCCCGGGATGCAGTGCCGCCGTCGCGGCGGCCCGGGAAGGTTCGCGGCCGATGTTCTCGCTGGGAGCGGCTTTTATAGTTGGGGTGCGGTCACGTGACCGGCGGACGGAAGAAGCGCCGATGATGGTCTGGGTGCCCTCGATCGAAGCGGGGGGTCCGTGCTAGTGACCCGGAGCGGCCCGGGTGTAATCGCCGCGTTGCGCGGGTTGCTGCGCGCGCCGGACTTCGATGTAGTGCTGGCGTTCATCGCGTTCACCGCGCTGCTCATCGATCCGCTGGTTACCCATCAGGTGAAGGAGCTATCGCCGCTGGCGGCCGGCCTGGCTCTAGTAACCGCCGCGCCGCTGCTGCTGAGGCGCCGGTACCCGCTGGGCGTGCTGGCCATTATCGTGCCGTTGCTCCTGGTGTGCCTGGCCGTCTTTCATCCGGACCACGCCGCGGCGGCGATCGTGATGGTGGTCGTGTTCACCGTCGGCCTGTACGGGCACCGGGCCCGCGCGCTGGTCGTCGGGGCCTTGATGGCGCCGGTCGTGGCGGCTGGGGTGCTGGTCACCAGCCACCGCCTCGGCAGCGATTCAGTGTCCGAGACGATCGCCTACCTGGCACTCGTCCTGGGGGCGCTGGCGGCAGGCGACGCCGTCAGGGGCCGCCAGGAGCTGGTGCGTGTTCTAGCCCATGAAGAGGAGCGCGAACGCGCGGCCGCGGTGCAGCATCGGTTCGACGAGCAGCGGCTTCGGTACGCCCACGAGCTGCACGACATCGTCGGGCACGCCCTGGTGGCGATCAACGTGCGGGCCGCTGCCGCCGCTCACCTCGCGCGCCGGGAGGAGCCAGTCAGTCCGGTCGCCGCGCTGGACGAGATCGCGGCGACCTCGGCCGACGCACTCGGCGAGTTGCGCACCGCGCTGAAGGGCCTGCGGAGCAACGACGTCGACAGTGTGCCCCTGCGACCGCAAGTGGCCGGGCTCACGGATCTGGGTGACCTGATCGCCGGCGTCAGCGGGGCCGGGCTGGCCGTCGAGCTGGACACTGCTGCGGCCCCGGAGATAGTGCCTCCGGCGATCGCCCACGCCGGCTACCGCATCGTGCAGGAGGGGCTGACCAACGTGCTGCGCCACTCCACTGCCAGGCATGCCAGCGTCCGGGTCGGCCAGGACGAGGGCGCCCTCCTGATTGAGGTCGTCGACGACGGCCAGGAAAAACCGACCGCGGGGACCGGCGGCGGCGGTCACGGCTTGCTGGGGATGCGGGAGCGCGCCGCCGCGCTCGGCGGCGCGTGCGAGGCTGGGCGGGTACCGGGCGGCGGCTGGCGGGTCCTGGCCCGCATTCCGATTGAAGGGAAGGCACGTTGACCGGCCTGATCAGGGTTCTCGTCGCGGACGACCATTCGCTCGTCCGGGCCGGATTCCAGTCGGTGCTGAGCATCGAAGACGACATCACCGTGGTCGGTGAGGCCAGGAACGGTGCCGAGGCGGTCGCCCTGGCCCGGGATGAAGTCCCTGATGTCGTCCTGATGGATATCCGGATGCCCGAGCTGGACGGCCTGGAAGCAACTCGGTCGATCACGTCCGACCCGCGCTTGCGGCGGACCCGAGTGGTGGTGCTTACCACGTTCGACCTGGATGAGTACGTGTTCGGCGCGCTGCGGGCGGGAGCGAGCGGCTTCCTGCTCAAGGGGGCCGAACCGCCGGTCCTGATCGAGGCGGTGCGGACCGTGGCCAGGGGGGACGCGCTGCTGGAGCCGGGAGCCACCCGCCGCCTGATCGAAGCGTACGTCAGCCAGCAGCGCACCGATCCGGCCCCGGTCGCCAAGCTCGCGCTCCCCGGCTCGCTTACTTCGCGGGAGCTGGAGATCCTCGCGCTGATCGCCGCCGGCCTCACCAACTCCGAGATCGCCGCCCGGCTGTTCATCAGCCCGCTGACCTGCAAATCGCATGTGTCCAGGATCCTGACCAAGCTGGATGCCCGGGACCGGACCCAGCTGGTGGTCATTGCCTACGAGAGCGGCCTGGTCGTGCCCGGCCAGCCGCATGCTCGCGGCGTACTTCCCGCGGACTAACCCGCGGCGAAGGAGACCTCTCGCGGCCGACGCGGCGCCAGGGGCGGGATTCCTAACGTCGGTGGTCTGGTTCCCGGCAGGCGGGGACCCCCACCGGAGGCCCTCATGAGATCGGCAGCCCGCTGGTGTTACCAGCATCGTTTCCTCGTGCTCGGGGCGTGGATCGTGGTCGTTTTCGCCACGTTCTTCGGCGCGTCGAGCACCGGTTCCAACTACGCGGCCGGAACCCAGCTGTCCGGCACCCCCAGCGCGCAGGCAGCGGCCCTGCTCCAGCGCGCCGCGCCGTCCGTCGCGGGTGACACCGAGACCATCGTGTTCGAGACGAAGACCGGCCACGTCACCGACCCCGCGGTCAGGGCCCAGGTCCAGCAGATGCTCGCGAAGGTCGGGCACCTGCCGCACGTGAGCGGCATTACCTCGCCCTACACGGCGGCTGGCGCTAGACAGGTCAGCGCCACCGGCAAGATCGCGTTCGCCCAGGTCGACTTCACCAAGGCGGACACCGCCATCCCGGCGGACGAAGCCACCAAGCTGGTCACCCTGGCCCGGGCGCCCAACTCGCCGCACCTGCAGGTCGAGGTGGTCGGCAGCATCGCCGCCTCGACGAACCCGTCCTCGAACAACGGCACCTTCATCGGCATCGGCGCCGCGCTCATCGTGCTGCTCATCGTGTTCGGCTCGCTGATCCCGGCCCTGCTTCCCCTTGTCAGCACCGGGATCGCGCTGTTCGCCGGGCTGTCCGTGATCGGCATGCTGTCCAACTCGCTCAGCATGGCGTCGTTCACGTCCCAGCTGTGCACGCTCATCGGCCTTGGCGTCGGCATCGACTACTCGCTGTTCATCCTCACCCGGGTCCGCAGCGGCATCCGCCGCGGGCTCAGCGTCGAGGACGCCGTCGGCACCGCCGCGGGCACCGCGGGACGGGCGGTCATGTTCGCCGGGATCACCGTCTGCGTCGCCCTGCTCGGGATGCTGACCGTCGGCGTCAGCGTGCTGTCCGGCGCGGCCGTCGCCGCGTCGATCGCGGTGGTGTTCCCGATGATGGCCGCGCAGACGCTGCTGCCCGCGCTGATACGGATCGTCGGCAAGCGGACGCTGACCCGCCGCCAGCGGGCCGCGCTCGCCAGGGGCGAGACCGACATCCCCGAAGCATCCAAGTGGTGGCTGGGCTGGGCCAGGCGGGTCGAGGCGCACCGCGTCATGTACGCGGTCGGCGTGCTCAGCGTGCTGGTCGCCCTCGGCCTGCCGTTCTTCTCGATGCGGCAAGGCTCGGCGGACTATAGCACAGATCCCACCAGTACCGCTACCACCACCTATCGCGGTTACGAGATGCTCGTCCAGGGGTTCGGTCCCGGCTTCAGCGGCCCATTGCAGCTGGTCGCGGCCGTTGGCGGACCCGCCGACCAGGCGGCGTTCGCCGGAGTCGTCAGCGCCGCCGCGCACACCGCGGGGGTCGCGGCCACCGCCGGACCGTGGCTACTTCCCGCCGGGCCAGGACATCCTGCCGTGGATGTCGCCAACGTCTACCCGGCCGGCTCTCCGCAGGACGCCTCGACCTCCGCGCTGATCGGGCAGCTGCGCGGCACCGTTATCCCGGCCGCCCTGCACGGCAACGGCAGCAAGCTCGACGTGCTCGTCGGCGGCCAGACCGCACTGGCCGACGACTTCGCCGGCAAGCTGTCGGCCAAGCTCCCGCTGTTCGTCTGCATGGTCGTGGCCCTGTCGTTCATCCTGCTGATGGTCCTGTTCCGGAGCCTGGTCATCCCGGCCACCGCAGCGATCATGAACCTGTTCTCGGCAGCCGCCGCGTTCGGGGTGATCGTCGCGGTGTTCCAGTTCGGCTGGCTCGACGGGCTGGTGGGCGTGACCCACACCGGGCCGATCACGCCGCTGGTGCCGATCCTCATGTTCGCGGTGCTCTTCGGGCTCTCCATGGACTACCAGGTGTTCCTGGTCAGCCGTATGCATGAGGAATGGCTGAGACTTCGTGACAACAGCGCGGCGGTACGGATCGGCCAGGCGATCACCGGCCGGACCATCACGGCCGCGGCGACCATCATGATCGTCGTCTTCTCCTCCTTCATGATCACCACCGACCGGACTATCAAGATGATCGGCCTGGGCATGGCCGTCGCGATCTTGATCGACGCTCTGCTCATCCGCACCGTGCTGGTCCCGGCCGCGATGTACACCTTCGGCAAGGCCAACTGGGCCCTGCCCGCCTTCCTCGACCGACGGCTGCCCCGCCTCAGCCTCGAAGGCGGCGAACAGGCCGGCGAGACCCCCGCGGACCGGCTCCTCGATCCGGCCGCGGCGCCGTAAGGCCGTGCGGCGGAGGCCAAGGAACGGGCCTCCGCCGCACTACCCGGCACATGCACTGACACCAGATGAGAAGCCACCGTCCGTTCGGTGTCCCGTCTTTTCTCCGTCGATGAGGAGGTCCCATGTCCAGCCAGCGAAGTTCGCCCGCTCAGCGGGCGTCCCGGCTCGCCGGGACCGGCCCGGCACTTCACCCGGCCTCACCGGCCCACCGGCGCGTGGTGGTCGCCGGCCTAGCCGCCGCGGCCGCCTCGGTGGCGGCTGACATGGTTCTGGCCACCATCGGCCAGGCGGCATTCACCGTTCCCGCATCCTTCGGCAAATTCAGCTTCTGGACCTACGCTCTGCTTGCCGTGGCGGGTGGAGCCGGAGCCGCGGTGACGTGGGCGGCCGTGACCAGGCTGAGCTCGCGGCCGGAGTGGCTGTTTACCCGGCTGGCGGCGCTTGCCACGGCGGTGTTCCTCATCCCGGACTTCCTGCTGGTCGGAACTCCGGGCAATCCCACTGGACCGGTGGTGGTCCTCATGCTCATGCACCTAGCCAGCGCGGTCATTACCTACACTACGCTGATCAAGGTCGCGCCGGTCCGCGGCGGCGCATGATGACCAGGATCCGTACTCATAGCAGCAGGCCAAGGTGCGCGGCGCGCGTATCGGCGCAAGGGACCTCCAGCACCGGCGGGCTAATCGAGGTCGTCGAGGAGAAGCTCGACTCCCGCGGTGGCGTGGCGGCGAAAGACCTGCTCTACCAGGTCCGGGTCGCGGCTGCGGAACGCCGCCAGAATGACGCGGTGGCCCTGGACCCGACCCCGACCCGTCTCGGGATGCAGCCACATGGATTCCGCGTATCGAGCCCGCCGCTCCTGACCGATGATGGACAGGCTGAGGATCATGCTCCGCAGCGTGGGGTTGGCGGCCGCGCGCTCGATCTCCAGGTCGAACTCGCGGGCGATCCGCAGGCGCTCCGGAATATCCTTCTCGCCCTCGCTGGCCAGGGCTTCCACCAGCGCCGCCATCCGGTCGAGCGCCGCGTCGGTGATCTTGTGGGTCGCGAACCGGGCCTCCAGGGCCCGGAGCGCCGCACCAGTCAGCAACAGCTCCCGAAGCGTGCCGGAGGAGTGATCGACGACGCGAAGCTCCCGGGCCGACACCCGCTCGATCAGGCCTTCCTGCTCGAGCCGTCTGAGCGCTTCCCTGACGGGGGTCGCGCTGACGTTCAGCCTGGTCGCCAGGCCGCGCTCGGTGACCCGCTCGCCGGCGCTGAACAGCCCGGTCGCGATGCCCTCGCGGATCGCACGGTAAGCCTGCTCGGCGAGCGACTCTACACGAAGCACTGGAGGCAGATCCGATGCCGTTGTCATGCGGCTCCCTGAAGAGTTGGGCAGACCATACCCAGCTAGGTGCAACCTACCACTTGCTATGGCAAGTCGCAGCTCTTAGGGAGAGTAATCCGAGGCAACATCTTGCGTCGCGCCCATGGCATGTTTACTATAGCATATACCTTCACTACCAACTATCGTTGGGCCACGCGCACAGACAGTCAGGCGCGGCTCGCAGGCTCGGCCGCCGCTGATCGATCCGGGGACGCGGGCCGACGCCCACCGCTCAGACCAAGACCCTCAGCCGTAACAACATGGCAACTCGATGCTATAGCAAGTAGGCTGTAGCGAATAGGAGGCTTCAAATGCCGTCTTCGCTGAAAATCAGTGCGCTGGCCTCCGCGCTCGCTCTGACGGCCGTCGTGACCGGCTGCTCCACCGGCGGCGGATCCCCGTCGACGTCACCGGTGTCCTCGTCTCCGGCGTCGGCTTTGACCCTGAGGCAGCAGGCACAACGGGAACACGGCCTGTTGATCTACGGCAACATCCCGGGTCACTGGTTCCAGCCCGTCTTCGACGCGTTCCACCGGCAGTACCCATTCATCAAGATCAGTGAAACTGACCTTAACGACAACGTGGTGTTCACGAAGTATGAGGCTGAAGCCGCTCAAGGAGCGCGAACCGCAGACCTGCTGATCGCCAGCGCCCCCGCGGCATGGGTCCAGGGGGAACAGAACGGCGTGAGCGCCGGCGTCACTCCGACGGGCCTGAGCGCCTTCCCTTCCTGGGTGAATCAGGGCCACGGAGTCTTCATCATGTCGGCCGAGCCCATCCTGCTTACGTATAACTCCAAGCTGCTGACCCCGTCGCAGGTGCCTACGACGTGGGCCCAGCTTGCGGCGGACACGAAGGCGAATCCCGCCAAGTACAAGCTGGTGTCGTACTCGATCAGTAATCAGCTCGACTACGCCGGGATCTACGGCCTGACTCACCTCCTGGGAGCGGCCAAGGTCTGGAACTACTACGACGCCATGGCTCCGCAGACCAAAACCTTCAGTGATGGTCTCACCGGTCTTGCTTATCTGCTGCAGGGCGGCGCCTCGGTCGGCTATATGACCTCGGGGCTGGCCCAGGGCGTCATCCCGCACTACAAGGGCCTGGCCAGCTACACCTTCTTGCAGGACGCGACCCCGCTCATTCCTCGCGGCATCACGGTGACCAAGAACGCGGCCAGCCCCGCCTCCGCCCAGCTGTTCCTGGACTTCCTGTACACCCAGGCAGGCCAGGATGCCCTCTGCGCAGGCGGTTTCGAGGCGATGATGACCAACTACCACTCCGGCAACGGCTGCACCGCGTCCCTGACGGCGCTGCAGCACCAAGTCCCGGCGAACACGACCTACCTGGTGCCGATCAGCCAGGCGGTCATTGACCAGCAGAGCGCGATCACCAAGCGCTGGAATCAGGCCTTCCACCGCTAAGCAGCATCAGACGTCCCCGGAAGGCGAGGAACCCATGACGAGCACGATCGAGCACCCGCCCGACGTCGCGGCACCGGTGGCGAGACCACGGGCGCGCTGGCTGCCGGCGAGCGCCGGGCAGGCGCTGGTCTGGTTCGCCGTCGTCGCGCTCGTCGTGGGCCCCTTCTTCCCGCTGGTCTATTCCTCGCTGCGCAGCAAGCCGATCTACCTGCCGGGCGGAACGTTCACTCTCGGCGCGTACCGGACACTGTTCGCCGATCCGCTGTTCTTGCAGGCGGTGCTTAACACCGTCTGGTTCGCCGTGGGCACGACGGTGCTGGCGGTGGCCGGCGGCACCGCGCTCGCGATCCTGTGCACCCGGACGAATCTGCCCGGGCGCAGGGCCTACCGGCTGCTGCTGATGGCCCCGATCGTCATACCGCCGCTCGGGCTCATCGTCGGCTGGCTGGCGATCTACGGCCAGGGCGGCTACATCACCCAGCTCGTCAGCCAGAACCTGCAGCTGCCGGTGTGGAACCTGTCGTCGATCCCCGGCATGTCGTTGCTCGGTGCCGTCATCATCATTCCGATCGTCTACCTGACCGTGCAGGCCGCGCTGGCGGGGACCGGCTCCTCGCTGGAGGATGCCGCCCGCAGCGCCGGCGCGGGGCCATGGCGGGTGATCACGCGAGTGACACTGCCGATGCTGCGTCCGGCCATCCTCAACTGCACGGTGCTGATCTTTGCCCTGTGCCTGGAGATCCTGGGCATCCCGTTGTTCCTCGGGACGCCTTCGAACATCGATTTCTACGCCAGCTACCTGTACCGGTCGTGGAGTAGCGGCGCGACTCCTGACCCGTCGTTCGTCAGCGCCGGCGCCGTGCTGCTGCTGGTGGTCGTCTCTGGGCTGCTGATCCTGCGCGCCAAACTGTCAGGTTCTGAGCAGCGGTTCATCGCCGTGAGCGCACGCGGCGGCGGTAGCTACCGCCCGCTCGATCTGGGCCGCTGGCGATGGCCCGCCAGCGTCGGGCTCGGCGCGTACATCGGCATCTCCTGCGTGATCCCGCTCCTGGGGCTGGTGCTGATGTCAGGTGTGAAGGCGCTGACCACGCTGGAAGCGCCCTGGCATCTGTTCACCGCCGAGAACTGGCAGCTGGTCGCCACCGACCCGACGATGCGGCGATCCATTACCAACAGCCTGCTCATCGCCGGCGGTGGCGGCGCGGCCACCGTGCTGCTCGTCGCGTTGGCCACGCTGGTCGCGCACCGGTCGGGGTTCCCGCTGCGGCGGACGCTGGCGCCCGCTCTGATCTATCCGCGGGCCGTGCCCGGAGTGATCCTCGGCATCGGCTTCTTCTGGACCTACCTGATGTTCACGCCCGGGGCCCTGGTGCGCAACAATTTGTGGGGCGAGCTGATCGCGCTCTGCGTACGCAACCTGACCCTGGCCTACGTGGTCATCTATCCCAGCCTCGCGCGCATCAACGCCGAGTTCGACCGTGCGGCCCGCTCAAGCGGGGCGGGCTGGTGGACGATCGCGCGGCGGATCCTACTGCCCGTTCTGCGTCCCGCGCTGCTCGCCGCCTTCGTGCTCATGTTCATCACGCTGCTCAGCGACTACGACCCGGTCGTGTTCCTGCAGAAAACGGGCACCGAGGTGCTCGGCGTGACGATGCTCCAGACCTGGCAGAAGGGAATCGTGGGCCCGGTCGCTGCCCTGGCCGTCGTTCAAGTCGTCATCGTCGCCATCATGCTCCTGCTCGGGGCTCGGGTCCTTCGGAGGCTGCGCCGTGCCTGACATCCAGGTGGAACACCTGAGCAAGTCCTTCTCCGGCACGAAGGTCCTCGACGACGTCACCTTCACCGTGAAGGACAAGGAGTTCGTCACGCTGCTGGGACCCTCTGGCTGCGGCAAGACCACGACCCTGATGTCCATCGCCGGTTTCCAGACCCCAGACGAAGGGCGAATCGCTTGCGGTGACGACACCTTCGTCGACCGCGCCGCCCGGGTCGACCTGGCGGCCGAGCGGCGCAACCTCGGGATCGTGTTCCAGTCATACGCGGTCTGGCCGCACATGACCGTAGCGCAGAACGTGGCGTTCCCACTGCGCGTACGCAAGATGGGCAGGCCCGCCGTCCGTGCTCGCGTGGCGGAGGTGCTCGCCCTGGTTGAGCTCAGCGCGCTGGCCGACCGCTACCCGCACCAACTGTCCGGCGGCCAGCAGCAGCGGGTCGCCCTCGCCCGCGCCATCGCCTACTCCCCGGCGGTGCTGCTGCTCGATGAGCCGTTCTCGAACCTCGATGCCAAGCTGCGCGAACGCGCCCGCGACTGGCTCAAGGAGTTGCAGCACACCCTCGGGCTCACCACGGTATTCGTGACCCACGACCAAGACGAGGCAATCTCGATGAGCGACCGGATCCTGGTCATGAACGGCGGGCGCATCCTGCGCGAGGGGACGCCGGAGGAGGTCTACCGGCAGCCGCGCGTGCGGTTCGTCGCCGAGTTCCTCGGCCAGTGCAACTTCCTCACCGGCGCTATCGGCACCGGACCGGACGGCGGGGTGGTCCTGAAGACGGCCGAGTTCGGCGACGGCATCGCGGTCCTCGAGCATCATGCCGGCCCGAGCGGCACCATCGCCGTCCGGCCAGAAGACATCGAAATCAGTCCGGCGGCCGAGCCCGGCGCAGCTGGTACCGGCCCGGAAGGCACCGTCCTGGGCGCCACCTATCTCGGCGACCACTTCCAATATCGGGTCGCAGTCGGAATGGTGCGGCTATCCGTGCGCTCGCAACGGCCACTGGCTCAGGGTCCGGTGCGCGTGCGCATCCCGCCCGGCGTCGGCACATTCGTCGAGTGAGTCCTGCGCCGAGCCGGACCGCAGCGGTCCGGCTAGCTACCTGCTCCCGTTCAGGAAGGCGGCAGATGCCTGATCAATCCGGCCCGCCAGACAGCGTGGGCATCCTGGTACCGAGCGGCATGCTCGGCGCCGGCTTCCGCCCCGAGACCATCACCCGTGGCATCTCCCTCGGCGCTGACGTCATCGCCGTCGACGGCGGTTCGACCGATTCTGGTCCCTACTACCTAGGGGCCGGGGTGGCGAAGACGGCCGAAGGCGCCGTGCGCAGGGACCTCCGCCTGCTGCTGGCGGCCGCGAGCAGCGCCCGCATACCGCTGATCGTGAGCTCCTGCGGCACCGGCGGGACCGACGCCGGCGTGAACTGGGTCGCCGACATCGTGAACGCGATCTGCGCCGCGGACGGACTCGACCTGACCGTCGCGAAGATCTTCAGCGAGCAGCGCGCCGGCCAGCTGATCGCAGAGCTGGAACGCGGGCGCATTCATGCGCTGCCGCCCAGCGAACCGCTGGACGCGGCGACCCTCGGCAGGTGCGCTCACATCGTGGCCATGATGGGCCACGAGCCCATCGAGCAGGCACTGCGCGCGGGCGCGAACGTCGTGCTCGCCGGGCGGGCGACCGACACGGCCGTCTCCGCCGCCTTCGCCCTGATGCGCGGGATGCCGCCCGGGCCGACCTGGCATGCGGCGAAGATCATCGAGTGCGGCGGGCAGTGCACCACCAACCCGGCGTCCGGCGGCGTGTTCGCCCGGATCGATCACAGCGGCTTCACCATCGAGCCGCTCGACCCGGCCACGGCCTGCACGCCGACGTCAGTCGCCGCGCACATGCTGTATGAGACCGCCAACCCGTACACGATGCGCGAACCAGGCGGCAGCATCGAGGTGGCGGCCGCCCGCTACACCGCCATCGACGAGCGCACCGTACGGGTCGAGGGGTCGCGGTTCGAGCCCGCCGGCCAGTACACGGTCAAGCTCGAAGGCGCGGCGGTTACCGGCTACGAGACGGTGTCCTTCGCCGGTATCCGGGATCCGCAGATCCTCGCCTCGATCGATGTGTGGGCAGGGTTTCTCGACAAGACGCTCACCGAGCGGGTGGCGAGCGTGCTCGAGCTGGCCCCCGGCTCATGGGGAGGCGACCTGCGGCTGTACGGCTACAACGCCATCCTCGGCGAGCTGGA
>WNEY01003313.1_pt1 | contig 12055 bp, 10 predicted proteins | sample 5400531 | NCBI WGS metagenome assembly WNEY01 (sample SAMN13153338, study PRJNA577476) | soil metagenome | isolation source: 200 cm saprolite under Douglas fir tree site 1 | place: USA:California | collected 2015-04-18
CGTCTCGGCGAACGCAATGATGCGCTCGGACTCGCGCTCCGAGAGCAGGATGAGCGCGAACTGGTCGCCGGAGAGGCGCGCCAGCGTGTCCTGCGGCTTGAGCAGGCGCCCGAGCCGCCGCGCCAAGGTGAGCAGGATCGAGTCGCCGACCGCGATGCCGACGGAATCGTTGACCTGCTTGAAGCGGTCGAGATCGATCACGATCACCGTGGGCTTGATCGCGGGATCGGCCTTGGCGAAGGCGAGCACGCCTTCGAGCCGGTCGAGGAACAGCTCGCGATTGGGCAGCCCGGTCAGGTTGTCGTGCACCGCGTCGTGCAGGAGGCGTTCCTCCGCGTTCTTGAACTCGGTGACGTCGGTGAGCGTGCCCACCAGCCGCACGACCTCGCCGTCCGATCCGACCACCGGCCGCGCCTTGATCGCGAACCACAGATAGTGGCCGTCGGGCGTGCGCAGCCGAAAGTCCTGCGTGAGCCGGCCGCGGCGCTGCTCGAGGACGCTGTCGAGCACGGCGCGGAAGCGGTCGCGGTCGAGCGGATGCAGCACGTCGAGCCAGCGCGCGGCCGGGCCTTCGAGCGAGCCGCGCTTGAGGCCGAGCAGCGCCTCGGTCTCGGGGCTGGTGAACACCTTGTCGGCGGAGACGTCCCAGTCCCAGATCATGTCGCCGGCGCCCGTAAGTGCGAGAGCACGTCTTTCGACGTCGGAGACGATGCCGGTGGTCACCCCGCCGGCAAAAGCGTGCTGCATCACCGTGAAGCCGATCAGCATCACGATCAGCACCAGGCCGCCCAGCAGCGCCGGGCCGACGATGTCGTTGGTGATGGCGCCCATGACGGCGAGCGCGGCCGCGATCACCCACACCACGAACAGGAGCCAGGTCGGGATCAGGAGAACCGCGCGATCGAAGCCGAAGAACGACAGATAGACCACGAGCGCGAAGCCCAGCACCGCGACCGCGAACAGCGAGATGCGGGCGATGCCGGAGGCGATCGGCGGCTCGTACAGCGCGAGCGCGACCAGCGCGGCCAGGAAGGCGAGCCAACCGAGCGTGATGTGGGCGTAGCGCACGTGCCAGCGGTTGAGATTGAGATAGGCGAACAGGAACACCACCAGCGTCGCCGCCAGGATTGCCTCGCCCGATGCGCGCCAGATCTGCTCGGAGTCCGGCGACAGCGCGAACACCTTGCCCCAGAAGCCGAAGTCGACGCCGATATAGACCAGCACCGCCCAGCCGAGCGCGGCGGCGGCGGGGAACATGATCGAGCCCTTGACCACGAACAGGATGGTCAGGAACAGCGCGAGCAAGCCTGCGATCCCGATGACGATGCCGTGGTAGAGCGTGATGCTGTTGACCTTGTCCTTGTAGGCCTCGGGCTCCCACAGATAGAGCTGGTTGAGCTTGTCCGTGCGCAGCTCGAGCACGTAGGTCATGACGCTGCCGGGATCGAGCGTGATGCGGAAAATGTCGGCGGTCGCGCTGTCCTGCCGGTCGGGGCGCTCGCCGCTTGACGTAATGCTGGCGACGCGCGAGCGGCCGAGGTCGGGCCAGAACACGCCCGAGCCGACCATGCGGTAATGCGGCACGACGATGAGGCGCTCGATCTGCTCGTCGCCGGAATTAGCGAGCGCGAACACCGCCCAATTGGTGTTGCCCTCGCGCGCGCGCACGTCCATGCGGCGGATGATACCGTCGGGCCCGGGCGCGGCCGAAACCAGCAGGCGATCGGCCTCGGTGCGATGGCGCTCGGCGGCGTCGGTGACGTCGATCGCCTGTGCATCGATGCGCACGTTGATCGCCTCGACGGCGCGTGCGGGGGAGAGGCCGACCACCATCGTGGCCAGCACCGCCATTAACCAGGCGCGGACGAACAACAACCGACGTCCTCCCAGCTCCACCCCGTGTCGACCCCTCTGCCGAGCTTCGCCGGATTGACGCAATTCCGCCAGCGGGCCGACGCTAATCAACTTTACGTCGATTTCGCGGCCCGTGCGAGCGGGAACGGGGTTCGAAGGCACCCGTATTGAGTAGCCGGCCGGCGGCATAAGGGCAAGGATTTCAAATGATTAACGTCGGAGCCGGGCGGTAGCCAGACGCCCCTCGCTGCGGCCGAGCGCGGTCTCCCGCAGGCGCCCCTCGCGTTCGGCCGCGAGAACCCCGTCCATCATGGTGAAATACTGCGCCGGGTCATAGGCAATCAGGAGCAAGTCGACCCCGGCATCGAGCGCCGCGACGCTCGCGGCACCGATGCCCGCTGTGCTGGCATAGGCCGCGCCCATGCTGAAATCGTCCGTAATCAGCACGCCATCATGGCGCCAGGTTTCGCGAATGAGCCCCGAGACGACCGCTGGCGAGAACGAGACCGGGTGCTCGGCATCGAGCGCGGCAAGCCGGGCGTGGCTGAGCATGGTAAACGCGCCGCTCGCCATCAGCGCGCGGAATGGAATCCAGTCGCTGCCGGCGAGCTCGTCGAGCGAGGCGCGCAGGTGGCCGGCTTCGAGATGGGTGTCCTCGAACACGCCGCCGAGCCCGGGGAAATGCTTGAGCGTGCAGTGCACGCCGGCCTCCTCGAGGCCGCGGCAATAGTCGCGGGCGACCTCGGCGACGATTGCGGGATCGCTAGTGTGGCGGATTTGACGTTCCTACCAGTCTTGTGGCTGGTCCTTCGTAGGAACGTCAAATCCAAAGCCACACTAGAATCATAGAGTTGGCTAGTGTCCCTTTGGTTCCGACGTTCGTAAAAGTGCCTGCTGCAAAGTGATACGAACGTCGGAACCGGGACACTAGCGATCGCGCGGTCGCGGATGCGGGTGTAGCGATCGTTCGGGTTGACGAGGTGCTTGTTGAGATCGACCACCGGCGCGAAATTCAGATTGATCCCGATGCTCGCCAGCGCGCGACCCTGCGTCAGGCCGTAGTCGTGCGCGGCGGAGCCTCGCGCGGCCTCGTCTGCATGCTGCGCAACCAGCGAGGCGATCGGCGGCTGTCGCGGCAAGGGCGGCGACAGGCGCGAGACTGCGCCGCCCTCCTGGTCGGTTGCGATCAAGAGCGGGGGGAGCCCCTGACGCCGGCGCGTGTCTTGCCAAGCCTCGATTTGCCCGCGGATGGCCTCAGTTGACAGTCCCTCGACATTGCGGGCGCCGACGAACACGCCGCCGATGGCGCGGCGCTCGATGAGCTCGGCGACCTCGGCCGGATCGCGATAGCCCACGACGAAGTGCCGGCCGAGCTTCTCCAATCGCGCCGTGTCGGCGGCGAGCACGCGCCCGCGCACCCAATGAAACCTTGCTTCCAGCGACAGCGTCGCGATCAAGGTCGCGCCTGCGACCACGAGCACCGCGACGCGCAGCGCGCGGAGCAAAAGTCCCTGCGGCCGGCGCAGCAACCATCCGTCGATCCCGATCAAGAGCAATGGCACCGCGACCAGCACGCCAAGCGCCGCCGGCCGCAGGCTCGCCAGCACCGGCGAGCGCCAGTCGATCGCGAACGGCAGCAGGGCCACGGCAACGGCAAGCCTGGCGAAGAGCAGGCCGAGCGCAACGCGCCGATGCCAAGCGCTCTCCCCCGGCAACAGGCGCATGTCCCGGAAAAGTGGGAACCGGTTTTCCGAAAAGGACATGCGCAACTTACGAATCTAGGTCACCAGCACGATCTTGCCGATATGTGAGCTCGCTTCCATGCGGGCGTGCGCGGCCGAAGCCTCGCCGAGCGGGAAGGTGCTGTCGATCAAAGGCTTGACCTTGCCGGCGGCGATCAGGGGCAGGACCTGGGCCTCGACCGCGCGCGCGATCGCGCCCTTGTCCGCCACCGCGCGCGCGCGCAGCGTCGAGCCGGTATGGGTGAGGCGTTTGAGCATGATACGGCGGAAGTCGACCGTGGCCTTCGAGCTGCCGAGAAAGGCGATCTGGACGATGCGGCCGTCGACCGCGGCGGCCTCGTAGTTCCGCTCGATATAGTCGCCGCCGACCATGTCGAGGACGACGTCGGCGCCGGCGCCGCCGGTCGCGTTTTTGGTCGCGGCGACGAAATCTTCGCTTTTATAGTTAACGGCGACGTCGGCGCCGAGCTTGCGGCAGGCCGCGCATTTCTCCGCCGAGCCCGCGGTAGTGATCACGCGCGCACCGAACGCCTTGGCGAGCTGGATCGCGGCGGTGCCGATGCCGGACGAGCCGCCGTGCACCAGGAGCGTCTCGCCGGCTTTCAGGCGGCCGCGCTCGAAGGTGTTGTGCCAGACCGTGAAGAAGGTCTCCGGGATGGCGGCGGCTTCGATGAGGGTGAGGCCGGCCGGCACCGGCAGGCAGTGGCTCTCGTGCGCCGGGCAATATGGCGCATAGCCGCCGCCGACCACGAGCGCCATGACCTTGTCGCCGAGCTTCCATCGCGTCACGCCCGCGCCGAGCGCGACCACCTCGCCCGCGATCTCGAGGCCGGGAATGTCGGTCGCGCCCTTGGGCGGCGGATAGTTGCCTTGGCGTTGCGCCACGTCCGGCCGATTGACGCCGGCCGCCGCGACCTTCACCAGCACTTCGCCGGCGGCCGGTTGTGGCAGCGGGCGTTGCTCGGGAACGAGCATTTTGGGCCCGCCGGGCGCGCGGATCGCGATCACGGTCATCTGGGATGGCAAGGCGGGCATCGGCTTAGGATCCTCGTGGCTCGCAGCCGGTTTTCTAGTTGGCAGACTGGCGTGTGACAACGGCCGGACTGGCCGCTATTTTCGAGGGGCTCGGGAACGGAGGCGCGCGATGCCGGCGATAGACGAGGACGACCGCCCGAAGAAAAAGATCGTGCACGAGATCGGGCAGGATCTCGCGTTGATCTCGGTCAAGGAGCTTCAGGAGCGCATCGGAATCCTGAAGGAGGAAATTGCTCGGCTCGAAGCCGACATCGGCAGAAAGCAAGCCTCGCGCAGCACGGCCGACCAGTTTTTCAAGAAGTAGGCGTCCGCATCGGGCCGGATCGGCGCCGGCAGCGGCCGCGCGCGTGTCGACAAAATTATTAAAAATCTTAAGACCTTGTTAAGCTTTCTCGATCATTACTGTTCGCGTCCGTCTTCTGGACATTGAGTGGCTCCTGTCCACTCTGTTTGACGCCTCCCTGTTTAAACTTCGAGCCGCCGGCAACGGCGGCTCTTTTTTCTCCGCTGTCCCGTTTCGGGGCATCCGGACCGCGGGCTGCACTCTAATATCCTGAACACACTCGTTTTTTGCCGTGGCCCGTCGGCGTGGCCGCGCGGCAACTATGTCTTAAGGTTTGCGCCCCGGGTGCTGGACAGGGGGGAACGCCTGCGCAATGGTTTCGGTCACGTCAGCGTGGGGTTGGCGCAAAACCAAGAACGTACGCGTAGGGTGAGGCGTAAGCGATGTCCGAGAAGTCGGTCAACGAGGCCGTTTCTTTCGGCGAGCGGCTGGCGAGTTCACAGGCCTTCGCCGATCTGTTTCGGGACGGCATGGCGCTGGTGGAGGAGACCGCGAGTTATCTCGACGGTCCGGGCCGGCAGGAATCCAAGCGGCTCGAGCGCAACGGTGCGCTCGCCTACGCCACCGAAAGCATGCGGCTCACCACGCGGCTGATGCAGCTCGCGTCCTGGCTGCTGTTGCATCGTGCCGTCAAGGAAGGCGAAATGTCGCTCGCCCAGGCCAACAAGGAGAAGTCCAAGGTCAAGCTGTCGACCGGCGAGCACAGCGACGAGAACAACCTCAAGCTCCTGCCCGAGCGCCTGCGCGCCCTGATCCAGCGCTCCAAGACTTTGCAGAGCGCGGTGCGCCGGCTCGATGCCACCATCCACGCCGTCCCTACGCCCATCGACCGCAGCAATCCGGTCGAGCGGCAACTCGGCCTGCTCAAGGCCGCGTTCGAGCACGAGTAAAGGGCCGCATTCCCGGGTGTCATGCCCGCGGAAGCGGGCATCCAGTAAACTCATCGCTCACGGCCTATCTCGGGTTCGGACGGTCGCGCGTTGGTTATCAACTCGATACCGACTCGATATTTCAACCGGCGCCGCCGGCCTGGCATTGCTTCGGCCTGATCCCGTCCATGGTGGACGGCGAAAAGTTCGGAGACATCCAATGCCCAAGATCAACATCGCCAACATCAGCGTGGTCACGGCCGCTCTCGGTTTCTCGCTTGCGCTTGCGCCCGCGGCGCAGGCGCACGAAGTTCGCGTCGGCAGCGGAAGCAGCTTCGTGACGATTCACGTCCCGCAATCGTCGGACGCGGCCGAGGCATTCGGCCGCGTGGAAGGCAGAGCCGGAGCGCTCCCGAACGCGTTTCGGGGCGGCAACCCGCATCCTTGATCCGGCCGGCCAAAACGAAAAACCCCCGTTTGTGCGGAACGGGGGTTTTGCTGCGCCGGAATGGTGAGGCGGCTATTTCTTGAGCCCGAGGCCCGCGAACTTCTTCTGGAACCGCGAGAGCCGCCCGCCGCGGTCGACCAGCTGCTGCTGGCCGCCGGTCCAGGCCGGATGCGATTTCGGGTCGATGTCCAGGTGCAAGGTATCGCCTTCCTTGCCCCAGGTGGTGCGGGTGGTGAACTCGGTGCCGTCGGTCATGACGACCTTGACGGTGTGATAGTCCGGATGCAGATCGGGCTTCATGGTGTGATCCTGCGCGGCGTGCGCGCGTTCCTGGCCTCAAGTCGATGAAAAGTGGCGGCTCTATAGCTCAGGCCGTCCGGGGATACAAGTCGCCACGCCTTTTGGGGAGCTCACGGACCAGGTGCATCCGGCCGCGGGCCAATCGCGTAGCTCGGTCATGCCGCCCTCGACCTTGGACGCTACAATTGCCACCCGCCGCCCGGGAGGGCATTGTCACGGCGGCTTTGGCCTTCTCCGGCCGGGGCCGCAAGGGCCGGGTGAGATGAACGTCGTCGAGCGAGGCGCCCCGCGCGCGGCCGAGGCCGCGGTCGAGAAACCGGACGTCGCGGCCGCGCCCGCGCCGCCGCCGGCGCGTAGCGCCAAGCTCAAGCCGCTTCGCTCGCTCGTGCCCTACGTCGCGCGCTACCGCTGGCAGGCGGGTGCGGCGCTGATCGCTCTCGTCGTTGCGGCGATCACGACGCTGGTGGTGCCGATCGCAGTCCGGCGCATGGTCGATTTCGGCTTCTCGCGCGATAGCGCGACCATGATCGACAGCTATTTCAGCGTGATGATCGCCATCGTGGCCGTGCTGGCGCTCGCTAGTGCCGCGCGCTTCTATCTCGTCACTACGCTGGGGGAGCGGATCGTCGCCGATCTACGGGAGGACGTGTTCGGCCATCTCGTCGCGCTCTCGCCCGCCTATTTCGATCAGGCCAAGTCCGGCGAGCTGATCTCGCGGCTCACCGCCGACACCACCCAGATCAAGGCCGCGGTCGGCGCTTCGGTGTCGGTCGCGTTGCGCAACCTGGTGCTGTTCCTCGGCGCCACCGCCATGATGGTGGTGACCAGCCCGCGGCTCTCCGCCTTCGTGCTCGGCGCCATCCCGGTGATCGTGCTGCCGCTCTACGGTTTCGGCCGCGCGGTGCGCCGGCGCTCGCGCATGGCGCAGGACACGCTCGCCGACGCCACCGCCTACGCATCCGAGCTGATCGGCGCGGTGCGCGTGCTGCAGGCCTTCACCAACGAAAAGCTCGCGCGCGGCCGCTTCGGCGCGGCGGTCGAGCGCGCCTTCGTCGCCGCGCGGGATTCGATTCGTGCGCGGGCGGTTCTCACCGCGATCGCGATCTTTCTCGTGTTCGCGAGCGTGGTCGTGGTGCTGTGGGTCGGCGCCCAGGACGTGCTCGCCGCCCGCATGAGCGCGGGCAGGCTCTCGCAATTCGTGCTCTACGCCGTGTTCGCCGCCGCCGGGCTCGGCCAGCTGTCCGAGGTATGGGGCGAGATTTCGCAGGCCTCCGGCGCGGCCGAGCGGCTGTTCGAAATACTCGGCGTGCACCCGGCGATTACAGCGCCGGCGCAGATGGTCGTGCTGGCACAGCCGCCGCGCGGGGAGGTTTCCTTCGCCGACGTGTGCTTCGCCTATCCCGCGCGGCCGGCCGTCCCGGTGCTCGACGGCGTGTCGTTTGCCGTGCGGCGCGGCGAGAAGGTGGCGATCGTCGGGCCCTCGGGCGCCGGCAAGAGCACGATCTTCCACTTGATCCTGCGGTTCTACGATCCCGCCGCCGGCGTGATCCGATTCGACGGCGCGCCGCTCCCGGACGTGGATCCGCTGGCGCTGCGCCGGCGTATCGCGCTGGTGCCGCAGGATGCCGTCGTGTTTGCCGCCTCGGTGCGCGAGAACATCCGGTTCGGCCGGCCGGAGGCGAGCGACGCGCAGGTCGAGCGCGCGGCCGAGCTGGCGCACGCGCTCGAATTCATCGACCGGCTGCCGGACAAATTCGACACGCAGGTGGGCGAGCGCGGGGTCACGCTGTCGGGCGGCCAGCGCCAGCGCATCGCCATTGCCCGTGCCATCCTGCGCGAGGCACCGCTCCTTCTGCTCGACGAGGCCACGTCCTCGCTCGATGCCGAAAGCGAGACGCTGGTGCAGGCCGCGCTCGCGAGCCTGATGGCCGACCGCACCACGCTGGTGATCGCGCACCGGCTCGCCACCGTGCTGTCCTGCGACCGTATCCTGGTAATGGAGGCGGGCCGCATCGTCGAGGAAGGCACGCACGAGAAGCTCGCCGCCGCCGGCGGCCTCTACGCGCGCCTCGCCCGCCTGCAATTCCAGAACATCTAGCGCCCTTATTCCGTCACCGTCCGCGCTTGTTTCCGTCATGGCGTTTGCACGAGGGCGGTGAGGACGCGGCAAAAATTGTGGCCGCGCCGCCAATTCGCCTTCGAAAATTTCCGCATGCGAATCGAAATTCCGTCACCGCCGCTCCCAACGCCAGCCATGGAGCAATGGGAGCTTCCGCGCCCATCGATTCATGTCCAGGGAGGAATGCATGCGCTGGTCTTTGCTTGCCGCCGTCTCGATCTCGCCCTTGATGGCGCTCTCGCTCGCCGGTTTCGGTCATGCTCAGACGCCGGAGGGCAGGAGCATTTCCGGGCCGATCGTGCACGAAAACCTCGCGATCTATTTCATCCACGGCCAATCGGCGCCGGGCAGGGTGCCGCTCACGCTCGAGGAGGGGATGGCCAAGGGGGCGGTGAAGGTGCGCGAGACCAGCAACGTCAATCAGCTGGAGATCGAGAACCTCGGCGACGACGAGGTGTTCGTGCAGTCCGGCGACATCGTCAAAGGCGGCAAGCAGGACCGCACGCTGATGGTCAGCCTGGTGCTGCCGCCGAAATCGGGCGCGGTCCCGATCGCGTCGTTCTGCGTCGAGGAGGGGCGCTGGACCGCGCGCGGCCGCGAGGACGCCAAGCAGTTCTCGACCGCCTCCGCCGCGGTGCCCTCGCGCGAGCTGAAGCTCGCGATGAAGGCGCCGATGCCGGCGGCGGCTGCCGACCGGCCTACGAACGTCGACCAGACGAGTGCCCGAATCGCCAACGAAACCAGCGCGCGGCAGCAGCAGGTTTGGGAGAGCGTGCGCAAGACCCAGGCCAAGCTGACCGGCAGCCTCGGCGCTCCCGTCCGCTCGGCGCAGTCGGCGTCGAGCCTGCAGCTCGCGCTCGAGAACGAGAAGCTCACGGACGCGCAGAAGCTCTACGTCAACGCGCTCAAGGCCGCGGGCGAGCGTGGCGACGACATCGTGGGCTTCATCTTCGCGGTCAACGGCGAGCTCAACAGCGCCGACGTCTATCCTTCGAACGGGTTGTTCCGGAAGATGTGGGCGAAGCTCCTCGCCGCCAGCGTGATCGAGGCGATCGGCCACAAGGACGAGCCCGCGGTCGCGCCGCCCGCGGTCGAGGCTGCCACCGCCTTCCTCGCCGCCGCGGAGGCCGGCAAGACCAGCGAAAAGCCGCTCAATGCCGGCGTCCGCCTCGAAACCCGCGAGGCCGACAAGGCCTACCTGTTCGAGACCGCCCGCGCCGCGTCGGCCGCCGCGCCGGCGAGCTGGGTGCACCGGAACTATCTGGCGAAGTAGCGCTACGGATGATGCTGGCGCCGGACGCGCCCTCCCCCCTTGCGGGGGAGGGCAGCTCGGTGCTCCCACAAGCGATGAAGGGTGAGGGGTTCGCTTCGCAAGAGGTTCTTTCGAAGCAAACCCCTCACCCACCAGAAATTGTCGCACCACCATTGAGCCCTCCCCCGCAGCCGGCGGCGGGCTTGCCCGCTTCCGGCAAATCTAGACATGACCAAACCCCGGCATGCCGGGGTTTGGTTGGGGGAGGGCACGTTCCGCACCAGCGTGGGTGATTTCACGGCCTCCAGCTCATCTTGTGCACCGGCTTGCCCGAGCGCCAGTTGATGGCCTCGCCCGAAATCGCGAAGCCGTGCTTCTCGTAGAAGCGGATGGCGCGGGTATTGTCGGTATTGACGTGGAGGTCGAGACCCGCGGGAGAGATGCGCTTGGCCTCGGCGATCAGCGCCGCGGCCACGCCCGAGCCCCACGCCTCCGGCGCCACCACGAGCTGATCGAGGTCGAAGGTCCGAGGGTCGGCGGTGACGAATCCGACCATGGTTCCCCGCGCCTCGGCGACCGTGATCGTGGCCGCCGGCACCAGCTCCTCGCGCCAGCGCTGCCGCCACCAGTCCGCGCGCGACGCGAAATCGATTTGCGGATAAGTCGACTGCCAGGTGCGCCGCCACAGCTCAATGGCGGCGTCCTCGTCGGCGGGCGCATAAGGGCGCAACGTGAACGACAGGCCGCTCACCGCTCCGTCAGCTTCAGCTCGATGCGGCGGTTGCGGCTATAGGCGTCCTCGGTCTTGTCGGCGTCGATCGGCTGGAACTCGCCGAAGCCCGCGGCCACCAGCCGCTGCGGCGACACACCCTTGCCGACGAGATACTGCACGACCGAGATCGCGCGCGCGGCCGAAAGCTCCCAGTTGTTCTTGAATTGCGGGCTGTTGATCGGGCGCACGTCGGTGTGCCCGTCGACCCGCAGCACCCAGGCGATCTCGCCCGGGATCTTCTTCTCGAGCTCGAGCAGCGCGCCGGCGAGCCCGTCGAGCTCGGTGCGGCCCTCGGGCTTGTCGAGCGTGGACTTGCCGGTATCGAAGAACACCTCGGACTGGAACACGAAGCGGTCGCCGACGATGCGGATGTCGGGCCGGTTGCCGAGGATCGCCCGCAGCCGCCCGAAGAAGTCGGAACGGTAGCGCGACAATTCCTGCACCCGCTGGGCCAATGCGACGTTCAGCCGCTGGCCGAGATCGGCGATGCGCGCCTGCGATTCCTTGTCCTTCTTCTCCGTGGCGTCGAGCGCCTCCTCCAGCGCGGAAAGCTGGCGGCGCAGCGCCGCGATCTGCTGGTTGAGCACCTCGACCTGCGCCAGGGCGCGGGCGGACAGGCGCTTCTCCGCGTCGAGCTGGCCCGTGAGCTCGGCGGCCTTGCCCTGCGCGTCGGCCGCGCCGCTGCCGACGCCGTCGTAGAGGCCCTTGTAGCGGTCGCGCTCGCCTTCGGCCGTAACCAGGCTCGAGCGCAACGACGCGAGCTGCTCCTCGAGGCTGAGCTTGCCGGTCTTCTCCAGCGACAGCAGCTCGGTGAGCTGCGCAATCTGGGCGTTGAGGCGGCTGAGCGCGGTGTCTTTGCCGGTGACCTCCTGCGTGAGGTAGAACTGCACGACCACGAACACGGTGAGCAGGAAGATGATGCCGAGGATCAGCGTCGACAGCGCGTCGACGAAGCCGGGCCAGTAGTTCATGCCGCCGTCGCGGCGCGCGCGTGCAAGGGCCATTGTCGTCCTTCTCTAACTTTCTTTGTATCTAGCGCGTTCTCCGCGGCGAACCGGGTTTCCCTTCGCCGGCAACGCCTACTTGGTCACGTTTTCGCGCACGAGAAGCTCGAGCAGGCGGCGGATCTCGCGATGCTGCTGGGCCTGCGAATCGACCCAGTCGCGGATCATCTGCTGCTCGGTGCGCATGTGGTGGACCAGCCCCTGGATAGCTTCGGCGAGATTGGCCATGGCGGTGGTCGTCGCCCGGTTCGACCCGCTGTCGACGACCGCCTCGCGCAACCGCTCGATCGACGAGCGCAAGTCGCCCGGCAGCGCGA
>WNEY01003314.1_pt1 | contig 12055 bp, 9 predicted proteins | sample 5400531 | NCBI WGS metagenome assembly WNEY01 (sample SAMN13153338, study PRJNA577476) | soil metagenome | isolation source: 200 cm saprolite under Douglas fir tree site 1 | place: USA:California | collected 2015-04-18
AAACCGATTCACGTGCGTCTCAAGGATATGCCGCCATGAGGCGATTTTCTCGTCATGGACAAATCGTATGTCCATTTTTTCGAGACTGTCAGAAGTGCGTTAGACATAGCCCTCGGGATCGATCAGTACGTCGACCACCCACGGCTCCCCTGAGGCGACGGCCTGCTGTAGGGCGTCTTGCAGGGTGGCTTCACTGTCGACACGCGCGGCCTGAAAGCCAAAGCCTGTGGCGACGTGGGCGTAATCCACCGGGGCAAACTGCGACCCCAACACCGCGTAACCCTGGTGCTCCTGCTTGATCTTGATGAGGTTAAGATAGCCGTCATTAAAAATCACGATGATGATCGGCAGCCCCTCACGTCGCGCCGTTTCGAGTTCTGACATACGCATCAGAAAGCCCCCATCCCCCGTCAAGGCGACCACGGGACGATGCCGCCGCACCAACTTCGCCGTAATGGCAATGGGAATCGCCACACCCATGGTGCCCAGGCCAGATGAGGTGAGGTAGTCTAGGGGCTGGTAACATTGCCATAGACGACTGGCATACACTTTGTGTTGTCCGGCGTCGGTGGTGAGAATGGTGTCGCGCGGCAGGATCTGGCGCATGAGGCGCAACACGGCCGCCGGGGCGAGACGGGCGCCACTGGCCGTGACGGCCGGCTGCTGCCGCTGGCGGAAGGCCGTCAAGTCTTCCGGGCGCCAGCCCCCGCTCGGCTTGAGCAGGGGAGTCAACGCCTGGAGCGCCGCGCCGATGTCCCCTACGAGTTCCTGGATCGGGTGCACGAGCCCGTCCTGGTGCGGCACGCTGTCGATGTTGAGCACGCGCTGGTCATAGGGCCAACCGCCAGGCTCAAACAGCTCGACGGCATCGAGGCCAACCGTAATGATCAAGTCACTCTGGGCTACCAGGCCATGGCTGGCCTCTGAGCCCATGAAGGTGCCGCCGCACCAGGGGTGGTCGTCAGCCACAGCGCCCTTCGCAGACACGGCGAGGACGACCGGAGCCTGTAAAGTTTCCACCAGGGCCTGGAGCCGTGCTTCGCAGCCACTGCGATTCACCCCCAGACCGGCAATCACCATGGGGCGTGCGGCGCTGCTGATCGTTGCCGCCAGGCTTTGGATGGCGGGATGCTCGGCACTCATCGCCCCATACCAGTGCTGCGCCGGATACGGCTCCGGGAGCCCAGCGGCTTCGTGTTGCATGACATCGTCGGGGAGATCGAGATGCACCGGCCCGGGGCGGCCGGCCATGGCGAGTTGCAAAGCGCGCCGCACCGAACGCTCGGCGCTGTCGTCAGCGATGGGGAAACTGCCTTTGGTGATGGGCCGGAAGAGCTGTTCCTGATCGACGCGTTGGCGCGGTAGATGGCGATACAGCTCGTCAGGATAGCGATCGGTAAACATCAGCATGGGGGCGCGTTCGAGCAGCGCATGCGCCACACCATTGACCGCATTGGTGGCGCCTGGACCAACCCCGGCGGAACACACCCCCGGACGCCGCTGCAGCACGCCGTACGTGGCTGCCATGACTGCTGCAGCCGATTCGTTATTGCTCAGTACATAATGCAGACCCTGCTTCCGCGCCGCCTCGATCAATTCGACGGAGGCGCGGGAACCAGGCATCCCAAAGATATATTCGATACCAGCATCGGCCAGCAGTTTCGCGATCACATCGGCGTAAGTGACCATGACAACCTCATAGTGGCTCCCCCTGGGAGCATACAGGTGCAAAGGCGTGCCCCGAGACGGGCGGGTTGTAGCGCGTTTCGTTGGCGCTGTCAAGTTGGCCCGACACCTGTCGTCACGATGCTTGACGCTGCATGTTCCAGATGCTACCGTGTATCTCTCTTAGCTCCCTCTCCCGGAGGGAGAAGATGGGAAGGGAGATGGAAGAATGGTGAGAGGAGACATTGTGCAACGCCTCGCCGTGACTCTGGTCGTCCTATGGACGGTGTGCTGCAGTGGTGTAGGGCAGGTCGCAACGGCCTCTGATGCCCTCATAACCCCACCGTATGGCCCGCTCCGCCTGGTGAATCAGCAACCCGTGCAATTGCTTTTCCTGCAGCAATTTCCAGATAGGACAGACGTAACGCCAGCTGAGCATCTCGATGTGCACCTCAACACGGCGCTGACGAATACGCTGATCGAAGAGAAGTACGATTTTTCGGCGAGGCTTGACCTTGAGATGGTCCGTAGCGTCCTCGACCTGCACTACGGAGTGCATCCGCATCTCGAAGTGGGCCTGGATATCCCACTGATATATACTTACGGCGGCATCCTGGATCATTTTATCTCTGGTGTCGAGAGTACCCTGACAGGGCACAGACGTCCCCTGCGCCGGCGTCAGGTCGCAGGACAGTTTACGTACCAGGTGTCACGGGGCGATCGCCTGTTTATCCAGGGTCAAGACGACGCCATTGGCATTGGCGATGTGGTGCTCAAAGCCAAGACCAGTCTTCTTTATGAGCAGGCTCTCCTGCCAGCGGTGAGCCTGCGAGCGGCAGTAAAGTTCCCCAGCGGCAACTCGGCACGAGCGTTTGGCAGTGGTGAGGTCGATGGGGGCTTTGGCTTCCTCCTACAAAAAACCCTGTGGCGTCTGACGTTCTATATCAATGGCGATGTGACGTTCCCCGGACAGCCTTTCAAGGATATTGGTGTGTCCTTACAGCCCTTTTTTGGCGGTGTCATGGCGATAGAATTCCGTGTCTCAGAGCCGGTGAGCCTGGTGGCCCAGGTGCGGGGGGATACCCGTCCCTTTCACCATACCATCCCCATCCTCGATAAACGCTTGATACAATCCATTCTCGGGGTCAACTGGGCCATCACCCGCCAGCTGGTCCTGCAAGCAGGGTTAGACGAAGATCAGTTCAACTCCGCCTGCTGTTCGGCGGACGTGAGTTTTTTCCTGAACCTCACTGGTCGGTTATAGGAGCAGACTGGGGTTGACAATGGCCTGACTAACATTGTAAAGTGCATCATGCCATTGTACACGGGAGCTCGGGCAATCGGGCTGAGAGGGCGGCTACTGTGTCGCCGACCGGATGAACCTGACCTGGATAATACCAGCGTAGGGAGGACGCCGAGTATGCGAATTGATGCCGCTGGAAATGCTTCCGGCGGCTTTTTTTTGGTCACTTCCTCAGAAGGAGTACTGCGATGGCTAGAGCAACGACCAAGACCAATGGGACGCAAAGTCGCAAAGCGCAAGGCAATGGCGCTGACGCTACTCGGCTAGGCTCACGGAAGGTGTATGTGCCGGGGAGCACGCCCGCGATGCGTGTGCCCATGCGTGAGGTGGCGCTGACCCCCACCAGAATGCCCACAGGACAGCTTGAGGACAATCCGCCGTTGCGGCTCTATGACACCAGCGGACCCTACACTGATCCGACCTTCACCCCTGATCTTAGCCAGGGCTTACCGCCGCAGAGACTGGCGTGGATTCTGGCCCGTGGCGATGTCGAGGAGCTGCCAGAACCGTCCTCGGCCTATCGTAAACAACGCCAGGCCGACCCGACGCTGGCCTTCATCCGTTTTGCGGCGCCGCGTCTGCCTCGGCGCGCTAGGCCTGGCAAGTGCGTCACCCAGATGCACTATGCGCGACGCGGTGAGATCACGCCTGAGATGGAGTTCATCGCCATCCGCGAAGGCGTCGCGCCGGAACTGGTGCGCGACGAAGTCGCCCGTGGTCGGGCGATCATTCCGGCCAACATCAACCATCCCGAGACCGAGCCCATGATCATTGGGCGCAATTTCCTGGTGAAGATCAACGCCAATATCGGCAACTCGGCGGTGACTTCCTCGGTCGACGAGGAGGTCGAAAAGATGACCTGGGCGACGCGCTGGGGGTCTGATACGGTGATGGACTTGTCCACCGGCAAGCACATCCACGAGACGCGCGAGTGGATCCTGCGCAACTCTCCCGTGCCTATTGGCACTGTGCCGATTTATCAGGCCCTGGAGAAAGTCGGCGGCAAGGCAGAGGAACTCACCTGGGAGATCTACCGCGATACGCTGATCGAGCAGGCCGAGCAAGGCGTGGACTATTTCACCATCCATGCTGGCGTGCTCTTGCGCTACATTCCCTTCACCGCTAAACGCGTCACCGGCATTGTGTCGCGTGGCGGTTCGATCATGGCCAAGTGGTGCCTGGCGCATCACCAGGAGAGTTTTTTATATACGCACTTCCGGGACATCTGCGAGATCATGGCCGCCTACGATGTCAGCTTCTCCCTGGGGGACGGGCTGCGTCCTGGGAGCACCGCTGACGCTAACGACGAGGCGCAGTTCGCCGAACTCGAGACGCTGGGCGAACTGACCACGATTGCCTGGGAGTATGACTGCCAGGTGATGATCGAGGGACCGGGTCATGTGCCCATGCACCTGATCAAAGAGAATATGGACAAGCAGCTGGCCATCTGCCACGAGGCGCCGTTCTACACCCTGGGGCCGTTGACCACGGACATCGCGCCGGGCTATGACCACATCACCTCGGCCATCGGTGCGGCGATGATTGGCTGGTTCGGCACCGCCATGCTGTGCTATGTGACGCCGAAAGAGCACCTCGGTCTGCCGAACAAGAAGGACGTGAAGGACGGCGTCATTGCTTACAAGATTGCCGCGCACGCTGCTGACTTGGCCAAGGGCCACCCCACGGCACGGGTTTGGGATGACACCCTGAGCAAAGCGCGCTTCGAGTTCCGCTGGGAAGACCAGTTTAATCTTTCCCTTGACCCGGACACTGCGAAGGAATTCCACGACGAAACCCTACCAGCCGAGGGCGCCAAGCTGGCGCATTTCTGCTCCATGTGCGGTCCGCACTTCTGCTCTATGAAGATCACGCAGGATGTGCGCGAGTACGCGGTGCAGAAGGGGCTCGATGATGCCAAGGCGCTGGAGGCCGGCTTACAGGAAAAGGCCGCGGAGTTCAAAAAGCACGGTGCGGAGATCTACATAGCGGAAGTGGCTGACTAGTGCTGCGCACGGCTACTGCGTAGGGCTCATTACCCCGCCAGTTTGGCGGGGGGCTGTGTATAGCCAAATTAGCCGTGCGCAGCACCCCCGCCAGTATGGCGGGGCCAATTGCGGTACGCAGTACCCAGTTTGGCGGGGTAGGCCCTTGCTCCCTCTCCCTCCCGGAGAGGGCAGGGGTGAGGGGCCCTAGTGTCTCGTTAAAGCCCCTCACCCCCGTTAAAACCCTCTCCCGCAGGGAGAGGGGAAAGAAGGGATCTCTCAAAATAAATTAATCTTCCTGGCGTAAGATATCACGCAGTGTCTCGCCTCTGTACTCCGTACGACACAACCCGCGCTTCTGCAGCACTGGAATCACCAGTGCGACAAACTCCTCGAGCGCTCCTGGAGTGTAGGGCATCGTCAGCATAAAGCCATCGCCACCGACGCGCTGGTAATACGCTTCGAGTTGATCAGCCACCTGGTCGGGGGTGCCGACAATTTGTGGAAAACCGAGGCTCTGGCCGTGCATCTGAGCCATCTCGCGTAATGTCAACCGCTTGCCGGCCACGCGCGTGTACATGTCGACGATACCCTGTGAGCGCGACGCCTCAAAGGGTTCGATAAGAGCGTCGAGGGGCGTCTGGGAGAAATCGTAACCCAGACTACCAGACAGGTGGGCGACCGCACCTTCCAGGGGCACCAGACTGTTATGCAGGGCCTGTTTGTCTTGCGCGGCCTGGGTGGTCTCCGCCACAAACGGTTGTACGCCAAACAGGATCTTGCAGTCATCCGGGTGGCGACTGAATTGTACCATACGCTCTTTCACGTCGGCATAATAGGCTGCAGCGCCCTCGACAAACGGCTGAATGGCGAAGATCACCTCGGCGTGCCTGGCCGCGAAGTCCCGTCCGCGTCCTGATGCGCCAGCCTGGATGATCACCGGACGGCGCTGGGGAGAAGGCGTCACGTGCAGCGGGCCACGGGAGAGAAAGAACCTTCCCACATGGTCAATACGGTGGATCTTGGTGGGATCGGCAAAGATGCCAGCAGCATGGTCCATAACCAAGGCGTCGTCATCCCAACTCTGCCACAGCTTATAGCATACCTCCAGAAATTCGTCGGCGCGCTCGTAGCGCTGGTCATGCTCCTGCGGTTCGTTATAGCCCTGGATGGTCTCGTGACGATTGGCAAAGGTGACGACGTTCCAACCCACCCGCCCACGCGACAGGTGGTCGAGCGTGGCGAAGAGGCGGGCGACATAGTAGGGGTGTTGTTGGCTGACGGCAAACGTGGTGGCCAGCCCAATCCTGGACGTCGCTGCAGCCATCCAGGAGAGCAGCGGCACCGGATCATGCATAGGAGTCTGGGTAGCATACCGCAGGGCCATGTCTGGTGCGCCCTGGTAGGCATCGAAGATGTAGTTAAAATCGGCGAAGAAGACCATGTCGAACTTGCCGCGCTCGCACGCCTGGGCGATGTGCTGGTAGAGTTCGGGACGCTGCCAGTCATAGCTGCGGTCAGTGCGCGGATGGCGCCACATGGCAATGCTATGGTAGGTAGGGCTATGCATGAGGTACTGTGCCAGGTGTATGTGCTTGGGCATAAAACAGACAGGGTTAAGTTTTAAGGATTAAGTTTTAAGGGTTAACGATTGAATGATACCGTGGAGTATAGCAGGGATTTCCTTGGCACTTAAAACTTAAAACTTAAATCTTAAAACTTGAATCTGCCGTATGTATGAGCGTGAATAAATCCTGCCAATGGGTAATGGTGGGCACGTCAGGAGTGGCAGGGGGCAACGAGTCGGCGAGACCCTGGGCCTCCAATGCTTTCTGGGCCTGCACATAGTTCATCCAGATGGGCTGTATTCCTGCCTGTTGGGCACCACGGATGTCAACGTCCAGGTTGTCGCCCACAAAGGCCGTATGCTCCTTCGGGGTGCCTAACTGTTCAAGCAGGGCGAGGAAGACTCTCGGGTGTGGTTTGCGGTACCCCAATTGGCCAGACACCAGCACCACATCAAAGAACGGCGCCATACCCAACCTCTCAATGATGCGCAGAGCGGCTGGCGCATGCGTCAGGTTGGAGAGAAGACCGAGTCGGTAGCGCGTTTTGAGAGTAGCCAGCATGTCCACCGTACCAGGGATAGGGGAGGCGTAATCGACAAAAGCCGAAAAGTACGCCTCAACAGCGAGTGCAATCCGCGGATCCTCGGGTTCGAGCTGGTGTCCCAGCTCTTGCAGGGCAGCGCTGATCCAGAATCGATTGTGCGTCTCCTTGCCCTCTGTATGGGCCGCCTCACTGAATCGCCTGGCTGCGACGCGGTAGAGGGGGACAAAAGCCTCATGGGCGATGGTAAGGCCGTTGGTCTGCAAGCTATGCAGCAGCCGACCCATGGTCTCTTCGCGGGCGACGAGGTTGTGCACCGTAATCAGGGTCTCGAACAGGTCAAAACCAATGGCTTGGATGTGCTGCATGACGACGTGCTTCTCCCCTCTGCGGATGCGTGAAAGCGCTTGATGGCTCGTAGGGTACCTGGCAGGCTGAGCCGCGTCAATGGTGCTACGGCCATTTGCACCTGTGTTGCCACTCCCCTATAATCGGCTGCGCCGCAGAGCTGGCATGCTCTGCTGTAGAGAACGCCTATTATTAAAGAAATGGTGCAGCATGGCAGGTGAGGGCAAAGTTGATGTTGAAATCATCTACTGTGTTCCCTGCGGGCATCTCGGCATAGCCATCTGGATGGCCACGGAATTTTTTGCTGAAGGTGACAGGGACATGGCGCTGACGCTCACGCCCGGCACCTATGATGTCCTACAAGTCTACGTGGATGGTGAGAAAATCTACGACAAGCAAGCAGAGCAGAACCAGTTCCCCACGCTGCCACGTGTACAACAGATGCGAGAAGTCGTGCGAGCACGGCTGGCCAGCGCGCCTGGTGGGAGATAGGAGTTGGCAGATGGGAGAGACCCACCCCATCTGCCAACTCCTATCTCCCATCTCCCAGAGAGAGAGGGGACACTGGAGTATGGCCAAATTGGTAACGGGATAGTAGGAGGCATAGGGCGTGATGCGCATTGCAGTGATGGGGACAGGAGGGGTCGGGGGCTACTTCGGTGCGCTCCTGGCGCGGGCTGGCCATGAGGTGACGTTTGTCGCGCGGGGGGCGCATCTGGCCGCCATCCAGGAGCGCGGTCTGCGGATCGAAAGTACGCTCGACGGCACCTTCACCGTGCCAGGCCGGGCCGTCGGCGATACGACGCAGGTGGGGCCACAAGAGCTGGTGTTGTTTACGGTCAAGATGTACGATAACGCTGCGGCTATGGCAGCGACTCAACCGCTGGTTGGCGACGATACCATTGTCCTGACGCTGCAAAATGGCATCGATAACGGTGAGCAACTGGCAGCAGTATGCGGTGCCGCGCGGGTGATGATTGGTTCGGCGTATATGGAAGGCCGGGTCAAGGAGCCCGGCGTCGTGACGCAAGGCGGGCCAGGCGCTGCGGCCTTTGGAGAAATGACTCCTGGCATCACGCCGCGTGCACAACGCTTGCTACAGGTCTTCCGCGAGGCCGGCTGGCGCGTCGAACTGCACGAAAACATGCCGGGGATGCTGTGGAAGAAATTCGCCTATATCGCCGGCTCTGCCGCGGTATGTGCAGCGACCAACAGTGACTATCAGGAGATGCGCTCCATCCCAGAAACGCGGGCGATTATTCAAGGGGCCATCGCAGAAGTGCTGGCCGTAGGCCGCGCCCGCGGGGCCCCGATTCTCGACGACTCGCTGGCCTGGTCTATGACGGCGCTCGACCAGTTCCCAGGCACAGGACGTGCCTCCCTGGCAAAAGATTTTCTGGCTGGTAATCGCGTTGAGCTCGATGGCATTACTGGCGTTGTGGTCCGCATGGCCCGTGAAGTTGGTGTGCCAACACCTATCAATGACACGTTATATGCTATTCTCAAACCCTGGGCTGTACGCATTGAGGCCCAGCGTACGGTAAAACAGTGACACGAGGAAACACGAGAGGAGCACACATGGGTACGTTTCGACTTTACACGGGAGCAGACGGGCAATCCCACATCGAGACCATCGACCTGGAGAAGACGTCAGCCTGGACCGCGGGTCTGGCAACCACCACCATTACGTTTCGTAGCCAGCCCCCAGGGCGATTTCAGGACTGGCACCCAGCGCCGCGCCGCCAGTTCGTCATCATCCTGTCAGGCCAGCTCGAGATCGGCCTGGGCGATGGTTCCAAGCACATCTTTGGCCCTGGCGATGCCCGTTTAGTTGAAGATACCACCGGCAAGGGCCACACGACTGCCACGCATGGCAACCAGCCCTGTGTGACGGCGACTGTACCACTGGCGAATTAGTAAGGCAGAGGGGGCGAGGGGGCGTAAGACCTTTCCCTCGCCCCCTCCTCCCCACAGCCGAGTTGGGCCCAGATCGGCGCCCTCTCTGAGTCATATCGGGTAGCTATCAAGACGCCGGAGCAATGTGTCCACGTCTGGGCTCTCCGCCACCTTGATACCAACGGTCAAGCGTGAGGCGTATGCGCTGTAGTGCTCCACCTCGATCTGTTGGCCAGTGTACAGGGTCGCCAGGAATGGCTCAAGATGCTGGCGGAGATGGGTATAAGCGGCTGCGGTGTTCGGCCCCTGCAGCCGGTCGTTGCAGCGCAAGAGCAGCTCATTACCACGAAACTGGAGGCGTCCAGACAGCGCGGGGTGCGCTGCCAGACGCTGGCAGGCGGTCAGAGCGCACTGCCAGACGGAGCGCAGGCGGTCCTTGATACTCTGTATATCGCGTAGGCGAGGATGGGTCTCACGCCGGCGGCTGTAGAGGAGTCCGAGCCGCCCATCGGCCAGATCCATGGCGTAGTGCGCGTCGTGCGTGATCAGGACGACCCCTGGCCCATCCGGGACGTGGCGGTAATCTGCCACATCGATGAGCAGTTCCTCCAGCTCCTGGTTTTGGATCCAGTGGTGAAAGATGGGGATAAACTCTTCCAAGTCTACGCCAGAGGCGTCCTCGACGAAAAGTTTCAGCTCGTACTTCACTGTGTCCATGGCGCGGCTTCCTTTGCGCGTGGTGGCCTCGTACCCGCCCCGCCAGTTTGGCGGGGGTGCTGCGCCCGGCTATTTGGCTACACAGCCCCCCGCCAAACTGGCGGGGTAATGAGCCCTACGCAGTAGCCGGGCGCAGCGCCGGGGCGCAGCACTAGACCAGGGATGGTTGTTGCCCCAGCCGGTTGTAGCAGGCATAGGCGGCTTCGATGAACAGGCGCGTCTCCTCGATGCGCCGACGCACCACGTCAGGACGCACATCAGCCAGGCCCTCAGCGTGGAAGTGGAACAGGTAGAGGGCAAACTTGGGGCCAGCATACGGGTCGAAGAACAACTCCGTATCATAGAACCGCTGCCGAAACTCCTGCACGATCGTGTCTGGATCGTCGCTGATGTCGATATACTGCGTCTGGATCAAGGCTGTAGCGGCCTGGAGCATGGCGGCGTAGGCGGTAGAGGCCGCTTTGTGATACTCGCCGTCGTCCAGGAGAATTTGCGCCTCAAAAGCCTGCCGTTCACTGGCCGCCAGACCGAATTGCGTCATGGAGACCACCTCGCCGGCACACTCGCCCACCCCCATGTCCCCCAGGCTATACTCTCTGGGATCACCCCAATCGGCGTAATAACTGGGGTCCTGGGCATAGGCGGGTACATGCGTCAGGTCCTCCAACAGCGAGCGCAGCTGCGCTTTCCCAGTGCGTTTGATAAAGGCCTGGAACGTTTCCCCGTCTTGCCGTTCTTTGGCATAAAAGTCGGTGAGACGCGCCACAACCTCCGGAATACGCTTGGACGGGATCGCCACGGTGGAGAGGCCATACGCCCCGGCGTTGTCGGTCGACTGGCCGCCCAGGACGACCTGGAAATGCGGCACCGCATGGTTGCCCACTTTGCGACTGACGCCGTAGAAGCCGATATCGGCAATATGATGTTGCCCGCACGAGTTGAAGCAGCCGCTGATTTTCATTTTCAGGGGCTTGACCGCGGCATCGAGAGCGCCATTGCGCGCCATGATGCGCTGGCGCAGCTCGGCTGCCAGGCCGCGGGAAGACGAGATGCCCAGCTTACAGGTATCCGTGCCCGGGCACGCTGTGATGTCCGTCAGCGTCGCGGCTCCAGGTTGCCCCAGGCCAACAGCCACGAGGTCAGCATAGAGTGCTGGCAGCTCAGCCTGGCTGATCCAGCGTAAGACAATGTTCTGTTCCACTGTCGTGCGGGCACGTCCGCCATTGTAACGCCGGGCGATCTGCGCCAGGGCCCGCATCTGCTGTGCGGTAATGTCGCCCAACGGCAGACAGACCGTGACCACGGCGTAGCCGGGCTGCCGCTGTGGATAGACATTGCTCTCGAACCAGGCGTGAAATCCCTCCGGATGTGGGCCTGGACCGAGGAGACCACTGGCCTGCGTGGGCTGGTCGTCGGTGCCGTGGAGCTCGTCGAGATACGCGGTCCAGCGCGTCTCGTGCGGCAGGATGGCCCGCTCTTCGAGTACGAGTCGCCGAAACTCCTCGATACCGAGCCTTGCGACCAAGAATTTGAGCCGCGCTCGGGCCCGATTCCGCTTCTCCCCGAGGCGGGCAAAGACCCGGCAGACCGCCTGGGCCAGCGGCAACAGTTCCTCCTCCGGCACGAATGCTTCGAGCAACTGGGCTTGATGTGGGACAGGGCCCAAGCCACCACCGACATAAAACCTAAAGCCCCGGTGTGGCTGTCCGTGCACGAGGCGTGTGCTGGCAATGAGACCCATGTCGTGCATGTTGGCCAGGCCACAGGCATGCTGGGCACAGCCAGAAAAGGCAATCTTAAATTTGCGGCCGAAGTCCTGCGTGTCCTTATGGCCCAGGAGGAAGTAGGCCAGGGCCCGGGCATAGGGGGTCACATCGAAGCCCTCGTCGTGGCAGACGCCAGCCAGCGGGCACGCCGTCACATTGCGTACCACGTTGCCACAGGCCTCACGGGTTGTGATGCCTACGGCTGCCAGGCGCCGCATGAGGTCCGGCGTATCGTCGATATGCACGAAGTGCAACTGAATATCCTGCCG
>WNEY01003315.1_pt1 | contig 12055 bp, 10 predicted proteins | sample 5400531 | NCBI WGS metagenome assembly WNEY01 (sample SAMN13153338, study PRJNA577476) | soil metagenome | isolation source: 200 cm saprolite under Douglas fir tree site 1 | place: USA:California | collected 2015-04-18
CGTCCACCACCAGGGCCGGGTCCGCCTCGGGCCAGTGCAGGAGCGCCAGCTCGCCCTTCTCGCCCATCTCGGCCCACAGCTGGTCGGCGATGTGCGGCGCGAACGGCGAGAGCAGCTGCACCAGCACTTCCAGGCACTCGCGGAGGACGCCGGCATCGCCCTGGTAGTCCGCTGCCGCGTTGGACAGCTCCATCAAGGACGAGATGGCCGTGTTGAACTGCAGCCGCTCCAGCTGCTGGGTGACGCGGAGGATGGTCTTGTGCGTGCGGCGGCGCAGATCGTCCGCAGGCCCTCCCGCCTTTGCGTCCTGCACTTTGGGCAACGCCCCCTGCACCAGCCGCCAGACGCGGCCGAGGAAGCGGTGCTGCCCTTCCACCTGCTCGTCGGACCAGTCCATGTCCTTCTCCGCCGGCGCGGCGAAGAGGATGAAGAGGCGCGCGGTGTCCGCGCCGAAGCGGTCGATGATGTCCCGGGGCGACACGACGTTGCCCTTCGACTTGCTCATTTTCTCGCCGTCGCGGCCCTTGACGATGCCCTGCGTGACCAGCTTCTGCGCCGGCTCGGAGATGGAACACAGACCCAGCTCCTGCATCATCTTGGTCCAGAAGCGGAAGTAGAGCAGGTGCAGGACGGCGTGCTCGGGACCGCCGACATACACGTCCACCGGCAGCCAGCGGTCGGCCTGCGCGCGCGAGAAAGGCAGCTTCTCGTTCTTGGGATCGATGTAGCGCGCCCAGTACCAGGCGGAGTCGACGAAGGTGTCCATCGTCTCGGCCTCGCGGCGCGCGGGGCCGCCGCACTTCGGGCACGTCGTGTTCACCCACGAGGCCACCTTGGCCAGCGGCGGCTCACCCTTGCCGGTGAGGACTTCCTTCACGTCGATGTCCGGCAGCACCACCGGCAGCTCGTCGTCGGGCACGGGAATGCCCTTGTGCTCCGGGTCGCATTTCTCGCAGTACACGATGGGGATGGGCGTCCCCCAGTAACGCTGCCGCGAGACGCCCCAGTCTCGCAGGTGGTAGTTCACCGCGGGCTGGCCGATGCCGCGCCGCTGCGCCTCGGCGGCGATGGCCAGCCGCGCCTGCTCCGAGGGCATGCCGCTGAACTCGCCGGAGTCGAAGAGGAAGCCGTAGTCGGTGAAGGCTTTCTTCTCCTCGACCAGCTTCCGGGCCGCGATCTGCGTGATCTCGTCGTCGTCCGAAGGCCGCACCACCCAGACGATGGGCAAGTTGTACTTGACGGCGAATTCGAAGTCGCGCTGGTCGTGCGCCGGCACCGCCATCACGGCGCCCGTGCCGTATCCGGAGAGGACGAAGTTCGCCACCCAGACCGGGATCTGCTTGCCGGTGAAGGGATTCTTCACCTTGATGCCGGTGTCGATCCCTTCCTTCTCGGCGGCCTGCGCGCCCTCGCCAACTTCCTTGGCGGCGCGGCGCACTTTTTCGGCGAAGGCCGCCAACTCGGCTTTCTTGCTCTCCGGCGCCAGCTCCTTGACCAGCGGATGGTCCGGCGCGGCCGCGAGGTAGGTCGCGCCGAAAATGGTGTCGGCGCGGGTAGTGAAGACGCGGAACGCCTTGCCCTTCTTGCCGCTCACCGCGAAGTCGATCTCCAGGCCGTCGGACCGGCCGATCCAGTTGCGCTGCATTGCCACGACGCGCTCGGGCCAGTCCAGGCCGTTGAGGCCCTCGAGCAGCCGGTCGGCGTAGGCCGTGATGCGGAAGGCCCACTCCGGGATCTCGCGCTCGATCACCGTGCTGCCGCAGCGCCAGCACTTCCCTTCCTCGACCTGCTCGTTGGCGAGGACGGTGTTGCAGGAGGGGCAGAAGTTCACCTTGGCGCGGCGCCGGAAGCAGAGGCCGCGCTCCAGCATGCGCAGGAAGAACCACTGGTTCCAGCGGTAGTAGGCGGGGTCGCTGGTGGCGATCTCCGTGGTCCAGTCGATGGAGATGCCCAGCGCGATCACGTCCTGCTTGAAGGAGGCGATGTTCTTCGGCGTCCGGATGGCGGGGTGGACGCCCTCGCTGATGGCCGCGTTCTCCGCCGGCAGGCCGAAGGAGTCCCAGCCGAAGGGATGGAGGACGTCGAAGCCGCGCTTTCTGGCGTAGCGGGCGAGCACGTCGGTGATCGAGTAGACCCGGGCGTGCCCCATGTGCATCTCGCCCGAGGGGTACGGCAGCATCGCCAGCACGTACTTCTTGGGCGCCTCGGCGCGCGTGCCAGCGCGGAAGAGCTCGCGCTTCGCCCAGTGCTCCTGCCAGCGCGGCTCGATGGCTTTCGGGTCGTACTTGTCCTGCAAGGAACTGCCCTCCTCGGCCCTGATTCTAGCGCGGTGCTCGTCGGCGGCCCCTGCCGGGGCGCCGGGAGCCGCGTCACCTACCAGAACCGCCCGGAGGCGACAAGGAACTCCGGGTGGCGGGCGGGGGGACGAGCGCTTCCAGTGTCTCGGACTCCACCAGCGCCGGCGGGCTGCTGGCGGGCGGCTCCATGCGGAAGGCAGCGCGGGCGCGCTCGGCGGTGTCGGCGCGGAGAAGCTCGGCGAGGCCGAAGATGCGCGCGCCCAGGACCCAGCCGACGGAGACGTGCGCGGCCTGGGCCAGGACCCATGCCAGCGCGATACTGAATGTACCAGCCTGCTCGACGCGCAGCCGCAGCAGCATCAAAAGCGCCGCGATGCCCAGGCCGGCGATGCTCCCGGCCGCGCCCACCGCCAGCATCCGCAGCGGCCGGCGCACGAGCAGCTTCACCGCGCCCCAGAGCGCAGCCACCGCCGAGCGCCGCGACGCCTCGGCCGCGAAGTGCGCCCTCGCCCCGTCCACCAGCAGGTGGGAGATGAAGAAGAGGATCGCCGCGGCGATGGATGCCTGGTGCAGCCGGCGGATGGCGTCGGCCTCCCAGATGGCCTGCTCGTTCGCCTTGGCGGCCATCTTGAAGGCCGCCGCGGCGAGCCCGACGCCGAGGGCCAGCGGCAAGAGCCCGCACAGGGCCGTGCGCAGCATGCGGCCGTACATCTCGCCCGCGCCCGCCAGCAGCCGCTGCAGCGGCAGCGGCTCGTCGCCGTACGCAGCGGTCACCATTGCGCCCGCCATGAACGGCGCGATGAACAGGAGCGTGAGCACCGCGCCCATGATCCCCGCGCGGAGCCCGGCCGCCGCGCTGGAGTCGGCGAGGCTGTGGATGAGATCGATCACCGTCGATCCGTCCATCCACGCCACGATGTCATTGGCGCGGGTCGAGTGATCGAGATTCGCGCCGAGGAAGGCAGCGACGGGCACCGCTGCGATGGCGCCGGGCACGAAAAGGGACGCCCACCAGAGAAAGAGCAGCCGCCACTGCATCGCCTTGCGCAGCGAGCGCCGGTAGATGCGGGGCGTGATCACAAGGCCTCCAGCATCGCCAGCGCGAGCTCGGTCCAGGCTTTCCATTCCAGCGTCCACCTTCGCCCGGCCTTCGAGCTGGCTTCGCGGGTGCGGCCGTCGTCGAGCTTGTCGAGATCGAGCAGCCAGTCGCGCTGGGGATCGAGCTGAGCCGACTCCACTCTCACCGGCCGCTCGAAGACGTACCGGTGCCAGCGCTCCTCTTCCGGCCAGCGCAGCGTCTCGCTGGTGCCGTCGTCGAACTTCACCACCAGCGTCTGCGGCACGTGCACCGCGTAGCGACGCACCTGCACGATCGAGCGCCAGGGGAACGGCCCCGGCTGCGAAGGCTTGGCGTCGGGATGCGACTTGCGGAACGCCTCGCGCGCTTCCTGGATGTGCTTGCGCGCCTCTTCCTCGGTGCGCTCGGCCCGGGTGCCGTCGCGCTGCAGGGAGATGCCCGCCTCGGGAAGGATCTCCGCCGCCTCCACCGAGTCGACGCGGTCGTCGATGGGCGCGCGGTCGTAGACCTGCGTCTCGAACCACTGCCGCACGATGTGCGCCTGGTCTCCCGCTACGTCCTCGAGCGCTTTCTGCAGATCGCCCGTCGAGGGATGCCGGTGGTGCCAGCGGCGGTAGAACTCCCTGAAGCCGCGGGCGAGCACGTCGCCGCCCAGCCGTTGCTCGAGGTCGTGGAACACCAGCACCGTTCGCGGGTAGATGAGCCCGTAGCTGCCGCGCGAATAGCGGTCCCAGGAGTTGCCGGCGATGGGATCGGCCTGGAGACGCGAGTTGCCGAGGCGCTCGTAGTCCCACCAGGAAATCTTCGGCGTGCGCAGCCCGGTGCGGCCGAGGATGCCCGGCGCGGGGAATTGCAGGGTCTCGCCGGAGAGCATGCGGGTGCCCCACAGCTCGTTGAGGCCCTCGTCGAGGAACGGCTCCTCGAACTCGTTGGTGGCGAGCATGCCCATGAAGTAGCCGTGGCCGAATTCGTGGACGGTCACGTAGCGCGCGACTTGAAGGTAGGGCGGGCCGAGAGCGCCGACGACGGTGTAGAAGGTCTCGTATTCCATCCCGGCCGACTGGATGGCGTTGAAGGGCGGCACGACAACCGTGACCTGCCTGTAGGGATACTCGCCCAGCGTCTTCGAGAAGTAGTCGAGCGAGTCGATGGTAGCCTGCAGCGCGATGCGCGCAGACTCGACGTATTCGGGGCCGTAGAGGACCTTCACGTGAACGGAGCGCCACTTGCCCTCGAGCGGCGGCGCGAACTTGTCCCAGGCGGTGAAGGCGAAGTCGTGGACGTCGTCCTGCTCGATGTGGTGGCGCGCGCCCACCGGAGTCTCCTGGGCCGGGCCGATCTCCGTGCCCGTGGAGCCGAGCGTGTAGCCCTTGGGAAGAGTGATCTCGGCGCGGTAGGAGCCGAAGTCCGCGTAGAACTCGCTGTTGAGATGGAACTCGTGGCAGTTCCAGCGCGGCCGCGTCGCGCCGCGCTCGCCGGGAAGCTCCAGCACGCCCACCTTGGGGAACCACTGCCCGACGAGGTGGTACTTGTCGAAATACCCGGTGCGCGCCACCACGCGCGGGAGCTGGTCGTGGAATTCCATGTCCACGACGGCCGCGCCGCCCGGCGGAACGGCGGCGGGAAGATCGAGGCGGACCACGGTGTGATCGGTCTGCGGGCCGCCGTCCGGATGCACGAAAATCCAGGGCACCGGCTTTCCCGACTGCTCGACTTTCTTCAGCTCGAGGTAGCCGAATTCGCCCTTCTTCGTCTCCACGCTGCCGCGGATGAAGCCGCCGTAGCGGGACTTCTCGGTGAAGAAGGTGCTGCCCGGCCCCTCGAAGCCGTTGAGGTAGAGGTGCAGGTAGAGGTGCTTGATCGCGCGCTCGCTGCGGTTGCGCCAGGTGAGCCGCTCCTTGCCCTCGACGGTGTGCTTCTCCGGATCGAGGACCGCTTCGAGGTTGTAGTCGGCGACGCGCTGGGACAGCTCCCTCTCCTGGCCGGTGCGGATTCCACCCCATGCGGAATCGCTGCTCGGGACGCGCGCCGTGTCGGCGGACGAGCCGGCGATTTCGATTCCGTCGTCATCGAGGTTCGGCGGTGCGGGCTGCGCAGCGAGCAGCGCGGCGATGAGAATGATCATGGAACGCACGGTCCTACTCGACGCGAGCCCTGCGACGCAATAGCGGCTGCGCGCCGAAGGCGCGCTCTGCCGCCACGTTTTGAGTTACCATCCGCGCCCCCATGGAGAAACACGTCTACGTGAACGACATCGCCGCGCACGAGGGGCAAGAGGTGCTGCTCCGCGGCTGGCTGTACGGCAGGCGATCGAGCGGCAAGCTGCATTTCCTCCAGGTGCGCGACGGCACCGGGACCATCCAGTGCATCGTCTCGAAGAAGGACGTGCCCGAGGCGGTGTTCGCCGCCGCCGAGCACGCGCCGCAGGAGGGAGCGGTCGAGGTGCGCGGCAAGGTGGCCAGGGACCCGCGCAGCCCTCTCGGGTACGAGCTGCAGGTGAGCGATTTTCGCCTCGTGCAGGGCGAGGCGGGATATCCCATCCAGCCCAAGGAGCACGGGGTGGGGTTCCTCCAGGAGCAGCGGCACCTCTGGCTGCGCTCCTCGCGGCAGCGCGCCATCCTTTCCGTGCGGCACACCATCATCAAGGCCATCCGCGACTACTTCGACGAGCGCGGCTTTACGCTGGTGGACTCGCCCATCCTCACCCCCACCGCCTGCGAGGGAACGACGACGCTGTTCGAGGTGCCCTACTTCGATCTCGGCAAGGCCTATCTGACTCAATCGGGCCAGCTCTACGGGGAGGCGGCGGCGATGGCGGTCGGCAAGGCCTACGTCTTCGGGCCGACCTTCCGCGCCGAGAAGAGCAAGACCCGCCGCCACCTCACCGAGTTCTGGATGGTGGAGCCCGAGGTGGCGTGGATGGATCTCCAGGGCGACATGGATCTGGCCGAGGATTTTCTCGTCGAGATCGTCGGCCGCGTCCTGCAAAAGCACGAGCGCGAGCTGAAGACCGTTCTCGAGCGGAACATCGATAATCTGCAAAAAGTGCAAAAGCCGTTTCCAAGAATTACCTATACCGAAGCTATCGAATATATTCAAAAGACGGGACACCCGATCAAGTGGGGCGAGGACATGGGCGCCGATGAGGAGACCATCCTCTGCAAGCAATTCGATCGCCCGGTGATGGTCCACGGCTACCCGGTGGAGCTGAAATCTTTCTATTTCAAGAAGGACCCCAAGGACCCGAAGATCGCGCTCGGCGTGGACGTGCTCGCCCCCGAGGGATATGGCGAGATCATCGGCGGCGGCCAGCGCGAGGACGACTACGCGACGCTCAAGGCGGCCATCGAGGCGCACCACCTGCCCCTCGAGGCGTTCTCCTGGTACCTCGACCTGCGCAAGTTCGGCAGCGTGCCGCACTCCGGATTCGGGCTGGGCGTGGAGCGGACCGTCTCCTGGATCTGCGGCCTGCACCACGTGCGCGAGACCATTCCCTTCCCGCGCATGATGGAGCGGCTCACGCCGTGAAGCTGCTCCTCGCGCTCTTCGCCGCCATGCTGGCGATCGGCGCCGTCAGCTTCTGGTTCTGGCGCGCGGCGCCGGCGATAGCACCCTGCGAGGAGCGGGTGCTCTCCGAAGCGACTTCGCCGGATGCGCGCTTCGTCGCGGCCGCGTACCAGCGGCGCTGCGCGGAATCGGTGACGACGCACGTCGCGCTGCGGCCGGCGGGCTCTTCGTTCAAGCCGCGCGGCGACGTCTTCGTCGCGGCCGGTCTGGCGCGGGTTGCGCTGCGCTGGCCGGAGGAGCGGCAGCTGGTGGTCGAGTCGCCGGCGGAGCGCATCCTGGTGCAGGAGACGTCCTGGCGGAGCGTCGCGGTCCGGGTGGTGCTGGTGCGCTGAGCGCTACTTGATCAGCTGCGAGAGCAGGTGCGTCCCCAGCGCCCGGAGTCCTTCCTTGAGCAGCGCCTGGCCCTTGGGATTGTCGAGCGCGTTGCGCATCATCTCCGGCGCGTAGCCGAGCTCGAGATTGAGCAGCACCATCGCGGCGGAAACGGCGGGCGTGATGGGCGCGGCCTTGACCCGCGAGCGCCGCTTCTGCACGCCGGCGGAGAGGTTGTCGATCAGCTCGTCCTCGCCGGTGCGCGGGCCCTTGCGCTCCTGGAGAGCCTCGGAAAGCCCACCGTAGAGCGCGTCGACGATGCGCTGGCTGGCCATGGCGCGCTCCATGCGCTCGTGGGCTTCGTCGAAGTCCACTTCGGCGGAGGCGGCGTAGGTGGGCGCGAGGATGAGCGCCAGGTCCTTGCGGCTGACGACGTGGGGGAGGCGGCGCGAGAACACGCGACAAGCTACCACGGCTCAGCGCTGCTTCTTCTTGCCCTTCTGGAACACGTTCTGCTTGGGCGCGGACGGGACGTAGCGCTGCGGAGGCGGAGGCGTGGGTCTCAGAGTCGCGTCTGATTTTCGCTCTGATTCCGGTTTTGGCTCCGGAGGTTTCGCTTCGACGGCAGGCGCGATCGGCTCGGGGAGATTTGCGAAGGGCAGCGCCGCGGAAGCCGCGGGGTAGGCCGGAGGCGGCACCTGCGTTATCTGCGCCAGAGGCAGATCGCCCTGCGGGGCGAAAGGCAGCGGCGACGCTTTCGGCAGCGTGAGCGGCGTATTTCGCGGCAGCCCGGGCCGGGCCGCGGGGACGGGGACCTTGGTCACCTTCTTTTCCACCTGAGCCTGGCCGCTCGCGATCTGCGCCAGCGCGGCGACGAGCCGCTGCGGATCGGAGGCGAACACCACTGCCCGGCCCGGACCCTGCAGCTCGTTGACCAGCGTCCGCAGCCCCACCGCCGGCGCCAGGCGCGAGGGCAGCTCCAGCGCGGCCTCGCGCACTCCGGCCTGCGCCAGCTTGTGCAGGGCCACGCCCAGGTGCGCGACCAGCGATTCCTCGCTCTGGTCGGACCGGCCCACCCCGAAGAGGAAGAGCTTCTGGAATCCCATTCGAGCTCCCGGGGGCGTGAGCACGGCCTCGCCCGCGTCGCCCGAGAGCAGCCCCGCGCGCAGGAGCCGCGAGAGACGCGCCGAGAGACGCCAGTCGACCAAGCCGGCCAGCCCCGTGAGCGGCCGCTCATCGGAAGCGACGAAGAGGCAGAGCGACTCCACCGCCGCCTGATCGACGGCCTCCAGCGAGAGCGGTGAGAAGGAAAAGTTCATCAGGAGAGCCTCCCGGCTAGGGCACGTCGGGCTTTAGCTTGGGCGCGGCGCCCGGGATGTCGGTGTGGGCGATCTTGTCGAGCACGCCGTTGACGAATGCCGACGATTCTTCGGAGCCGAACTTCTTTCCCAGCTCGATGGCCTCGTTGAGGGACACCCGCACCGGCACGTCGGCGCGGCGGAGGATCTCGTAGACGGCGAGGCGAAGGATGTTGCGATCGACGCGCGCCATCCGGTCGAGCTTCCAGTGCGCGCTGCTCTTCTGGATCAGCTCGTCGATCCGGGCGCGGTCCGACTGCACCCCGCGCACCAGCTGCTCGGCGAACTGCGCTGTCTCCGCATCGGCTTCTTCGAAATGAGCGAGGATGGCGCGGAGCACGTCGCGCGGCTCGCCGCCGCTGGTGTCGAGCTGGTAGAGCGCCTGCAGCGCGCACTCGCGCGCCCTGGTCCGCGATCCCATTCAGTCGACCGCCGCGAGCGCGCGCACCTGCTCGATGCAGGCCAGCGCCGCCTCGCCACCCTTGTCGGCCCCGCGCGGATCGGCGCGCTCCTGCGCCTGCGCCAGCGTGTCGCAGGCGAGAACTCCAAAAGAAACTGCCAGCGGGCGGGGATTCACCGCGCCTTCGAGGGCGAGAGCACCGAGCGCGCGGGTCGCCTCGTTGGCGAGGAGCCGGTAATGATCGGTGCCGCCTTTGATGAGGCAGCCGAGCGCGATGATCCCGTCGACGTCGCCTTTGCGCATCAACCGCGCCGCCGTGGGCGCCAGCTCGAACGCGCCCGCGCAGCGGTAGAGGCGCACGTTGCCGGCGCCGCGCTGTTGCAACACCTGCTGCGCGCCGGCGATGAGCTGCTCGACGATCTTCTCGTTCCAGCGCGAGGCGACGATGGCGAATCGCAGGCCGCTGGCGTCGAGATCCACCTCGGATGGTGTTCCCGTGCTCATCAGTGCTACGCCCTCCGGGCTCCGCCCGACGCCGGCAAAGCCGGCTCCTCCACCGCATCCTACTTCTGCTTGTCGCCGACGAGCGACAAAAGATGCCCCATCTTGTCGCGTTTGACCTGAAGATAGCTTTCGTTCTCATCCGACAACCCCGCCTCGATGGGGACGCGCTCGACGACCTCCAGGTCGTAGAGCCGCTTGAGGCCGTCGATCTTCTTCGGGTTGTTGGTCATGAGCCGCATCTTGCGCACGCCCACGTCGCGGAGGATCTGCGCGCCGATGCCGTAGTCGCGCAGGTCGGCCTTGAAGCCCAGCTTCTGGTTGGCCTCGACGGTGTCGTGGCCCTCGTCCTGCAGGTTGTAGGCTTTCAGCTTGTTGATCAGGCCGATGCCGCGGCCTTCCTGATCGAGGTAGACGAGCACGCCCTTCCCCGCCTTGTCGATCATCTGCAGCGCGCGGTGCAATTGCGGGCCGCAGTCGCAGCGCTTGCTCCCGAAGACGTCGCCGGTCAGGCACTTCGAGTGCACGCGGACGAGCACGGGCTCGTCGCGATCCCAGGAGCCCTTCACCACCGCGACGTGCTGCGCGGAATCGACGTCGTTCTCGTAGGCGATGAAGCGCATCTCGCCGCCGAACCCGGTGGGCACGCGCGCCTCCGCGCCGCGGCGCACCAGCGACTCGCGCTGCAATCGATGATGGATGACGTCGGCGACGTAGAGGATGTGCAGGCCGTGCTGGTTGGCGAACTTTTGCAGATCGGGCAGGCGCGCCATGCTGCCGTCGTCGTTCATCACTTCGCAGATGACGCCGGCCGGGTTGAGTCCCGCGAGGCGCGCCAGATCGACCGACCCTTCGGTCTGCCCGGCGCGCACCAGGACACCGCCCTTGCGGGCCTTCAAGGGAAAGATGTGCCCCGGCCGCACCACGTCCTCGGGTTTCGCCTCGGGATTGATGGCGGTGCGGATGGTGGTTGCGCGATCGGCCGCGCTGATGCCGGTGGTCACGCCGCTCGCCGCCTCGATGCTGACGGTGAACGCCGTCGAGTAGGTGCTCTGGTTCTCGCTCACCATCATGCTCAGGCCGAGCCGCCGCACCTGCTCCTCGGTGAGGCTGAGGCAGATGAGCCCGCGGGCGAACTTGGCCATGAAGTTGATGGCCTCGGGCGTGACGAACTGCGCGGCGAGGACCAGGTCGCCCTCGTTCTCGCGGTCGGCGTCGTCGACGAGGATGACCATGCGGCCGTGGCGCAGCTCATCGAGGGCCTTTTCGACGCGTTCGATCTCGTTGCTATCCACGGAAACGGCCCTCCATCAGGCGGGCAACGTGCTTGGCGAGGATATCGGCCTCGACGTTGACGTTTGCCCCCTCGCGCTTCTCGCCCCAGGTCGTCTTCTGCAAAGTTTCCGGGATGAGCGTGAGGGAGATCCGGTTCTTGCCGATGACCTCGTTGACCGTCAGGCTGATGCCGTCGAGGGCGATCGAGCCTTTCTCGACGACGAGGGGCATGAGCGGCTCGGGCAGCGCCACCACGAAGACGCTGCCGTCCCTGCGCTCGACGATCTTGCCGACGCCGTCGACGTGGCCGAGGACGACGTGACCGCCGAGGCGGTCGCCCACGGCGAGCGGCCTCTCCAGATTGACGCGCTGCCCGTTGCCCAGTGAGCCCAGCGTCGAGCGGCGGCGCGTCTCTTCGCTGACGTCGGCGGTGAAGCGCCCTTTTTCCAGCGCCACCACGGTCAGGCAGACGCCGTCCACCGCGACGCTCGCGCCTTGCGAGAGATCGTCGAAGCGTGTCTGCACGGAGAGGCGCGCGCCCTCCGCCGCCGCCACCGTTCCGACGTCCTCGATGAGTCCGGTGAACATAGTGGCTTTCTAACGCAACGGCCGCGCCGTGACGAGGATGTCGTCGCCCACCTGCGCAGTTGTGACGATCCGCGCTTTGAGGGCGGCGCGCATCCTTGCCGGACCCTCGAAGGCCGCCCAGGAGGGCGCCGAAGCGCCCGCAATCCGCGGGGCGATGAAGAGACGCAGCTCATCCCAGAGGCGCATCTCGAGGAAACTGCCGTAGACGCGCGCGCCGCCCTCGACGAGCACGGTGGTCAGGCCGCGCGCGGCGAGCATGCGCAGCACCTGCTTGAGGTTTCCGTGCGCGATCAGCGTCTCGCCCGGCTCGCGAAGCATGCGCGCGCTTTTGGGCAGCGACCCGAGCACGACGCGCACCGGATTGCGCGCCCCCCGCCGGCGCGCCGTGAGCCGCGGATTGTCGGCGCGCGCCGTGCCGGCGCCGATCAGCACCGCGTCGAACTGATCGCGCCAGCGGTGCACCAGCGCGCGCGATGGCTCGCTGCTGATCCACTTCGAGTCGCCGGCGCTGGTGGCGATCTTGCCGTCGAGCGTGACCGCGGCCTTGAGCGTGACCCAGGGAATTCCACGGGTGATGAATTTGAACCACGGCTCGTTGGAGGCGTCGCACTCCTCCCGCAGCACGCCGGCGATGACCTGCACGCCCGCCCTGCGCAGCCGGCGTGCTGCGGGAGGAGTG
>WNEY01003316.1_pt1 | contig 12055 bp, 10 predicted proteins | sample 5400531 | NCBI WGS metagenome assembly WNEY01 (sample SAMN13153338, study PRJNA577476) | soil metagenome | isolation source: 200 cm saprolite under Douglas fir tree site 1 | place: USA:California | collected 2015-04-18
TGCGCGCGCGCCGCTTTGCCCAGGGCAATGCCGCGGCGATGCCGCGCCAGAAGCAGATCGCGCTTGGACTTCGCTTCATCGAGTTTTTGTTCCAGTTTCACGAGCGCCCCCTTCAGCGTTTCGACCTGCAACTTCTGGTCGTCCACCTGTTCGCGGTAACTTAACGCAAGTTGCTGCGAGGTCTGGAAGCGGTCGAGAGCGGCGCGCGCCAAATCATCCTGGCTCTTGTCCACGGCGGTTTCGGCCTTGCGCATCCAGTCTTTCCCGGAGTCTTCGTTCTCTCGCCACTTCTTTTCCAGCATGTGCTGGTCGGCGATGGAAACGGCCACCTGCGTCTTGACCTGGAGATACTGGTTCTCCATGTCGAGAATCACCTGCTTGATCATTTTTTCCGGATCCTCCGCGCGATCAACCATGTCGTTGATGTTCGCGCGAATCAAAGTGCTTACTCGTTCTAAAAGTCCCATGATAAATCTCCTTTCGACAACCAATTGATGCCAACCACTCAAAACATTCAAAGACCATCCAGCGCGCCTCCCGGCCCCGCGAACCAAATCAGGGCAAAAGGTGAACGCCGCAAATGACTACCGCAAACTTCGCCAGGCTCGGCAAAGAAATGAGGTTCAGCGCGACGGCCCTGCTAAGCGCGTAGAACGTGACCGCCCAAAAGTGGCGGGACACAAAACCGAATATCACCACCACGAGAAGCCAAATAAAGAAAAGTCTTTCATTCATGCTCATGGCCATCCCCCGAGACCATTGGCGTCCTCGGCAGGTCCGCAGGAACCTGCCGGGACGGAAGCAATTGACCGCTTCGCGGTCATACCTACAATCGTTACGCCTTCTTGATCGGCGCTTGCGGCGGCTCCGGCTTCGGTGCTTTGTCGCCGATCAGCCGCACTTTGCTGAGCAGTTCCGACATTTGCATGCCGGAGAGCGCTTCGAAAAGCGCGGGCACTTGCGCGGCAATCCTAGTGATGTCTCCTGTCAGCTTGTAAGCGCCGGCGGCATCGCCATTGCCCGTGGAGACGATGGTCACCTTGTCCACCTTGCCGAGCGGTTCGGCGAGAGCGCGCACCACTTCCGGCAGTCCGCTGATGAGTTTGTCGAGCACGGCGGCTTGGTTGTATTCCTGGAAGGCTTCCGCCTTGACGTTCATGGCCTTGGCTTCGGCTTCGCCCTTCTTGAAGATGATTTCGGCTTCGGCTTCACCCTGCGCGCGAATCGCGGAGGCGCGGCCTTCGGCTTCGGTTATCGAGCGCTGACGCTCGGCGCTGGCCAGCGTTTCGATGCGCTGGCGCTCGACTTCCGCCGGCCTCAGCACAGTAGCGATGAGCTCGCGTTGGCGGCGCTCGATTTCCGCTTCCTGCACCTTCACTTGAGCTTCGCGCTCCACCTGCTGCACCCTCACTGATTCGGTGATGACCTGCTGCTGCATGATGTTGGTCTCGATCTCGTAGGCCTTGTCGGCGGTCGCCTGGGCCTTTTTCGTCATTTCGAGGTAGCTAGCTCTCTTGAGGTCCAGGTCGCGTTCCGCCTCGGCCTGTTTGGCTAATGACGCGGTCTCGGCAGCGACGCGCTCCTGGTCGGCTTGTGCTTTTGCGACTGCCGAGGCTCGCGTCGCTTCGGCGCGCTTGATGGCGATGTCGCGGTCGGCTTCGGCGGCGGCCACTTCCGCGTCTCTCTTGATGCGCGCGACGTCCGGCCGCCCCATGTTGGTAATGTAGTCGCTCTTGTCGCGAACTTCCTTAATGGTGAAGCTGATGACTTCCAGCCCCATTTTGTTCAAGTCCGTTGCGCAAGTGGAACGCATGCGGTCGCCAACCATTTCGGGTTCTTTCACGATTTGCTCCACGGTGAGCTGGCCGATGATGCCGCGCAGATGGCCTTCCATCACCAGGCGAATCAAGGCCTCGCGCTGCTCCGGCCGCTTGGTAAGAAACTGCTCGGCAGCCGTCAGGATCGACTCTTTGTCGTTCTTCACCTTGATTTGCGCAACGGCTTCGACGGTCACGGCGACGCCCTGCTTCGTATACAAATTCTGTTGCGGGGCGACGTCGAATGACATCAACTCCAGTGAGAGATCCCTGCAGGTCTGCACCATTGGAAAAATCAACGCGCCTCGTCCGCAGTAGACCTCCGTCCCTCCCAAGCCGTATCGGATCAAAGCTTCATTCGGCCCGACTTTTCGATACATCTTGGCGATCACAATCATGATCATCAAAATGCCTAGAACGAGAAGCCCGGCGATGACCACAACTTCGTTTGGCAACCCGAACATAAAGCCTCCTTTTCGACCCCCTCCGGACTGTTTGTGTCGAACGCCAGTCCGGGAAAACTTTTACTTCGTAAATTCTTCCCACCGCTTCACGTAGGCGATTCCCTTTTCGTAGCGCTCGATGACGACTTCGGCCCCTTTTTCGATCGCTTTGCCGTCGTCGCTGCGCGCGCCGGAACAACGCCGGACTCCCGCCATAGAGAAAATGATTTCGCCGGTGCCATTCTCCCGGATCGGCATACTGATGGTCCCGAGCGAACCCTCCATCCGGTAGTCTTCGCTCTTCATCGGTGCGTCGGTCGAATTCATGAGTTTCACCACGAAACGGAAGACCACCCATCCACCCGCAAGGCCGGCTACCATGGCGAGCAAAAAGCTGACGACCGCGAGCAGGTGCGAATGCCGCGTGAGCAAATAGCCCGTTCCACCGAACCACGCCAGGAAAGCCATCGCCGACGAAGCGTTGAACCAGGAAATGTGCGTGCCGCCCTTCAGCCCGCCGTGAGAGGCTTCAGCCCCGGCGTGATCCGCGCCATGGAATGGCAGGTGCATGTTGAACGGTAGATGGATGTGGACCGCGCCCGCCAAAAACGAAAGAACGCTCAGCGAGAAGCCCACCAGAAAGCAGAGGAGATAAAAATCAGACCAGGTCATACAACACCTCGAGCGCAACAATTCACCAGCGCAACTTACCGTTGCGGTGCGCGAGCTGGAATTCGAGACGCAGGCCCTGCTACGTGTTACCTCGACCCTCTCGGGATCGCTACAGCTCAGTTGCGGAGACCAGCGGGCGGCGGATGGCCGCTGCCGCTCTGTTGTCCCCCATTGTGATGATTGCCGTGGTGCAATACCTCTCCAAGGCGCTCGGCTAAGTCCGGCGTCCGCAGGATTTCCGCCAGAAGCAAAATCGCGCGGCGCGAATCTTCGTGCTCGGCGATGACCAGAAGCGCCCGCTGAAGCGCCGGATCAGCCGTGAACTGTTCGGCGCCCGCAAAAAGCCAGGAATCGACTTTCGCGTCGATGGCGCGCAATTCGGACTGCAAGCCCGGCGTGTAGCCTTCCGGGTCGTCCACAAGAAAGCCCGGATAGACGCGGAAGAACCGCGCCAGCAGCTCGCGTGTTGTGTGTGTCAGATGAGGCCGGGCGCCATTCTCGATTTGTGAGAGATACGCCTGGCTGAGACCGCGGCCGATCTCGCTCTTCATCGCCGTGGCGAGTTCCTGCTGCGTCATCGAACGACCTAAGCCGCGAAGCGAACCTTCGACAGCGCGGAGGGAACGGAGTTTGTCGCCAAGTTTCATGGGAACCCCAACTATTGCAATGTGCAAAATGTATATTGCAATCCGTAATTTGTCAAGCAGAATCGGCGTCGCTTTTCATTTTTGCATCTTACTCAATCTAAATGATTTACTGATTTTCGAAATGAAAAAGAAAGCCGCAAACTAGTTTGCGTCGCAAACCAAATTCATTCCGGCTTCCGCAGGGACTGCAGGTCGATTCCCAGTTGCTGGCACTTCTTATACAGGTGACTGCGCTCCAGTCCTAATGCCCGAGCTACTTTTGTCATGTGGAAGTTGTTGCGCCGAATTTCCGCCAACATCGTTTCCTTTTCGAATGCTTCCGTGCGTTCTGCGAGCGTGCCCGTTGCATTCCCGGCGGAGTACGCTGATGCACCACCAGAACCAGAATCGGAAGTAGGAAGAATGAGTTGCACATCGGCAGCGCCGACATTTTCATCCGAAGCAAGCAGGATCAAGCGTTCCACAACATTGCGCAGTTCGCGGACATTTCCGGGCCAGCCGTATTTACGCAATTCGCCGATGGCTTCTTCGGTGAAGATTTTTTCTTTCCATCCGTTCTGCGCCGCAACTTGGCGCGCGAAATGAGCGACCAGATCGGGAAAATCCTCCGGGCGCTCGCGCAAAGGCGGCAGCGTCAATGGAAAAACATAAATGCGATGAAACAGATCGCGGCGGAACGCGTTCTGCTTCACGAGATCTTCCAGGTTGCGATGCGTGGCGACCACTACGCGCACGTTCACTTTGATGGGCTTGTCGCCGCCAACGCGCTCGACCTCGCCTTCTTCCAGCACGCGGAGCAATTTGGCCTGCATCGCCACCGGCATATCACCAATTTCGTCCAGAAAAAATGTCCCGCCGTCGGCTTGTTCGAATTTGCCCAAATGCTTTACCGCGGCACCGGTGAAGGCGCCTTTTTCGTGGCCGAAGAGTTCGGACTCGATCAATTCCGCCGGCACGGCCGCGCAATTCAGGGTGATGAACGGGTGCTCCTGGCGCGGCGATTTTTCATGAATGGCGCGCGCGACCAGTTCTTTGCCTGTGCCGGTTTCGCCAAGAATGCAAACGCGAGTTTCGCTTGCGGCGACACGCTCGATCTGCGCGAGTAACTTTTTCATCGCCGGGCCGGAGCCAACCAGCTCGTGTTTGCCGAGGCGGTGACGCAGCTCGCGGTTCTCATCTTCGAGTCGCGACAAGCGCAGCGCATTTTCCACCGTCACCAGCAACTTGTCGGTGGAAAGCGGCTTCTCCAGAAAATCAAGCGCACCCAGCTTCGTGGCTTTCACCGCCATTTCGATATTTGCTTGTCCGGAAATAAGAACAATTGGCGTCTTCACGCCGGCTTTTTTCAAATCTTCGAGCAGCTCCAATCCACTTTTCCCCGGCATCACCACGTCGGAAAGAATCACGTCGAAAGATTCCGTTCGAATGAGTTCGACGGCGCGAGCCGCATTGTCGCAAACGGTGGCTTCGTGCCCCGCCAGCCGGAAGGCGCGGGAAAGCGAGGCCAGTGTGTTCGGATCGTCGTCAACGAGGAGGAGATGAGCTTTGCGCGCCAAACGTGGGTCCCTTTCGAACGTTAGTCGGAAGCAGCAGCCAGCGTGGACGGCGTGCTTTTCGTGTCTTGCGCCGGCTCTCGCGGAGCGGCAGTACGGCCGGCTTGGCGCTGCGGCAGATCGATTCGAAACGTTGTGCCGCGGCCCTCATCGCTGGTGACCGAAATGGTGCCGCGATGATCGCTGACCACGGACTGCACGATAGCGAGGCCAAGCCCAGTCCCTTGCAACTTCGTCGTGTAATACGGTGTGAATAGCCGCGAGCACTCTTCCGGCGTCAGGCCTTTTCCCGTGTCGGCTACTTCGATTCGAACGTTCCCATTCTGTTCCGAGGTTCTCAACGTCAACGCCCCGCCGGTGGGCATGGCATCCAGCGCATTCAGCACCAGATTTTGAAACGCGCGGTGAAGCAAGTCAGGGTCCGCGTCGATATCGGGTAGAGGCTCCGTCAAAAACAATTCCGGGGTGATCGTGGGCTTGCCGACTTCATTGAATTGCGGTTCGAAGAGGCGCACCGCGTTGCGCAGCGCTTCATTCACATTCACGCGGACAAATTGCGGCGCAGGCATCTTTGAAAAATCACTGAAGCGGCCAACGATGGTATTGAGATTGGCAAGTTCCGTTTTCAAAGTGGCCGTCGATTCGTTGAAGACTTCCAGAAATTGCTTGGCGTCGAGTTGGCGCGCCTTCTGCAAATTTTCAACCGTAATCTGCATGGGAAAGAGCGGATTGCGCAACTCGTGGGCGAGACGCCGCGCCAGTTCGCGCCACGCGGCAACGCGCTCGGTCTGGACCAGGCGCTCCTTCTGCGCCGCAAGCGTTTGGGTCATGTGATTGAAGGCTTCGGCAAGCTGGCCGATCTCATCGCGCCCATGAACATCGATGCGCGTATCCCATCTTCCGCTGGCTACTTCGCGCGCGCCTTCGGCAAGTTCTTCGACCGGTTTGGTGATCCGCGCGGAAACCCAGAAGCTGACGAGCAAACCAATCAAGAGCGCGGCAGCGGCAACAGCGGCGGCGATTTTCAGGATTTGGCGGGTCAACAGCACTAATTCTTTTCGCGAGCTGCCGACAAAGAAGATGCCAAGAAGTTCATTGTTACGGCCGGTCAAGGGGATGGCGTGAAAGGTTTCCGCATCGGCTGGATCGCTGGTCCAATCAATCGTTCGAACCACGGGCTGCGGCTGCTTCTGCAACTGCTCGACGACGGGCGCGAATCGTTCTGATTGCTCCGCATCGATCTTTTCGCCAAACAAAGAAGTTGGAACAAAGGCAGGCTCGAGGTTGGTATAGATAAGCGCCCGCATCCCCGTGGGCAAAACCAGCGAAGCAAGGAAATTCTTGTCCAGCCGATGGCCGCCGATGATGTACAAACTCTTGTCCGCCACGGTGTTGTTCGTTCGAACGACACTGAGGGAAAGCGCCACACCGTCGGCCAGCTCTTCTTTCTTCAAGAATGCAGTGGTCTCATTCCAGTCCTTCACCGCAGTTAACCAGTCATTCTTATACCCAACGCGGGCTGGAAACTGCGCCGACGAAATGAGCACACCGTCGTAGTTCACAAACTCCACGTAATCCAGTCCGTGTTCTTGAGCAGACCCAATCGCATCTCGAACATAAAGAGAGAGGTCGGCATTGGGACGAGACATGTCGATGGCCATACGTTCGGTAAAGTTAGCTTCAGCGATGTTTTTTGCTTGTTGGGCGATTTCCGCTCCACGCTGGACAAACTCTTTCTTGAATTGTGCAACCAGGGCTTCGGTGCGCTCCGCGTCCATCGCTTCGAAGGCTGCCTGCGTGTAGTGCGTTACGGCGTAAGCAACTACCGAAACGGACGCAAAAATGGTGAACAAGACAACGAATAATAATTTCGTTCGAAAGCTCATGGTTTGGCTCCGGGTGGCGCGATCGCTGGCCGAGTGGCAGGAGTTGCCGCAGCGTTCGAATTGCTCGGCTGCGCGGAGCTGGGTTCAGGAAGATCGAGCCACACATCGGCGAGATGCCATTCGCCCCATCGCGACGGCATCCAGTCGCGAACCTTCTGGCTGAGACCGCGCGAGCGCAGCGGGGACAGTTTTTGCTTGGCGGACACGGGGTTACGGGTTGATGATATCACGGCCGCGCGAAATGGATTGTGTATGCCCGGTACCGCCTGAGAGCGCCGCATTCTCGCGGCCGCCCTGGCGACGGAATAAAGTCCTGCCGGGGGAAGTACTGAATCAAAGAGAAACGATTTGCCAGGGACAGCCGTCCATATAAGAGGTCCGTTGTTCCAGGTAAAAATCCATATCTTCAGGAGCGTTCGTGATGAAGCCCATGCCTTTGCACCGCAATCTACTGCTGTGGCTGAGTTTGGTCTTGGCAGCGGCCCTGGTGGCAATTCCCACAAAGGCCCCGGCGCAAGCCGCCGCAGACCAAGTCCCGGATGGTCCCACGAAGCTCCTTCGTTTTGCTGACATCTCCAAAGATAAGGTGGTCTTTGCCTATGCCGGCGACCTGTGGATCGCCTCGCGCGAGGGCGGCGCGGCGCGCCGGCTGACTTCCCACGTCGGCGACGAACTCTTTCCGAAATTTTCGCCCGACGGTAAATGGATCGCCTTCACGGGCGAATATGACGGCAACCCGGACGTCTACGTGATCTCCGCCGAAGGCGGAGAGCCCCGGCGCCTGACATTTCATCCTTCGAACGACATCGTCCTTGGCTGGACTCCCGACGGCAAAAACATTCTCTTCCGCTCCGACCGTTTCAGCGCGCCGCCGGGCCGCTACACCAAGCTCTTTCTCGTCTCCCCGCAAGGCGGCCCCGCCAAGCCGCTGCAGGTTCCTCGCGCCAGCCTGACGAGCTTTTCCCCTGACGGCACCAAGATCGCCTATCTCGAAACTTCGCAGGAATTCCGCACCTGGAAGCGCTACCGCGGCGGCTGGAGTCTTCCCATTGCCATCTTCGACCTGAAAAAGAATTCGTATGAAGAATTGCCGAAGACCGCCGGCATGGACCTCTTCCCCATGTGGCACGGCAACACCATCTATTTCATCAGCGACCGCGAGGGCGTGATGAACCTCTTCAGCTACGACCTCGGCTCGAAACAAACAAAAAAACTCACCGACTACAAGGAATACGACATCAAATGGCCGAGCCTTGGCCCCGACGCCATCGTCTACGAGAATGGCGGCGTGCTCTATGAATTCAATGTCGCCAGCGGAAAAACGCGCAATCTCCCCATCGTGGTGCGCGCCGAAGACATCGAAACACGCCCGGATTTCAAGAACGTCGCGACCTCCATCGGCAGCTACTCACTTTCTCCCTCGGCGGCTCGCGCCCTGGTGGAAGCCCGCGGCAACATCTTCACCGTTCCCGCCGAGCACGGCAGCATTCGAGCCTTAACCACGAATCATTCCGGCGTTCACGAACTGAATCCGGCCTGGTCACCCGATGGAAAGTGGATCGCGTATCTTTCCGACAAGACCGGTGAGTTCGAGATCTACACGCGTCCGCAAATGGGCGGGGAGGAAACGCGCGTCACCAACGATGGGGGCGTCTACCGCTACGGGCCGGTCTGGTCACCAGACAGCAAGAAGCTGCTTTACTGGGACAAGTTGCATCAACTCTGGGTCATCAGCCTCGACGACAAAAAGCCGGCCCTGGTCGACAAGTCCGACTACGGCGATATCTTCGACGGCAGTTGGTCGCCGGACAGCCTGTGGCTTGCCTATTCCAAGCCTCACCGCCGCGGCGCCAACGATGTCTTCCTTTATTCTCTGGGCACGAAGAAAGTCACCAAAGTTTCTGCCGGCTTCTATAGCGACAACAATCCCGTCTTCGACGATAACGGGAAGTATCTTTATTTCATTTCCACGCGCTACTTTTATCCGAGCGTCGGGCAGCTCGATCAGCGCTTCAATTACTACTCCACCGACGGCGTTTTCGCCGTAACGCTGAAAGCCGACGAGGCTTCGCCTTTCAAACCGCAGAGCGACGAGGAAAAAGCGGCCGACGAAAAGAAGGATGAAAAGAAGGACGAGAAGAAAGACGACAAGAAAGCTGCCGACGCGAAACCCGGCGACAAGAAACCGGACGAACAGAAAGAGGAAAAGAAGGACGAAAAGAAACCCGAGCCTGTCAAGCCGATTCAAATCGATCTGGACGGCATCAGCTCGCGCGTCGCGCCCGTGCCGATCAGCGCAGGAATCCTCGGCAATCTGGCGGCGCGCAAGGACAAACTCTTTTACATCTCCACGCCACAGGAAGCGCGGCAGTTCGGCGCCGGCGAGCGCGGCTCCAAAAATGTGCTTCACGTCTACGACGTGACCAAGCGCGAAGACAAAGTGCTCCTCGAAGGAATCGATGGCTACGACCTCGACAAAGAAGGCAAGAAGGTCATTTACAAGGCCGGCCCGGTCTACGGCATCGCCGAAGCTACACCCGGCAAAGCCAAGGTTGGCGACGGTAAGCTCAATCTCAGCGAACTGCAGGTGAAGATCGAACCCCGCGAAGAGTGGCGCGAGGTGTTCCACGAAGCCTGGCGCGTCGAACGTGACTTCTACTGGGACCCGAACATGACCGGGCACAATTGGAAGAAAATTGGCGAACGCTATGAAGCGCTTCTTCCGTGGGTGGCGCATCGCAGCGACTTGAATTACATCATCGGTGAAATGATCGCGGAGTTGAGCACTTCGCACACCTACGTGGGCGGCGGCGATCAGCCTACGAAGCCGCACGTCAGCGTCGGAATGCTCGGCGCGGATTTCGAGCCGGAGGGCGGCTACTTCCGCATTGCGAAAATCTATCCCGGCGAAAACTGGAACGATGCCTCGCGCTCGCCGCTGACCGAACCGGGATTGAAGGTGAAGGCGGGCGACTGCCTGATCGCCGTGGACGGCCAGGAGGCGCGTTCGAATCAAGACGTCTATTCTTATTTCCAGGATCTCGCCGGAAAACTCGTCACGCTGAAAATTAATTCCAAATCTACTCCCGAAGGCGCGTGGGAAATCACGGTGAAGCCGACCCCCGGCGAAGCCGGTCCGCGCTATCTGGATTGGATTGACGAAAACCGGCGAAAAGTCGCGGAGGCGACCGGCGGACGCATCGGCTACATGCACGTGCCCGACACCACCATCCCCGGCATCATTGCATTTGACAAGCAGTTCACCGCACAGCTCGACAAAGACGGGATCATCGTTGACGAACGTTACAATTCTGGTGGGCAGATTCCTGATTTTTATACGGAGAAACTGCGCCGCGAACTCCTCTCTGCGCTTGCGCCGCGCGAAGGAAAAGACGTTCCGTGGCCGCCCGTGGCGATCTACGGTCCAAAGGTCATGATCGTCAACGAACTCGCCGGCTCCGGCGGCGACGCCTTCCCGTGGTTCTTCCATCGCCAGAAAATCGGGCCGATCGTCGGCACGCGCACCTGGGGCGGACTCGTGGGCATCTCGCGAGGGATTCCGTTGCACGACGGCGGCAACGTCACCGCGCCGGAATTTGCATTCTGGTCAGCGGACAACGGCGGCGAATGGATTGTGGAAAATCACGGCGTAGATCCCGATTACGTTGTGCCGCAACGGCCGGATCTCGTCGTCGCCGGCCACGACCCGCAGCTAGAAAAAGCCATCGAGCTCGCCAAGGAAGCTCTGAAAAATTACAACGGCCTTCCTCCGCGACCCAAGTATCCCGTGGCCAAGGAATAGTAGTCACCAAAAAAACAAAATCACCGCTCGAAGCGGGAAGGGCCCCGCAGATGTCGGGGCCTCTTCCCCTTCTGGGGGTTCTTGCCTGAGAGGACACGTCACCGCCAAAGTTGAAGATTAGAAATCTTCGGACCACGATTCCTTTTCGTCGTCGGCCCAGCGTTGCAGATTCTCGATCGCCCGCGAGTCGATTCTGGGCACTCGCACTCTGTTGAGCGGCGCGTGCGTCATCGAGGCAATCACTGGCGCAACAAACACGCAGGCCGTAAGGACGGTCATTGCGAGGATCCGCCTGAAGAAGTTTCTCGCGATCCTTCTGATGGGCGCTTCGCTTGGAACTAGGATTGAAGTCTTCATCGTCGTTTCCCTGCGTTCTCAAACCGCAGCTCTGCGTCAATTCCCTTCTTACAATTTCTGACCGCTAGCCGGGTGGCGCGGAACGCGTCGCCGGGAGAGGAGCAACCTCTGGCCGATTCGGTCAAGCGCGGCGGTGCTTGCCTTTGTGCTCATGATCTCTCCTCCCTTCGTGCATCGCGTCCCGGGCCACCCACAGGGGTATTGGCTAGCGGAGACCTTGTCCGGCGCGAGTGCCGAGAAAATTCACTCTCCATGTAAAACCCTTCCGCATGAATTTCCGTGAGGCGCGAACCCTCAAGTCCGCACCCGATTCGTCCGTTTTGTTCCGCGACAAAAGCCGCCGCAGCTGTTCCGAAAGAAAAATGTCGTAAGCCACCAGAGCCCCCGCGCTTCCGAAGAGTCCGGCGCCCAGAATCATCAGCAGGTACTTCAAAGCCAGCATCGAGTTACCCCTTCTTTCCATTTCCCGAAGCCCTGCGGCGGAGTGCTGACCGCCGTCTCCCTCGCTCACGTTGGTCCGGGGAATCCCAGCAGCACAGGCGGAACCTGTCCCGAGCCGGTCGGGAACCTGTGCGCTCAAACCGTGGCTCACTCAACGCGGCGAAGCGAAAGCCCGGGCTTGTTGCGAAGTCCCGCGCGCCAGCTCTCTGCGCGCGGGAATCCTTCGCGCAGTAGCCGGACGCATCATCAGAAACGCCGCCTTGAGGAATAGCCAGTGGAGCGCGACCGCGGCGGCGACCGCAAACATCGTGGTGATGACGAGCGTTGCGAAATGCAGCATGGCGCTCATGAAGTGCCTCCCGACTTGCGATTTGTGGAATCGCACGGCTATGACCAACCTCAACATATTGATAATAAAAGACTTAGAGAACGACAAG
>WNEY01003317.1_pt1 | contig 12051 bp, 15 predicted proteins | sample 5400531 | NCBI WGS metagenome assembly WNEY01 (sample SAMN13153338, study PRJNA577476) | soil metagenome | isolation source: 200 cm saprolite under Douglas fir tree site 1 | place: USA:California | collected 2015-04-18
GTGAGCACAACGTTCCGCGTGTCCGAGTCCAGATACTCGTCAACCGTCTTCGTGTCCCGGAGAACCGCGTCGATGTAATCGCGCCGCGGAACCGGCTCGAACAGCTCCGCGGGCGGCGGACCGAACAACGCCGTCTTCCCGACGAGGGTCATCGTGATGACGGACGCGAGGTCACGGTTCGTGGTGCTCGACCACGGTTCGAGGTTGCCGGCTTCGAACTCCTTCCGCCAGAGCTCGCTGTAGTGAAAATCGAACTGCGGCGGATACCGCCACGGTCGGATCTCCGACTCCACGACTAGCTCGAACTCGATCGGCCGTGGCGGTCCTCTCGAAGCTCCGCGTCCCGAGACCTTCAACAGCAGATCGACGAGGCGTCGCTTCTCGTCCGGTGTCGTTCGTCGCGTGGACACGGCGATGACGTCGATGTCACTGCGCGGCTTCAGCCCGCCGAGAACGGCGGAGCCGTGCAGGTACGCGCCGACGAGGTCCTCGTTCAGGACATCACGGATTCCCGCAACCAATTGTTCGATCTGGACTTCCACGAGCGCTTAGCTGCCGCTTAGCCCGCTGGGTCCAGCTGCGGCGCCGCGAGATCGAGCAGCATCGGCCGAAGACGAGCGCACAGCTTCGCGTCCGTCCGCTCGAGCTCGTCTGCCAGAGCAGCGGCGGCGGCGGCGAATGCTCGGCGCAACTCCGCCTCGTCGAGCGAGCGGACGATTGTCGCCTCGAGCGGTGCTGTGAGCTCATCCGGCAGCAGGTCGGCGCCCTTCGCGTACCGCGTCGGGTAACCGAGCCGCAGACACGCGAGCGCGAGCACGTGATCGCGGATCCCGCTGATCAGCCACTCCGCCTGCCACGACTTGCCGCGCTCGATGCACATACGCGTGTGCAGGACGTGGTGCCACGCGAGACCGATCAGGTCATCGCGGCGCGGCGGCGCGGTCGGCGCGATGTCGACGGTTTCGCCGAAGACGGTGCTCCAGTTCGGACCGCGGGGGCCGAACTCAGCGGCCGGAGTGAATGCGATGTCGACCTCGAGCCACTTCGGCAGCAGGAACACTCGGTATGTCGTCGAGCCCCACGGCAGATCCCAGTGATGGACTGCTGCGAACTCCTTGTACAAACACTGCGTCCACTTTTCGAGTGGCGGAGCTACGTCACCGCCGATCGCGAGCGCCAAGTCGATGTCCGACCACTCGTCACTGCCGCCGATGGCATGGGAGCCCGTGATCGCGGCGCCTGTAACGGCGGGATCCGCCTCGGCGAGCTCGAGCAGGCGTTCCCGCACACGATCTCGTTCCTCGACCGTGAACACCACGGCACTCACTGCGCGCTGAGGCGCTCGGATGCAAGCGCGTCGGCGGCCGCGGCCGTCGATATCCGCTTCGCGTCTGCCTGCGCATAGACCTCTCGCAACGCGTCACCGATCTGCGCGAGCGCGGCGTCGGCGTCGGACCTTTTCCATCCCAACTGCTCCAGACCAACGATTGCAATCGCGCCGCCTGCGCTGATCACGTAGTCGGGTGCGTAGAGAATCCCGCGCTCCTGCAACAGATCCGCAGCTTCGGGTTCCGCCAGCTGGTTGTTCGCCGATCCGGCGACGATTCGACAGCGAAGCTTCGACACCGTCTCGACGCTCAACGTGCCGCCGACCGCACAGGGCGCGTACACGTCGCAATCCGTCTCGAAGACGTCCTCGGCGGGCAGCACGGCTGCGCCAACACGCGCGGCCACAGCCTGCGCGCGCGCAGCATTGACGTCGGCGATCAGGACGGAAGCGCCGTCGCGTGCCAACAGCTCCGCGAGCGACGAACCGACGCTGCCTGCTCCCTGGACGATCACCGTTCGACGCTCGAGCTCGTCCGAACCAAACGCGTGTCCCAGGCTCACACGAATGCCGTGATACACGCCGGCTGCCGTCGGCGGCGCCGGGCTCCCTGAGCCGCCCTTCTGCTCGGAACAGCCGAACACATACTCCGTTCGCTCGGCGATGACATCCATGTCCGCCACGCCGGTGTTCATGTCGGAGCTCGTCCGATAGGTGCCGCCCAGCGACGCCACGAGGTCGCCGTAGCGCAGGAACTGCTTGCGACGCTCGTCGCCGGTCGGAATCTCCCGCACCGCAATCACCGCCTTACCGCCGCCGAGCGGCAGTCCGGCGACCGCGAGCTTCACCGTCATCGCGCCGGACAGGCGCATCGCATGAAGCCCCTCAGCGGGTGTCCCGTACACCTTCATGCGCGTGCCGCCGCCCGCGGGACCGAGGCGCGTCGCGTGGATGCAGATGAAGATCCACGCGCCGCTCTCACCGTCGCGGTGGATGACCGCCGTCTCCCCGTCCCATGACTCGAGCAGCTCTTCGAACGTCGGCACGTCTCGATTCGATCACACGTGGTCGAGCCGAGAAAGCGTGGCGGTGTCTGCGCGATCCTTCGCGGCTTCGTCCGGATCGTCGCGGAATCGCGCCTTGCCGCGTTTGAGCGCATCGAGACCGACGACCCGTGCACGCACGCCGTGCAGCTCGGCAACGTCACTTCCGAGCGCCTCGTCCGACCAGAGCGCCCGACCTTCCCGCAGCGGGATGTACACGCGTCCGTCATCGCCGCGAACGAGAAACGTCAGCTCGAGCCGGACTGCGCCGCGTTCGTAGCCGGTACCGCCGTTCTCGTCCTCTTCCGGCACATGCTTCCATCCATCGGCTGCGAGCAGCTCGGCAATGCGGCCGTGATCTTTCAGCCAGACGGCGATGTCGATGTCGTCATGCGGACGAGTGATCGATCCTGCGTAGAAGTCGACGGCCCAGCCGCCGAACAGCCGGTACTCGATCCCGTGACCCTCCAGGAGGTCATGAACGCGGCCCAGCGCGGCGAGTTGCTCAACCTCTCGAGAGGCGGATGGCAGGTAGTGCACGCGTTCAGCGGCTGAATTCAACTCGAATCCGCGGAAGTCGCCTGCGCTGCGTCGCTTGAATGACCCGCTCCACGCTCTCTTTCGTTTGGAGGATCTCGCTCTTCGCCGTCCGCTGATCGCGATGGATCTCGCGCTGGATCTCGTGCACTTCCGCCATCAAATCCGCGACCTCGAGTTGGACGCGACGCAACTCATGACCCTCGCGAGAGCTCCTGACCGCGAGATACACGAGCGGGAGTGTTGCGAGGATGCTGAAGCTGCCACTGATCAGCACGAAGATGTCGATTGCGGACTGCATCCTCCATCCCTAGCGAACTGCTTCCCACAACGCAAAGACGCTGCAGTCCGCACGAGCTCGCCTACAGGTAGCGCCGAGCGAAGTCGCGCATCGCCGCCCCGTCTGCAAATGAGACGACGGCACCCTCGGCGCCCGCTTCCAGCATCGCATCGACCTGCTCCGGCGAGGTGCGCGGAACCACGCGCAGCTGGGGATGCCGCTCCTTGACTTCACGAAGGCGGGCCGCGTCCGAGCCGCGCGACGGATGCCACGCGTCACCGACCTCGCGTGCGCGACGCACCGCAGGCGCGGAACTGCCGCCCACCCAGACTTCGGGCTGTCGCGACGGATGCGGCTCGGACGTCGCGTTGCGGAACGACCAGTACTCCCCGTCGAAGTCGTGCTCGCCGCTCCAGAGCGCGCGCATGAGCCGGATCGCCTCGTCGGCGCGACGGCCGCGGCCCTCGAACTCGACACCCAAGAAGTCGAACTCGTCCTTGTACCAGCCCATCCCGATCCCGAGCGTGACCCGCCCGCCGGAGAGCTCCTGCAGCGTTGCGACCTCCTTCGCCAGGTGGATCGGGTGGTGCAGCGGTACGAGCACGATCGACGTGCCGAGACCGACCCGCTCCGTCCACCCGGCGACCCAGCCGAGCGTGACGAGCGGCGAGTACACGCGGCCGTACGGGTCAACCGCCTCGGGGCCGACGATGATGTGCTCGGTGGCCCAGACCGAGTCGAAGCCCAGCTCCTCGGCAGCCTCGGCGACGCGACGGATGCGGTCGACCGACGACTCCTTGCCGTAGTTCGGCAGGATCACGCCGAAGTGCACGACCCGAGACTAACGGCGGCCCGAGTCGCGAGGCTCGCAACGACGGATCCCGACGGACGACCGCACCTCGTGCCCATCGTGTTCGCGCTCGAGGGCGAGACGCTCTACTCGGCCGTGGACCGCAAGCCGAAGCGCTCGTCAACGCTGCGGCGGATCGAGAATGCGCGCGTCCGTCCGGATGTCACCATCATCGTCGACCACTACGAGGAGGATTGGGGCCGCCTGTGGTGGATCCGCCTGCGAGGACGCGCCCGCGTGCTCGAAGAGGGCGAGGAGCGGGAGCATGCATTGAAGCTGCTACAGGAGAAGTACCCGCAGTACGTGTCCGAGCCGCCCGAGGGCGCGGTGCTCGCAGTCGACGTCACCGACGTGCGCGAATGGATGAGTTGAGATTGTCTGAGCGGTCGGTGACCTACTACGCCGTAACTCGAGAACCCGGAGTCAACTGGGACGCGTCGCTCGCGATGCGCGAGCAGGAAAAGTGGGACGAGCACGCCGTGTTCATGAACGCACTCGTGGATGACGGCTTCGTCGTCCTCGGCGGCCCACTCGGCGACAGGCTGAAGTTCCTGCTGATCATCGATGCCGAGAGCGAGCGAGAGATCTATGCCCGGCTCGCGGACGATCCCTGGACGCCAATGGGGTTGCTCCGCATTGCTCAGGTCGAGCGCTGGGAGATCCTGCTTGGCGACTAGCGAGGCCGACCGGGAGACTGTCGATTCGCGCTGTTCCAGGTTCGTCGTACTCTCGTAGTCGACCTCGAAGGAGGAAACGGTGGAGTACATGCTGTTGATCTACGAAGTGCAACCCGTGCTGCCGGTCGGAGCGGAAGTTCCTGCCGGGTAGGGCCGAGCCCGTAGGATGAGGCGCATGTGCCGAAACATCCACACGCTCTTCAATTTCGATCCTCCCGCCACCGACGAGGAGGTGCGCGCGTCCGCGCTTCAGTACGTCCGAAAGATCAGCGGCTCCACGAAGCCGTCGCGGGCGAACGAGGAAGCGTTCGCGCGGGCGGTTGACGAAGTCGCGGACGCGTCGATGCGGCTCCTCGACCACCTCGTCACGTCCGCGGCGCCGAAGGATCGCGAAGTCGAGGCGGAGCGGGCCCGAGCCCGCGCAGCCAAGCGCTTCGCCGTGGCCTAACGGGCCGCGGTGGTCGACCAAGCACGCCTCGAACAGTCGGAGGCCGGACTCGTTGCCGTCACCGACGGCTGGTTCGTGGTCAATGTCGGCGACGCGGCGTGGGTGACGAACGAGGCTCTCGGAGCGTGCTGCATCTTCGAGGGCGACGACGCGCCCTTCGCCGAGCTCGGCTACACCATTGCCGTGCTCCAGCCGGGCCAGTCGGGCGGCCGTTACCACCGGGAGAACACCCAGGAGGACTTCCTCGTCCTCGCCGGAGAGTGTCTGCTGCTCATCGAAGGCGAAGAGCGGCCGATGAAGACCTGGGACTTCGTCCATTGCCCGCCCGGCACCGAGCACGCCTTCGTCGGAGCAGGCGACGGCCCCTGCGTCATCTTCATGACGGGCTCGCGGCGCGACGATCTCGCGATCGTGTATCCGCGCTCCGAGCTGGCGCTCCGCCACGGCGCAGGCGTCGAGACCGAGACGAGCTCGCCGTCAGAGGCGTACGCGCCGTTCCCCAAGTGGCAACCCGGGCGACCTGATAACTGCTTCCGCGGAGATTTCAGAGCTCCGTAATCCTCAAGAAAGAGCCTCGCAAGCTTCCCCGGCCACCCTGGTCTTGCTCTCTGAATCGGAGAGGCACATCCAATCGACTGGGGGAACGAATGAGGAAGTTTCTCGTGACAGTGTTCGTGACCGGCCTCGCGGTCTTCGCATTCGCAGGGGCCGCGATGGCCGCCGGATCAGGCGGTGTGACCGGGCCGTCGTTCTACGTGAACGGCCAGCTCTACCGCACCGTGGGAACGCCTACGGATCTTTCGAACACGGGCGCTCCGGACTCGAGCTTCGACACGATCTACCAGTTCTTCGGTCTGCAGCCGAACGTCGCGACGGCCGCTCCCGGCGACCCCGGGTTCAACGGGGGCCGCTGGCGGGTGCACGGCCTGCAGTTCACGAACTACGCCGCCGCCGTCGCGGAGTTCGACACCAACGGCAGCGGGAACTTCGACTCCGCGGCGGAGGTCAATGCTGCGCTCGCCGCAGGTGCTGCGACGGACATCGGCGTCATCAAGAGCTTCGAGTGTCCGGTGATCCACATCCCGGGCTCCTGAGCCTCACCCCCACGGGGTCGGCGGGGGAGATCCCGCGCCGGCCCCGTGGCTTAACGCGCGCGTAAGGTCGGCGCAGTCACAATTCCCGCATGTCCACCGTCCTGGTCGTCGACGACGAGCCGATCGTGCGGGACGTGGTCGTCCGCTATCTCCGGCGCGACGGATACGAGACGCGCGAAGCCGCCACAGGTGACGAGGCGCGCGCGATCCTGGAGGCGTCCCCGCCAGAGCTCGTCGTCCTCGACGTGATGCTGCCGGGGACGGACGGTCTCGAGCTCTGCCGCTGGATTCGTTCGCGGTCCGAGCTTCCCGTCATCATGCTCACCGCACGCGGCGAGGAGGCCGACCGGATCGTCGGGCTCGAGCTGGGCGCGGACGACTACGTCACCAAACCGTTCTCGCCTCGCGAGCTCGCCGTCCGGGTGCGCAACGTTCTCCGTCGCACACGGAGCGTCGAGCCGACACCCGATCTCGTCGGCTTCGGCACAGTCGAGATCGACGCGTCCGCACGTGAGGTGCGCCGGGACGGCCAATCCCTTCGCCTGACGTTGAAGGAGTTCGATCTGCTCTGGTTCCTCGTCTCCCACCCGCGCCGAGTCTTCTCGCGTGACCAGCTGATGGACCGGGTCTGGGGCTACAAGAGCGCGCTGGATACGGGAACGGTGACCGTGCACGTCCGACGCTTGCGCGAGAAGATCGAGGAGGATCCGTCGTGCCCTCGGTTCCTCGAGACGATCTGGGGCGTCGGCTACCGGTTCAAGCCTTGACCGGATTCGCACTCGTCGTCGCGCTCGGCACGCTCACGGCCGGGCTCGCGTCCGCGCTCACCCTGCGGCTGCTGCCGACGGTGCGACTGCAGCTCGCCGCGCTCGCGCTCGTCGCCGTTGCCCTGCCGCTGACAGCCGTCACCGTCGGCGGTCTCGTCATGTTTCACATGCACGACGACGTGAAGCTGCTCGAGGTCGGCGCGGCGTCGGCCTCGACCGCGCTCGTTGCGGCGCTCTTTCTCGGACAGTCGATCGCCCGGCGCGTCCGTTCGCTCGAGCGAGCGGCGGCGCGCGTTGCGAGTGGCGAACTCGATGCACGAGCGCCCTCGGCCGGACCGCGCGAGCTCGCGCGGCTCGGCGAGGCGTTCAACGAGATGGCCACGAGCGTCGAGCAGCTATTCGATGCGCGTCGGCAGCTCGTCGCGTGGGCCAGCCACGATTTGCGCACGCCGCTGGCGGCGATCAAGGCGATGCTCGAGGCGATCGAGGACGGCGTCGCCGGGCCCGAGGACTACCTCTCGTCGCTGAGCGAACAGGCCGCGACGCTCGGAGCGCTGATCGACGACCTGTTCGAGCTCGCACAGATCGACGCCGGCGCGTTGACGCTCGAGCTGAGCGAGGCGTCGCTTCCGGAGCTCGTGGCTGCGTGCGTGCGAGGCCTCGAAGCCGAGGCGCGCGCACGGCAGGTGCGCCTCGAGCTGGAGCTGGACGAGCGCCTACCCGAAGTCCATTGCGCTCCCGAACAGGTGCAGCGCGTGCTGCTCAACCTGCTCACGAACGCGCTCCGGCATACGCCGTCCGACGGCTCGGTGGTCGTCAGCGCACGACCGGCCGAAACCGAGCTGGAGATCTTCGTCGAGGACTCCGGCGAAGGCCTGACCGCCCAGGCGCAGACGCGCATGTTCGAACGCTTCTGGCGAGGCGACGCGGCCCGGACACGAGCGCAGGGACATGCGGGTCTCGGCCTCGCCATTTCGCGTGGGCTAATCGAGGCGCAGGGCGGTCGCATCTGGGCCGAGAATCGTCCGATCGGAGGCACGCGGGTCGGCTTCACGCTGCCCATCGCCCGCGATCGGCCGGAGCGCGGCTCGAGCGGCCACCGGCCCGTCTCCGCAGCGAGCGGATGAACACCTGTGAGTTACGGCTCGTCGATTGACCAGCCTGAACCCGGGCGATAGCGTCGCCGAATCGGTCGGTTCAACGAGACATACCGCCGTTCCCTGGAGGAGCCCGAAGCGTTCTGGGCCGAGGCCGCCGCGGCGATTGACTGGGAGGAGCCGTGGCACCGCGTGCTCGACGACTCGCGTCTGCCCTTCTACCGCTGGTTCACCGGCGCTCGACTGAATACCTGTTACAACGCGCTCGATCGGCACGTCGAGCGCGGCCGCGCCGACCAGCCGGCGCTGATCCACGACTCGCCTGTGACGGACACCGTCGCGACGTTCACCTATCGCGAGCTGCGCGATGCGGTGGCGCACTTCGCCGGCGCGCTCGCAGCGCAAGGTGTCGGGCACGGCGACCGCGTGATCGTCTACATGCCGATGGTTCCGGAGGCGGTCATCGCGATGCTCGCGTGTGCTCGGCTCGGGGCGATCCACTCTGTCGTCTTCGGCGGTTTCGCCGCCAACGAGCTCGCGAGCCGGATCGACGACGCCAAGCCGAAGGTGATCATCACCGCCTCGTGCGGCATCGAACCGGGGCGCGTCGTCGCCTACAAGCCGCTCCTCGACGCGGCGATTGAGGCGGCGGAGTCGAAGCCGGCGCGCTGCATCGTCCTCCAGCGGCCGACGCTCGAGGCCGAGCTCGATGCCAATCGCGACCTCGAATGGAACGACGCGCTCGCCGGAGCTGAGCCCGCCGCGTGCGTGCCGGTCGACGCTACCGACCCTCTCTACATCCTCTACACGTCGGGGACGACCGGACAGCCGAAGGGGATCGTGCGCGACAACGGCGGTCACGCGGTTGCGCTCGCGTGGACGATGAAGCACGTCTACGACGTCGATCCAGCCGAGGTCTACTGGGCTGCATCCGACATCGGTTGGGCGGTGGGACACTCGTACACGGTGTACGGGCCGCTCATCCACGGCTGCACGTCCGTCCTCTACGAGGGAAAGCCGGTCGGAACGCCGGACCCGGGCGCCTTCTGGCGCGTGATCTCCGAGCACGGTGTCGGGACGCTGTTCACCGCGCCGACTGCATTCCGCGCGATCCGGCAGCAGGATCCGAGCGGCACGTATATCCACCGCTACGACCTCTCTGGCTTTCGTGCGCTCTTCCTCGCCGGCGAGCGCTGCGATCCCGAGACGCTTCGGTGGGCGGAGGAGATGCTCGGCGTGCCGGTCATCGATCACTACTGGCAGACGGAGACGGGCTGGCCGGTTGTCGCGAACTGCCTCGGCATCGAGCCGCTACCGGTGGTTGCGGGATCTCCCACGCGGCCGGTTCCGGGCTGGGATCTCCGCGCCGTCGACGACGACGGAACCGAGCGGCCGCGGGGCGAGATCGGCGCGCTCGTCGTGAAGCTGCCGATGCCGCCCGGCGCCTCCCCGACACTCTGGAACGCGGACGATCGTTTTCGCGAGACGTACCTGTCGACGTTCCCCGGCTGCTACGAGACCGCCGACGCCGGCTACGTCGACGAGAACGGCTACGTCTTCGTGATGGCTCGCACGGACGACATCATCAACGTCGCCGGCCACCGACTCTCGACAGGCGCGATCGAGGAGGTGCTCGCCGGGCATCCCGACGTCGCCGAGTGTGCAGTCTTCGGCGTCGCCGACGAGCTCAAGGGCCAGATTCCCGTCGGGCTGCTCGTGCTGAAGGCGGGCGTCGCCCGCGAGCACGACGCCATCGTCAGGGAGACCGTTCAGCTCGTTCGTGAGCAGATCGGGCCGGTTGCCGTGTTCAAGACCGCGCTCGTCGTCGACCGCCTGCCGAAGACGCGCTCCGGCAAGATCCTGCGCGGGACGATGCGCCGAATCGCCGATGCCGAGGACTACGCGACGCCGCCGACGATCGACGATCCGGCCATCCTCGACGAGATCAGCGAGGCGCTACGGAGCGTTGGCTATGCGAGCGCTCCGGCCGGCGCCGCACACTGACTGACAAGCTGCAGGCGAACAGGGAGGTCTGGAGTGAGTGATGGTGTCATTGTCGAGCACGTCGACTTCGTGTCGTTGCTGACGCAGGACATCCAGAGGGCGAAACAGTTCTATGCCGAGACGCTGGGACTCGAGCTCGAAACCGAAGGGCCTGACGACATGGAGTTTCGCGCAGGCCAGGTGACGCTCGACATCTTCAACCCGGCCAGCCAGGGTCAACCGTTCTTGCCGAGCCTCGGCGGGGTCGCGTTGCGTGTCCCCGACGTCGCCGCCGCCCGGGCGACGCTCGAAGCGAAGGGCGTCGAGTTCGAGGGCGAGACGCGCGACACCGGTGTGTGCCACATGGCGCTCTTCCGCGACCCCGACGGCAACCTGTTGCTGCTGCACCGGCGCTACGCGCCACACTGACGACCGCGATGCACGGCCACCGCCTTCACGAAGGTACGAGATCCGTCCGACCCTGAAGACCCGGCGGCGGCGCAAGCGGTTTGGCGACCGCTCGCTGATTATTCGGGCTTGGAGGAGACCGTGGGAGCGAAGCCGCAGCGCGGGTCGTGCTCGCTGGCGAGCCGCAAGAGCAGGTGGTGGAAGGCCTCGCGGTCTTCGGTGTCGAGCGGCGCGAAGAACTCGTCCTCGAGCTGCTTGGAGATCGAGCGCAGCCGCTGCAGTTGGCGCTTGCCGGCGGGGGTGATGCTGACGACGTGGCGGCGCCGGTCGTGCGGGTCTCGCTGTCGCGCGATCAGGCCGCGCTCCTCGAGCGAGTCCAAGAGCGCGACGAGCCGGCTGGGATCGAGCGCGAGCGCGTCGGCGATCGTTGCTTGGGTTTCGCGGGCGCCCTCGGCGAGGATCGCCAGGACGCTGTAGTGGTGGGCGTCGAACCCTTCTTCTTCGATTCGTTCTAGCGCCTTCGCTTTGAAGGCGAGGCCGAGCCGGGCGAGCAGGAAGCCGCTGCTGGCGACGAGTTCCTTCGCCACCCGGTGAACCGGGCGGACCGGGCCTTCAGTGGTCGTAGCTGTCATCGGGAATAAGTGTAGCGCGCAAGCGTTGGCTCTTGTTATCGTGGCATCAATCAACGATTGGGGGACGTAACGGATGAGCACTCAGATTGTGACAGAAGCAGCAGCCGGACAGAAGGACCGCCGCCGGTGGATCGCGCTGGCGGTGATCGTCGCAGCCCAGTTCATGGTCGTGCTCGACATCGCGATCGTGAACGTCGCTTTGCCGTCGATCAAGACCGACCTCCACTTCTCGCAGGAGAGCCTGCAGTGGGTGATCACCGCCTACGCGATCTTCTTCGGCGGCGTGCTTCTACTCGGCGGCCGGCTCGCCGACCTGCTCGGTCGCCGGCGCCTGTTCGTCGCCGGCCTGCTCCTGTTCACGGTCAGCTCGCTGCTCGACGGGTTCGCCTGGTCGGAGGCCTCACTGATCGCGTTCCGTTCGCTGCAGGGCCTCGGCGCGGCGCTGCTGTCGCCCGCCGCGCTTTCGATCCTCACCACCACCTTCCGCGAGGGCCGCGAGCGCAACCTGGCGCTCGGGATCTGGGGGGCGGCCTCGGGCAGCGGCGGCGCCGCCGGCGTCCTGCTCGGCGGCGCGCTGACGAGCGGCCTCAGCTGGTCATGGATCTTCTTCATCAACGTCCCGGTCGGCGCCCTGGTGATCGGGCTTAGCCCTTGGCTTTTGCGCGAGAGCCGCGCCGATCTGAAGCATCGCCACTTCGACTTCGCGGGCGCCGCCTCGATCACCGGCGGCCTGATGCTCCTGGTCTACGCGATGACCCGCGCCAGCCAGCACGGCTGGGTGACCGCCGAGACGATCGGGCTCCTGGCCGCCTCAGCGGCCCTGATTGCCGCCTTCTTCCTGATCGAGCTGCGCTCGCAAGCGCCGCTTTTGCCGCTGCGGATCTTCCGCCTGCGCACGCTCTCGGGCT
>WNEY01003318.1_pt1 | contig 12050 bp, 11 predicted proteins | sample 5400531 | NCBI WGS metagenome assembly WNEY01 (sample SAMN13153338, study PRJNA577476) | soil metagenome | isolation source: 200 cm saprolite under Douglas fir tree site 1 | place: USA:California | collected 2015-04-18
TGCGTGGGGGTACTGTTTTCCATAGACCCTCGCGACTGATGCAATCGAACCCTTTGTCATTGCCCATGTCAGGTCATTCGCAATTATTGTTAGCCGAGATAGACCTACTGTATCTCTCGGCGTAACTTCTGCGGTGGTAAGTAGTTGCGGGCACGATAGTGGTCAAATCGAGTAACGCGTTGCGCAGTAATTGGCGGGGCACTGGGCGACCCATGAAGGGCCTGCGGAATGTACCCAACACAGGCGTCCGCGGCTGACCCCAGGGGTTGCACCGATCACACACCACCCAGCGATGCGGGACAACCCTGTGGGCGCATACGGGCGCATACGGGAGGAGCAACGACACCATCGCTGCACCGTTCCTCGTGATGCGATGCCCAGACGGCGGTCCTCTTTTCGCCTCCTCACGATGGCTTCCCCATCCTAGATGATCTATGTAAACTATTGATATGAAATACCCTAGAGAATTTTTAGCAGGAGATACAGTAGGTTTAGTTCCAAATGAAACTGATAATGGGGCTTGCCTCACGGTTACTCGTTTTCCCCAAGGGCATATTGCCCAGAAATTTCGCGACCTTACAAAACGAAGCCTCTTTTGTGTTAGGTCTTCTTTTGAACCTCAAGCCCACGATTCCCTAGGAATTTCGGCACTTTCAGGTTCGTGGGAATCCAGGCTAGCTCCAGCACCCGTCTCAAAGTACCGCTCTAGGCCCCGGCCAATTACCCAACCAATTGCTGACTATGGTGGGCATAGGTGGGCCATGACGGCGCGTAGTCCACGACTTCATTGCCCCATTGCTTCCATCCGACGCGCTGACCACGGGCAAATAATTCTAAAAAAGGGCCAGGGCTACAGGCTTCGATGAGGTCATACAGCTCATCCGGCTTCCGCGAGTGCTCGCGTTTCCGGGTTTTGATCACGTTGACCTGCATCCGTCCGGGTGCGAGGGTCCGGAGCCTCCCACGGACGCCGAACAACACTATCTCGGTGGTATTGCGAAAGTAAAACCCAACGCCACGCCCGTCGGGGCCACCATCCTTCCGGATCTTGTGCCAAATGATGTTTGTCTTGTACTGAAATCCCCAGGCATCCAGTACCTCAAGACCCTCCCGCAGCAAGGCATTGGGCACCCAGAGATAGAGATGGCTCTGCTCCGCCGCCACCACCGCAACCGGAAGGCCTTTGATAGCCTGGAAGGTCAGCGTTGTATAGCGGGTAAGACGCCGATGTTCGGGAGCCATCTTGCCCGTCCGGTTGGTAAACTGCCACGGCGGATCCGCCAAAATGGTGCCGTAGGCGTGGTGACGCACCTCACGCAAAAAGTCTTGGGCTGGCGTTGACTCGGGATGACTCACGTTAGATATCCTCAACATAGACATGATGGCTGATACCGAAGACCAGACGCGGGCATCTAACACCTCCTCCATCTGCAATGCTGGGGAGGAGTTTCGACATGTGAGTTGTGAACGCGCCATAGGACGCCCCTCGTCCCAAGCTGGCGTCGCACCCGGAGCGGGGAGCCAGGCGCGGGTCCCGGTGCGCGCCCGGCTCCGGGGGGTGCACGCTCGAGGGCGCTATGGCACAAGAGCGTTTGCATTTCCTATCCGCCCGTTATTCCACCTGTGCAAGAAAGGCATCAAGCGCGACGATGAGGATTTCCTGGTTGGTACGCCTCGGGACGAATTGGGCTCCATAACGCACGAGCTTCCGGTAGCGCTCCGCATCGAGCCGGACCGTCACCGCAATGGTCTCCTTGGTCCCTTGCGAGAGCACTGCAGCAGGCGCGTGCTCTCTCCCATGCGCTGGCGTTCTCGCGGGCCCGGCTTCGCCCTGACGAGCCCGCAACGCAGTCTTGTGGGGCGCAACTTTTCGCTTCGCCATGGGCACGTGTCTCCTTCTGCTTTTCCCCAAGCACATATGTACGTCATGTCATCTAGGCGCCATCGCGTGGGCTGCCTGTGATTCCTCTGTGTGTTTACGCAAACAGGCAAGCACAGCGATGCGTCAGTATAGCACACGCGATGGCTCGGTACAGGGAATTTCGAGCCCGACGGCCTGCGGTGATACCCACCATGGCTCTGGCGATCCGCCACCTCCCTTGCCCGTCCGTCGTGTTCTGCGTATCTGACCATAGGCACAACAGCCGTTGGATACGGCAATCCAAGGCTGTCGTGATGCCATACGGGGAAAATCCACCACACGGCATGGCAGGGAGGACGCAGGATCGTGGGTGATGGCGGAACGAGGCCCCCGCTTCGCCAGTGCCAGAGCGGCGCTCGGCAACGCTCAACCTCAGGCTGGGCGCGCCTGTGTATTACGCGACCGCCTGTCGGCTCTGCCCTGGTGCCTGTCTATGAATACCCAGACGTCATTCCTTGAAGACGTATCTACGCTAGATGTGGAATGCGTAAAGATGGTCTATCTTATATACGTTTTAACGCACTTCCATAAAAACGTAGCGCCGGGCGCATCTTTCTGCTACAGTCTGTGCACATCTGTGGGAGAGTCGATTCCTCTTGTGCTTCTCAGCGCCTGCCCTGCCGTTTCTCCCCCTGTCTTGCTTCTGCATGTGCTGCAGCTACTCGGGCGATCGTTGCATAGATGGAGGAGGGGAGACTGCCCGCCTAGTACTGCGTACCGGTGCTGCGCACGGCTAGTTGCCCCGCCATACTGGCGGGGCCAATTGCGGTACGCAGTACCCAGTTTGGCGTGGGGAAAGCGCTTGTTTTTGCGTGCGATCTCGTTCTGGGAACTGGGGACATATTTCCGCCGAGCTGTACGAGGGAGAGGGAGCGAGACGCACGGTGTGTCGAGGCGGCATAAGGAGAGTTGTGTGGCCCACCCGCGTGCAGGCGCAGGCGGCAGGGTCACCGCACGCAACACAAGGGGAAAGCGATGCCCAAGGGCAAGGAACAGTTGTTCGCCGACTTTGTCCACTTTAGCGCGAGACTCGGCTATGGCGCAGGCTACCAGCGTGACCCGCACCAGTCGGTGCCACCTGACTGTGTCTTTCTGCGCTTTCGCTATCCCGGTGGGGGACTCTTCACCTCCGCCGGGATTGTCCAGTTTCGCCAGCGGGAGGACAGTTTTACGGCGTGTAAAGCGTTCGTCGAGCGCAGTGACGAACCAATGGAATTGCAAATGAATTTCCCGAGCGAGTCCCCACACACGTTCGCTTCGCTCACGTTTGCTGAGGCGCACGCGCTCGCCCAGAGTCGGTGGCGCCGGTGGAAACGCGCCGTGGGTGCCTGGTGGCCCTAGGGGATGCGCCGGCACACAGTCCCAGCGTGACTCCACTGATTGATTGGATGCGAGATAGCGCTGTCGCCCATGGCCGCACGGGGTCTTCACCAAGGCACCGAGGCGACCGAACTGCCCAACGTCACGCATCCGGGAGGACTTATGCCCATCAGCATCCAGTACATCGGCTTTCAAGTGCAGTCCCACGGCAGGGACTATTCGTATTATGTGCTGGAGCCACCATCGGCAAGCCGCCACTTTACCTTTACCATCTCACACCAGGCGTTTGCCGAGAGGCATATCCCTTACCAGGACGCAGCAGACATCTGTTACCAGAAATTGCAGCGTGATCTCCTGGTAGAAACCGGGGAGCGGCCACTGCCGCCCCATTGCGTCATTTCTGACCAGGAACTCGACGCCTATCGCGACACACACCGCCCTACCAAGCGTCACGCCTGGTGAGGGAGGGGGAGCGGTCGAGGAGAACACAGGCAACCGAGACGGCACATCAGTACCTTATGAGGAAAGGGAGATGTCGCAGAGGAGCGGCGAAGACAACACGGACGAGGGGGCACAAATAGCCACGGCCACCCCAGAGAGTGGCCGTGGCTCACAAACCGCGATGCAGGCTGTACTGCCCAGTAGCTTACCAGCGGGAGCGGTTCGACTCCCGGCGCGGTTCGCGCGGCTTCGCTTCATTGACCGTGAGGGTACGGCCCGCAAGCTCCTTGCCTTGGAGCCCGGTAATGGCGGTTTTCGCCGTGGTGCTGTCAGGCATCTCGACGAAGCCAAAGCCTTTGGAGCGGCCGGTGTCGCGATCGGTAATGACCCGGATCTCGTCCACAGCGCCATATGGCTCAAAGAGCTGGCGAAGGTCATGGTCTGTGGTGGTGAACGCCAGATTGCCAACATAAATATTCACGGAAGGTTCCTTGTGGGAAATGGTGCAAACGATCGCCAGGTCATCCGAACAGGATGCAGGAGCAAACAAATGCAAGAGCATGATGCAGGAGAAGCGGCGAGAATAGCCTAGAGATCACAAGGTATGTCTTATGATCCCGTAGGATGTAAAGTACACTATACAACAAAATAACACGTATGGCAAGTGGTACGGGCATATTTTCTCAGAAAGACGCCAGGAAACACAGGGCAGAGAAAAAAGCACGTGGCTTCTTTTAAGGCAGAGGAGTGTGGAGAATCCTACGCAAGCAATACCGGCCTTAGAGAGTTGAAATAGGTTCGCCAACAGTATCGGCTGCCTTTTGCTACAGGTTTGTATAAACCATAAGCACAAAAATTTCTCCGACGACCATTGAGGGATGATATGCTAGAGCACATAATGCATGAGCCGCGCACGACTTCGAAGTCGTGCGCGGCTCATATACAGCCCAGGTGCTGGGTTAGGTTTTATTGGTTTTTGTCAGCTGTTCAAGGCATGCGCTCGCTACTGCCGAGTTCGGTGTGGTGCTCCCAGGTACAGTGGCCCAACCACCCTTTTCGACCACTTGTTTTTGGTTCCACGCCGCCGTTTTTTGCAACTCCACCAGTTTCATCGGCGCCTCGGACTGTGCCATGAATTTCTCGACGCAAATGGGGGCGAGGACGGCGACCACAGCCGTATTGGCCTGATCCCGTGCCATGCTCTTGGCCGTGCTGTCGAGGGTCCATCCTCCCCAAGAAAAGCCGATAATCATAATCCCCACAGCGCCGACGATGGCACCCCAGACCCCTGGTTTCACCCATTGAGGTACTTGCATGAACTACTCCTTATTTTGGGGAGAAAGAGATTTTCTCCCAGCGCCCGACATCATACCATGCGTAGCTCATGAATGCTTAGGGTATTCCTAGAGCTACTCCTGCTCCCCAGGGTCTTCAAAAAGCGATAGTGGCCCGCAATAGCCGACCGGACCGTGGGGTAGCACACATAAGGAATGGCAAATTCGTCACAGGTCTGCCTGACAATCGTGCTGATGGCGGGATAATGCATGTGACAAATGTGCGAGAACAGGTGATGCTCCACCTGGAAGTTCAACCCCCCCAGATACCAGCGCGCCAGCGCATTCGTCGGCGCAAAATTCGCGGTGGTTTCCACTTCATGCACGGCCCATTCGTGTGCCATCATCCCAGTGCGGGCCTCGGGGGTGGGAAACGCGGTGCCCTCGACGATATGCGCGAGCTGAAAGACAAGCGAGAGGGTGAAACCGAAGAGCACATGCATGGCCACAAAGGCGATGAGCACGTGCAGTACGGGATGGAAGAACGCCGGAAGCACCAGCATATAGCACAAATAAAAGATCTTGGTCACAAAAAATAAACACGCTTCTACACCCGTCTGTCGGTGCAATGGGTGAGGCCCAATATGGCCTGAAAAAAACTTGCGAAAATCCCCGAACGTGACCCACGAGAGCGTCAACAAGCTATACACCGGCCAGGCATAGAGATGTTGCCAGCGATGCCACGCCTGCCACCGTTGATCCGGGCTGAAGCGGAACAGGCCAGCGGTAGACAGATCAGAGTCAAACTCATGAATATTGGTATAGGTATGATGCAAAATGTTGTGCTTCTGACGCCACAGGATGTGACTGCCACCCATTAAATCTAACGTGAATCCCATGACCCAGTTGAGGGTCTTCTGTCTCGAGTAGCTTTTGTGCCCGCCATCATGCATCATATTCAAGCTGATCAGGATGAAGCCTTGAGCGAGGGCCACAACCGTGAGCAGCGACATGAGCAGCGACGTCGCACAAAAGACATAGAGCATATAGGACACTAAAAACCATATCAAAATGATGCCGGTTTTCAGAAACATGCGCCAGTCGCCCGTTGTTGGCATGCGATTGTCCGCAAAATACTGGTACACGCGCTGCTTCACTCTCGCATGAAACCCCACGCGTGCGGGGAAACGAATGGTTGTAATGAGCAAACGTGCTTCCTTTCATACGACAGACACATGTCAGGTTACGATCGCGCTTCCCAGGTATGTCGCCTACCACCCGATCGGCTGCGCGCTTGACGACCACCTTCAGGACGCGGACGCGTTGCATTGACGTGCAGCATGCGTCCCTGCACTCCCCAGCCCTGGGGAAATGGGCCAAACGATCACCAGGTCATCTACACAGTATGCAGCAACAATACCGAGGAGAAGAAGCGGCGAGACAGGTCACGAGGATCAGAGGAGAGGTCCTATAATGCCAGGTGATAATCCTACTCTAGCAGAAAAGAGCGCCCAGCACTAGGTTTTTCTGGGAGGGCGCAACGCGTCAGCAACACCATAATCTGGACAGATGGACCCCTCAGGTAATCACCGTCGCTGCCTCACGCCCACAGCGCTCGTGCAGTTCCAGCAGCCGCACCGCCGCCTGCACCAGCGGCGCCAGCACCACGTCGACGGCGGCCTGTCCGCCATCTGTGTGGTAGCGCTCCACGTACAGACGCAGGGTAGCACCGGCGGTGCCGGTGCCAGAGAGACGGCACACGATGCGCGCGCCGTCGGCCAGCAGGATGCGCAGCCCCTGATGGGTGCTGACGCTGCCGTCCGCCGGATCTGTATAACTAAAATCGTCGGCACAGGTCACACGGCTACCGGCGAGATCGGTGTCCACCAGGGTCGGGAGTTTCGCTTGCAGCGCGGCGAGCATCTCCGTGGCCGCCTGAGCGTCGAGTTCCTCATAGTCGTGGCGCTGGAAATAGCTGCGGCCAAAGCGCTGCCAGTGCGCCTGCAGCACCTCGGCCACCGATTGGCCCGTGGTGGCGAGTATGGAGAGCCAGCACAGCACGGCCCACAGCCCATCCTTCTCGCGCACATGGTTGGAACCGGTGCCAAAGCTTTCCTCGCCGCACAGCGTACACAGTCCCGCATCCAACAAATTGCCAAAGAATTTCCACCCTGTAGGGGTCTCGTAGCAGGGCAGACCACACGCCGCCGCCACACGGTCCACGGCAGTGCTGGTGGGCATCGAGCGCGCCACCCCGGCCAGCCCGGCGCGGTAGCCAGGAATGCAGTGCGGGGCATGCTCGGCAATGATGGCCAGCGAGTCGCCAGGGGAGACGAAACACTGCCGTCCCAGGATCAGGTTGCGGTCCCCGTCCCCATCGCAGGCGGATCCGAAGTCAGGGGCATCAGGCGCGTGCAGACGCGCTACCAGCTCTGCAGCGTGCACCAGGTTGGGATCCGGATGACCACCGCCAAAGTCTTCGAGAGGCCTCCCACGTATCACGGTACCGACGGGAGCGCCCAGGCGTTGCTCCAGAATGGCCTGCGCATAGGGGCCAGTCACGCCATGCATGGCGTCAAAGACCATCCGGAAGCCGCGCCGGAAGAGCTGGTGCAAGGCTGCGAAATCAAACAGCTCCTGCATCAGCGCCGTATAATCGGCCAGAGGATCAAAGACCAGCACCTGAGTGCCGCCGACGCTGTACTGTCCGTCACGGTCGAGGTCCAGGTCCGGATGGGTGAGCGTCACGTAGTGGGTGAGAGCCAGGGTGCGGCGGTAGATCCGCTCGGTGAGGCTCTCAGGCGCGGGGCCACCATTGCGGATGTTGTATTTCACCCCAAAGTCGGCCTCGAGCCCTCCCGGATTGTGGCTGGCGCTTAACACCAGGCCACCGAGGGCGCCGTGGCGACGAATCACCGCTGACATCGCTGGCGTCGAGAGCAGACCACCGCGCCCTACCAGTACGCGCCCAAAACCGTTGGCCGCGGCGAGGCGCACAATACGCTGGATGGCGGTGCGGTTGTAGTAACGCCCATCCCCTCCCACCACCAGGGTGGCGCGCGCCAGGTCGATTCCCGGCTCCTCACGCACCGTATCAAAAACCCCTTGCACAAAGTTCTCTATGTAGTGCGGCTGCATGAAAACCCGCGTCTTCTTCCGTAACCCGGACGTCCCTGGACGCTGATCCGGGAAGGGCGTGGTCGGTATAGACTGGATGTTGCCGGCAGACATAAGTGTGCACCTCCGCATGAAGCAAGAAAATCCCCTCCATCGAGCGGGGCAAAAGGCATGCCAAATCCATTATATCCGCAACCTCATCAGAGCGCGTCACTCTTCTTGTCCCCAGATGCAGCCCGTGAGGACGGGCTGGAACTGGAGCGTGGTATAGAAATTGCTCTGCTCCTCAGTAACCAACAGGTGCTCAGAGTTGTCAGCACGTGGTGGTAAGTAGCGAAAGGAGTAGAGCATGGAAACTGTAGTATACCGCAAGCGCCAGAGGGTGCCGTTGGTCATGGAGACATCCAGCAATGACATGTCAGGCATTCTTGACCAGGCCGAGCTGCCCGAGTCATTCCAGGAGACCGGGGACCTGCATCCGGCGCTGTTTTACCCTCGTATATCAGAGGCTGAGCTGACCATGTGGACGCACTGGTTGCCAACCGCCTTAGTCTTTAGGGGTGGGAGCCAGGCGTTATGCAAGAGCTTCCTCAACCGACTCGAACGGTTCAACGCTCCCCAAGAGGTCGTGGAGGAATGCCAATGGGCCTGGAACATGGACCTGTTTGAGGCCTATGAGCTGCGGACTCCTGAACGCCGCGACATGCGAGACCCAGTAGTACTTGGGCGGATTGGGACGCAGCGCTATCGCATTGCCCTGTGGGGGGAAAGTTTACGGCCGCTTGAGGAGATCAGCGCACTCGTCGAGCACAGCCTCGCCATCCGCCAGCGTGCCACGCATTGGCAGCTGTGGACCACTGTGGGTGGAGCGCTGCTTGGGCTTGGCCTGGGATTATGGGCAGCGGCGCAGACACCGTATGAGGGCTATCAGTTCGGCATCACGATTGTGTCGACCATACTTGGCTCCGGCATAGGCGGCTTCCCGTTCCAGATCTACACCCCGGAGAATAGGCAACAGCAGTTTCTCGATCGCTATCGCCAATAAAAGCAACAGTCATTGCTGGCGCTGGAGGGGTGCAGTTCGCCCACGATGTGCAAGCCTTCTTCCAAAGTGCCCTGGCGCCGGCCGGAAAACGACCGGCAGGGGCACTCCTGCCCATGAACCAATAGGGAGTGCTGCCCCTATGCATATCAAAATGATCTATGAGATAGCCATTTCTCTCATTCTGAGAGAAAGCCGGCGCTATGAGCTGAGAATACGTGGCAAGTGCTTATTGGACAACCCAGAGGGTACATCCCTTCGCCTGTTGCAGCAAGGTATCCGCCAGATGTGCGTGCCAGAGTTCTTGCAGCCACGAGAAGGCGGTACGGCCCACCACCACCGTCCCACACTGGGCTTGCTGTGCCGCTTCCAGGATGGTGGCGTCGAGGGCTTCGCCAGACACGGGGGTGGCAATCTGCGTCTCCACGCATTTTCGTGTAGCAAGACCTGTGCCCTTCTTTCCCTCTATACCCTCTCCCAGAGGCAGAGGGAGCCACAACACCCGCTTGCCATACGCCCTGGCATAGACCTTGCTCTACATACTCGGTAGAAGCACGGCACCGCTCATCATGCACGTGCTGCGGGTTGAGCCTCACGCATGACTCGTCACGCGGCACTTTTCTATACTCAGTGCTGTGGAGGGACAGCGATGCCTGATCAACCTTCCAGATCCCAGTTCTCCCTGCCACTCTGGCTGCTCATTGGCGTCGGGCTCATGCTCGTGTTATCGAGCGTTTGGGGCACGTCAGCGCGGGAGCAAGTATCGTATAGTGACTTCAAGACCATGCTGCGCCAGGGTCGGATTGTGCAAGTACAGATAGGTGAGCATACCCTGCAGGGCACCTTGCGGCCTACCCCTGACACCAAAAATGCCCAGCCGCGGCCTTTTGTCACCGTGCGCGTCGAGGATCCCGGTCTGCTCCACGACCTGGAAGCCCAGGGGGTGCAATACCGTGGGCAATTCGAGAATACGGTGCTCAAAACCCTGCTGGCGTGGCTGATTCCACTGGGCCTAGGGATCGTCATCTGGGTCTTCCTGATCCGTCGCATGAGTTTTGGACAAGGGGTGATGCAGTTTGGCAAGAGCCGGGCACGGGCGTATGTGGAACCCGTCACGGGTGTCACCTTCGCCGATGTGGCAGACGCCGAGGAGGCCAAGGAAGAGCTGCAAGAGATTGTGGATTTTCTGCGGCAACCAGAGAAGTACGTGGCGCTGGGCGGTCGCATTCCCAAAGGCGTCTTGCTGGTCGGCCCGCCAGGCACGGGCAAAACGCTCCTGGCCCGGGCGGTGGCGGGCGAGGCCCATGTGCCGTTTTTCAGCCTCAGCGGCGCTGGTTTTGTCGAGATGTTTGTTGGCGTGGGCGCTGCGCGGGTGCGGGATCTCTTCAAGCAGGCCCAGGAGAAAGCACCCTGTATCGTTTTTATTGATGAATTAGACGCTGTGGGGAAGGCACGCGGCATCAGCCCCATGCAACACAACGATGAGCGCGAGCAGACCCTCAACCAGCTGTTATCGGAAATGGACGGCTTTGACCCCTGCAAGGGCATCATCATTCTGGCGGCCACCAATCGCCCAGAAATTCTCGATCCCGCCCTGCTGCGTACCGGTCGCTTCGATCGTCTGGTGGTGGTGGGACGCCCCGATATGCAGGGCCGTCTGCGCATTCTCCAGATCCATGCGCGCCAGGTACTCCTGGCCCCAGATGTGGATTTACAGGTGATTGCGGCACGCACCCCAGGCCTGGTGGGCTCCGATCTGGCGAATGTGATCAATGAGGCGGCCCTCCTCGCCGCCCGGCACAACAAACAGACCGTGGGCATGGCGGAACTCGATACGGCCGTGGATCGCATCATTGCCGGGCCAGAGCGCAAAAGCCGGGTCATGGCCCCGGAAGAGAAACGGCGCGTGGCGTACCACGAATCAGGGCATACGCTGGTCGCCGAAGCCTTGCCCACCGCCGATCCGGTGCGCAAGGTGACGATTGTCCCGCATGGCCTGGCAGCGCTGGGGCATACCCAACAGTTGCCCCTGCAGGAGCGCTATCTCTACACTCGCGAGGAACTCCTGGATCGGATTGCCGTGATGCTCGGTGGACGGGCAGCCGAGGAGGTGGTGTTTCAGGACACCTCGACCGGGGCCCAGGATGACCTGCAACGCGCCAGCGAGATGGCTCGACGCATGGTAACCGAATTCGGCATGAGTGAACTGCTGGGCCCCTATGCGGTCGAGCGCGGGCGCCAACCCTTGTTCCCGGAGGGCTACGAGCCGACGGCGGGATATAGCGAAGCCACGGCGCAGCGCATTGACCACGAGGCCCAAGCCACGGTCGAGCGGATGTACCAGCGGGCTCGCCAGATCCTCGAGGAGCATCGCCACACCCTCGAAACTGTGGCACAGTATCTGCTCGCGCATGAAGTCATCGACCAGGAGATGCTGGCTGCTTTGACCGGCGGGCTGCGCACCAGCAAGCATCCGGTCTTGAGCGCTTTCAGCTGAGCGCTGCTGGCTTTCTGGCCTATTGCTCGGCACACGCCAGGCGCATGGCCTCGTGCTGTTTCAGCTTATCCAGGGCTTCGGTGGCAATCTGCCGCACGCGTTCGCGGGAGATGCGTAAATCGCCGCTAATCTGTTCTAACGTCTCAGCAGGACAGTCATTCAAGCCAAAGCGTCGACAGATGATCGCCGCCTCCCGTGGCGTTAAGCACGCCAAAGCGCGCTGGGTGTGGCGCCGCAGATTGTGCTGCACCAAGACCTCATAGCTGGTGGGGAGGCGCGTCTCCGGTAGCAGGGTACTGAGGGCACGCTCCTGCCCTGGCAACGGGCTGTCGATCGAGATGGGTTCAGGCGTGTTCTCCAGACTCCACTGCACGCGTTCCAGGGGGATATTCAAGCGCTGGGCCAGTTCCTCGGCGCTCGGGGCTCTGCTATGCTCAG
>WNEY01010046.1_pt1 | contig 12049 bp, 7 predicted proteins | sample 5400531 | NCBI WGS metagenome assembly WNEY01 (sample SAMN13153338, study PRJNA577476) | soil metagenome | isolation source: 200 cm saprolite under Douglas fir tree site 1 | place: USA:California | collected 2015-04-18
TAGTCGCTGCCCGTGACCAGATGCTCCGGACCGAACGCCTCGCACGCACATCGCAGCGCCGGATGCGAACCATGTCCGACCGTGTCGTACCAAAATCGTTTCGCCGTCACGCTCGGCTTTTCGGGCAGGTCCTTATACGTTGCCGCTACCTGATTGTCGATTCGATTGAGCAGCGTCGAGATCGATCCGCCAAAATGCGGGACAATGATCTTGATGTTGGGGTATCGGTGCGGAATCTGCCGGATGATCATGTGCAGCACCACCAGCGTGTCTTCCAGCGTCGTGCCCACCGATCCCGCCAGATTGAAATCGTTAAGCAATGCCGAGCACAGACCGTTGACCACCGGATGGAAGCACAGAATCGAGCCGCGCCGGTTCATTTCATCGTAAACCGGGTCGAACTCCTTTTCGGTCACCGGCCGGTCCAGGATCGAGCAACCGGAGTAGACCCCGGCGAAACCGAGCTGGTCCAATCCGCGTTCCATCTCGCGCAGCGACGCATCCACATGCGGCATCGGTAGCGATACATAGGCCTTGAAACGTTTGGGCAGACGGTGCGTGATTTCCGCATAGCCGTCGTTGAGAATCTTCGCTGCTTCGACCGCAACCGCTTCGTTCTCGAAGTTGGGGACGAGATTGGCCGGTGACAACACCTGCATATCAACTCCCGATCCGTCCATCAGGGCAAGCCGCTCCTCGATCGCCCCGCCCGTCATCGGCGCCATTAGCTGGCGGCCATGCCGCGTCACTGTTTCGATGTATTTCTGCGGAAACTGATGCGCATGTACGTCGATCAACATCTTATGCCACCTGTCCTTTTCGATAGTTAGACAATTCCCCTTGTCCCATCCCTGGAAAAAGTCAAGCCCGCGCCCTCGAAAAGGCGAAATGACTACTGGCTAATGTGGCAGGTTTTCCTCGGCCACGCCCGCGGTTGGCGCTGAAGAGAGGTCAACTGAACGAATACGCCCCCCTTGATTACGGTGGCTGCGTTCCATAGAGTCGACGGCTAGCCAATGCGGTACAGGGAGCGTCGGATCTCGCGACGCTACAACATACGCCAAGCAGAACCGTTCGTGCGGCCTCGCCGCCCAACCTGAATCCGCTGGCTCTGAAGATGGAGCGCATTTGTCCTTTTCTGCACTGCGTCTTTCCCTTGAAATAGCGCGCGTAGTCCGCGCACGCGGACGTCAACGACCAACCGCGACTGACTCTGACGCAATCCCGGCCTCCCGGGCGCGCCCTCAGGATCGTTCTTCGGGCATGCACCGTCGTCCCTTGCGTAACTAAGGGCGTTGATTTCACATTTCAGAAACAAAAGGGATCGCTACCATCGAGAGGAGAGCCGATTGGCTGCCCAACAATCCGTCGAAATCTCCGAGCCGTCGATTACTCCAGGATGGGAGTGGCCGTGGTGGCGCACTACCAGGCATGACCGGCTGGTGCTCCCGTGGTTTGTGCTCATCCATCTGAGTGCCGCGGCGGGCTTGATTCTGTTTCCCTTGCCGGGCTGGCGCATCTTTCTGGGCGCCATAGGCCTTAGCTGGATCGGCGGAATCGGCACGACCGTTTGCTACCACCGGGCGCTTGCCCATCGGGCGCTCCGTCTTCATCCATGGGTATGCGCGATGCTTACATTCTTCGCCATGTTCAACGGCTCGGGATTGCCAATCACCTGGGTGGCCAGTCACCGCTTACATCATGCTTATGCTGATACGGCCGACGACGTTTCGAGTCCGGTCTGGCATGGGTTCTGGTGGGCTCACCTGCGATGGATGTGGCAAGGAGAAGAGCCGCCGGTCGCGCGGATTTGCCCCGATCTCGATCTGCCATTACATCGGCTCTGGCGGCGGCTGCAGGCGCCGATTCTGGCGCTGTCGTTTTTTGGCGGATTGTATTTTGGCCTTTGCGCGTTCTTCTGGCTGGGCGCAATTCGACTGGTCTTCTCACTCCACGGAGTATGTTTCGTCAACAGCGTATGCCATAGCGAGCCCGGCACTCCAATTGGTGAGGACTCCAGCCGCAACGTGCGATGGCTTGCCTTGATGCACTTCTTTCAGGGTGAAAACTGGCACCGCAACCATCATGCACGCCCGGCGTTGGCGCGGTTGGGCCTGGGCTGGGGTCAGCCGGACGTTGGCTATGCCGTGATTTGCATCCTCGAGAGATTCGGGCTCGCCAGCCAGGTACGGCGCGCCCGAACATTCCGCTCGGCTTCATGACGGACCGCAAAGAGTCCGATTGTCCGGCAGATGGATTCGAACTTCTGCTGACGCTCATCGCTGAGTTCGCTGCATTATTGGGCTTGGGTGAACGGTTCCGATCTCACGCCAGGAAGGGCGTCGTTCATCAGCTTTTGATGCTCATACAGCACTTGTCCGTTGACGATGGCCCATTGCCAGGGCCGAGACGACCATCCACTGGGTAAGTCGAAACGCTCAGTTGCTGAATCCTGCTTGCGAATCAGGACAAGCCGTAGGCTTGCGCCACATTGTTCCCTAGAATCTTTTGCTGATCGCTCGCAGACAAAGCGGCAATAGCCACCCTGGTTTCGGACAGCGCGCGCGGGCTCGCGTCGAAGTGTGGAAAATCGGACGCCCACATAAACTTGTCCGCGCCACACCGCTCGACCATCGCCGGAATGGTCGTCTCGTCCGGATCAAACGAGATCCAGCATTGCCGCCGAAAATATTCGCTCGGTGAATGCTTCAGACCGGTCCTCCAGCTCAGGTGCCGATGTTTCGCATCGAGGCGTTCGAGGAAATGCGCGATCCAGCCGCCGCCCGTCTCCAAAAGTAGAACTTTCAGGGCCGGAAACCGGTCGAATACCGCACCCTGGCATAAGGAGGAAAATGCCGCCTGGACGTCGAATGCCACCGTCGTGAAACGGTAAGAATGCAACGGACTGGCGATGGCATTGACGGAGTCCGTCATCTTCCACTGATGCCCAAGGAAGTACTCGTTCAAGGCAACGTGAAAGCCGATCGGCATCCCGGTGTCTTGTAGCACTGTCCAGAAAGGATCATACGCGCGATCCCACCAGGGAATCTGGCTGAGTGGCGCGGCGCGCATGAAGGCGCCTCTCGCTCCGAGCTTGGCCGCCCGTTTTACCTCTCTTACGGCTTCGTTCATGTCCAAGGTCGAGATCAGGGCAACCGGAATCAGCCGCCGCGGATTGACCGAGCAAAAATCCACGATCCAGTTGTTGTACGCGCGGACGTAGGCTGCCGCCAATTCGGTGTCCTTTACTTCGATCTCCCAGGTGAGGGCGAGACTCGGAAAGAGCACCGAAACGTCTATCCCTTCTTGATCCATGTAAGCGAGACGGGCGTGCGGCTCATACGCGCCCTTGGGGCCGTCAAAGTAGCCGAAGGTCCCCGCTTTGCAGAGCTTTTCGTAAGACTGGCCGATGCCGCCCACAGCCGGCCCGAGCCCGCGCAGTGTTGGCGACGGGCGCCCGTCAATCACCAGGTACTCGCCGGTTTGATCCTTCTCCATGCGGATGGCGCGGTCTTTGTACTTGTCTTCCAGGTACTGTTTCCACAAATCCGGCGGCTCGAGGATATGGCCATCGGCGTCGATCACTTTTCCGTTCAACATAACCTGTTCCTCCCTGCTTCTTAACCGGGATTTTCGTTTTGTGTCCCGACGCAGACCGGTATTGCATCGGACCGGGGCAGCGCCCGCATTCCTCACGCCCAGGTAGTGTCCTCCTCAGTAAGCGCGATGCCGAAGGCGTTCCTGCCCAGCAGCTCCAGCGTTTCGTCACTGTCGGGTGGATGAAAGAGTCCGGCGCGAATGTCCCGATAATACCGCTCCAACGGCAAGCGCTTGAAATAGGACTGGCCACCCACCGCCCGCAGTGCGAGATCCACTACTCGCGCCGAGTTCTCGATCGCGATCATCCGGGCAGCAGCGCTCTTGTAAGCCCAATTGACGGGTTCGTCGAACTCCAGCTCCGCGGCGGATTTCCACATTACCGCTCTGGCGCCCTCGATCAGCATGTCCATCTCGCCGACTTTGTTGAACACGCTTGGCAAATGACTCATTGGCCGCTTCAGCGGATAACGCGGCCGCTCTCGCATGAAGTCGACGACGAAATTCCGAGCGGCTACGGCGATTCCAATATACGGGGCGCCAATCGTGAAGGTGGCCCTCAGGAACAGGTCCGTGATGCCGCCGCGGGTGAATGTGGCGCGCTGGAGCATTACGGCCGGCTCCGGTACGAAGACGTCCTTCATCTCGGTACTGCGCGAGGCGGTCGCGCGCATGCCCATCGTGTGCCAGTCATCCTTGAACGTCAGGCCAGGACTGTCACGTGGCGGGATAATAAAAGTGAGAATCGTTTCCCCTTTTGGACCATCCACCCAGGTTGCTTCGCTGAAATACAGATCCAGTGCGATACTCTGGGTGCCGAAGATCTTGCGGCCATTCACGACCCAGCCCCCGTTCGCCCGCTGCGCCGTGGTGCGAGGACGCATCACCGGAACCGCATTGTCAGGCTCCGAAGCCGAGCCGCCGCAAATCAAACGGCCCTTCGCGATCTGACGGAGCTTGTCCTCGACTTGAGGATTTTTGAATCGATGCCAGAGATCGACCAGCAATCCGAGCGCGTTGAAATGCATATTGATCGCGAGTGCGGTGGCCCCACAACCCTGGGCGAGCGTCTCCTGGGCTTTGATGCGCTGCAACATAGTCGCGCCTAGTCCGCCGAGTTCCTTCGGGATCCCCATGATTGTGTAGCCGCTCTCGCGCAACGACGCATAGTTCTCGTGCGGAAACGCCTCTTCCTCGTCATAACGTGCAGCCCGGCTGACGAACTCGCCGGCTAGCTGCGCAGCCATGTCGACAAAGTGTTGCTCATCCTTGGTATGGAGCTGATTCATTTGCCCTGCCTCCTTCGCGATACGGTCTTCGGCTGGCGCCTCCGGCGTGGAAATTTTTCGCCTTTCTGCGCGCGGCTCCGTTGTCTCCGCGCCAATTTTCTCCGAGCAAAAGCTTGTCTAACTGCGATTGCCCGGGTCCCGAAACGCTACCGGTCGGCGCAAAAACGACTGGACGCCAGCTTTCACTTATCGCCGTTAATTGCCGATGGCAAACGCAGCTATCCGCAAGAAACACGTTCATTTTTTAACAACGTGCGTTCGCGACTCGGTGTTGGCGTGAGCAGGAACCGAGGTCTAAAGTGGAATGTTAGGGTAGCATGACGAAACTGAGCCACAACGGAGGAACGACATGATTGATCTGTACTTCTGGCCAACTCCAAACGGTAAGAAAATCACGATTCTGCTCGAAGAAACCGGCCTCCCCTATAAGATCAAGCCGATCAATATCGGACGAGGCGACCAGCTAACTCCGGACTTCCTCAAAATCTCACCCAATGGCCGGATGCCGGCGATTGTGGATCACGAGCCGATGGGCGGCGGCGCACCCATCATCATCTTCGAGTCAGGCGCCATCATGGAATACCTGGCCGAGAAGAGCGGGAAGTTCTGGCCGCAGGAACCGCATCAGAAATACGAAGTCGCGCAATGGATCTATTGGCAGATGGCCAATCAGGGGCCCAAGATGGGCGAACAGGGGCACTTTCGACGCGCTACGCAGGATGCGAAAAACGGTGATCAGGCCTATGCGCTGCTGCGCTTCGATAACGAAGTCCATCGCATCTACGGAGTGATGAATCTCGGCCTGCATAAGAAGCGCTATCTGGCGGCGGGTCAGTACACTATCGCCGACATGATTTGCTATCCGTGGGCCACAACCTTGCAGAACCGCAATATCGACCTCAACGAATTTCCCAACGTCAAGCGCTGGCTTGATGAGCTTGGCGAGCGGCCGGCGGTTAAAAAGGCAATGGCGGCGGGCCCCGAGTATCGTGAAGACCCGGCGACGATCACACCCGATGAGCAGGCGCGACGCTCCAAGCAGCTCACTCATCAGCGGGCGCAAGCAGTGCCCAGGGAATGGGCGTAGCTGGCGCCGCTGCTGTCGCCAGCGGTGAAGGCTGAGTCACCGTCCAAAAAAAAGCGAAACGGGAAAAAGAGAAGGCAAGTGTGGAACCTCTGAGAGGTTCCACACGCGGGCTTTGCACTGTTAATACCCAGAGTATTTAGAGAGCGGCCATGTAGCCAGCCGCGGTGCGTGGGTGTGGCTGTAAGAGACCGAATATCAAGTGAAAAAGCTAAGGAGTCTGCGACGTGCGCACAGCGAACGGAGTGAGCGATTAGCAATTAGAAGGGCCTTGTAGCCAGCCACAGCGCGCGCGTGCGGCTATAACAGACCGAATATCAACTGAAAAAAGTGAAAGAAATTTCGCGGGAGGCCGAGTTCCTGCTCGGATGCGTGTCGGCCTACGCAACCGGCGCGAGGGCAGGGCGGGTTGCGGAACTGGCAGTGTGCGATCTCGACTGGGAGCTCCTGGTCCGCATGGCGAGATGGCACGCGGTTGCCCCCGTTTTGTACCGCGCGCTTGCCGGGTGTCCCGAGCGTGTACCCGCTGCGATACTCGATAATTTGCACGGGCGCTTCAGGGCCAATGCGATGCGTAACGCTTATCTGGCACGCGAATTGGTCCAAATCACGAGTCTCTTGAAGGAAAAGGGAGTGCCCGTGATTGCGTTCAAGGGTCCGGTGTTGGCCCACGCTGCCTACGGAGACTTGAGCCTGCGCGAGTTCGTCGACCTCGATATCCTGGTGCGTCCGTCCGACCTGGGCATGACCCGCGACTTTCTGTTCTCACAGGGTTATAGATCGCGATACTCGGGTCTGGGCGAGAAAGAGAGAGGCTTTTTCCTGTGGTGTGAAGAAGCCTTCGGAAACAAAGACGGGCTGGTCTGTGTAGACGTTCACTGGCAGATGAATCCACAATACTTCGCATACGCGCCCGAGGGAGATGTGCTTTGGCGTCGCACGGTCCCGGTCGAGCTGCAAGGCGGTACGGTGAGCACGCTTTCGACGCCGGACCTGCTACTCCATCTGTGCGTCCATGGCGCGAAACACGGCTGGACCACACTGGGGTGGATATGCGACGTCGCAGTGCTGGCGTGTCGCAATCCGGGACTTGAATGGTCGAGGATGATAGCGGAGGCCGCGTCACTTGGCGGACGAAGGTTGCTGCTGCTCGGGCTCTACCTGGCTTACAACTTGCTGGGTGCGGCTATTCCCGATGAGCTGATTTCGATGGCGCGGGATGACGGAGTCATCGTCAACGTGGCGGCCCAAGTGAAGCGGCGGATGTTCGACAACATCGGCGAGCGCGCGAGCGTTTTTCAGGAATGGATGGTGCCGACGCGCGCGCTCGAGTCGACCCGTGCCCGCGTCCGTTATCTGGCCGGCCGTGCGCTCTCGCCAACCGTCGATGACTGGGAACTTGTACGGCTGCCGCGACCGTTCTTCCCGCTCTACTACCTGCTGCATCCGCTGAGGCAGGCAATCGCGCAAGGACCCCGGTTGATTCGCGCTTTCATTGGACTTCCCGCTCAGGCGCCTCGAGCTAGTGAAGGCGCCTAGTGTTGTCCCGTAAATACCTTATACGGGTTAAGCTGTCATTCTCCGTGTGCCTCGCGGAGGATCCCGGCGCTTTGAAGATCGCGGGATTCTACCTACGAAACGCTCGTAGAATGACAAGTCATGAGCCGTTCTGATAATGAGCGAAAATGAGGATTTGACCCGTCGGCAAGGACCAGTGGCAAACGCGCCCGCGTCGCACAACCTTGCGGGAAGCGGCACACCGCCGGCCGTCCCTGCACCGGGGGGGGATGCGGTCCTCACGGGGATCCTCGATAACGGCGCGAAATCAGGCGAAGGCGCCATCGGCTCGATTGCCGCGCTCACCGCATTGGTCAGGACGATGATGCAGGTGGCGCGATGGCGGCTTGGTTGGACGATCATACTAATCATCCTGTTTTCGCTGACCGAGGGCGTGGGCGTAGCGCTGCTTTTCCCAACGCTGGAAGCGGCAGGTTTTAGTCTCGAAAATCAGGGCAAGGCAGGCCATTATGCGAAGGTCTTGCGTGCCGCGTTTAGCGCCGCCGGTCTCCCTCTCAATCTCCCGTTGCTGCTCAGCCTGTACGTCGCGGTAATCGCAGCGCGTACTCTTATAGGTCGCGCGCGCAACGTTTCGGACTCGATGGTGCATCGACGGGTCGAAGACGTGATGCGGCAGCGGCTTTACGGCGCGATCGGCAACGCCAACTGGCTTTTCATAACACGCAATCGCTTCTCCGACTTCAACCACGCACTCACGGCCGAGATGCAGCGCGTCACTACCGCTTCGTCCTTCCTGACATTGCTGGTCGCGAATCTCGTGATGGGGGTTCTCTATATCGGGCTGGCGATGGCGCTTTCCGCGCCGATGACCTTGATGGTGCTCGGCTTCGGCGCGCTGCTGACGCTGGCGCTCTATCGGCGGACTCACAAGCTCGAGGAGCTTGGCGCTCAGGTCGCCCGGTATACCAACCGGCTCTACGCCGCGGCTAGCGAACATTTGCAAGGGCTCAAGACGGTGAAGACCTACGGTGCGCAGAAAAGCGATTTTGAAATCTTTTCCAAAGTGAGCGGACAGATCGCGCGCACCTATATCGAGACCGAGCGCGAGCAAGCCGCGGTGAGCTCATGGTTCGAGCTCGGTTCCGCCCTGACGCTTGGAGTGGTTCTCTATGTTGCGATAAGGGTGCTCGCAGTGCCGCCCGCGGTGATCCTGATTCTGGTCCTGCTGTTTGCGCGTGTGATGCCGCGCTTCCAGTCAACCCATCACTACTACCGGACGCTCGTGAACGCGTTGCCGTCGTTTGTGAACGTTTGCGCACTGGAGCAACGATGTCTTGCCGCGGCGGAAGCGCCCGCGCGGACGCAAGCGGCGTTTGCATTTGTGCGCGAGATCCGGCTCGAGCGGGTCTCATTCACCTACCGCGAAGATGCGCGCCCTGCGCTCCACGGCGTCGATATGGTTATTTCTGCCGGAAAAATTACCGCGATAGTCGGGCCTTCGGGCGCGGGGAAGAGCACGCTCGCCGACCTGGTGATGGGGCTCATACAACCCGCCAAAGGCCGGATCACGATCGACGATACAGCGCTCAATCCTGAGGTGGTGCACGCGTGGCGCAATCAACTCGGTTACGTCGCGCAGGAAACCGCCCTCTTTAATCTGAGCGTACGCGAAAATCTGCTCTGGGCGCGGCCAGATGCGAGTGCAGCAGAGCTCAACGATGCCCTCAGGCTGGCCGCTGCCGATGAATTCACGCGCGCCCTCGCGCAGGGACTCGATACCGTTGTCGGCGAGCGCGGCGCACTGCTCTCCCAGGGCGAGCGACAACGGTTGGCAATCGCGCGTGCGCTGCTGAGGCGTCCGCAACTGCTCGTGCTTGACGAGGCAACCAACAGTCTCGACTACGAAAATGAGGCGCGCGTGCTTGACGCGATCGACAAATTGCGTCCGGCAATGACGGTCCTAATCATCGCCCATCGCCTCTCTACTATCCGGTGGGCCGATCTGATCTATGTGGTCGAAGACGGCACAGTGATCGAGTCGGGAAGATGGGATGAGCTGAATGTCCGGCGTGACGGCCACTTTCGTGCGCTTTGTGCAGCGCAGAAACTGGTCGCCTGAGGACCTGCGTCGACTCCGGCAGTAGATCGTGAACTGTGGCATCGCACTTCACTCAACCAGCCGGCCGTTTGGAAAAAGCGGCCGCCCTTGCGATCTACTCCACCTTGGCATTCGTTTTATTCGCGCTCCCTCTCCTTACGGGTTTCTCAGAATGCCGAATCGGTTACTACCCTAACGGAGACCCGCAAGTATACATCTGGGGTCTCGCCTGGTATCCGTACGCACTCGGCCACGGCCTCGACCCCATTTTCACAAAAGTGGCGTGGACGCCTACCGGATACAACCTCGCGTGGTCGACTACGGTCCCCGGCCTGGCCGTCCTGATGTGGCCCATGACGCGGCTTTTCGGGCCGCTGGTGTCCTACAATCTACTGACCGTCACCGCGCCGGCTTTTGGCGCTTTCACCGCTTTCCTTCTCTGCCGCTACTTTACCGGGACGTTTTGGCCTGCCTTGGTGGGCGGTTACATATTCGGGTTTTCACCCTACGAACTGACCGAATTGCCCACCCACCTCATGCTCGCGATCATTGCGCTTGTTCCCCTCGCTGCCTACCTCGTCTGCCTCTTTATCGGCGGACATCTCTCACGACTGAAATTCGTGGTCCTGCTCACTGCCATCTTGGTGACGCAGTTCCTCGTGTCCCCCGAAATTGCGGCAACCGGGACGCTATTCGGGGCCCTTGCGATCTTTCTCGCGCGTCAATTCTCCGGCGACTCGTTCAAGGAACCGCCACTCCTCGTGTGTTTAGCGTGGTCGTACGGCGCCGCCGGAATTCTGCTCGCTGGCTACCTCAAGAACTTGATTGTGGCCTCGAGGTACCTTCCGCTGTACAACCCGGCGCACGCGTCGACCGACCTGCTGGACTTCTTTGTACCTCACCAGGATAACCTGATGGCCCATGTGCCGGGAGTCTCAGCCCTCAGCATGCGAGCGGACTGGTCTTCCGAAGCGAGCGCCTTCGTCGGTCTCCTGCCGCTGGCGGCATTGCTTTTTACGCTGACTTATTCCGACCGGCGTGCAGTAAAAATACTGGTTGCACTAATGGTCACGATTTCCCTCGCGGCATTGGGACCGGTACTACATCTCGCGGGACACGCAATTCTGCCTCTCCCATGGCTGCTCGTCATGCCCGTGCCGCTTATCAATAACTCTCTCCCTTTCCGCTTTCCCATGTATCTCTTCCTCGTAATGGGGATCGCCACGGCTTTGTGGCTCGCCGAGCCAAGGTGCAGGCACTGCAACAGATGGCTTCTGGCCGGCCTGATGCTGATCATGCTGCTTCCCGATTTAAACCGTGCAAACTACGTCGTGCGCGAGGATATGCCGAACTTTTTTCGCAATCGCCTTTACGAACGTTGGATTTCGAAGAACGAGACTGTCGTGATTCTGCCCTACGGCGCCGGCGGTCCGTGCATGCTCTGGCAAGCGTCGGCGAACTTCCACTTTAGAATGGCCCAGGCCTACTTGTTAGGCGGCGACAGCATTCCGCCGTCTTTTGAAAACTGGCCGATCGTTGAGGCGTTGGAAGCTGACCTTCCTTATATTTCCGATTACAAGGAGCAGTTTCGCACGTTTCTCGCCGCCCACGACGTGCACACGATACTCGTTCAAGAGCAATACGAATCTGCGTTCGAGGAACTCCTGTCATCGCTGGACGCCCGCAGGACGGCGGTGAGCGGCGTTGTCCTCTACCAGCTAAACCCTGAATCGCTGGCGCCGTTGGCTTCGGTCACGGCCGACGCGATGGGGGCGCGCTACAATCTCGACCGCTTCGCGCTGCTCGCGAAGGCCGCCCAACAATGGCTCGCCCGGGGCCTGCGCGCCGACAAGCTGAACCCTTTCGCCGCTGTCCAGATGGGCATGCTCCCGCGAGCGGTCACGGGATATCCGTGGCCGGTGCAGACCTCCGGCTACGGAATTCGAGTGCTGCTTACTCATAATACCCAGGCCCAAGCAGCCGTTGAATGGATAATGCGCCACTACCATGTGCGCTACCGTCTCGCCGCAGAACTCGGGCCTGCTCCGGTTGCTGCCGCTACCAAGACTGGAGTGTGGTTCGGTCCGTGGAGCGAGGGACGGATAGCGCTCGGTATAGTCGGAAGCCGCGACACCATATCGGATACGGCAGAGCGGTATGAAGCAAAAGCGGACCGGGTTTACTATCCATACCCCCTACTCTATGAGCGAACCGGTAGTGAGCCCGCAGGTCAGAACCTGCTCGTCATGGTATTTCGGCCCGAAGTCCTCTTGGGAATCGAGCTCGGTGGGCCACCCAGCCAGGCGGCCAGCCTGCGACCGTAGTGTGCTTACTGTCATCCTGAGCGAGAGGCTGTGTGAAAACTGATTGTCACTATACAAAAATAAAAAGTTATCCCACTTTGGCCCCAAAACAAAGCGATTTTAGGGATTCGACCCTCAAAAACACCCTCTAATCGGCGGG
>WNEY01003320.1_pt1 | contig 12046 bp, 8 predicted proteins | sample 5400531 | NCBI WGS metagenome assembly WNEY01 (sample SAMN13153338, study PRJNA577476) | soil metagenome | isolation source: 200 cm saprolite under Douglas fir tree site 1 | place: USA:California | collected 2015-04-18
TGGACGCGGCGGCGAGCGCCTTCGCCGCGCTCGGCTTCGAGCTGACGCCGCGCGGCCATCACACGCTCGGCTCGATGAACCATCTGGCGATGTTCGCGATCGATTACCTGGAATTGCTAGGCTTCGGCGAAGCTGGCGCGGGCCGGCCCGAACTGGCGCCCTTCCCGATCGGGCTCAACGGGCTGGTGTTCAAGACCGACGACGCCGATGTGGTCCACGCCCATGCACTGGCCGCCGGCCTGCCGATTCTGCCGGTGCAGGCGTTTTCGCGCCCGGTCGAGCTCGCCGGCGCGCGGCAGGATGCGCGGTTCCGCACGACCCGGCTCGACCCCGGCAAGATCGCGATGGGACGAGTTTATTTCTGCGAGCATCGGACCCCGGAGTTGGTGTGGCGGCCGGAATGGCAGTCGCACCCCAACGGTGCTCGCGCGATCTCCCGGGTGATCGTCGCGACCGGCGATCCGCGACGGACCGCATCCTTGTTCCGCTCCCTGTTCGGCCCCGAGGCGGTGGCGGAACGCGAGCGAGCGTGGGTGGTGTCGGCGGGCGCGGCTCAGGTTGAGCTGACGCTGCCAGGCGCCATCGCCGAGGAGTTCGGCGACGCGGCGGCAGACCCGGCCGGACGCGCCGACTATCTGGCGGCGCTGGAACTCAAGGTGCCCTCGCTCGCCGCTACAGCCGAAAGGCTGCGCAGCGTGCCGGGCGTTCGCATCGAACCGCACCGCGTGGTGGTGGCGGCCGCTAACGCGTTCAATACGACGATCGCATTCTCGGCCTAGGCCATGGCCGGCGATTTCACGCCAACCCGTTTCCGCAATCTCGGCGACGCGATCGATCGCAATGGCGATCGCGATGCGACCGCAATCATCGATCTGGGCGCGGATCCGGCGCCGCGTCACTACAGCTACCGCGAGTTCGACGCGCTTTGCGATGCGGTGGCGCGCGGCCTCATGGCGCGCGGGCTGCGGGCCGGCGAGCGGATCGCGATCCTGTCGGCCAACCGGGCCGAGTTCCTCGCCAGCTTTCTCGGCATCATGCGGGCCGGGCTCGTCGCCGTGCCGGTCAACTGGAAGCTGCCGGCCGCCGCGGTCGAAGCGATCCTGCGCGACTGCGACGCACAGCTGGTGTTGTGCGACGCGCCGCGCCGAGCGCGGTGCCCCGCCGACTTGCCCAGCCTGGAGTTCGGCGGCGATTTCGCGGATCTGCTCGATCCCGAACCGTTCCACGCGGTCGTGCCCGATCCGGCCGATCCGGCGATGTTCCTCTACACCTCGGGATCGAGCGGGCGGCCGAAAGGGGTTGTGCTGTCGCACCAGAGCCATCTCTGGGTGATCGAGATGCGCCGCCGCGCCGACGGCAGCACGCCCGACCGCCCGCTGGTCGCGGCGCCGCTCTACCACATGAACGCGCTCGCCGTATGTCAGGCAGCCCTGGTCCAGCACGACACGATCATCCTCCTGCCCGGCTTCACCGGGGCGAGCTACATCGCGGCGGCGAGCGCCTACCGCGCGACGGTGCTGACCTCGGTGCCGACGATGATCGCGATGACATTGCGCGAAGGGGAGGCGCTGGCGCGCAGCGACCTCTCGTCGGTCGCCGCGGTGCGGATGGGCTCGGCGCCGGTGTCGCCAGGGCTGATGGCGGCAGCGCGCCGCAGCTTTCCGGGCGCCGTCATCGGCAATTTCTATGGCACGACCGAGGCCGGGCCGATCGTCTTCGCGGCGCGTCCCGAGGGCAGGCCGACCCCCGATCTGTCGGTCGGGATCGCCCATCCGCAGGTCGAGCTGCGGCTGGTCGCGGGCGATGATCGGAACGCCTGCGAGGGCGTGTTGCAGATGCGCTGCCCGGCGCTGATGAACGGGTATCACAATTTGCCGGAGGCGACCGCCCGGGCGATGACGGAAGACGGGTTCTACATCACCGGCGATGTCTTCCGCCGCGACGTCGAGGGATTTTATTACTTCGTCGGACGCGCCGACGACATGTTCGTCAGCGGCGGCGAGAACGTCTATCCCGGCGAGGTCGAGAAATTATTGGAGCGCCATCCGGATATTCACCAGGCCGTGGTCGTCCCGGTTGCCGACGAATTGAAGTACCAGAAGCCGGTCGCCTTTGTCGTGCCGCGCCCGGGTGCCGCGCCAAGCGAAGCTCAGGTGAAAGAATTCGCCCTCGCCAATGCCGCCCCTTACCTGCATCCGCGCCGGGTATGGTTTCTCGCCGAGCTGCCGCTCGCCGGCACCAACAAGATCGACCGCCGCGCCCTGACCGAGCGCGCCGCCGAATTGCTGTCGTCGCGATCGCAATCGGATGGGAAATAGCGGTTATAATCCAATGGGCTGGAGCGGCCCCGGTGCGTCCTTCGAGACGGCCGCTTCGCGGCCTCCTCAGGATGAGGAGATTTCTTTAATGCCATCAATATCTTATCCTCATCCTGAGGAGCGCCCGAAAGGGCGCGTCTCGAAGGACGCTGGACGGTATTGCAGCCGGCGTGCTGGCGAGGTGGCCCGATGAGAGCTTTGGTGTTGCGCGAGCATGGCGGCGACGGGCTGCGCCTTGAGACGGATTTCCCCGATCCGGTGCCGGGCGAGGGCGACGTTGTGCTGCGGGTGCGCGCCACCGCGCTCAATTATCACGACGTGTTCACCCGGCGCGGCATGCCGGGGATCCGCATCGCGATGCCGGCGATCATGGGGCTCGACGTTGCCGGCGAAATTGCTGCGATCGGTCCCGGCGTCGATGGATGGCAACTGGGCGAACGCGTGCTCGGCGATCCGATCAACCGGGTCGAGGGTGGCCTCACCGGTGAAACCGTGCATGGCGGGCTGGCCGAGTATTGCCGGCTGCGTGCCCACCAGCTCGTGCGTATCCCGGACGGCGTCAGCTTCCAAGAGGCCGCCGCCCTGCCCTGCGCCTACGGCACCGCGCGGCGCATGATGCACACCAACGGCCATATCGCTTCCGGCGAGAAGGTGCTGATCCTCGGCGCCTCCGGCGGGGTCGGGGTGTGCTGCGTGCAGCTCGCCAAAGCAGCCGGCGCGACCGTGATCGCCGCCGCCGGGTCCGAGGAGAAGGCGGCGCGGCTGCGCGCCTTGGGCGCCGACCACACGATCAACTATGCCGAGCAGGATTTCGTCACCGAAATCTGGGCGCTCTGCGGCAAGCCGGCACGGCGCGGCGCCGGTAGCGACAACGGCGTCGACGTCGTGGTCAACTACACCGGCGGCGACAGCTGGACCAAGAGCCTGCGGGTCTTGCGGGTCGGCGGGCGCCTCCTGACCTGCGGCGCGACCGCCGGTTACGACCCGCCCGAGGACATCCGCTTTATCTGGACGTTCGAACTGAAGATCCTCGGCTCAAACGGCTGGGCGCGCGAGGATATCACAGCGCTACTCGACATGGTGCGGGCAGGCCGGTTGGAAGCCGTCATCGACGAAACCTTTTCGCTGGAGCGCGCGCCGGAAGCCCTGGCCCGCCTTGAAGAGCGGCTGGTCTTCGGCAAGCTGGTGATTACGCCATGAGCGGCCCGCCGCTGAGCAAAGATGAGCTACAGCAGCGCCTTGGGCACTCTGCCTTCATCGACTTTCTGAAGTTGACCGTACTGAGCGCCGATCCCGATACGCAGCAGGTGGTCATGCGCGCCGAGATGCGGCCTGAGTTCGAGCGCGGCCGCGGCACCGGGCAGTGGCATGGCGGCCCGATCGCGGCGATCATCGACACGGTCGGCGATTATGCCCTCGTTATGCTACTCGGACGGCCGCTGCCGACGGTCAATTTCCGCGTCGATTACCTGCGCCCGGCGATCGATACCGCGCTGATCGTCACCGCAACGGTGCGGCGCAACGGCAGGCAGGTCGGGATTGTCGATGTCGACGTAGCGAACGAGGCCGGACAATTGCTGGCCGTCGGCCGCGCGACCTATGCGACGGCGGCATGATGGCGCAGAACATCTACGATTCTGACGAGTTCTTCGCCGGCTATGCTCGGCTGCCCCGTTCCGTCAAGGGGTTGGAGGGAGCGCCGGAATGGCCGGCCCTGCGCGCGTTGCTGCCGGATCTACGCGGGCGCAGGGTCCTCGATCTCGGCTGCGGCTACGGCTGGTTCTGCCGTTGGGCGCGCGAGGCGGGCGCGGCCGAGGTGCTCGGCATCGAATTGTCCGAGAAGATGCTGGCGCGGGCCCAGACCGACACGAGGGATGCGGCGGTCACCTATCAGCGAGCGGACATGGAAAGCCTCGCGCTGCCCGGTGAGACCTTCGATCTAGTCTACAGCTCGCTCGCCCTCCACTACGTCGAAAACCTCAACCGGCTGATGTCGCAAGTGTATGGGTCGCTGGTCCCGGGCGGGAGCTTGGTGTTCTCGGTGGAGCACCCGATTTACACCGCGCCCGCCGAGCCTAAATGGTCGCTCGATGCCGTCGGACACAAGATCTGGCCGGTCGACCGATACCTTGACGAGGGTCCGCGCTCGACCGATTGGCTGGCGCCGGGCGTCATCAAGCAGCACCGGACGATCGCGACCACCATCAACATCTTGCTGCGGGTCGGCTTCGCGATATCGCACCTCGAGGAATGGGGCCCGAGCGAGGAGCAGATCAAGGCGCAGCCGAGCCTCGCCGATGAGCGCCACCGCCCGCCCTTCCTCATCGTCGCGGCAAAGAAACCGCAGCCGGGCGGATTACGGTAGCCAGCGGCGCTTCCAGGCCTGGAACTGCACGATGGTCCACAGCGGGTATTGCCACTGCTCGCCGGCCAGGTGACGGGCCCACAACTGGCCCACCGCCTGGGGGTCGAACAGCCCATCAGCCGCGAGGCGCTCGGCCGACAGCAGGTCTTCGGCCCAGTCGCGAAGCGGGCCGCGAAGCCAGGAATCGATCGGCACCCCGAACCCGGTCTTCGGCCGGTCGATCAACTCGCGCGGGACGCTGCGGTAGAGCACTTGGCGCAACGCCCATTTGGTCTCGCTGCCGCGGATCTTCATCGCCATCGGCAGGCGCCAGGCAAACTCCATCACCCGATGATCGAGCAGCGGCGCCCGTACTTCCAGGCTGACCGCCATGCTGGCGCGATCGACCTTCACCAGGATGTCGTCGGGCAGATAGGTCAAGAGATCAAGCATCTGCGCGCGCTGCACCGGTTGCCGATAGAGATCGGCCAGGGCCCCCTTCCACCAGGCGGCAGGCTGTTCCTGCGGGTCGCACAGGATCGTCTGCGGCGCGACTCCTTGCTGCACCAGGCCGCGATAGAGTTTCTCGATCGCCTGGGGTCCGTCGGCGGTGCCGAGCCGGTCCAGCCAGCGATCGGCGCGCGCACGGAAAACCGGCGGGAGGTACTGATAAATCGATGAAGCTGCCGGCGCCCTCAGCACGCGTCCGGCGGTCCGCGCCAGCGGCGCCAGCCCGGTCGCCAGCCCAATCGGGGTGTCGAGGTACCCGTACCGGGAATAACCGGCGAAACTCTCGTCCCCACCATCGCCAGAGAGCGCCACCGTGACATGCCGGCGGGCCATCTGGGAGACCAGATAGGTGGGAATCTGGGACGAGTCGGCAAAGGGCTCATCGTAGATTTCGGGGATGCGCGGGATCAAATTGAGCCCGTCCTCGGCAGTCACATAAAGCTCTTCGTGGTCGGTGCCGAGATGCCGGGCGACCGCGCGCGCGTAGGGCGCCTCGTCGAAACCGGGGACGTCGAAGCCGATCGAGAACGTGCGCACCGGACGGTGCGACTGTGCCTGCATCAGAGCGACGACCAGCGACGAATCGATCCCACCCGAGAGAAAGGCGCCGAGCGGCACATCGGCCACCATCCGGCGTCCGACCGCATCACGCAGCAGCGCCTCCAACTGGTCGATCGCCTCGTCCTCGTCGAGGATCGGGGCATCGTCGCGCCGACGCGCCGCGACCTCCTCGATCCGCCAAAACCGCTCGACCGACCACTCCCCCGACCGCGTCAGTGTGCCGTGCCCGCCGGGCGGCAACTGGGTCACGTCGCGATAGATCGAGAGCGGGTTCGGCACATACCCGAACCGCGTATAGGCGGCGAGCGCGCGTGGATCGATCTCGGCCCGGAAATCCGGATGGCGGCGCAAACTGCGCAATTCGGAGGCGAACAGCGTCGAAGCGCCGAAACGGCCGACGTAAAGCGGCTTCTTGCCAGCCCGGTCGCGCGCCAGATCAAGCCGGCCGGTGACCCGATCGTAGACGGCAAAGGCATACATGCCGATCGCGCCTGCCAATGCATCGTCGATGCCGCGCATTTCGATCGATTCGAGCAGCACTTCGGTGTCGGAATGGCCGCGGAACACGATACCGGCACCGGCGGGCGACGGCCGCAAATCCTCCGTGTTGTAGATCTCGCCATTGAAGATGATGACGTTGCGGCCGCTTGCCGACGCCATCGGCTGATGGCCGGCCGGCGACAGGTCGAGGATCGACAACCGGCGAAAGCCGAAACCGAGGCCACGCTCGACATCGGCATAGGTGGCTTGATGATCCGGCCCGCGATGCACGATCTCGGCCGCCATCGCGCCGGCCAACGCGTTCAGCGCGGGCGCGTCGAGGCCGAGCCGGGGCGAGACGAAACCGGCGATGCCGCACATCAGATCGTCTCAGTCCCCGATAGGCTGCAGTTCGAAAATGTGGCATGCGCTGCCCAGAACCCGGGCAAGACGGGCGCGCTTCGCCAACGACCAGCGCGCCCCGAATGTCATGTTGCCGGTGTAGAACAAGCCCATCGGCTCGTCCCGCAGGACCTCAAAGCCGTTCCGCCGAAAGTTGCGGCGCCATAATTCGGGGAGAAACAGCCACGTCTCGGTCAGCAGATTGCCGCGCTCGCCGTGCCGGCGCTGGCAGAAGGCAGAGCCGAGATGACGCCCGGCCTGCAGGCCGGCTCGCAACAACCGCCGCCCCTCAGAGATCGAGGGCGGCCAATGCGGGCGCAATTGTGAGCTTGAGGCCGCGGCGCACTGAACGCCGGTCGGAAACGCCGAGATCGTCGTCCAAAAGCGCCAGGCATGCGTCGGCAGGACGTGCACCGCGCGCCCGTCGGAACGCAGGACGCGGCGGATCTCCTTGTGGATCTGCGCGAGGTCGGGCACGTGCTCAAGCACGTTGGATGAATAGACGACGTCGAATGACCGGTCGGGAAACGGAATGTGCCGGCCATCATAGTCGGTTATCGGAAACAGGCGGTCACCGGCATAGTTTGACTCCGCCAACTCGATCGCCTCGACCGCAAACCCGCGGGCTGCGAGCTCGCGCGACTGCTGACCGGTGCCCGCTCCCAGTTCCAGCACGCGCGCACCCGGCGCGAACCAGGCGACGACGCGTTCGACTTCGGCCCCGCGCAGGGTGTTGAGGTGCACGATCGAAAACATCAGCCGCCAATCTCCGCCGCTGGCCGCGCTCGGCTACGCGGCATACACGGCAAGTGTCTCCTGCACCATGCGCTCGAGACCAAAGCACCGGTTGACAAAAGCCGGTCCCACGGCCCGCACCGACGCCCGCCACGCCGCATTATCAAGAACCTCCAGCAGCCGCGCCGCGAGCGTCGCGGTATCGCCGTCACGCACCAGAAGGCCGGTTACACCATCCTCGATCGTCTCGGCCGTCCCACCGGCCGCGGTCGCGACAACCGGCACCCCGGCGAGGCTTGCCTCCAACACCACATTGGGGGTGCCTTCGGCGCGCGAGGTCAGCAGGAACACGTCGAACATCGACAGATACCCGGACGCCTCGGAGCTCGCGCCGGGGCAATGCAGCCGCTCGGCAAACCCGCCTTGCTGCGCCCGTTTCAGGACCGCGCCGCGTAATGGCCCGGCACCGACGATGACGAAATGGCAGTCCGGCCGCGCTCCGGCGACGAGGGCGGCGGTTTCGACCCATACCAGCGGCTGTTTCTCGTCGTACAGGCGGAAGACAGAACCGATCACCGGGGCGGTTTCGGGTATCCCCAGTGCCGACCGCAGCCGCTCGCGTGTCCCCGATGCCGGCGGGGTAAAGGCGCCAGGGTCGACGCCGTTGCGCAATATCCGGATGCGGCTGCCCGGGAGACCGAGCCAACGGGCGTAATCGGCCGCACCGGCCGCGCTGTTGTTCAGCATGACGATTTCGGGGATGCTCGCGACTTCACGATAGGCATCGGCCATGTAGGGCCGGTGATAGGCAAAATTCGGCGGCGAAATATTGCGCGCCGAGACGATCACCCTCGGCACCCCGACAATTCGCGCCGCATAGGCGGCGGCTATGGACAGTGCGTCCTGCCAGGCATGCACGACCGCCGGGCGCAATTGCGCGAAGTCGCCGGCGAGCCGCTCGATCTCGTCCTGCACATCGTTGGGCAGCCAATCGATCGCATCCCGGGCGCGCGCCAGTGCATCCGCCGGCGCTGCCGCGGCGAGAATCTCGCGCGCCTCGCCGAGGTGTATTGCGTTGCGAACGATGCCGTCAAAGCCTTGCAGCGCCGGCAGGAAGAAATCGTAATCCGGCCCGGTCCCGAGCCGCGTGCAGAGGAGCGCGAGCGGTTTCCCGGTCCGGCCGTCGAGACTGCGCAGGGTCGTGACCAGCTGGCGTTCCGCACCGCCCCAGGCGAGCGCATTGTTGACCAGGATGATCGGCCCATCGGAGAACGCTTGCGGCCCGAGCAGCGGCGGCAGATCGCACAGCATGACCGGCCGTTCGGCGAACAACCGGGCCGTGATTACGCTGTGCTGCGCCTCGCGGGCAGCGACGAGCCGAGCCACGCGTTGCCTCAGCGGCATCGGTAGCAGTCGCCGGGCGACCGGACGCGCCACCCGCGCAAAGGGCCGCAAAACCCTGCGGACCTGCGCATTCGCGCGAGCGGCGGCGACAGGCGGCGGGGTTGCGCGCTCTGCGGGCGGCGGCGGCGCAGCAATGACGGACGGGACCCAAGGCTGCTGCTCCGCCATCGGCACCCGGAGCAGTGGGCTGATCCGAGAGACGAGCGTCAGCGGATCGCGCGGCGGCGCGGGCCGGTCGGCGATGCGGTGAGCGATCGCGATCAGGGTCGAGCCGCTCCCGAGCCGTACCGACCGGCGACCGGCCAGCGCGAGCGCCGCAAACGGGCTGGCCCCGGCGGCAAGGGCGGAAACGTCGACCTCATGCATCATCTCCACCGCAAACCCATACTGCGCCAGCAATGCCGTGAGCGTGGCGCTGTCGAATGACCGCACGTGCTGCCAGCGATGATAGAGGATCCCGGTAAGCGGTGAGACCATCAGCGAGTGGTCAAGATCCTCGCGGTTCGGGGTGGTCAGAATCACCCGGCCTCCCCGGGCGAGCGCGCGATCGAGAGTGGCAAAGAACTCGCCGTAGCCGTCTTCAAGGATGTGCTCGATCACCTCGATGGCCATCGTCACATCAAAACTGCCCAAATCGCCCGCATCGATTGTCTCGAGAGCTCCGATATAGCCGAATGCGCCGTGTAGTTTTTCGGTCAGCAGACGCTGACGGCCCGGCGATGGCTCCAGCACCGCGACCGCATAGCCGGCCCGGGCCATCACCCGGGCCATCTCGCCCTCGCCGGAGCCGATATCGAGGTGCCGGCCGCCCGGCACCAGCCACGGCTCCAGCGCCGCCAGCAGCGCCGGTCCTTGGGTCGCGCCGAAACTCAGCGCATCCATCGCGGAGCCGGCGATCCAACTCCAGAAATCGCCAACCCGCGCCGGCGTCCAAATCCACTCGGCCGGTTCGGGCGTCGACACCGTCGCCGCCACCGCGTGACGCGAACGGAGCCAGCGCATCGAGCTGGCGGCGTCGTCCTGGTGCTCGCCACCCTGCAGAGTCGCGATCGCCAACAAGGTGCCGCCATCGCCGAAATGCAGATGCGGCTCGGTGGCCAACGCCTGCTGTTGGGCTCCAAGCGACTGGAACCCGGCCTCGTCGAGCTGGGTCTCGAGCATGGCCGTGACTTCAAATCCCTGCCGCTTCAGTAAATCGTCCAAGGTGTTTGGCGAAAACGCGCGCAGCCGCTGCGCCATGTGGAACAGCGTGCCGCTCGCCGGGCAGAGCGAGAGGAACTGGTCGAGCGTCTCATTATTGGGCACGGTGACGACGAGCTGTCCTGCTGGGCGCAGCGCCATGCGGACCGTGGCGAACAGGCCGTCGATCTCGCCATCCGTCACTTGGACCAGGCTCTCCGGCACGAGCACCAGATCGGCTGCCGCCCGGTCGGTGGCGGCAGCGCCGAGCCAGGCGCGATGCGCCCCCAGTTCCGCCTCGGTGCCGCGCAGCAGCGGCCCGCTATCGATCCGCCCGACACGGAACCCGGCCATCAGCAGTGCCGCGGCGTAGTCGGTGTCGCGCTCCCCGAGAGTGAGGATTTCGGCGACCGCCGGGATACGCTGCGCCAATATCGCGGCGAGATGACGCGCGACACGCCGGGCAAATTGTGCCGGCGGCAGGTCTCGGCGATAGACCGCGCGCCAGAATTGCTCCGCCAGCTCCGGCGTCCAAACGAGGCGCTGCGGCGGCGGCAGGGCCGGTGCAGCAGCGCCGTGCGGCATTCCGTCAACCCCGTGCTTGCATCCGTCCATGCTACCCGGCCGGAACATTGCCATGGCGCGGGGATACCTGTAGAAGTCGGGCCGACCTTACGCATATCGACCGGCCGGTCAAGCATGCTGTCGACTGCTTTAAAGATCCTGGCGCCCGCTCCAAATCGCATGGCGCTTCGCCATTTTTCGTTGCTGATCCGCCGCCATCACGAACTCGTATGGGAAATGACCCGTCGAGAAATACTTGATCGCTACACCGGCCAAGTGCTGGGATCTCTCTGGGCGATCGGCCTTCCGCTGCTGTCGATGGCGGTCTACGTCTTCGCCTTTCTGGTTCTGTTCCAGGGACGGTTGCCGGGCAGCACGAGTTCGGTTGGATTCGCGGTGTTCATGCTTGCCGGATTGGCGCCGTGGATGGCCGTGCAGGAGGCGCTGGGACGCGGGCCAACGGTAGTCTCCGGCAATGCCAACCTGGTGAAGCAGATCGTCTTTCCCAATGAAGTCTTGCCATTGCGAGTGGCCTTCGGGGTTTTGCCGACCTTGGGTATCGGTATCGTCGTGGTGGGAATGCTCGCGCCGATCGCCGGTCTTGGCAGCTGGCTGACGGTCCCATTGCTGTTGATCGTCATCGCTTGTCACCTGATCATGACGGTCGGTCTGGTCTATCTACTGGCGGGAATCGGCGTCTTCATCCGCGATGTGCGCGACGTCGTCACGGTGCTCCTCTCGGTCGGCATGTTTCTGCAGCCGATCTTCTACGCCCCCGGCGTGGCGCCGCCGGCGCTCGAGGCGGTCTTTTACTTGAGCCCGGTCAGTTATCTGATCTGGTGTTATCGTGACGCGCTCGTTTATGGCGAAATCACCCGGCCCCTCGCCTGGGTCGCGGCGCCAATCATCTCGATGCTGCTGTTTCTGATTGGCTATCGGCTCTACCGAAACCTTCAGCCCGCCTTCGGAAACGCCCTGTGAGCGGCATCGCAATCTCGGTTCGGGCGCTGGGCAAGAGCTACCGGCTGTACGGCCATCCCCGCGATATGCTGCTCGAAGCGCTGTCGGGGCGGCAGCGTCATCGCGAATTCACCGCGCTTGATGATGTGTCGTTCGAGGTCGGCCAGGGCAGTGTGGTGGGCCTGATGGGGCGGAACGGGGCGGGCAAGAGCACCCTTTTGCGCATCATCGCCGGCACCCTCGATGCGACCGCCGGCACGGTGACGACCGCGGGACGAATTGCAGCAATTCTCGAGCTCGGCACCGGGTTCCACCCCGACTATAGCGGTCGCGACAACATCTATCTCGGCGGGTTGTGCCTGGGCCTCAAACGCAGGGAAATCGACGCGCGAGTCGCCGAGGTGATCGAGTTCAGCGAGCTTCAGGATTTTATCGACCAGCCCTTCCGCACTTATTCGAGCGGCATGCAGGCCCGCCTCGCGTTCAGCGTCGCCACTTGCGTCGATCCCGACATCCTGATCATCGACGAAGCGCTGTCGGTCGGCGATGCGCGGTTCCAGCTCAAATCCTTCGATCGGATGCGCGAGTT
>WNEY01008916.1_pt1 | contig 12046 bp, 13 predicted proteins | sample 5400531 | NCBI WGS metagenome assembly WNEY01 (sample SAMN13153338, study PRJNA577476) | soil metagenome | isolation source: 200 cm saprolite under Douglas fir tree site 1 | place: USA:California | collected 2015-04-18
CGAGCTGAAGGCCGTTCCCACGAAGTCCGAAGATCCCGCACTCCTTATCTATACGAGCGGCACGACAGGCGGGCCGAAGGGTGCATTGCACGGCCACCGTATCCTGTTCGGTCACCTGCCGGGCTTTGAGCTGTCGCACGACTTTTTCACGCAGGCCGATGACCTCTTTTGGACCCCGGCCGACTGGGCTTGGATCGGGGGTCTGATGGACGCCCTGTTTCCTACCCTGCATCACGGCCGCTGCACCTTCAGCATGGAGGCGTCGGGCGCCTTCGATCCCGAGCGCGCACTGAGCCGGATGGCGAAGTATGCGGTGCGGAACACCTTTCTTCCCCCGACGGCGCTGAAGATGATGCGGCAGGGCAATGCCCGGCTACCGCACAACCTCCGGCTGCGCACGATCATGAGCGGCGGTGAGGCCCTTGGCGAGGAGATGCTCGACTGGGTTCGCGAACGCTTCGGCGTCACGGTCAACGAGATCTACGGACAGACCGAGTGCAATTACGTGGTGGGCAACTCCTCGAACTTGTACCCCGTCAAGCCGGGCAGCATGGGCAGGGGATATCCCGGCCATCGGGTAGCCGTCGTAGACGAACAGGGCAAATCCGCAGGCTCGAACAAGCTCGGAGAGATCGCGGTAAAGCGACCTGACCCGGTGATGTTCCTGGGCTATTGGCAGAACCCGAAGGCGACGAAGGACAAGTACCTGGGCGAATGGCTCCTGACCGGAGACCTGGCTCGGGCCGGTGAAGACGGTTACATCTATTTCGCCGGGCGGAAGGACGACGTCATCAACTCAGCGGGCTATCGGATTGGTCCAACGGAGATCGAAAGTACGCTGATCAAGCACCCTGCCGTGGCGATGGCCGCTGTCATCGGCGTACCCGACGAGATCCGAGGGGAGGTAGTCAAAGCGTACATAACGACCAAACATGGGGTTGAGGGCAACGGCGCGCTAGCGACCGAAATCCAGGCGTTCGTCAAAGCGCGCCTGGCCGCTTACGAGTATCCGCGTGAGGTGGAATTTATCGACCAGATGCCGCTGACGACGACCGGAAAGATCCGGCGCAACGAGCTCCGGGCCCGACACCAAGGTCGGGGCCCCGGACCACAAAAGAGGAGGTAGCGAATGGCTAAGGACGAGCTCGAGGTGGCCCTGACACGCCTGATCCAGGGGGACCTTTCGCGTCGCCAGTTCCTTTGGGGAACCGGGCTCGCGCTGGGCACCATTGGATTGGCCGCCTGCGGGGGCGGCACGACTACGACGACCGCCGGGCCAGTCCCCGTCGGTAGTGTCCTGGACGGGACTGGGGGGCTGAATATCTACGGAACAGTGATGATCGATGCGACCAACTTCGCGGTCGACGACATCAACAAGAAGGGTGGGGTGCTCGGCCGCCAGCTGAAGCTAACGGCCTTCGACGCGCAGTCCACCAACGACAAATACGTCCAGTACGCCGACCAGCTGATGCTCGAGACTAAGGCTGCCGTGATAATGGGCGGCATCACCAGCGGTTCACGAGAAGCGATCCGGCCGTCCATCGACAAGAACAAGCAGCTCTACTTCTACAACGAGCAGTACGAAGGCGGTGTCTGCGATAAGTACGTCTTCGCCACCGGCGTCGTCCCTTCCCAGCAGCTGAGCACGCTAGTCAAGTGGACGATGGACAACGTGGGCAAGACGGTGTACACGCTCGCAGCCGACTACAACTACGGCCACATCTCGTCCGACTGGGTGAAGTTCTACCTCAACAAGAACGGCGGGACACTACTCGGAGTTGACTTCATTCCACTTGATGTCGCCGACTTCGGGTCCACCCTCACCAAGCTGCAGCAGAAAAAGCCTGCCGCCGTGATGTCGCTTCTGGTGGGCGGGGCACATATCTCGTTCTACCGCCAGTTCGCCGCAGCAGGCTTGCAGAGCCAAATGAAAATCGTGTCGCCGACCTTCGGCCTCGGCAACGAGCAGGTGGTGCTGGCGCCAAACGAATCGGCAGGGATCACGGTTGCCTACCCGTATTTCCAGGAGCTGAACAACCCCACAAACCAGAAGTGGGTCGCTGACTGGAAGACTCGCTTCGGTGCTAACTATCCGTATATCACGGACTCAGCCAACGCGGTCTGGACCGGTTGGCATTTCTGGGCGCAGGCGGTCAACAAGGCCGGCACGGTGGATCGCGACAAAGTCATCGCGGCGCTCGAAAGCGGATTGAGCTTCGACGCTCCGGAAGGGACGGTGCACCTGGATGGCAAGAGCCACCACCTGACGCACAACGTGAACATTGCGCAGACCAACGCCAACCACGGCTTCAACATTATTCAGACCCTCAGCGCCATCAGCCCGGATCCGCAGGGCCAATGCGACCTGATAGCGAAACCGGACCAACACACTCAGTTCACGCCATCGCTCTGAGTCTGAGCCGGCGGCGTTCAGCGGGGCGGGCGATTCGTTCGCCCGCCCCGGGCTCCTAGAGGGCGCGTATGGATCAAGCCCTTACCATCGTCGTTTCGGTCGTGGCAAGCATGGCCACGCTGCTGCTGATCTCCGTCGGTCTGGCGGTGATCTTCGGGCTGATGCGGGTCATCAACCTGGCGCATGGCGAGTTCTTGATGCTGGGCGCGTACGCCGTGCTAGTCGCCACCCGGAACGGGGTCAGCCTGTGGATCGCGATTCCGCTTGCGGCGCTCGATGTTGGAATCTTCGGTCTGGTGGTGGAGCGGCTTTTGATCCGCCCGCTCTACGGCCGCATCCTGGACACGCTCCTTGCGACGTGGGGCCTGAGCCTGGTTCTCGTGCAGGCCGTGAGCATAATCTTTGGTCCGGCGACGAACGGCATCGGGACCCCGCTCGGCAGCGTGCGCGTCGGTGGCTACTCCTTCTCTCAGTACTCGCTGGTGCTAATCGTCACGGCCGTGGTCACGCTGGCCGCCGTCTACGCGCTTTTCACTCGCACGCCATACGGCATCATGGCCCGGGCGGCGATCCAGAATCCCGCGATGGCGCGGGCGCTAGGTATCGATACGGCGCGGATGAACATGCTGACCTTCGGCATCGGTTCCGGGCTGGCCGGGCTTGCCGGCGCCTTGCTGGCGCCAGTCGCGGGAGTCGTCCCGAGCTTCGGCCAGGCGTTCATCGCCCAGGCGTTCATGACCGTCATCGTTGGCGGTCCCGATGTGATCACCGGCACGTCGGCGGCCGCCGGATTGCTGGGTGGTTCCTACAGCCTGGTGTCGTATTTAACGACGCCTTTCATCGGCCAGGCAGCGCTGCTGGTGATAGCGATCGTCCTGTTACGCGTGATGCCGCAGGGACTTTCGGGCAACTGGAGGACGTATCTGTGAGCCGGGCTCGTGCGGTGTGGACGTCCCCGTGGTTTCAACCCGTGGTCGTCGTGCTGGTTGCGCTGGTGGTCGGCATGTTCGCAACTGACTTTCAGAAGGTCACCTTGGCGCTCTGGGTCATATACGGCCTGGTTGCGTTGAGCCTTGATTTTGTGTGGGGTCGGGCGGGAATTTTCAGCTTCGGCCAGACCGCGTTCTTCGGTGTTGCCGCTTACGCGTACGGCGTCATCGGCATCAATCTGAGCCCGACCACCGGAGAGACGGTGACTGCCCTCGTGGGTGGCGTCGTTGCGGCGGCGGCGCTGGCGGCCGCGCTCGGGTACTTCATGTTCTACGGCAAGGTCGGAGACGTGTACGTCGCGATCATCACCCTGGCGGTAACCCTGGTCCTGCTTCAAGTGATGACCAGCACTGCGGGGCCCCAGTACCACATCGGCAAGGCGCAGCTGGGCGGGTACAACGGCATGACCAACATCCCAAGCATGGAATTTGGCTACCCAGGTCACCCCGGCGACCAGATGAGCCAACCCGACACTTACAACTTCGTCGTGCTGCTGGCCGGCCTCGCCTTTTTCGTCGTGCGAGTGCTGCTGCGGAGTGGCTTCGGCCGGGTGATCACGGCGATCCGCGAGAACGAGCTCCGGACCGAGCTGCTCGGCTACGACGTGAGGCGGGCCAAGGTGCTCGTCTTCACGGTGGGCGGTGCCGTGGCGGGATTGGCCGGCGGGGCCTATGCCGGTTGGGGCAACTTCATGAATCCCGCACCCTTCAGCCTCCCCGCTGCAGCCTTGATCGTGATCTACGTGCTCGTGGGCGGGAAGGGCACGCTGGTGGGCGCTTTCATCGGCACGGTCGCGGTGGAGTGGCTGTCGACGGTGCTCGGTGGAATCCTGCCCAGCAGCACGACCCTGGTGGTCGGGGCGATTCTCATTGTCGTGGTCCTGCTGGTGCCGGGCGGCTTGACCCCGTTGATCGGGCACCTGGTGAGCAGGATCGTCCCGCGTCCTCCGCGGGCGCGGCGCAAGGCGGTGGTCGGTGGTGCCGTCGGAGGTGTAGGCCGGGGGCGGGGACTCCAGGCGCAGGGGCTGGTGAAGATGTTTGGCGGCCTCAAGGCGGTCGATGCGATCAGCCTCGAGTTTCCAGCCGGCGAGCTTCATTGCCTGATCGGTCCGAACGGGGCGGGGAAGAGCACCTTCTTCAACCTGCTGGCCGGCCGCTACCGGCCGACGGAGGGCAGGATCCTGCTCGAGGGCCGTCCGATCACGCGGCTGCTGCCTCATCAGCGAGCGCGGCGGGGAATCGGCATCAAGCTGCAGGTGCCGAGCATCTACCGGGACCTTTCAGTTCAGGAGAACGTGTGGCTCGCAGCCTTTGCCAAGATGTCGAGCACGGGACAGGCGGAGGCGGCTGTCGATCGCGTCCTCGCTCGGATCGGGCTGGTCGAGCGCGCGGGTAGCCCTGCCGGCGAGCTCTCGCATGGCGAGCAGCAGTGGCTCGAGATCGGTATGGTCGTGGCCTCGTCGCCTGAGGTGATCCTGCTCGACGAGCCGACCGCCGGTATGACACATGAGGAGACCATCCGCACTGTGGAGCTCGTGCGAAGCCTGGCGGAGACGGCGACGGTCGTCGTGGTCGAGCACGACATGGAGTTTGTGCAGCGACTGGACGCGCCCGTCACCGTGCTGCATGAGGGCCGGATTCTCGCCCAGGGCCGGCTCTCGGAAATACGCCTCGATGAGAGGGTGCTGGACGTCTACCTTGGAAGGACCTTCCGTGTTACGGGTAGCTGATCTTCGCGCCGGCTACGGGTCGACCCCGGTGCTGGTTGGTGTCAACCTGGAAGTCGGCGGGGGAGAGGTGGTTGCGGTCCTGGGGCGAAACGGCATGGGCAAGACGACCCTATTGCGAACGCTGATGGGCTTGCTGCCTGCGCGAAGCGGAAGCATCCAGTGGAAGGACGGGCAGGAGATCAGCAAGCTGCCGACGCACCTCCGAGCTCGACTCGGACTCGGCTACGTGCCGCAGGGACGCGACATCTTCCCGGGGCTGACGGTGCGCGAGAATCTCAAGCTCGGGGGGATGGCCATCGGGCGAGATGGCAGCAAGCGGCTGCAGGATGTCTTGAAGCTGTTCCCGATGCTGTCCGAAAAGCTGACCGCGCGCGGGGCCAGCTTGAGTGGCGGTCAGCAGCAGCTGCTTGCTCTCGCGCGGGCGCTCGTGTCGGGTCCAAAGATGCTGCTCTTAGATGAACCGTCGGAGGGCATCCAACCATCGATCCTGGAACAGATCGTGGAGCGCATCCGGACGATCAACAAGCAGGAGGGCATCGCCGTTCTATTGGTCGAGCAGAACCTTCAATTTGCCGCAGCGCTTGCCGAGCGCGCCTATGTGATGAACAAGGGCGCGGTGGTGCGTGAGCTGCCGATTGCTCGGATCGTCGAGGACCCAGAGATTCAGCGGGAGTACATGGGAGTCTAGTTAGGAGGGCGAATGGGCGAAGAGTTCACTGCGAAAGAAGTCGAGGTTTTCGAGAGGTTGGCAGATCTGCCGCTGAAAGCAGAGCATCGGGCGGCGCTCGCTGGCATTCTGTCGGTGTGGGTGCCCGCGGCCAACGAGCTGAGCCGCAAGATGGCCGAATCCCAGCATCGCGCGCTGACTCCGAACGTTCGCTTCACCCACCCTGGCACTGAGGAGGTGACGGAGCGATGAAACAGGCTGCAGCGCGCGACCTCCATCAGATGTCGCTGCTGGAAGCAGCGCAGCTCGTCGAAAAGCGGAAGGTCTCGCCACTCGAGCTGACTGACGCGGTGTTGAAGCAGATCGAACGCGCCGAACCGAAGATCAACGCCTTTATCACGGTGGTGGCAGACCAGGCGCGCGCTGTGGCCAAAGCGCATGAAGCAATGATCGCCGCCGGCTACTACATAGGTCCGCTGCACGGCATCCCGATCGCGTTGAAGGACAACCTCTACACCAAGGGCATCCGCTCGACGGCCGGATCAAAGGTGTTGGGCGACTTTGTCCCGGACGAGGACGCCACCGTCACGGCGCGCCTCAAGGCAGCCGGCGCGATCATCGTCGGCAAGACCAACATGCACGAGTTCGCGTGGGGCGGGACGACGGACAACCCGCATTACGGGCCGACCCGCAATCCATGGAACCCAGAGCGATTTCCCGCGGGCTCGAGTGGGGGATCGGGTGCGGCGGTGGCGGCTCGAGAGTGTTTTGGGGCGATTGGGACCGACACCGGGGGATCGATCCGTCTCCCAGCGGCGGTGAATGGTGTCACCGGTATCCGGCCGACGATTGGGCGGGTGAGCAACTACAACATCGTGCCTCTCGCGTGGAGCATGGATACCGCCGGCCCGATGACGCGGACTGTGGCGGATTGCGCGGCGATGTTCAACGTCATCGCCGGCCACGACCCGAAGGATGAAGCGTCAGCCCGCGTGCCGGTTCCCGATCACACGGCGCAGCTGAACATGGGAGTGCGGGGTCTCCGCATCGGGGTCGTACCCGACTATTTCTTCACACATCTGCAACCCGCCGTGCACGACGCTGTGCGCGAGGCCCTGAAGGTTCTGGAAGGGCAGAAGGCGCAGGTCGTCGACGTCGAGATCGCGAACATCCAGGGCAACATCTCCGCGCAGTTGACGATCGAATCGGCTGAGCCGAGCACCTATCACCAACATTGGCTACGGACCCGTCCTCAGGATTATGGCGAGGACGTTCGCGTCCTACTCGAGGTCGGGGAAATGCTGCTAGCGACCCATTACCTGCAGGCTCAGCGGTATCGAACGCTGCTCCGCCACGAGTTCATGGAGGCGTTCGATAGCGTGGACGTATTCATCTGTCCGACCCTGCCCTTTGTGGCCACGCCGGTAGGGGCGACGTCCGTCGTCATCGAAGGTGGAAAGGAAGAAGACATGCTGTCAGCGATCATGCAGTACACCGGGGTGCCGAGCCTCACCGGCCTGCCCTCGATATCCGTCCCGTGCGGGTTCTCGCCAGACGGCCTGCCGATCGGCATGCAGATCATCGGAAGGCCGTTCGACGAGGCGACTATTTTCAGGGTCGGTCACCAGTTCCAACAGGCGACCGACTGGCACACGCGCGAACCCAACCTTTAGGAGCTGAATCGAGAAAGCCGGCGCTCGCTCATGAGCGCCGGTCGACGCCTATAGCTCCAAACGCTCGTAGTAATTTTCGATTCCGATCTTGTCGACAGCTTCCAGCCACGATCGGTTGTAACCTTCGGTCGGAGCGGACCCGGGGTTCATGCAGGCCCAGGCCTGGCACTTGTAGGTCCAATTCTCGGGCTGCAGTCGCATTGCCTCCTCGAAGTGGACCTTGGCTGCCTCGATGAGCCCTTCACGGTGGAAGTGCTGCGCCAGCTCGAAATGAGCGGCCGCCGCACTCACGTCGGGCGGCAAAAAGATGAGCTCTTCGATCTCGCCCGCAGCGACCATGCTTCAAACTGCTGCAGAACTGATGCAGTAGTACAGCGAGGTTATCAGCATAAGTGCTGCACGAGAGCCAATTTCGAGATCAGAAATTGGTCGGGGGCGAGGTGTGCGGTTTCACCACATAGTGGACAGATGTCGCAAGACATAGTGGACACCACCAATCTCGGAGGTGGTCTATGTCCAACCGGGGTCGCTATATCGTCGATGCAGTTTTCGGCGATCCGCGATCCATCGTCGCGGTTTTCGACGTACGCCGAGGTATAGACCAGCGAGCGCCGCACGTTCTCGACCTTTCCAACCACGCGCACGCGTTCGCCCAACTTGAGCGGCCGGCGAAAGTTCACTTGCAGGCGTCCAGTCACGCCCGGATGACCCGCATGCCACGCCGCCCAGCCGACCGCCTCGTCGAGCAGCAGCGCAGTGACTCCGCCATGGGCCATCCCCGACCAGCTCTGGAAGCGGTCCGGGACTACGAACTCGGCCACTGACCCGTCCGGGCCCGGTGTGAATTTGAGCTGCAAACCCGCTTCGTTGAGCGGGCCGCACCCGAAGCAGTGGCCGTCAAACCGCACCTCCATGGCGGCTAAATCATGCCGCGTGGCGGCTGAAGCTGTAGACCAGAGCGCCCACCGGCGCCAGTGCAACCACGATGGTCGAAGCGACGACGAACGCGTCCGGGCTGTCGCGCAGCACGGCCAGCGCGATGATCGGGCCGATCACGCCAACCGCGGTACACAAGATTAGGACGATGAGCCACGCACGGTCGCGCCGGGCTGCCGAAATTGCGAGCATGCCGGATACAGCCGCCCCGATCAACACCAGGAGAGGTAGCAGCAGAGAAAGGGGGATGTATGCGTCGCACACTGACCCGCTGCAGGCGGTCGCGGCAACCCGCATCAGGTGATATGCGATCAGCAGCGCGATAGTGACGATCGCGGCAACGCGGACGCCCACCCGACTTCAGACGGTGTGCGCCACCGGGCCGCGGACCGGCCAGCCGGTTGGATCGAGGTCGACCTCGTCCACGTAGCACCAGCCCCAGTCCTCGCCCGGCTCAAACGATCTCATGATCGCGTGGTGGGTGCTGTGGAAATGGGCGGTCGCGTGTCTCTTTGGCGAGTTATCGCAGCAGCCCACGTGGCCGCAGGTCATGCACAGCCGCAGGTGCACCCAGTGGCCCCCGGTCTTGAGGCAGTCCTCGCAGCCGTCGGCACTGGCGGTGACCTCCCGGACCTGGTCGAGATGCTTGCATGCGGGCATTGGCAAGATCAGCGTACGACGCCGCCAGATCGCAGACAATCCGAGGCATGACCGGCCCAGCCGTCGTGCTGATCACGACGTTCCTGGCCTCGGCCGTCGAGGCCATCGAAATGGTCACCATCGTGCTCGGCGTCGGGGCCACGCGCGGCTGGCGCTCCACGCTGGTAGGTGTCGGCGCCGGCTTCGCAGTGCTCGCAGTCGTCGTCGCGGCTCTCGGCCTGGCGCTCAGCCGAGTGCCGATCGGGCCGCTTCGCTTGATCGTCGGAGCCCTCCTTCTCGTCTTCGGTCTGCAATGGTTCCGCAAGGGCGTCATGCGCGTGGCGGCCCACGGCCTCGCCGGCATCCGCCTGCACCCAGAGGACGAGCCACCCGAGTGGAGCGGTGAGGGATTCGATTGGCTCGCCTTCGTACTGTCCTTCAAGGGCGTGGTGCTCGAAGGCCTCGAGGTCGCCTTCATCGTCGTCTCGTTCGGCGCCAACGCCAACCAGCTCGGGGTGGCGGTGATCGGCGGGGTCGGCGCGGTCGTCGTCATCGGCGCGATCGGCCTGGTTCTGCACGGGCCCGTGTCGCGCATCCCGCGCAGCCTCCTGCAGCTGGTGGTCGGGATCCTGCTCACGACCTTCGGCACGTTCTGGGCGCTCGAGGGGCTGGGCGTCGAGTGGCCCGGCAGCGACGGCGCCATCCTCGGCCTGCTCGCGCTCTACCTGCTGACCGCGGCGACTTACATCACCATCGAGCGCCGGCGCGTGCTCGGATTCAACCCGGGTACATAAGGTATGGGCAGGATCTGGTCGTGGATAGTCGCCTTTGGGCGCTTCTGGTACCACTTCATCGTTGGCGACGACTGGACTGTGGCGGTCGCTGTCGCAGTCGGACTGATCCTCACCTGGATTCTCAATTCGGCGCACATCACCGCCTGGTGGCTGGTGCCTGTCATCGTCGTCACGATGCTCGGCCTGAGCTTGAGGCGCGCCAAGCCCAAGACCTAGCGCTCGAGCTGTGCGGAGCTAAACTGGCCCTCTTTCCATCGGGCGCCCCAGTGCGGGCTTTGTGGAGGTTGGGCATGGCTGCGATAAGTCGAGCTGACGCGACTTGGGAAGGCGACCTGATGAGCGGGAGCGGGCACGTCAAGCCCGAGAGCGGCGCATTCAGCGAGCTGCCAGTTTCTTGGGCGAGCCGGGCGGAGCGCCAGCATGGCAAGACAAGCCCCGAGGAGCTCATCGCGGCCGCCCACGCGGCCTGTTACAACATGGCCTTTTCCAACGGCCTTGCCAAAGCCGGTCACAAACCCGAGCGGCTGAGCACCCGAGCAGAGGTCGAGTTCGTCCCGGGCACTGGCATCACGACGTCGACGCTGACCGTGCGCGGGCGCGTGAGCGGCATCAGCAAGGACGAGTTCCAGAAGCTTGCTGAGGAGGCAAAAAGTGGTTGCCCAGTGTCGCAAGCGCTCAAGGGCAACGTCGAGCTGAAGCTGCACGCAACCCTGGAGTAACCGCGCCGGGTCGTGCTAAGGCTTTCCGCCTGTGAGCCCGGGAAAGTCGACCACGCCCTGGAGGCGCAGCTCGCGCAGCTGACCCGCGAGCCACCGCCGCGGGTCCTTGATGATCTTGGTGTCCTCGACAAAGTCCCAGGTGCGACCAGTGACGTCGCGGCCGGCGAGCAGCAGGCACCGGGGCTGGCCAGATCTCTGCCAGGCCTTCAAGACAAAGGGCAGAACGATCCGGCGCGCGAGCGCTTTCTCGGGCAAGGTCAGCTCGCTCGCGAACAGGTCGTCGCCATGCTGAACGATGACCGCGCCAGCGACCATGGCCCCGCCCAGGTTCTCAACGTCCAGCTCGATCGGCTGCCCCAGAGCAGGCGCCGACGTGAATGTGAAATGGGGAGTGGGGCGGGTGCTGTCGTCCCAACGCCGCCGCGCCTCGCTGCTCCCGTGCCGCGCGGCCATATCGGCTCGGGTCGCGAAGATTGCCGCCCACAGGGCGAGTAGCGCTGTCGCACCGCCCAACGCCATCGATACCTGCTCTGTGCTCATAGCCTCACATGCATGACGCCCGATCGGGGTCGATCCGGCGCCGGTTTGCGATTGCTGATCCTAGCGTCTGGGCGCTAGACCGTCTGTCTGGCGCGCCAGACCCGCTCGTCGTACTGCCGAAAGGCGGGCAGCGCGACCGCGCAGAGCACGCACCCGACGACGGTCAGGATGCCTCCAGAAAGAACCGACGTCCGCACATTGAAGATCGAGGCCACCACACCCGCTTCGAAGTTGCCAAACGTGGGACCGATCGAGTAGCTCAACAGCTCGATCGACGCCAAACGCCCGCGCAGCGAGTCCGGGATGGTCTGGGTCCAGATGAGCTGGCGGTACAGGCCGCTCATGGCGTCGGCCGCACCGGCCAGGGCAAGAAAGAACAGGGCCACGACGAGGCCGGGCGCGAGCCCGAAACCGATGATGGCGAGACCCCAAAGGGTGGCGGCGACAACCACCCCCATCCCGTGGCGGTGGACGTGCCTGGCCCAGCCGCTGGTGGCGAAGAACGCGAACGAACCGACCGCCGGCGCCGCGTACAGGAGGCCGAGCACGCTTGGTCCGCCCAACCCTTGGGCGATGGCCGGGAACAGTGCCATCGGCATGCCGAACGTCATGGCGACGATGTCGACGACATATGTCCCGATCAGCTCTGGCCGGCTGCGCGCATAGCGAATGCCTTCGAGCACTCTTCGCATGCTCGGACGCTCTGCGTCGACCGGCGGCGGCACCGCCTTCATCAGAAAAAGGCAGGTGAGGCCGACAACGAAGGTCGCCACGTCCACCAAGTAAGTCGCCGGCAGACCGACGATAGTGATCAGCACGCCTCCGAGCGCGGGTCCCGCGATCATTCCGACCGTCCCGCGCAGGCTCATCAAAGCCGCCGCGGCGGGCAGCTCGTCGCGCTCCACCAGCCGGGGGAGCAGGGCATCGAGCGAGGGACGCTGCATCG
>WNEY01003322.1_pt1 | contig 12045 bp, 15 predicted proteins | sample 5400531 | NCBI WGS metagenome assembly WNEY01 (sample SAMN13153338, study PRJNA577476) | soil metagenome | isolation source: 200 cm saprolite under Douglas fir tree site 1 | place: USA:California | collected 2015-04-18
AGAAGGGGATGGCCAAGGCGATGGGATTCGGCATGGTCGCTGGCAACACTAACGCGCCGAGCGGGGCCCGGAACAGCGGGCAATTGACCTATTCCTGGTCTTCGTCGAGGTCCTCGTCGTCATCCGGCTCGGTGAGAGGCGAGGGGGCGAGCTTGCCTTCGCCCTTGTCCACCTTCTTCACCGCCAGCCGCCGCTCGTCCTCGCGGGCGCTGAGGCTCACCTGGCCCTGTCCGTCCAGCTCGAAGGTCACCAGCACCCGCGGCTCGCCCGCCTTGGCGGAGTTCAGGCCGTCCACCATCCACCAGCCGTCGCTGTGCAGCTTGTCCGCGGTGCGGCCGGCGCCGCGCAAGATGTGGATGAGGATGTGCTTCTCGCCATCTTTCTTGGTAGTGAAGCTCTCGGTGGCGCTGGTGGGAATCTCGCTCCCCTGCGAGAAGAGCTGCGCCACCGACCCGCCGGGCTGCTCCACCGAGAGCGGCTCGCCCAACGACGGCGGCCGCGTCTCCTTCTTGCACGCGGCCAGCAGCACCAGAAGCAGCAGCGCTTTTCTCACCGCAGCGCCTCCGAGAGCGCCTCGCCCAGCATGCGGATGGCGTCGTCCACTTGTCCCCTGGAGACCGTCAAGGGCGGCGCGATTCGCAAGGCGTTGCCGTAAAGGCCGCCCTTGCCGACGAGGAGCCCGCGCTTCTTGCTGGCTTCCATCAGCCGTCCGGTCGCCGCGGCGTCGGGCTCCTTGGTGCCGCGATCCTTCACCAGCTCGATGGCCTGCATCAGCCCCATGCCGCGCACGTCGCCGATGCCGGCGAATTTCTCCTGCAGCCCCGAGAGCCCGTCGCGCAGCGCCTTGCCCATCATCTGCGAATTGAAGAGGAGCTTCTCCTCCTCGATGACCTTGATGGTGGCCGACGCCGCCGCCATGCTCGGCGGCCCGCCGCCGAAGGTGGAGATGGTGTTGTAGCGTCCCTTGTCGGCGACCTGTGCCTTGGCCATGGTGAGCCCGATAGGCTGGCCGTTGGCCATTCCCTTGGCGCTGGTGAGAATGTCCGGCTCGACGCCGAAGTGCTGGACGCCCCACCATTTCTCGCCGGTTCGGCCCCAGGCGGTCTGCACCTCGTCGGCGATGAACATTCCGCCCGCATTGCGGACTATGGGCACTGCTATCTCGAAATACTCTTTGGGCGGCACGATGAACCCGCCCACGCCCATGATGGGCTCGGCGATGAAGCCCGCCACCTCGCCCGTGGTGGTGGTCTCGATGAGGTTCTTGATGTCCTTGGCGCAGGCAACGCCGCAGTCGGGGTACTTGAGATCGAAGTCGCAGCGGTAGCAGTAGGGCGCGTGCGCGTGCTTGATGCCCGGGATCTCGCTCTGCAGCGGGCGGTAGTTCTTGTTGCCCATCATGTTGACGGCGAGCGCCCCGCGGCCCCCGTAGGAGTGGCGCAGGGCGATGAGATCGGTGCGGCCGGTGGCCACTTTCGCCAGCTGCACCGCGGTCTCGTTGGCCTCGGTGCCGGAGTTGGTGAAGAAGACCTTCGCCGGCTCCTTCATCGGCCGCAGCTGCACGAGCTTCTCGGCCAGCTCGATCTGCGGCACGGTGGGGTAGAGCGTCGAGACGTGCACCAGCCTCTTCTGCTGCTCGATGACCGCCTCGGTCACCCGCGGGTGGCAGTGCCCCACGCTGACGGTGAGGATGCCACCGAAGAAGTCGAGGTACTCGCGCCCGTCCACGTCGCGGACGGTGAGCCCCTTCGCCGACTCCACCACCAGCGGCTCCTGGTAGTAGGTGGAGACGTTGGGGAAGAGGAGTTCCTTCTGCTTGCGCCGCAGCTCGTTGGCGTCCATTCCGGCCCTTTTATCATGGGGCCGGGCTGGAATCCCTCCGTCGATCTGCGGTGCGCCGGCTCTCTAGAAGTAGTAGCCGGCGAACAGCCCGGTGGTGCCGGTGCTCAGGTTGATGGTCGCTGACGAACCGGTCGGCCCGCCCAGGTTGCCGATGGTGAACGCAAGCCCGAGGATACCTCCCACCGAGAAGCGATTGGTGAAGAAGTACTGGACGCCGGCGCCGCCCGCGAAGATCAGGGAGATCGTCGCATCAGGCACGCCGGCCACGCGCGCCAGCGTGAACGAGGGCGTCAGGAAGACCGCCACCGAGTCGCGCTTGAACTGGTACAGGCGCACTCCCACGCCCAGGCTGAAGAGCACCGGGACGCCGCTGGGCGAGAGCTGGGCGTTGAGGCCAAAGTCGGTGCGCAGCGCCATGTTGTCGTTGATGAAGTAGGTGAGGCCCACAGTGGGCGCTGGGGTTCCACCGGGCAGCATGAACTCCACTCCCATGCTGGCTTGTTTGGTGGCGACGTCGGCGGACGTCGGGGTCGTGGTTACGGCGGCCGCGGCAAGGATCGCTAGCAGGGTCATGAATTACCTCCGCCCTCGGTCCTACCCTAGCCGTGCGAAGAGGCAATTTTTCTGCCTACGCCAGCGTGAGGCCGCGCTTGAGGAAGCGGCCCGCACCTTTGCGGCCGACGAAGTTTCCGTTCTCCACCACGGCCTTGCCGCGGCTGATGACGACGCTGGGAGCTCCAACCACCTGGCGGCCTTCGTAGGGGTTGTAGTCCACCTTCATGTGGTGGGTCTTCGCCGAGATGGTGTGGCGCTTTTCCGGATCCCAGACGACGACGTCGGCATCGGCGCCGGGGGCGAGCGTCCCCTTCTTGCCGAAGAGCCCGAACAGCTTCGCGGGCGCGGCCGAGTTGAGCTGCACCCAGCGGTTGAGGCTGATCTTGCCGCTGCGCACGCCCTCGAAGGTCAGGTAGAGGCGCGTCTCCACGCCGGGGGCGCCGTTGGGGATCTTGCTGAAGTCCGAGCGGCCCATCTCCTTCTCCTTCATGCAGAAGGGGCAGTGATCGGTGGAGACGCACTGCAGATCGTCGAGCTGCAATCCGCGCCAGAGGTGCTGCTCGTTGCCCGGCATGCGCAAGGGAGGGCTCATCACGTACTTCGAGCCCGCGAATCCCGGCTCTTCGTAGTTCCGGTGATCGAGGAAGAGATACTGCGGGCAGGTCTCCGCGTAGGCGCGCACGCCGCGATCGCGGGCCATCCGCACTTGCTCCAGCGCCTCGGCGGCGCTGAGGTGCACGATGTAGAGCGGCACCTTGGCCACCTCCGCCAGCGCCAGCACGCGGTGCGACGCTTCGGCTTCCAGCCGCGGCGGCCGCGTCAGCGCGTGCCAGGCCGGCGCGGTCTCGCCGCGCGCCTTGGCCTCCTCGATGATCACGTCGATGACCGGCCCGTTCTCGGCGTGCATGCAGATGAGTCCGCCGTTGTCGCCGGTCCGGCGCAGGGCGCGGAAGATGCTCGCATCGTCGACGTAGAAGACGCCCGGGTAGGCGGTGAAGAGCTTGAAGCTGGTCACGCCTTCCCGCTTCACCAGATCATCCATGTCCGCGAGGGCCTGCTTGTTCACCTCGCGCACGATCATGTGGAAGCCGTAATCGATGACTGCCTTGCCCTCGGCCTTCTCATGCCACTGCGCAAGGCCCTGCGTGAGCGTCCCGCCCTGGGGCTGGATGGCGAAGTCCACCAGGCAAGTCGTGCCGCCGAAGGCCGCAGCCATGGTGCCCGACTCGAAATCATCGGCGCTGGTCGTGCCGCCGAAGGGCATGTCGAGGTGCGTGTGCACATCGATACCGCCGGGGATGACGTACTTGCCGCGCGCATCGATTCGCTTGTCTACCTGCGCGTAGACCTTGCCCAGGTTCGCGCCGATGGCGCTGATCTTTTCGTCCTCGATCAGCAGATCTGCCTGGAAGGTGTCGGCCGGCGTGACGAGCGTGCCGTTTTCGATGAGGGTGCGCATGCATGTTCCTCCGTGCTGAAGCAAATAGTCTCGCACAGTCGCAGCGACGGCGTAATCGGCGGGCTGACGGAACGCTGTCGAGTCAGTGCGACTCGCTGGTGGGGCCGGATACAGGGCGGTGAAGTACGAGGCGCACGCCGATCGGCGCGTTTCTACATTGACAGGCAGGGGCGGACTCGCCGCGGAGCAGTTCGCGCGCGGCTTCGTCAGGCCCGGCGAGTTTGACGGAACGAGCGGACCTTCGGTGGCGCGCACCGAGCGAACAGGAGCGGCGCAAGCCAAGAGCGCCACTGCGAGGCAAGAAAGCGTTCGCATCGCGTGGAAACCTGCCACGCGGTAGCCAACGTGACAAAGCGATCTCGTAGGCGCAAAGCTAGAACAGCGCAGGTTGCTCACTCGTCCCGGGACGAGTGCGCGCTCGCTTCATGAACGCGCGTCCGTACATCTGCTCCGCGGCGTGCTGGTTGTGGGCGCGGCAGAGGAGCCTGATACGGGCTGCGTCGTGCTGGTGCGTCCGCGCGAATCCGTCGATGTGATCGAACTCGAGCGAACCGGTTTCGCAGCATCTCCGGCCGCCGTCATCGAGGAAGGTGCAACGGCCTTGGTCGCGCTCGTACACCGCGCGCTTCACCGCGTCCGCAATGTGGCGCGAGACTGGATTGGCAGGGTCCGAAGCTCGCTGCCTGGGCTTGCGTCCCACCGCGAATCGCTCCTTCTTTACCTGATCGATCAGCAGGTCGAGCGCTCTTTCGAAAATCAGCGCCATGTCGCCCGTTGGGTTCTGGTGGCGAAGCAGGTCCTGAGCCTCCCGCAGCTTGTCGCGCAGCCCCCGGCCAGCGGTGAACTGGATCCTGAAGGTCTCCTCCGTAATGGGCGCCACGACGGGCCGTGATTCGACAGGTCGCGTCGGTGCAAGCGGCGCAAGCTCCCGCAGGATTGGCGTCGAGTTGGGGAGCTTGCGGATGGTTGCGGCGACCGGCGGCTGTGGCGCAAGGCGCGCGACGAGCTCCTCGATCTCGCGCTTCGACTTGCGTGCGGCTTGCGCCAGGACCTCGGCATGGTTCTCGGCCGTCAAGTGCGGCGCCAGCTGCGAAGTCCGGCGAGGTGTACCTGTCCCGAGCGGATCGTGTCGATGACCGCCGGAAAGCGCCGCGCCGCGCGCGCCACCGTGATGCGGTTGTACGCGGCATCCTCGGAGAAGCCGAGCTCGGCGACACAGAACGCGAACATGGAGGGGAATTCGCATTCAAGGTAGAGCCTGCGCTCGTCGATTTCGCCGAGATGGACGAGCAGATCCGCCTCGATGCCTTGCGATTTCCGGGCGAGCTCGCGGGTAGCGGCGAGAAGGTCGGCGTTGCTCAGCGGCTGCGAACCAGGATCGGTGTCGATCATGACCCAGTCGTATCACGCCGATTTTTCGCGCCCTGCGAGCGCGGCCCGCGCATTCCCGACGACGGGAGGAGCTGGCAGACTAGCCACCGCCGGACGCAGCTCTGAACCGTCCCGCGAGCGCTGCAATTGCGCTTGGACGCGTCATTCCGGATCTCGTGCGCAATCGACTTGAAAAACGTGTCAAGGACAAACGACATCAACGAAAGAGATGTCGAGACCCCTCGACGAGCAGCCGCAGCGTGTCGAAGGCTTTGCCCGTGAGCGGGACGAGCTGGCCGTCGCGCAACAGACGCCGCTCCCCGACTTCGAGGCGAAAGGGCCCGAACGAATACACCCTGGGTGTATCGCTCCCGTTCATGGCTCCAGCGACGGCATCAGGGCAGCTGCTTGACCATGTTCTCGTACGTCTCCGGCCGGCGGTCGCGGTAGAACTGCCAGACGCGGCGGACCTCCTCGATCATGTCGAGGTTCAGGTCGGCGACGACCAGCTCGTCCTTGTCCTCGCTCGCCTCGGCGAGGAAGTTGCCGCGCGGGTCGACGAAATAGCTGTGCCCGTAGAACTTGCCGATGTTCCAGGGCGCCTCGGTGCCGACGCGGTTGATGCAGCCCATGTAGTAGCCGTTGGCCACGGCGTGCGCGGGCTGCTCCAGCTTCCAAAGATACTGGCTGAGGCCGGCCACCGTGGCGCTCGGGTTGTAGACGATCTCCGCCCCGTTCAGACCGAGGAGCCGCGCGCCCTCGGGGAAGTGGCGGTCGTAGCAGATGTAGACGCCGATTTTCGCGTACCTCGTCTGGAAGGTCGGGTACCCGAGGTTGCCGGGCTTGAAGTAGTACTTCTCCCAGAAGCCGGCGGTCTGCGGGATGTGGTTCTTGCGGTACTTGCCCAGGTAGGCGCCGTCGGCGTCGATGACCGCCGCGGTGTTGTAGTAGACCCCGGCCATCTCGCGCTCGTAGACGGGCACCACCAGGACCATCTGGTGCTGCTTGGCGAACTTCTGCAGCCGCTCCGTGGTGGGCCCCGGCACGGGCTCGGCCGCGTCGTACCAGTCGGGCGTCTGCGCCGGGCAGAAGTAGGGGCCGTTGAAGATCTCCTGCAGGCAGAGGATCTGCACGCCCCGGCGCGCGGCGTCCTCGAGCATGGGGAGGTGCTTCTCGAACATCGCCTCCTGGATCTCCTTCACCGAGCCCTCGGCCTTGGCGTTGCTGCACTGGATGAGGCCGGAGCGGACGGTGCGGGGCATGGCGATCCTCCTCTGCAGTGCCTCCGCCTTCCGGCTCCGGCACGTCGAGCCGTGCACCGTCGCGCGAATGACATTTGCGGTCAACCCGCAAAGCTGCGGATGGAGCCTTGCCTTCGGCAGGGCTTTGCGAGACAGTTTCAGCGAGGCTTGAATCCGGGGCCCGTCTCGCACCCGCAGCTCAGAAATCGCGCCTTCGACAATGGAGGGCCGTCATGGCCCACAAAAACACCGCACCGGCCGCAAAGCCTGGCCCGCAGGCCAGCAAGGGACCGCGCACGCCTTCTGATGCACGCAAGGACCTGCTCGATCGCGCCGCGCGCAACGTGGAGGGCGCCTGCCACTACCGCTCCGATCCTCTCGCCGACGCCAAGGCGGCCAGGGTGGTGGTCGAGGCGGCGCAGGTGCATGCAGCCGAGCTGGCGCAGCGCGGGCTTTCCCCCGCGTACAGCGAGGCGGCGCTGGAACTGGCGCGCGAGACCGAGGAATATCTTGTAGCGCTGCCCGCCGCGGCGGTGACGGCGCGGGGGCGATCTCCGGAGATGGCCGAGCTGATCGCCGACGCGGCCTCGACGGCGTACGCGGTGCGTGAGGCCGTGCTGCGGGTCTCGCGCGGGCCGGACGGCAGGCGGGTGGCCCGCGACTTCGGCCTGGGCGAGCCCTTCAGCGCCAGGCTGCCGGGGCATGTCCTGCACGCGCTGCAGAAGATTCTCGGCGCGGTGCAGTCGCACCCCGAGGTGGCGGCCGACATCGGGCTCCTCGGCGAGGACGTGCAGACCATGCAGGGCCTGGCCGAGGATCTGGGCAGGCTGCCCGGCCCGGGTGCGCCGCTCTCCGACGAGCAGGCGAAGCTGCTCGAGGCGCAAGGCGCCCTGCGCGCGTTCTTCGATCTGGTTGCGGCCAAGGCGTCGCTCGCCCTGGCCGGCGATCCCGACGAGCGCGCGCGGTTGCTCTCGCTCATCCCGCGCGCCGAGGAGAGGCGCCATCTTCGCCGGCAGCCGGAGCGCGCTTCGGGGTAGGTTTTACCTCCGGCCCTCGGCGCGGTTCATTCAGGAAACCTTGGGGGTAACATGACGAAGACCTTTTTGATGGGAGTGCTGGCGGCGTCCTTGCTCTTGCCTGCAGCGGCGCGGGCCGATCGCGGCGAGCGCCTCGAGAAGCGCGGCGAGCGCATGGAGAAGCAGGGCGAGCGCAAGGAAAAGCGCGGCGAGAAGCTCAAGGCCAAGGGCGAGGCCGACGAGCAGAAGGCCGCCGAGCTGCGCGCGGCGGGGAAGGACAAGGCCGCCAACGCGATGGAGCGCAAGGGCGAGCGCGAGGAGCGCCGCGGCGAGCGGTTGGAGAAGCAGGGCGAGCGCCGCGAGAAGCGCGGGCAGCGGCTGGAAAAGCGCGGCGAGGCGCTGGAGAACCGCAAGCCCAACGCCAATCGGGCCACACCCGCGACACCGGCGGATCCGGGCGTGACTCCGGCCACTCCGGCCACCCCGGCGAAATAGCTTTCAGGCAGAAGCGCAGATCCAGCCTTCGGCGAGCCAGCTCTGCAACGCCGCGAAAGCGGCCTGGGGCTCGCCGAAGGCGCCGCAGATCTCTCCCAGCGGCTCGCCGTCGAGGGCGAGCCGCAGCGCCCGGGCCTCATCGGGCGGAAGTTCCACGTCGAAGACCTCGAATCCTTTCCGCCAGATCGCCGTGCCTGCCACCAGGCGCAGCGCCGGGATGATCTTCACCTGCGCTTGCGCGAAATGCTCCGCGTCGATGCAGGCCGCGAACTGCTCCGGCGAGAGCGATGCAGCGTCCGCCTCGACGAAGACCTCGCTCCGCGCCCACTCCACTGCGGCCAGCTGGCGAAAGTCCTCGGGGCAGAACTCCGCGAGGCGTCGGCCCAGCCGGCCCAGGTCCGGGTCTTCCGAGGGATGCGCCAGGAGGTACTTTTCGGCGAGCTGGAAGAAGGCCTGATCGCCCAGCTTCTTCACCAGCTGGGGGAAGTCCTCGCGCAGCGCATCGACCTGGCGGAACACGTACATCTGCGAATAGATCGCGACGCGCTCCGACGCCGGCAGCTCCGCTGTTCCGAGAAAGCAGGAATCCAGCTCGCGCACCTCGCCGCGGAGCGCGTCCCAGAAGAGCTGCTGCGTCTCCGCCAGATTCACGCGGCAACCTCGCGCAGCTCGAAAGACTCGATGGAGCGGGCCCGCCCGCTCTGGGCGACGACTTCCTCCAGCGGAGGGATGTGGTCGTCCCACTCCACCAGCGCGGGCACGCGCCCGAAGCGGCGGATCGCGGCGCGGTAGAGGTCCCAGACCGGATCGGGCACCTCGGCATCATGTGTGTCGAGGAGGTACTTGCCCTTGTCGCTGTGGCCGGCGAGGTGGAACTGGCCCACGCGCCCGGGCGGCACGCCGTCGAGATACGCGACGGGATCGAACCCGTGATTGCGCGCGCTGACGTAGATGTTGTTGACGTCGAGGAGGATCCCGCAGTCCGCGCCCTCGGCGACGCGGCTGACGAACTCCCACTCGGTCATGGTCGAATCCTTGTAGGCCACGTAGCTGGAGACGTTCTCGAGCAGGATCTGCCTTTGCAGAAAATCCTGCACGCGCCGCGTCCGCTCGATCACCAGCGCCAGCGCCTCTTCGGTGTAAGGCAGCGGCAGGAGATCGTGCGCGTAGCGCCCCGCGTGCCGCCCCCAGCAGAGATGATCGGAGACGTAGGCGGGCTCGATGCGCCGCACCAGCGAGCGCAGGCCGCGCAGGAGGCGCTCGTCGAGCGGATCGACCGAGCCGATCGAGAGCGAGACCCCGTGCAGCACCACCGGCAGATCGCGGCGGACTTTCTCCAGCACCGCGTTGGGCCGGCCGCCGGCGGCGAGGTGGTTCTCGCTGATCGCCTCGACCCAGTCCACGGGCAATTTCTCCTCGAGCGCGCGCGGGTAATGCTTCGAGCGCAGCCCGATTCCGTGGCCCAGGTCGAGGCGAGAGAAAGCCATCAGCTACATCTTCTTCGCGTCCGCGAGGACCTTGCCGCCCTTCGCCTCGCAGTCCTTGGCGGAAGCGGACTCGGTCCAGCCCTTGCCCTTGCACTCGTTCTTCGACTTGCAGGAGTTGTCCGCGCCGGAGCAGGAGCCGTGGCCCTTGCACTCGTTGATGCCGGCACACTTCACCACCTCGGCGGTCTTCTTGGCGGACTTCGCCTTGGCGACCGCCGCGCCGGACATGAACATGCTGGCCACGGCGCTCGCGATCAGTGCGTTCTTCATCGACATGTGTGTCTTCTCCCTCGGGGGTTGGTACTGCGTCTTACGGCTTGGTAGCCGCTTTTGTTTCGGCCGGCTTGGCGAAGATGGAGATGTCTATGGTCCCTTCCTCGGCGACCACCGGCGCGAGCTGCTGTACGCGCGAGAGCCAGCCTTCGGTGTACCTGGGGCCGATCTTGTATTTGTCGCGGTTGAACTTGTCGACATGGGCGCGGACGCGGATGCGACCGTCGGGGAGCATCATGGCGTTGCCCTCGAGCTTCTCCTTGCCCTTGTCGTCGCGCGCCTTTCCGCAAACGGTGAAGGCGGCCTCGCCCGCGAACTTCTGCGCTTCCGCGGCGAGCGGACCCGCCACCTTCACGCCCTCGACCTTCGCCTCGATCTTGCAGCTTTTCGCATCGCTCTTCTTGTTGGTGGCCCACTGCTGGAAGTGCTCGGTCTTGGTCGGCTCGCTGTCCACCATGATGGAGGTGAGCGGCACCGAGCAGGTTCCGGAGACGTTCCCGCTTTTGTCGTCGTAGGTGAGATCGCAGCCCACGGCGCTGCTGACGGCGTTGATCTTCTCGCCCAGCGGCGCATCGAAGGTGGCGTTGAACTTGTTGTTTCCGGCGTCGGGATCGACTTTCAGCGACAGCGCGGCAACCAGAACGAGAATCGTCATGGGCTCCCCTTTGCTCGAGATTACGCCGCGGGCGCGGGGGGGGTTACATCAAAGCAGCTTGAGCTGGCCCGGGTCGGGCGCAGGCGGCGCGGGGTCGGGCTCGCCCTGGTATACGAGAGCGGGCACTTCGAGAACGGCTTGCACGGGGGCGTGATCGCTGGTGCCGAACTCGCGATGGCTGGTGCACGCCGTCGGGTTCAGAGCCTTGCTGGCGAGGACGTAATCGAGCCGCCAGCCCATGTTGCGCTGGCGCATGTTGCGCCACGGCGCCCACCAGGTGAAGAGCCGGTCGTCGTCGGGAGAGAACTTGCGCAGCAGATCGACGAGCCCGCGGGCGATGATCTTCTCCAGCAGCGCGCGCTCGTGCGGCGTCTGGCCCACCTGCTCGGCGTTGCGGAGGACGGGGTGCACATCGCGCTCCTCGCGCGCGACGTTCAGATCGCCGCAGAGGACGAGGCGCTCCCGTTCGGCCCGTGCGGCGAATTGCTCCAGCGCTTCGAGAAACTTCAGCTTGGCCTGGAAATCCTTGCCGCCGTTGGGGACGTAGATCGAGGCCACTTCGAAGTCGCCGGCCTGCGCGGTGACGATGCGTGTCTCGTGATCGAACTCCGGGTGCGAAAAGCGCGGCCGGCCCGGAAAGGTCTCCTTGCGCAGCTGCAGCGAGACGCCGGAATAGCCTTTGTGGCCGTGCCAGAACGACCAGTAGCCGGGAAGATGGCTGAGCGTCGCCGGCACCTGCTCGCGAGGCGCCTTGATCTCCTGCAGGCAAACCACATCCGGCTGCTCGCGCTCGACCCACTGCACTACCTCGCCGGCGCGGGCGCGAATGCCATTCACGTTCCAGGTGACGATCTTCACGGCCTCTAGATAAACGAAAGGCGGAACCCGCGCGCCAGTCGAGCGGGCCGCCTTTCAAAAAACGAAAGGCGCGGTCCGGGGGGAGTGGACCGCGCCTTTCTGGCCACGCACGCGATTAACGCGCCGCGCGGATGCTGATGAAACGCTACTTCTGCTCCTCGAATTCCGCGTCCACGACGTCGTCCTTCTTCTTCGGGCCGGCCTCCGGCCCTGGGGCCTGCTCGGCGCCCGGAGGCGGCGGCGTTCCGGCCCCTCCGGCCGCCTTGTACGCCTCTTCAGCCATTCGATGCGAGGCCTGCATGAGCGATTCGGACGCATTCTTGACAGCCTCGATGTCCGTTCCGTTCAGTGCCTCACGGACGGCCTTGAGCTTGGCCTCCAGGTCGGACTTCGTCGCGGCCGGGATCTTGTCGCCCAGGTCCTTGAGCGACTTCTCGGTCGCGTAGGCGAGGTTGTCCGCCTTGTTGCGGATCTCGATCTCCTCGCGCCGCTGCTTGTCCTCGGCCTCGTGCGACTGCGCCTCCTTCACGGCCTTCTCGACGTCCTCCTTGGACATGCCCGAGCTGGCGGTGATGGTGATCTTGTTCTCCTTGCCGGTGGCCCGATCCTTCGCCCCGACGTGGACGATGCCGTTGGCGTCGAGGTCGAAGGTCACCTCGATCTGCGGCACGCCGCGCGGAGCGGGCGGGATGCCGTCGAGGTGGAACCGCCCCAGCGTCTTGTTGTCGCGCGCCATCGGCCGCTCGCCCTGGAGCACGTGCACCTCCACGCTGGTCTGTCCGTCCGCAGCCGT
>WNEY01003323.1_pt1 | contig 12044 bp, 10 predicted proteins | sample 5400531 | NCBI WGS metagenome assembly WNEY01 (sample SAMN13153338, study PRJNA577476) | soil metagenome | isolation source: 200 cm saprolite under Douglas fir tree site 1 | place: USA:California | collected 2015-04-18
TTCCACGCACGAAAGAGTCGGCAGCCTCTTTCCCCAGCTCGTCACTAACCACCAAGAGCGCCAAAGCGATAAGGGCAAAGGCGAGGTGCTCGAAGAGTTGGATAGCATGCTGACCGGGCAGATCACGAACAAGACACAAGCCATGCTTTCCGACGCGCTGAGCCTGTCCCGCCAAAGCCGGGCGGGGGTCCTGGAGGCTCAACAGCGGGTAAACGTCGCGGTCATGGCCTTCAGCGGCATCGTGGTCTGTGTCATCGTGTCGACGTTGTTTCTGACGCTCAGAAGCGTGACCCGGCCACTCGCGAAGCTGTGCGAAGGCACCGCGGTCGTAGGCGCGGGCAATCTCGATTTCCAGCTCGGCGTCACCACCCAGGACGAGATCGGGGAGCTGGCACGCGCCTTCGACCAGATGACCGAGAAACTGAAGACGACCACGGTTTCGCGCGACGAGTTGGAACAGCGAGTGATCGAGCGCACGGCCCAGCTCGAAGCTGCCATTCAAGAGCTTGAGGCCTTTAGCTACAGCATTTCGCATGACTTGCGTGCCCCGTTGCGGGCGATTCATGGGTTCTCGCGCATCCTCCTGGAAGAACACGCACCGCACTTGGTGGACGAGGTCCAGCGCTACCTGCACTTGGTGCGCGACAACGCCCAGCATATGGGCCAATTAATCGATGACCTGCTCGCCTTCTCACGCCTGAGTCGCCAGCCGCTCAAGCGCCAGCGTGTCGTGTGCGCTGACCTCGTGCGGCAGGTGCTTGGGGATCTGGGGGGTGAGCACGCGGGGCGGCGCGTCGACATCGCGGTTGGCGATCTAGGCATGTGCCAGGCCGATCCGGCCTTGCTCAAGCAAGTCTTGGTCAATTTATGCACCAATGCTCTCAAGTTTACCCGCCAGCGGGAGGTGGCGGTGATCGAAATCGGCTGCTGCGAGGCCGGTGGCGAGTGCGTCTATTTTGTCAAGGACAACGGGGTGGGCTTTGATATGCAGTACGTTGGCAAACTCTTCGGGGTGTTCCAGCGCTTACATCGCGCCAACGAGTACGACGGGACGGGCGTCGGCCTGGCGATTGTGCAGCGGATCATCCACCGCCACGGTGGGCGGGTGTGGGCCGAGGCGGCCGTCAACCAAGGCGCGACATTTTCCTTTACGCTCGGCGGAGACAGCGCTCATGACTGAAAATGTGGTCGAAATCCTCCTGGCCGAAGATAACCCGAACGACGTGGAATTGACCCTCCACGCCCTGAAGCGACACAACCTCGCGAATCGCATTCATGTCGTGGGTGATGGGGCTGAGGCCCTGGAGTTCATCTTCTGCACGGGGGCGTATGCCCATCGCGATATCGCGAATGGCCCCAAGGTGGTTCTCCTCGATCTGAAACTGCCCCTGGTGGACGGGCTAGAAGTGCTGCAACGTATCAAGGGCGACCCACGCACGCGCCTGATCCCGGTGGTCGTGCTCACCTCATCGCGCGAAGAGCGGGATATCGTCGAGAGTTACCGCTTGGGTGTCAATAGCTACATCACCAAGCCCGTCGATTTCGAGCAGTTCACCGAAGCGGTGCGCACGCTCGGCCTGTACTGGGTCCTCCTCAACCAGTCGCCAGTACTGCCTGGCTGATGGCGAACTGAGGCTCTACGAACTGCGCCACCAGTGACCGTTACGGTGCGAGCACGAGACGCCGACAGTGACCATCCTTCCCTACAACCGATTCCTAGATGGGACCACTCACTGTGTGCAGCACACCGTCTATCACTGGTCGTGCGTCGTACATTATCAGACGGTGACGCACAGGCCATACACCCAGGCTCCGAAGAGCAAGCCGCACTCGACTGGGCACTACTGACAGCGCTGAGCCTGAGTCGGTTGTGGCAGCAGCAAGGCAAGCGTCAAGAAGCCTATGACGTGCTGGCACCGCTCTACGGCTAGTTCACCGAGGGCTTTGACACCGCAGACCTGCAGGACGCCAAGGCGCTACTGGAGGAGTTAGCCCAAGGAGAATTATTAGGCAGTGGAAATGCTCGGGGCGCTTACGCCTCTTCCTGGCTAGCTCTCTGCTGGCGCTTGCGCTCGACATCACGGGCCAGAACCTCGTTGATGATCGAGTGCAGGATGCGAAAATTCGTGGTCAATAAGCGCGCCAACACCTCGGGAAGGTCTACCAGGCCCTGGATGGCGGCCTGTTCGAGTACACCTACCGTGCCCATAGCGCGCAGGCCCCGTGCAATAGCCAGGTCACGGGCTTTGCCATCATCGACCAGCACGATATCTGCCTGGAGTTCCTGGGCCAGAACAATGGCTTCTTGCTCACCCGCTTCGAGTATCGCTAACCCCGCCCCAGGTGGCCCGACGATCGGATGGACTGCCAGCCATGGCGGTGGCTCGACCATCCATGTACGCACCACCGCTGGCGTATGGGGGTGCTGCAATTCACGCAGCACGGCGTGAGGAATGAGGACATGGCCGAAGAGGACAGGCAGCACATGATCACAGGCAAGCACACGCAGGGAGCGGACGGGCGAATTCTCCGAGACCACCAGCATCAGAGGCCACGCAAACGGGCGGTTTCCCGGTCGTGTTCCAGGTCGACAAGGGTGTAATTGCGCGGCACATGATGCGCCGCGAGAAAATCTTCAAATTCATAGCGCGTCTCAAAGCCCAGGAGTCGCCGAAGCTGTGCCGTCCCCAGTGCCCGTTGTTGGTACGCCTGGATCACATAGGCTTCCAGGATATGCCGCGCAATGTCTTGCCCATTGGCCTTGCGAATGTCCTCCGCGATGTCGTCAGGGATATGTAAACCGATGTCCATAGCCACAACCTTTATCGTGCTCGTCTTCCTCAGACAGGAGTATGATCTCTACCCTAGCAAACTCCTGAGATGCCGTCAATGCAGACAGCAGCAATACCAGTCTGACCCTGAGATATCCCCCAGACGCTTTCGCCACCTCATAGCCCCAGGGGAATTGGGTCTCCGGGGATAGAAAAACAAGCGGCATGTTGCGCCGGCCCCTCCCGAGTGCCCCCCAGCCGGTGGCCATTATACACGGCCCGAGACGGCAGGAGTCTCAATGCCGTTCTGAAGAGGTGGCTGCTGGCGGGTTTCTCCGATGCTGCCTCGAAGCCCAGGGCATCGCCCTGTTTGAAGGGTTCTATACCGCACTGGCGCGGGAGCAGAAGAAAATGGCCGCCGGGCGAGGGGTGGGATGAGGGCAGTGCGTTATGGCGCTGCCAGCGTTGCTTCCAGGCCAAGGGCAAGGCCCCAGCAGAGCAGGACGACGCCCAGAGGGGCGCTGAGTCGTCGGCCCCAGGGGAGGTTCTTTTCCAGGGCCATGCAGACTCCCAGAAGCAGCATCCAACCGAGGTTCCCCACCCCAACGGCGAACATCAGCAGCATCAATGACCAGCAGCAGCCAATACAGAAGAGCCCGTGATGCAGCCCCAGCCAGAAGGCATGGACCCGTTCATGGCTCCCCCGCCAGTGTTCGGTGATAAAGCTCAGGGGCGAGCGGCACTTGTCGAGGCAGGCGTACTTCAAGGGCGTAAACTGATACAGCCCGGCCAGTAGCAGAATGCCCGTGCCAATGGCCCAGGCGTTAGCCTCCAGCCAGGCACTGCGCTGTACGGCCGCATGCAGGAGGGCGTCGCCAAGGTGCACCGCCATGCCAAAGGCGGTCCACATGCTCAGATACCCGACGAGCAGCAGACATACCAGCAGCGTCTGATCGCGCCGCTGGCGTGTGAGGCGGTGAAACAACACCAGCAGCGGCAGACTCGTGGGCAGCATCATGGCGACAAGCATCAGGATCCAACCCGCAACAATGACCAGCGCCACCAGGCTATTGCCGAGGTCTACGCGGTTCAGCTCGTCATGGTTGAGGAAGCGCCCGTAGGGGGATTGTCCCCACAGCCACAGCGTCAGCCAGGCCAGGACAATCAGTCCACCCATAAGGAGCAGAAAATATCTGCGGTCCGCCACAACCCGCATACGCTACCCCCTTCGCGGTGCTCCAGACCGTCACCGCATCCTCTCCTAGGAGCCTGTCCGAGAATTAGGTTGGGCCAAAATTTGACCTCTCAGAATGCCCCAGAATCAACGATCGGTGACCTGGGAGGGGTTTTGCTATCCCGTAAAATACCGATTTTTGCATTTCTCGGACAGGCTCCTAGTCTATCCTTGATCCGCCTAGGCTAGTGCTACGTAGCGGAAGTCTTCCACCCATTGCTTCTTCTGGAATACACGCACAATGTGCGAGTTCCCCCCGCCAAACTGGCGGGTACTGCGTACCGCAATTAGCCCTGCCATACTGGCAGGGCAACTAGCCGTGCGCAGCACCGGGGCGCAGCACTAGCCCTCGAAGAGGAAGCTCCCCTGAATGGCATTGTGGTTCTGGATATCGAGGTTGGTCCCTAAGGCAGAGCTCGACATCTTGAACTTTGGCGCCTTGCCCACATAGGCAGGGGCGCCAGCAATAGTGGAGAAGATGGTGTCATGCAGCGTCGTGGGCGTACCCGTTGTCCCCCGATACGGTTCGAGCTCGGCTTCAATGTCGGTGCCAATGCGCAGGTTGTACTACCCCTGTGGCTCCACAACGCATGGTTGCTCTGCACTCGTATATTCTGCTTTGAAAGCAGAGATGGGCTACAGAGTGGGCAGATGATAGTCCAATAGCGGCGTCAACTGGCAGCTCTGCAGTATAGTCTCGCAAAATCGGCACAGCGATGCACTGCGGTTTCGGTAGCACTGCTATTAGATTATGCTCTGTGCGTAGGATACTACGTGTGGCGGTGAACGGTGTCAACTTTTTGCTGATCCAGGGCCTTCTATGCTGTGCAGAGGGAGAAAGCATCCAGACCATTTAGGCCTTACTACCCTACCTAAGCTTTTGGAGCAACGCCTTGGCTTCCTGGAGGTCGGCAGTGTTAAAGCCCTCGGTGAACCAGCCGTAAATCTCCGCCAGGAACTGGTGCGTCTCTGTCCGCTTGCGCTGCTGCTGCCACAAACGGCTCAGGCTCATGGCCGCCCGCAATTCCAGGGACTTGGCGTGTTGGCGGTGGGCAATGGCGAGGGCCTGCTGGAAGCACTTTTCTGCAGTCAATTCCGCCTTCCGCACTCCGCCTTCCGCCTTCCGCAGCAACTCTCCCCGGAGCCGATGCAGTTCCGCTTCCCACCAGTGTTCCCCCGTGGTGTCCACCAGCGCCAACGCCTCCGCCAGCAGTGCCAGGCCTTCCGTGGCCTGGCCAGTTTGTCCGCATGCCTCAGCGAGCAGCGCCAGATAATACGGCAAGCGCAGCGCCGCCCCCGTGGCCTGCAAGGCAGTCAGCCCACGGCGCATCTGGGCCATGCCTTCCTCATCCTGGCCCTGCGCCACCTGGGCCCAGCCCTGCACGGTCATCCCCCAGGCCAGGTAGTACGCAAACCCCTGCTCCGTACAGAGCCCGATCGTCGCCTCGGCCTGTTCATAGACGGCCTGTGGCTCTCGGCGGAACTGCTGGAGCATAGCGGTATAGGCCAGGGCCACCGCCCGGCTGAAGGGGTGCGACAGCTTCTGGGCCAGAGCCAGGCCTTCGTGGCTCATGACCAGGGCCTGGTCGGGATAGCCCAGATGCCACAGGACATGGGGCGCCCAGGTTTGGCCAGCTACACCGAGGTCCCATCCGAAAAGGATGGTATGTGCGTGGTGCTGCTGGGGATCGTAAAGAGTGCGGCTCTGTTCCAAGTGTTCGTGTGCAGAAGTATACTCTCCCAGGAGTTTCCTGATCCCTCCCAGCATAAAATGGGCCCCCAGGAGATACATCGGGTCTTTGATGTGCCGGGCCAGGGTGAGAAGTTCCTCACCCAGCTCTCGCGCGGTCTGTAATTCCGCCCGCACAAGATGAAAATGACACAGCCCGTACAGCACCCGGAAGAGTTGGGTTGCCTCCCCCACCTGCTGGCACAGCTCACGAGCCCGGTTGTAGGTGTGTCCCACCTCCGGAGCCGCCTGGCCCTTGGTAGCCAGCAGGGCTTGACCGAGGGTAATCTGCAAGTCCAGCTCGTGCTGGGCGCGCTCAGGAGTGTCCGGCAGGCGCTGGAGCACCTCCAGCCCTTTCGTCAGGTGGCCAATGGCTTCTACATGCGCCGAGCGTGCGTGGGCGCGCTGGCCAGCCCGATGCCAGTAGGGAATCGCCTGCGCCACCAGACTCGCCTCGGTGTAATGATGCGCCACTAACTCTGGTTGTGTCTCGACGATCTCGGCAAACTGCCCCTCTAGTACCTGGGCGATGTGCTGGTGATACTGCTGCCGTGTGCTCCTCAAGAGCGACTGATAGGCGGCATCCTGGATCAGCGCATGCTTGAAGACGTACCGGCTGCGTGGCGGCAGGCCACGCTGGTAGACCAGTTCGGCGTCTACCAACTGGGCCAGCCCCTGCTGCAACGTTACCTCACTCAATGGCGAAACGGCCTGCAGCAATTCGTACGCAAACTCCCGACCCAGGACGGCGCCAAGTTGGGCGAGTTCCCTGGCCGTTGCAAGCCGGTCGAGCCGGGCCATCAACGAGTCGTGCAGCGTCGAGGGAATCGCCAGGGGAGGCAATGGGCCAGTCAGCACATAGCGGTCGGATTCCTCCCGCACCAGTCCGGACTCCAGGATCATCTTGACCAACTCTTCGACAAACAGGGGCACCCCGTCGGTCTTGGCAATCACCTGCTCGACGACTGCCGTAGGCAGGGGCTTGCCGCCCGTGAGACTCGTAATCATGGCCTCCACCTGGGCACGCCCCAGACGACCAAGCGTGATCTGGGTCAGGGATGAGCGGGTGACCCATGGAGGCTGAAACTCCGGACGACACGTCAGCAAGATAAGCATACGGGCCGTGGGGACCTGTTCAAGCACCAGGCCCAGGGCATCGAGCGTAGAGGGATCGGCCCAGTGCAGGTCTTCCCACACCGCCAGGACCGGCTGCTGCTCCGCCTCCTCCAGCAGCCACGCGGTCAGGGCTTCGTGCGTTTTTTGCCGCTGCCGTTGGGGCGTCAGATGCAATGGCGGATAACGCTCCAGCAGGGGCACAGACAGCAGAGCGGCAAAGAGCGGCACGACTTCCTCCAGGGGGGACCGATACCTCTGCAGCACCTGCTCCAGCCTGTCGAGCTTCGTCTCAGGAGTGTCGTCGCGCTGCCATTGTAGGAACCGCTGCAGGTAGTCAATTACCGGGTATAGGGCACTATTTTGGTGATAGGCAAAACAGCGAAACGCAATGCGTGTGGCGCCCTGGCTGATGACGTGCTCGCGTAGCACCTCCACCAGGCGCGATTTGCCAATGCCCGCCTCGCCACGCAGCAGCACCACCTGGCCCCTGCCGTCCTGGCTGTGCGCCCAGCGCTCCAGGAGTAGCGTCACTTCCGACTCGCGGCCCACCAGGGGCGTGAGGCCGGTGGCACCCGCGACGTCCAAACGACTCTGCGCCGCACTTTCCTCAAGAATGCGATCGCCAGCTTGGCCGGAGAAGATGCTCTCCAGGGCCTCGACCTGCTCCTGGGTCGCTCGCTGGTCAAGATAGAGGCCCGCGGTCCAGTTGCCCTGAAAGATATTGCCTGGCATACGTACGTATGACACCACGTTCAGGCCATCCAGCCGGGTGTTTCCATAGAGGCCCTCCTGGATGCGCCAAGCGACGATCGCCTCACAGAAACCCTGGGTCGGGTCGCTCCCAAAATTGCAGGGACACGTCGTGGTGCAGTTACACGCTTCCATGACGTCGCCCCGCACGCGCCACGCAGTCTCCGTTGTCATAACACCCCTCCTCTTGCACCATGCTGAATCACATAATGCGCCCTACTACCGACACAAACATCATGCGCTACTCTCGAACGTGGTGTCCAGAAGGGGGGGAAGCCTCGGGCAGGGCAGTGATGGAGCATGAGCGTGCGTGCTCAGCCGCACCACCATGGAGGGCGCTGGCCCTGACCGCCGTGGTTCGTCTGCCAGGGCCATGGTGCACATGGGACTGCCGTCGCTGTCGATGCGCAGACGACGTTACTGAGGTTTGATGTCTACGGCGACCACAGCCCAGTCCACGTTACTGCTGAACGAGCCGTTTACCGCCACAGGCGCGGCCATTGCAACGGGTTTATCCTCCACGGCTAGGCCGGCCATGTCACCGCTACTGCCCTGGTGGATTTCTGCCCGCTCCGTATAGCCAGTCCCCGGGGTGTGGGTGCGTTGGCGCATAGCGACGGCGCCATACACGACCGCGCCATCCACCGTCGTGGGTAGAGTCAAGGCATAGGCAGCCGTATCCGTCCCACCAGAACACGCTCCGTTGACGCCCGTGGCGTTGCTAGACATGACGTTGCTGAGCGGAGCCGCAGTATCTACACCAGAGTACCGCGACACGGCAATGACGGCATTGCTGGCGGCCTGCGTCAGAGTAGCGGTGACTCGATCACTCCCGCATAGCACGCCGAGCAGCAGCGCTGTATGGTGGAGAGGCAATACAAACAGGCGTGCCACCCTACTGTGGATGTTGTGGTGACAAGGGAAAAGTCCGTTGGCGATACCATGCCGTGATGGCGTCAACGTCCCATCTATCCGCTTCAACGGCGAGTGCCAACTCGACTGTTTCATTGACAGTCGTACGGAGTTCCATACCGTTAAGGTGCAGGAAACGGTCAACCAGGATGGTTGCCGTGCGTTTGTTGCCGCCGAGCCAGGGATGATCTTTGATCAAGCCGAAGCAGAGTGTGGCTGCTTGGCGAATGAGGTCCGCACCCTCAAAAGTTGCGGCGTGGCGAGGGCGAGCTAAAGCTGACTCTACCAGATTACGATCAAAGACACCAAAATGGGTCTCCCCTAAGCGACGCATAAGCATGATATGGAGCATGACAGCTTCTGAGTAGGTGAGATAGTGGACCTCGGCGGGGGAGGACTCAGTCGCCAAGCCGTTTCAACTCCTCAAACGTCTCCTGATACTTGGTATACAGGCGCTCGAAGTCTTCCTGGAGTTCGGTGGACGGTGGGGGAAGAATCTCAATGTCCAGCGTGCCCTCTTTGGGAAAAAGGATGGCGATGGAGCCTGGTTCGACTTTCAGCAGGGTAGCCATCTCTGGCGGAATATCCATGACCCAACCCAGCCCAGTTTTACGCGGAGTGATTGTCCTTGCCATCGCTGCGGTCCTTTTGCTGTATGTGACTTGCATGCACTCTCTCAAGCCGAGGTGTATAAGTGTACACCAGTGACCGTGATGGTGCGAGCACGAGACGCCGACAGTGGCCATCCTTCCCTACAACTGATTCCCAGATAGGACCACTCACTGTGTGCGGCACACCGATCTACCACAGGGCTTTTGCATTGCCTGTCCGCTTGGCGCCATTGGGAAGAGAGGCAAGCCAGTTTGAGAGTTGTGGTACTTCGGAGATACACTTTAATAGGTTGTCCACGGCAGTAGTTACGCACGTTGTACGCTGGAGATTGCCGGCACAACGGTGGCATGGCATCTGTGCGGGAGCGCTCTCCATGCCAGGCTCGCTGCCACTACTCCAGCCTTGCACGTGCCTCCCGCAGAAGGAGTCTCTCATGACCAGGACCATCCAGGCGCCGCGCGGCACACAACTAACGTGTAAAAACTGGCAGATCGAAGCCGCCTACCGCATGCTCCAGAACAACCTCGATCCACAGGTGGCTTTCGACCCGGACAACCTCATTGTCTACGGCGGGCGCGGGCGGGCGGCACGCAACTGGGCAGCCTTTGACGCCATTCTGGCCGCGCTCCGCCACCTGCAGCCAGATGAAACGCTGCTGGTCCAATCGGGGAAGCCGGTCGCCATCTTTACGACCCACACCGAGGCACCGCGCGTGCTCCTGGCGAACAGCAACATTGTGCCCAAGTGGGCCACGCAAGAGAACTTTGACAAGTGGGAACGCGACGGACTCATCATGTATGGCCAGATGACTGCTGGCAGTTGGATCTACATTGGCACGCAAGGCATCTTGCAGGGCACGTACGAAACCTTCGGCGCCCTGGCACGGCAGCAAGGCTGGGGGAGTTTACAGGGCAAGCTGGTGGTGACGGCCGGTTTGGGGGAGATGGGCGGCGCGCAAGGGCTGGCGATTACGCTGAACCAGGGCGTTGGCCTCATTGTCGAGGCCGACCGCTGGCGCGTCGAACGGCGGCTGCACCTCCAGCAAGTGGATGCTGCCACAGCGGATCTGGAAGAAGCCCTGGCATGGGTGGATGAGGCGCTCGGCCAGCAGATACCAAAATCCATCGCGCTGATTGGCAATGCCGCCGAGATCTTGCCCCGTCTGCAACAGTACGGCCTGGTACCGGATGTGGTCACCGATCAGACGGCGGCCCATGATGTTCTGCACGGCTATATCCCCGCCGGGCTGACAGTGGAAGAGGCGAGCGCCCTACGGGCGCGTGATCCGGAGCGCTACACGCAACTGGCCATGGCCTCCATTGCCAGGCACGTTGAGACGCTACTGGCCTGGCAGGCCAAGGGCAGCATTGTCTTTGATTATGGCAACAACCTGCGCCAGCGCGCCTTTGATGCAGGGGTGCACAACGCTTTTGCCTATCCGGGCTTTGTTCCGGCCTATATCCGTCCGCTCTTCTGCACCGGCAAAGGACCGTTTCGCTGGGTGGCGCTCTCCGGCGACCCCGCCGATATCTACGCCACCGACCGGGCCGTGATGGAACTCTTCCCTGACAACGAGCACCTGGTCCGCTGGTTACAGATGGCCGGGGAGAAGATCACCTTTCAAGGCCTCCCGGCGCGCATCTGCTGGCTCGGCTATGGGGAGCGCGCCAGGGCAGGATTGAAATTCAATGACATGGTGGCCCAGGGAGTGGTCAAAGCCCCCATTGTCATCGGCCGTGACCACCTGGATAGTGGCTCCGTGGCAAGCCCGAACCGCGAGACCGAGGCCATGCGCGACGGCTCCGACGCCATTGCCGATTGGCCGCTGCTCAACGCCCTCATCAATGCAGTGGGCGGGGCTACATGGGTGAGCATTCACCACGGCGGCGGCGTAGGCATTGGCTATAGCATCCATGCCGGGCAGGTGATCGTGGCCGATGGTACACCCGAAGCCGCGCGCCGCCTGGAGCGTGTCCTCACCACCGACCCCGGGCTGGGGGTGGCGCGCCATGCCGACGCCGGCTATCCAGAAGCTATGGCGTTTGCCAGAGCGCATGGGCTGAAGATTCCGATGCTCGAAGACACGAAGGATGGGCTATGAATGTGTACCAGGCAGAAACAATTGCCCTGGACGGCGCCTCGCTGACCCTCGAGCAGGTGCTGGCCGTGGCCTACGGTCACCCCGGCCTGCCGCGCGTGGTGTTGAGTGCAGCAGCCATCACCCAGGTAGCGCGCGCTGCCGATGCGGTGCAAAGGTTGTTAGCACAGGGGACGGTGGCGTATGGCATTACTACGGGCTTTGGCGCTTTTAAGGATCGCATTATTCCGCCGCAACAGGTGGAACTCCTCCAGCGTAACATTCTCTGCAGTCATGCGGTGGGGGTAGGGGAGCCTTTTGACATTCCGACCACGCGCGCCATCATGCTCATCCGTGCCAACACCCTGGCGCGTGGGTACTCTGGGATTCGCGTTGACACGTTGCACCTGCTGCTGGAGATGCTCAACCGCGGCGTGCATCCGGTCATTCCACAAAAAGGCTCGCTCGGCGCCAGCGGCGATCTGGCGCCGCTCGCCCACATGAGCCTCCCCCTCATTGGCATGGGGGAAGCGGAGTACCGTGGGGAAGTGCTACCAGGCGCTGAGGCGCTGCGTCGCGCCGGCTTGCAGCCGGTGACGCTCGCCGCCAAGGAGGGCCTGGCGCTGACCAATGGCACGGCGGTCATGTGTGCGCTCGGCGTGCTGGAAACCGTGCGTGCCGAGCGCCTCAGCCAGACGGCGGATATTGCCGGTTGCCTCAGCCTGGAGGCGCTCCACGGCACCGCTCTGGCCTTTGACGAGCGCATTCATGCCTTGCGCCCGTTCCCGCGCCAGCAAGACTGCGCCGTCTACTTACGGGCGTTGCTGGCTGACAGTGCATTTA
>WNEY01003324.1_pt1 | contig 12043 bp, 8 predicted proteins | sample 5400531 | NCBI WGS metagenome assembly WNEY01 (sample SAMN13153338, study PRJNA577476) | soil metagenome | isolation source: 200 cm saprolite under Douglas fir tree site 1 | place: USA:California | collected 2015-04-18
GCAGGCCGGGCAGCCGCCCCCGCCAGCCCTTCCGGCGCCCCCGGAGGCTGATCACCTGCCCCTGGAGGCCGACTTTCCATGATCGCGGAGGGTTTCGAGGGCTGCGACCCCCCAAACCCTCCGTGATCATGAAGGCGCTGGGCGGGGTGGGGTGGCTGGACGGGCCCGGGCGGCTGGGCGGGGCGGTGCACTCCGTACTGCGGCATCGGCTCGGGCGGGCTGAAGCCCACGCCGGTGAGCAGGACGGTGTCGGAGAGGAAGGCGGCGAGCTCGCGCAGGTTGCCGGGACCGCCCTCGCGCAGATAGCCCAGCGCGTCGGCGGCGACGCCGGCGGGCACCGTGGACAGCGCCATCAGCTCGGCGTCCGGCGCGGCCTCGCCGCCGAGAATGACGAGCGGCAGGCCGGTCGCGCGGAGCGCGCTGATCCCGTCCGGCCAGGCCTGGCGCCCGCCGAGTAGCCGCAGCACGACCAGCCCGGTGCCGCGGGCCAGCGCGGGGACGGCGTCCGGCGCCACCCGGACTGGGTTGGCCACCCGGTAGTCGGCGCCGGAAGTACGCGCGGCGAGCAACTCGGTGTCGGCAGTGGACAGCAGCAGGATCGTGGCCATTCCCACGATCCTGCCATGCTCGCCGCCGCTGCCCGCCGGACGCGGCTCGGGTACGTGCTCAGGCCGCGCCCGGTCGGGCCAGACGCGGCTGAACGCGAGCTTGACGTGCTGGGGCGTCCGCAGTGCCAGCCGCCGTCTCCGCGGAGATGATCAGCCGTCTAGCGTAGCTGGCGTGCGCATCGGGCAAATCGTCATCGACGTCGCGCCGCTGCGCGAGAGCACCGACTTCCGCTGGCTGTTCACCGGACGGCTGGCGTCCATGGTCGGCAATGCGCTGGCGACCGCCGCCGCGAACTGGCAGGTCTACGGGCTGACCCACTCCTCGCTGGCCGTCGGCCTGGTCAGCCTGGCCGACGGCGCGGGCATGCTGGCCGGCCTGCTGGCCGGCGGCGTGCTCGCCGATCACCATGACCGGCGCAAGCTGCTCGCCGTCGTCCGTATTCCGGAGGCGCTGCTCGCCGCTCTGCTGATGGGCAACAGCCTGCTCACCCGCCCGGCGCTTTGGCCGATCTACGCCATCACCCTGGCGATGGGGCTGCTGGCCGGACTGAGCGCGCCCGCGTCGTCGGCGGCGATGCCAGCCCTGGTCGGGCCGCGGCGGCTGGCCGCGGCCGCCGCGCTGAACTCGATGAGCGGCCAGCTGGCAAACCTGGGCGGTCCGGCGCTGGCTGGCGCGCTTATCGCCGGGCCCGGCCTGGCGGTGTGCTACGGCCTCGACGCCATCGGCTTCGCCGTCTTCGGCATCGCGCTGCGGTTCGTCCGGCCGCTACCGCCTGCGCCGGGCGGCCAGCGGCCGGGGCTGCGGTCGCTGGCCGAGGGGTTCCGGTATGTGCGTCATCACGGCGTCATCGGCGGCATGCTGCTCATTGACACCAACGCGATGATCTTCGGGATGCCGGCCGGGCTGTTTCCGGCGCTGGCGAGCGAGCATTTCCACGGCGGGCCTGCCACGTTCGGGCTGCTGACCGCGGCGCCGGCGTTCGGCGCTCTCGTCGGTGCCGCGGCGAGCGGCTGGACCGGGCACCTGCGGCGGCCCGGCCTGGTCGTGATCGGCGCGGGCATGCTGTGGGGAGCTGCGATCGTCGGCTTCGGCCTGTCCGGCAGCCTTCCGGTCGGGCTCGCGTTCCTCGCGCTGGCGGGGATGAGCGACCTGATCTCGGAGGTACTGCGGAACGCGCTGCTGCAGCACTACACGCCCGACCAGCTACGTGGCAGGGTGAGCAGCCTGTACCTGGCGCAGGTGACCAGCGCCCCCGCGCTGGGCAACACCGAGGCAGGCGCGGTGGCGCAGCTGTTCTCGCTGACCACGTCGGTGGTCAGCGGCGGACTGGCCTGCGTCGGCGGCGCGCTGCTGCTCGGCGCGCTGATCCCGGCGGTGCGGCATGCATCGCTGCACCCGCTCGGCCAGGGCGCCGCCGCCCCAAGCCATGCCTGAGTCCTGCGGTGAGCTGCGCCGACGGCGGCTACCTGCACCGGCGGATACCTGCTGCTCGGCGCGCTGATCCCGGCGGTGCGGCATGCGACGCTGCACCCGCTCGGCCAGGATGCCGCCGCCCCAAGCCATGCCTGAGTCCTGCGGCGAGCTGCGCCGACGGCGGCTACCTGCGTCGGCGGCTAGCTGCGCTCGATGCTCCGGTAGGCCCCGTCGATCACCGCCATCTTGCGCGGGTCGTCGGCCAGGTTCATGCCCATCCGGTTCATCACGTAGGCGATTGCCAGACCCGATTCGGGGTCGGCGCAGGCGGCGGACCCGCCGAACCCGTCATGGCCGAAGGCGGCCGGGTTCGGGCCGTAGTGATGCTCCGGGCCGGACAGCGCGTAGCCGAGGCCGAACTCCAGCGGGAAGCCGAGGATCAGGTCGGTGAACCTGCCCTGGCCGGCGCACGCGGTCTTCAGCGTTTCCGCGGAAACCAGCCGGTCCGATCCGTCCACGAGGGCGCCGAACACCGTGGCGAGCGCGTCGGCGGTCCCGTGCCCGTTCGCGGCGGGTATCTCGGCCATCCGCCAGTCGGCCACGTTGGCCTCGTCGCCGCTCAGCGCCGGGTTCGTCAGCGCGGCCATGGCCGCCGGGTGCGCGTTCGCGTATGCCTGGGCGATCGCCGCCTGCTCGTCCTCGGACGGCCGGACGCCCTGCAGGTCGGAGCACCGGCCGAGCTCGCTATCCGGCAGGCCGATGTGGAAGTCCGCGCCGAGCGGCCCGGCCACCTCGGAGCCGAAGAACACGCCGAGGCTCTGCCCGGTGATCCGGCGGATGACCTCGCCGACCAGGTACCCGAAGGTGATCGCGTGGTAGCCGGTCGCCGTGCCCGGTTCCCAGAGCGGCTCCTGGGCGGCCAGCAGGGCGGTGATCTTGTCCCAGTCGTAGTAGTCCTCGACGCTGACCGGCACCGTGAGGCCGGACAGGCCGGCCCGGTGGCTCATGATCCAGCGGACCGGGATGGCGGCCTTGCCGCCCATGGCGAACTCGGGCCAGTACCTGGCCACCGGCGCGTCCGGGTCGAGCTCGCCGCGGTCGATCAGGATATGCGCGCACAGCGAGGTCATCGCCTTCGTGGTGGACCAGACATTGGTGAGCGTGTCCTGCTGCCAGGGCCTTGTCCTCGCGGGGTCGGCCCAGCCAGCCCACAGGTTCACCACGGGCTGGCCGCGTGCCACCACGGCCACGCTGGCGCCGATCTCGCCGCGCTGCGCGAAGTTCTCCTCGAACGCCTCCCGCACCGGCTCGAAGCCGGCTGCGCAGGTGCCGTGGATCTCGGTCTCAGCGTCGCTCACTGGTCGCCACCTCTCCGGGTCGGCGCAGCCCGGCGCGGCGCCCTCTCCCGGAGTGCTACGCCGTCCTGGCCCGGTTTGTCAACGGCCGCCTGCCCTGCGCCCTGCCCCCCGGACCGGCCAAGGCGCCCTGCGCCCTGCCCCCAGGACCGGCCAAGGCGCTCGCGGTCTGCCCCCCGGACCGGCCAAGGCGCCCTGCGCCTTGCCCCCAGGACCGGCCAAGGCGCTCGCGGTCTGCCCCCCAAGGACCGCGGCCAAGGCGCCGCAGACCCAGCCGATGGCGCTGAACGCGCGCGATGCCGCGTCGCTGTGGCTAGCGCGCGTCGCCCTGGGCGGGGCGTTCTTGCCAGCGGTCGGGGCTGGCCAGGTCGTCGAAGCCGAGCCGCCGGTAGATGGTGCGCTCGGGCACGGTCGCAAGGACCTGGCGGAGGTCACGGACGGCCGGATGGTCAGTGGCCGTTCGCACCAGGAACGAGCCAAGGCCGTGGCCCCGGTGCGCGGAGTCGACGAACACGTCGCAGAGCCAGGCGAACGTGGCGTAGTCGGTGACGAACCTGGCGAAGCCGGCCTGCCCGCCGTCGGCCGAGTAGAGTCCCACGACCAGCGAATTCTGGATCGCCTGCGCCATCACGTGGTAGGGCCGGCCGGCCGCCCAGTAGCTCTCTGCGCTTATCCATTTGTGCACCTGCTCGATGTCCACCAGCGCGGCCTCGTCGCTCGCGAAGTAGCCGTCCGGGCCGTCCCACCTCATGTCCGCTGCCCCTCGCTAGTGCACCCCTCGCTAGTGCGCGCCTCGCCTGTGCATCCGACACCGGCTGGGCCAGCCAGCCCGCCGCCCGCCGGCGGTATCACCGGCAGGCCAGGCGGCGGCCCGGCCGAGATCAGGCCGAGCAGCTCATCCGGGTCGAGATGGTCAGCCACCAGATCGCCAAGCAGATCAAGCCGGGCTTCCCGCAGGGCGCCGAAATCAGTACCGGGAGCAGGCACGAAGTCCCGCCCCGCGAGCGCGGCGACCTCAGCCAGGAACGCCCGCCGGAACGCGTCGTTCTCCATGGTCCCGTGCCAGCTGGTGCCCCATACCGCGCCGCTGCGGCAGCCATCAAGGAACGGCTCGGCGGCAGCCTCGTCCACGACAGCCACACCATGGTGGATCTCGTACCCGATCACCGTGCAGCCGTACGCCGAGCCAGCAGGCCTGCCCAGTCGCTTCGGCGCGCCGAACGCCACCCGGGTCGGCAGCAGTCCAAGGCCGGCCACCCGGCCCGCCCCGGACTCGACCTCGTCCTCGATCTCGCGGCCCAGCATCTGGTAGCCGCCGCAGATGCCGAGCACCGGCAGCCCCTTCCGCGCCCGCGCCGCGATCACGTCGGCGAACCCGCGATCCCGCAGCCAGGCCAGGTCCGCGACGGTCGCCCGGGAGCCTGGCAGCACGACAAGGTCGGCGTCGGCCAGCTCAGACGGCTGGCCGGCGAAACGCACTAGCACCCCCGGCTCTGCCCCGATCGCGTCGATGTCGGTGAAGTTGCTGATCCGCGGCAGCCGCACCACGCCGACCCGCCACCCGCCGCACCCGCCAGGGCCCCGGCGCCCGCCGCGGTGCCAGCGGTCCCCGCGCTGGCGCCCCGCCGCCCGTCCAGCGCCAGCGAGTCCTCGACATCCAGCCACAGGCCGTCCTGCCACGGCAGCACGCCGAGCACCGGCCGGCCGGTCAGCTCCTGCAGCATCCGCAGCCCGCTGTCCAGCAACTCGGGCGCGCCGCGGAACTTGTTGATCACGAACCCGGCGACGAGCGCCTGGTCGGCCGGGGCGAGCAGGGCAAGCGTGCCGTGCAGCGCAGCGAACACCCCGCCCCGGTCAATGTCGCCGATCACCACGACGGGCAGACCCGCGGCCCTGGCGAGCCCCATGTTCGCGATGTCGGTGTCCCGCAGGTTGATCTCGGCCGGGCTGCCGGCCCCCTCGCAGATCACCACGTCGAACTCGCGCCGCAGCTGGGCCAGGCTGTCCAGCGCCACGTCAAGCAGCCGCCCGGCGTGCTGCCTGTACTCGACCGCGTCGACCTCGCCGTCCGGGTGCCCGAGCAGCACGACCTGGCTGCGCCGGTCGGTGCCGGGCTTGAGCAGCACCGGGTTCATCCGCGCGTCCGGCTCGATGCCCGCTGCGGCGGCCTGCATCGCCTGCGCCCGGCCGATCTCCGCGCCGTCGGGCGTGACGAAGGAGTTCAGCGACATGTTCTGCGCCTTGAACGGGGCGACGCTGACGCCCAGCCTGCGCAGCCAGCGGCACAGCCCGGCGGTGATGACGCTCTTCCCCGCGTCAGAGGTGGTCCCAGCGACCAGCAGCGCGCCGTTCACCCGCCCACCTCCCCCGCGCTGCCCGCTGCGCGCCCGGACTCCGCCTGCGGCGACCCGCCTTTCCATGATCGCGGAGACTTTCGGGGGCTCGGGCACCCGCAATCCTCCGTGATCATGGACGCCAGTGCGGCGATCCCGGTCGCAGCGACGGTAACCGCGCGGGACAGCCGGACCGCGCGGCCGATGTCGGCCGGGCCGGGCGCGCGGCCGTCGCCGAGCCACGGCCGGCGCTCGGTCGTGCCGTCGTACACGTTCGAGCCGCCGAGCCGCACGCCGAGCACCCCGGCGAACGCGGCCTCGCAACGGCCCGCGTTCGGGCTCGGGTGCCGCCCGCCGTACGCGCGCAAAGCCCGCCACGCCGCAACCGGGCTACCTCCTGCCACCGGCGCGCACACCACGGCCAGCACCCCGGTGAGCCGCGCGGGCGCCCAGTTGACCACGTCATCCAGCCGCGCCGCCGCCCAGCCGAACCTCGCGTACCGGCCCGAGGAGTACCCGACCATCGAGTCCAGGGTGTTCACCGCCCGGTACCCGGCCAGGCCAGGCAGCCCGGCCAGCGCGCCCCACAGCACCGGCGCGACCGCCCCGTCGCTGGTGTTCTCGGCCACGGACTCGATCACCGCCCGGGCAAGCTCCGGCTCGCCAAGCCCCGCTGGGTCCCGCCCGCACAGGCTAGGCAGCGCCGCCCGCGCGCCGGGCAGGTCCCCGGCAGCCAGCGCCGAGCGGATCCGGTCCGCCTCCGCGGCCAGCGACGCGGCGCCGGTGACCGCCCACGCGGCCGCTGCCGTCAGGGCAAGCCGCGCCCATGGCCGGCCACGGCAAAGCTGGTCAGCCACGGCAGCAGACCCGAGCACGGGAATTACGCAGGCACCGGCGTACACCAGCCCTCGCATCCGGCTGTCTGCATAGGCCCGCTCCTGCAGCGCCTGCGCGGCCCGGCCGAACAACGCCACCGGATGCCCGCGGCGCGGATCGCCGAGCAGCGCATCGGCGGCCACACCCGCCGCGATCCCGCCCGCGACCGGCCACCGGCAGCCCTGCCGACCCGGGCGGCCCGGCCGGCTCCGGCGACGTGATCCGTCCCGCAGGCCGGACCTGCCGTCCACCCCGGTCCCAGCCACCCCGGCGAGTCGAGTCACGGGCACGACGAGAGTCACGGGCACGACGATAGGCAACGCCCGGTCCCTGCCGCCGGGCGGCCCACTGCTGAGCTCATCGCAGCGGCCGGTTCCGCCGTGACCATGTCGAGCAGATGACTCCCGTCATGCACAATTGACTCCGGGCGCCTGTAGCTCAGCTGGACAGAGCAGCTGCCTTCTAAGCAGCCGGCCGCGGGTTCGAATCCTGCCAGGCGCGCTAATTGCCCATCTGACCTGGGAAAACACGTCGGCTGTTCTACCGCGGCGGTACGGCGGCTGTTCAAGCAGCCCGTTATCGCTGCTCAACCCGGTCCTGCCTGGAAACCGCATCCTACCTGCGAAAACACGGCGGAGCCACCCGCACCGGGTAGCTACAGCGCTCCCACAGCTGATAACTGGATAACTTCTTGGGCAGCCGCCGAGCCCCAAGGTCTACGAATCATCACGGTGAGTGACAGGGGATGATCAGGAGAATGCTCGCCGAGCCGCCGTTATGCGCGGGTTGCCGGTCGGCGACGTCTGGCCGCCGGCTCGAACCGATTGGTCAATATGTCGCGGCGAGCCGATGCGGAGCCGAGCCGAGGCTTTACCTGGCGGACCGGGCCCTGAAGAATTCGGGTGCCCAAGATCAGCCGCTTACGGGCGCGTGAACGATGTGATCGAGTCTGTCAGGCCAGGCCGACCGCCGGATACGGCGGCCGCCGCGAACGGCTCTGGCCGCTGGAAACCGCCTCGGCTCCACGGTCGCCGTCAGCGGCTGTTCCCTATTCGCTGACGACGAGGTTGGCGACCTGCTGCGGTTGGTCGACTTGGGCGTAGTGCCCGGCGCCGTCGAGCAGATGCAGCTCGCTGTTGGGGAACAGCACGGCGAAGTTGCGGGCGACCCGTGGGTTGAGATAGCGGTCGCGGGCACCGAAGATCACCCGGACGGGCCGACCGAAGCGTCGCAGCTGCAGGATGCGCCGCCGACGGGTTAGCACCGTGCCAAGCAGGTCGTCGTTTGAGGCACCAGAACACCGGCCGGGCGGGCAGGAACTGCTCGTACAGCTGCGGGACGAGCAGCTCACGTCTCTCGGGGTCCTGGATGAACCCGCCGACCTGCCAGGCGTACAGGCGCCGGTCCAGGCCGGGTCGCCGCCGCACGAGTACGCGGGCCGCCGCGCGGACTACCGGCATGGAGTACAAGGCGATGGGCGGCCCGGGGCACCGCCGCGGCGCAGGGCCCAGCCCGCACGTTCTATGCCGCCCGGAGGGCGGCTTGCGAGACAAGGCCGCCGCGGCACGCCGCTGGCGCCGGGCTCGCGATGACCCGCACCGAGGGCGCCCGCCACGTTCGCCGCCCAGGCGGGGTGCCCGCGGGAACCGGCGCGGTGGGAAAGCTCCTACTGAGGCTGTCCCTTGTCGATGCCGGCGCAATAGTCTTTTCATCGAGGCAGAAATCTGATCCGGCGCGCCCGAGGTTCCGCCGGGAATGTGGATCGCCGCTTCGTTTGGCTGCTGCCCGAGCACGGGCAGCCCAATCGTCTGGCACGAGCACTCCGCGCTGCCGGGGAGGCGGCCGCCCGTACCTCGCGCCATCGATGGACAGGCCTGATCGCGGCTCCCGAGCATCGGATCCAGAGACTGCCGCCGGGACCAAGAACCAGCGGGACGTGCAATGGCCGATCCAGCTGTCCTCAGCATTGTAGGACGAGCGCCCGAGATGGCAGCCATCGACTGGTTCCTCGCCGCTGTGCCCGGAGGACCCGCGGCCCTGGTCTTGGAGGGGGAGGCTGGGATTGGAAAGACCACGCTGTGGGAGGGGTGTGTGGCCCGAGGCGTCGGGGCGGGGATATGTCGTGCTGCGTGTGCGGCCGGGGCCGGCAGAGCCGGATCTGCCGCTGGCGGGCCTGGCGGAATTGCTCGACCCGGTTGTGGACGGGGTGCTCCCAGCGCTCACGCCGCCGCTCGCCAGTGCGCTGAGCATAGCCCTGTTGCGGGAGGAGCCGCGCCGCCGCCCGCCCGACCGCCGGGCGATCTCCGCGGCCGTGGCCCACGCCATCAACGCGCTGGCCCGCGACGAGCAGGCCACGATCGTGGCCATCGACGACTTTCAGTGGCTCGATCCCCAGAGCGCCGACGTCCTAGCATTCGCGGCCCGGCGGCTGGGATCCCGGCGCGTCGGGGTCCTGGTCGCTCGCCGGGCGGGCGAACCGGGGCACTCGCCGCTCGATCTCGAGCGCGCCTTGCCGGACGCCCGGGTGCGCCGCCTGTGGCTTCGGCCGTTCACCGTGGGGGCGCTTGAGCGTGTGCTACGGAGCCGGGCCGAGGTCGCGTTGCCGCGGCCGGTGGTTGCCCGGATCCACGAAGCGTCGGGCGGCAACCCCTTCTACGCCCTCGAGATCGCCCGGATGATCGCCTCTGGCCGCCTCCGGCATCAGCCCGGTGAGCCGCTGCCACTGCCCTCGGGAGCCCGCGGGCTGGTGCGACGGCGGCTGGAAGGACTTCCCGGCGCGGTCCGGGGGCCGTTGCTCGCGGCGGCCCTGATGGCGCGGCCTACGCTGGCGGCCGTTTCGGCGGTCACGAACTGCGAGCCCGCCGCGTGGGTGGATGCTGCCGCCGGGGCGGGATTGATCGAGGTTGAGCGCGGGCGCGTGTCGTTCACGCATCCGCTGCTCGCACGCGGCCTCACCGATCTGGCGTTGCCGCAAGAACGCCGGGAAACCCACGCGCGGATCGCCAAGGTCCTCGAAGACCCCGAGGAAAGCGCGCTCCACCTGGCCCGCAGCTCGGATCCTCCTGACGGCCGGGTCGCCGCGGCCCTGGAAGAAAGCGCCCGGCTCGCCAGGGCCCGGGGGGCGCCCCTGGCTGCGGCCGAGCGGTTCCACCAAGCCTTCGAGTTCACACCCGCCGGCGCCCGGCCCGCCCGCGCCGGCCGGGCGATCGGCGCGTCAGAGTCGTACCGCGACGCCGGGAGCGGGGAGCAGGCGGTGGCCGTGGTCCGGGAGGCGCTTCAGGAAGCGCCGAAGGGCCCGGACCGGGCGCGCCTGCTGCTGGCGCTGGCGAAGACCGAAGCCGTCCCGGAAGAAGAGCAGAGCCTGCTGCAGGAAGCGCTGCAGCAGGCCGGGTCCGACGAGGCGATGCGGGCGCGGATACTGAACTACGCGACCGAGGTCTATTGGCTCGACGGCGACCTGGCCAGGGCTAGGGCAGCGGCCGAGGCGGCAGCGAGGCTGGCCGCTCGGGCTGGAGACAGCCAGACGGAGCTGACCGCCCTGGGGCAGCTGGGGACCCTGGGCACGCTGATGGGGTCGCCGGACGCGGTTGACTTCCTGGTTCGCGCCGAGGCCCTGGAAGCCTTCGTGCCCGATCTGAGCCCCTGGTACCGTCCGGGGCACTGGCTCGCCGTGCGCGCCCTGTGGCGTGATGACCTGGAAGAGGCCCGCAGCCGCCTGGGACGTGAATTTTCGCGGGCGCAGGACGAGGGCAACGATTTCGATCGGGCGGGGCTGTGCTTCCACCTGACGCACACCGAGTGCCGGGCCGGCGACCTGGCTGCCGCTGCCCGGTACGCCGATACCGGTTACGACATCGCGTCCCAGTACGGCAGCGACCAGCTACTCGGAGTGGATTGCTCGGCGAAGGCGCTGGCCGCGGGGCACCTCGGTGATGCGGACACGGCGCGGGCCGTTGCCGATGAGGGCATCCGGGCGGCGCGGGCGGCGGGAGACCGGTTCTTCGAGGTGCACCTGCTGTCGGCGCTGGCCTTCCTGGAGGTCTCGCTCGGCAACTACGCGCGGGCCGCCGAGGTCTCGGCGGGGCTGCCGGAGACAGTCGCGGCGATGGGGATCGGCGAGCCGGGAATCTTCCCCTTCGTCCCCGACCGGATCGAGGCCCTCGTGGCGCTGGGGCGGCTCGATGAGGCGGAGCGCCTGACCTCGGAGTGGCAGGCGCGCGGTAAGGAACTCGAACGCCCGAGACTGCTGGCGACGGGGGCCCGGTGCCGCGCCCAGTGCCTGGCCGCGCGGGGGCGGCTGCTGCCCGCGAAGGACGAGGTTGCCCGGGCGCTCGGCCACCACGCCCGGCTCCCGGTCCCGCTGGAGCTGGGGCGCACGCTGCTGGTCCAGGGGCAAGTGCTGCGCCGTCTCAAGCAGAAGCGGCCCGCCCGCGAGGCGTTTCAGCAAGCCCGGTCCTTGTTCGAGAGCATCGGCGCGCCGCTGTGGGCCGCCCGTGCGGGCTCCGAGCTTTTGCGCATCGGGGGCAGGGCTCCGTCCGCGCTGGACCTCACCCCCTCCGAGCGTCAAGTGGCCACGGCCGTGGCCTCCGGCGCCACGAACCGGGAAGCGGCGGACCGGCTGTTCCTGAGCGTGAACACCGTGGAGGCCACCCTGTCCAGGGTCTACCGCAAGCTCGGCATCCGGTCGCGCACCGAACTGGGCACGGTCCTCAGGGAAAGGCCAGCGGATGCCGCCAGCCAGAGGGCCCGGCCGCCGAACTGACCCCGGACCCGCGCCCGGGTCATCTGTCCCTGCCCTATGTGCGGGCCACGCTGGCGGGTCGGTCACCCTGCGTCATCCACCGCCAGCCCCGATGTCCGTTGGCCCGGATTAAACGTAGGGATTTCCGTGATTCCCCCCGGCCCGCCCGCTCCTAGCCTCTTCCTGAGCTCTCGGATGGAAACGAGATCCCGCGTACCGCCGCCGGCGATATCGGCTGCGGTAGGGAGGAGCAAGAGATGACGGTCGCACGAATTCTTTACCGCGCCGCGACGGTGGCAGTGGCCACCGTGGCCTTGGCGGCTCCGGCCGGGATTGCCTTTGCCGATGTCCAGCCACCACCAAACGGCACGCCGCCCAGCCAGTTCGCCACCACAGACACCGGGTGCCTGGGACAGCTTCGCAGCATGATCGCCAGCGGCCAGCTCGCAGGGGTCGTCCTGCCCGACGGCTTCGTGATCCCGTCCGGATTCGACGGAACGTTCAATCCCGGCGACCACTACGGAACAGTCCAGGAAGCGCAGTTCCTCGAGGAACACGGCATCACCGACCTGACCGCGTTCTGTGCACAGTTCGCGCCGCCCGGCGGGTGAGCGGACATCCGGGACATCAGGGAGTCCTGAACGGCGTGGGCAGCGCCGAAAGCCGAAGAGGCGGCCCACGGTGCATCTGCCGAAGCGGGTCAGCCTCCAATTGCA
>WNEY01003326.1_pt1 | contig 12042 bp, 11 predicted proteins | sample 5400531 | NCBI WGS metagenome assembly WNEY01 (sample SAMN13153338, study PRJNA577476) | soil metagenome | isolation source: 200 cm saprolite under Douglas fir tree site 1 | place: USA:California | collected 2015-04-18
GGCATAGTGCGCTTGTTGGCCGACCTTGTCAAGGGGTCAGGTCAGATACACTGCCACCATGGCCCTCGACCACGACTATCCAGACCTCAAACTTAAGCTGAGTGGCTACACCAAGCCGGGCCAGGAACTGCATCGCAATATTCTGTTTGATCAGCTTTTTGCCTCGATACCTCGCGACCCGGAGATCAAAGTCCAGATCTATAACGCCGAGATCGCGCCCGGCGGCTACACCAACTGGCACTGCCACAACGGCGCGACCTTCTTCATCGTGCTGCAAGGAATCTTCGAGGCGCATTTCCAGGAAGGAATCCTGATCAAAGCCAAAGCCGGAGACGTGTACTCGGAACCGATCGCGAAGTTTCATCGCGGACATAACCCTCATCCGGAGCTTCCCTTCCTCTGCATCGGCATTTGCATCACTCCGGCGGACCGCGAACACGTCACCAACGTCGTTCAACCGTGGTGAGGCGTCATTCATACTGAGAAAGATGACAGCCGAGCCGAACCTCTTTTCGCCGCTGACGATTCGCGGCGTCACTCTCCGCAACCGCATCGCGGTTTCCCCCATGTGCGAGTATTCGAGCGACGACGGGTTCGCCCACGACTGGCATCTGGTGCACCTGGGATCGCGCGCGGTGGGCGGAGCGGGACTGGTGATGACCGAGGCGACCGCCGTCACCGCGCAGGGCCGCATCACCCCCGGCGATCTTGGCATCTACAAAGACGAGCACATCGCCAATCTGGCTCGCATCGTCACGTTCGTCAAGCGGCATGGATCTGTGCCTGGAATGCAGCTCGCCCACGCTGGCCGCAAGGGCAGTTGCCGGGTTCCGTGGAAGGGCGGCGCGCCACTCCCACCCGAGGAGGGCGGGTGGCGGACCGTGGCTCCCAGCCCGCTGCCGTTCAACTCGACCGATCCCGTTCCCGCGGAATTGAGTCAACCGGAAATCAGTAGCATCGTCGAGGCGTTCGCCGCGGCGGCGCGCCGCGCGCTGGCTGCGGGGTTTGAGGTGATCGAGCTTCATGCCGCCCACGGTTACTTGATCCATGAATTCGCTTCGCCGCTCTCCAACCACCGCACCGATCGGTACGGCGGATCTTTGGAGAATCGGGTTCGTTTCGCTGTGGAGGTGACCTCCGCAGTGCGCGCCGCCTGGCCGGAACGGCTGCCTCTGTTTGTGCGCATCTCGGCAACCGATTGGAAAGAAGGCGGTTGGACTCTCGACGATTCCGTCGCTCTGGCGGCGCGATTGAAAGACGTCGGTGCCGACCTGATCGACTGCTCCTCGGGTGGCTTGGCGCCGGACGCCAAGGTGCAACTCGGTCCGGCTTATCAGACTCCCTTCGCGGAGCGAATCCGACGGGAATCGGGCATTCGCACCGGAGCCGTCGGCCTGATCACAGAAGCCCGCCAGGCCGACGAGATCATCCGAGCCGGGCGGGCGGACCTGGTGCTGATGGCCCGCGAATTTCTGCGCGATCCCTACTGGCCCCTGCACGCCGCACGAACTCTGGGGGTGGATGTCGCCCCGCCGGTCCAGTATTCCAGAGCATTCCTGAAGCCGGTTTAGGGTGCCAAATTGGCAATTGACATCACCCTGCGGTTTGGGTATTATGACAGTTCGTTCATGTGAACGAGTACTGCCCGTAGTATTCTCCGGCCCAAGGTTCTATCGGGGGGTCTGAGAGCCCCGAGGATCTAAAACGGGCTTAGCTGGGAGATCATGAAGCAGCACTATTTCGTAGTCGTTCTAGCCCATTCCTTACACGGACGTTTACGTCGGATACACATCCCCCATCAGGCTCTGTATGTTGTTCTAGTGCTTGCGCTTTTCGGGTCCGTGTCGCTGTTCGGCATGGTTTCGAGTTATCTTCGCATGAGCTGGAAAGTGGCCAATTACAATACCTTGCGGGATCAGGTGAATACGCTTCGCAAGCAGTATCATTTGCTCCAGCGGGCGAACACGGAAAAGGACGAACAACTGGCCTCGCTCCAGTTAATGGCGAGCGAGGTGAGCGTGGCTCTGGGCCTGAAGCGCACACTCGAGGGCGCCGATGATATCGCCAACGAAGGCCCCCTGGTCCCGAGTTTCAAGGAATCCATTGAAGAGTACAATTTCCTGAAGTCGGCCAGCTTCTCGCGCGTCGATCATCTGTACGCCCGGGCCTGGCAAAAGAACATCGTTCCTACGATGTGGCCGGTCAATGGGCGGCTGCTGAGCCGGTTCGGCGAACGCGAAGACCCATTTTCCGGAGAAGGCGCGCTGCACACGGGCGTGGATATCTCAGCCGCGATGGGCACGCCGGTGCACGCGGCCGCCGATGGTATCGTGAGCCATGCCGAATACGCGAGCGGATACGGCCGGATTGTGGTTGTGGATCACGGCAACGGAATGAACACCTGGTACGCCCACCTGTCGCGCTTCGAAGTGATTCCCGGACAGGAGATCCGGCGCGGCGAGGTCCTGGGTTATTCGGGCGCCAGCGGACGCGTGACCTCTCCGCATCTGCACTTCGAAGTCCGGCTGCGCGGGAATGCGGTGAATCCGTATCCTTATCTGACGCGGTCGGCGATGCTGCAGCACGTGCAGCCCGATCTGCCTTTCTGACGGGCGACGCATGCGTCGCCCCTACATCCGCGCCGACCGGCACTGATCCAAATGATACGATCGAGACATGGAGGCCTCACGCCGGTGGTTTCTATTCTCGGCAGCGGCCGCGGCCTGCGCCGCTGAGAATCCCGCCAAGGGCCGGGTCTTCCCTTCCGTCGCTGTCCGCTACCTGGATCCCGCCACAGAGTTTGTTATCACCCGGCTGACCGATCCCCAGTTCAGCAGTTATCTGCCGGCCACAGGCAATCGCGTGGTGACGTCGCGGGGGCTGCTGTATGCGTCCGATGCAACCGGCAAGTGGGAAGCGCTCCGCATGGACCTCAAGTCCAGAGAATCGCGGCAACTCACCGACGCGAGCAACCTGGATCCCGCTTCGCTCGCATTTCTGCCGAATGAGCGCGCTTTTTATCACTTCGATTCCGGGAGGCTGATCGAAACCATCTCGTCAAACTTCAAGGCGCGGGAAATCTATCGCGTTCCCGATGGCTTCGAGAAAACTCCAGGAGCCGCCTACAGCGAGGACAGCCAGAGCGCGGTCTTTGTCGAGAAGCGCGGTTCGCGGCATCGCCTCCAATGGCTGCACGTCGCCAAAGGCACGGCTGCGACGCTGGTGGAGTCGACTGAGGAGATCCGCGATCCGCTGCTACGGCCAGGCCAGGCTTCCCTGCTCTACCGGCACGCCGGGGAGCCGTGGATCGTGAATCTGGACGGACGCCAGAGCCGCCGGTTGCCGCTGGCCGAGGGCGATACGCGCCAAGTGCAGTGGAGCACGGATGGCCACACGCTGCTGTACCTAAACCAGCCTTCCGATCCTCATACATTGACCAGCCTGCGCGAGTTGACGCCGAGCACCAACACCGACACGCTCATCGCCAACACGACCCAATTCGTGCATTTCCGTTCCAACACGGATGCCAGTGTGTTCATCGGCGCCAGTGGCAGCAAAGCATCACCCTACGTGCTGCTTCTGGTGCGGGCCGTCAAACGGGAGCTGACGCTGGCCGAGCATCGCGCGAGCGACCCGGCCATGGTGACGCCGATGTTCGCGCCCAACAGCCAGTCGATTTTCTTTGCCAGCGACCGGCACGGAAAGCCCGCCATCTACTGGCTCAACGTGGAAAGGTTCGTCTCTGAAACAGAGGAGGGCTGACATCGGGTGATCACTCCAAGCCTATAGAAACGACTCGCTGCTTGGAGTGGAGTCGGGCTTTTTAGCCCGCCGCCTGCTTTCAGCTGGCGTTTTAAAGAAGAAAGCGGAGCGCCGCTTGAAGAGCAGCAGCAGCCATTGAGGCTGCTGAAAAAGGCTTTGCAACCGCTCCTTTTAGTGGCGGTTCAGTTTCGGCGTTCTGCGATTACAGTACAGCGACCACAGGGAGCGGTCGATCAGTCGAGTTTTCAGCAGCCTCATGACTGGCTGACCCCGCACCTCGGTCGACGGCCAGTCTACGGATCAGTGGGCGTCGCTTTCCGCGCGGACGCGCCCATTCGGGTCGGCGATCACCGAGATTCCAGAGGCAAGAGTTTGGCTCAAGCGCACTGAATCCGAACGGTCGGCAATTCGGACGCGCAGAGAAGCATTGCGCGTGCCTGTTTCCACTGTTATTTTCACGCCGGGTTTCAATCCGAGTCGCGTCATCTCACGCAAAGCGGCGGGGTCACGGTCGGACACGCTGCTAATCACGGCGGAAACACCACACACCCATTTTGATAACAGCACCTCTTCCCGAGGCGGAAGTGCGCCGCTTCGCTCGGGGATCGGGTGCCCGTGTGGATCGGTTTCCGGGTCTCCCAATTTCGCCGCGATCCGGTCTTCAAGCCGCTCCGAGATGAAGTGTTCCAGCCGTTCTGCCTCATCGTGAACCTCGTCCCACGAGTAGTCGAGGAAATCATGAAGGAAACGCTCCAGCAAGCGGTGATGGCGGAGAACCTCCAAGGCGCGCATTTTCCCAGTCGCTGTCAAACGCGCGCCATGATGCTTTTCATATTTCACAAACGGCGGCTTTTGCGCCGCGAGTTTCTGAAGCATTCCAGTTACGGAAGCCGCACGGACACCGAGATGCTGGGCGAGCGCGTTGCTGGCCACCCGTTCTCCCTCAGAGCCGCCCAGCTCCAATATCGCTTTCAAGTAATCGTCTACAGATTCCGTGGTGTACGGTCCATGTACTCTAGGTAGCACTAAATCCTAGATTACGCTCGTCGCCACATGCCCGCAATCGGCCCATGGATGGGTCAAACGCTCACACTTGACGCGACGAGATCATACCTCTATTATTTAGGCATGCCTAAATATTGGCGCAATCTGGCCGTCCTGATGCAACCCTTGGCATTGTTGGCCTTCGATTTGGCGCTACGCGTTCCGGTGCTGGCTCAGGGGGAGACGACGAGCGCGATCGCCGGGTCAGTCACCGATCCGACCGGGGCGGCGATCCCCGGGGCGGTCGTGATCGTCACCAACGTAGAGAATGGCCTGAAACGATCCGTGAAAACGGACGACTCCGGGCGGTTTAGCTTTCCGCAGCTCAAGCCCGGCACGTACTCGGTGAAAGCGGAAGCAGACCGCTTTGAAGCCCAGCAGAACAACACCGTCTCCGCCGAGCTTGGGCAGAAGCAAACGGTCGATTTCAAGCTCAACATCGCGTCTACCAGCGAAAGCATTCTGGTGCAGGAGCAAGGACCGCTGCTGAACCCCGAGAATGCCAATACGTCAACGACCCTGACTGCCCACTCGATCGAAAACCTTCCGAATCCGGGCGGCGACATGACATACCCGCTGCAGTTTGCAGCGGGCGCCCTCATCAACACCGCGGGCAGCGGCAACGACTTCGTCGGCGGGACGAATGGCTATGGGAATGTGCAATTCAACGGCTTGCCGTCGCTATCGAATGGCTATATCGTCGATGGCCTGGAGACGAACGATCCGCTGACGAATCTGAATAGCGGCCTTTCGACTAATCTGGTACTCGGACTAAATTCGATCGCGGAGGTGACGGTCAATACCATCTCCTACGCCGTCGATCAGGGCCGGTACGGGGCCTCTCAGGTCAACTACGTCACAAAATCCGGGACGAATCGGTTTCACGGGAACCTGTACGAGCTGTGGAATGGCTCTAAGTTCAACGCCGCCGATTTCTTTACGAACGCGACATCGGGCAACCACAAGCCGCGCTCCACCGTGAACCACTTCGGAGGCAGTCTGGGAGGCCCGATCCTTCACGACAAACTGTTTTTCTTCTTCGATTCCGAGTGGGTTCGGATTGCGCTCCCGATTGTCAATGCCACGACAGTGCCAACGCCGGCATTTCAGGCGCACGTCCTGCAACAGCTTCCGCGCGGTGGAATGGACTCCGTGACCGGATCAGTTTATCAGCCGGCGCCGCAACTGGTGCCGTTCTATAAGAAGCTCTTTTCGCTTTACGGCAATACCGCGGGGACTCCTTTGCCGGTTCTCGGCTGTCCGCTCAACAGCGATGGAACCTCCGCCAGCGGCAATCCACTAAATGGAAATGGTTGTGCGAACCGCCAGAGCATTTCGCATTCGAGTGATGATCGCGAGCAGGTGCAAACGGCTCGCATTGACTATAACATCGACCTCAAGAACATGGCCTGGTTCCGGTTTCAATCCGACACCGGGCTTCAGGCCGCCTACACCGATCCGATCAATCCGCTGTTCAACGCCTTCTCATCGCAGCCTCTTTACTCCTTCGCATCGGGCTACACGCATGTGTTCTCGGGGCGTCTGGTGAACTACTTCAATCCGGCGTTCTCGTGGTATGAAAGCCTGTTCGGGCCAGCCGATTTTCAAAAGACATTGGCGGCGTTTCCGATCGTCCTCCAAGGCAGCGGCGCCAATGCGCCGTTCACCACGCTCGGAGGGCTGGACAACACGTGGGTTCAGGGGCGGCGCGCCGCGCGTTTTTTCATCAACGACAATCTCGCCTGGACGATAGGATCGCACGAACTCCGGTTTGGAACGAACAGCCGGATCCTCCGCCTGAATGATTATGATTTCGGGGAGGGTGTCGTCCCCTTGGTGAGCTACACGACCCTGCCGCAATTCATCCACGGTATGGCATCGACGGCTTCGAAAACCTTCCCGCTGGCCAATTCGCAGCCATACACCTTTCTCAATCTTGACTTTTATGCCCAGGACACCTGGAGGGTGACGCGAACACTGACCTGGACGTTCGGTGTCCGCGATACGTACAACTCAAATCCACTGAATCCGCATAACGCCGTCGCGCGGCTCGCCGGGTCGTTCGATTCCATTTCCCACGACGTGAATCAGCCACTAAGCCAGGTGATCCGGACGCAGCAGGCAACGATTTTTGCGGCTACGCCTGCCGCGATCCTTCAGCCGAGAACCGCCGTTGCGTGGCAGATTACGCCCCACACGGTGGTGCGCAGCGGGTTCGGGGTGTTCAGCGACATCCTCCCTGGCAGTGTTGTCGACCTCGTGGGAACAAATCCTCCCTACTCGAAGACGTTTCAGGGCGGGCTACTCGGCACGGCGGGAGGAGCGGCGATTGCGCCAGGAGCTCCGAACAGTGCTATCGACGCTACCACGGCGGCGAATCAACTCTTTAACGAGGGCTTCGCTCAAGGCCAGCGTTCCTGCGCCTCGATCCTCGCGAATCGAACTACGTGCCTCCCGCCTATTTCGATCACTGCCGTTCCGGACGGCAAGCTACACGCACCCTACTTCATGCAGTGGAGCTTCGCCGTGGAGCGCCAAATCGGCAATGAACTCAATCTGCGAGCTCAGTACGTGGGCACCCGCGCGGTTAACCAGCCCTATGCGACGCAAGTGAACGGTTACCAGACGATCTGTGAGGGCTGCTTCGCGCCGTTCCCGTACGGGCAGCCGAAAGATCCGCGCTTCGGACTAGTGACGCAATTGAACACGGGCGCGAACAGCCACTACAACGGCCTGCAATTAACGGCCGACAAGCGGCTGGGACACGGCATTCAGGTCCAGACGAACTACACCTGGAGTCACTGTATGGACACGGTTTCGAACGGCGGATTCCTACCATTCGCTGCCGGAGCCATTCTTTCGCCGCTGCCGGGCGAGCTAAGCCGCCAATACGGCGCCTGCGACTACGACGTGCGGCACAACGTAACAACCCAGTACTTTTATCAGTTGCCGATCAAGGTCCGCGACCGTGCATTGGGAGCTGCGCTCAACGGATGGCAGATTTCCGGAGCGGTGTTTTGGCATAGCGGCGTGCCATTTTCGGTCTTGAGCGCGCCCTATTCCGCGAACGGAAACGGCATCGTTCAAGGCAGTGGTCCCCAATTCGCGAGTGTCGTTCACGGCGTCCCGCTGTATGAACACAATCCGATCCCAGACGTGACTCAACCCGGCACGATCCAGTGGCTTAACCCTGACGCGTTTGTTTCGGTCGTCGATCCGAGCACCGGCGCCTGTGCCGGCGGCGATGATCCGAAGACGTGCCAGTTCGGCAATCTCGGCCGGAACGCATTGCGCGGTCCTGCTTTCTTCTGGAGTGATTTGTACCTCACCAAGTGGTTTCAATTGACAGAACGCGTGAAGCTGCGCATCGATGGTCAATTCTTCAACGTGTTCAATCACCCGAATTTTGGTCTTCCGGTCTTGGGGTACGCGGGAATTCCCGGCAAACCATCCACGCAGACCGGCTTCGGAGCGCTCAGTTATCCGACTTCGCCGCCCACGGGACTGTTAGGAGTCGGATTGGGCGGGGACAGCACACCCCGGATGATCGCATTCCAGGCGCGACTGGAGTTCTGAGCATGGCGAACCATCAATCCCAAGTTCAGGCGAAGGCTTGAATCGCGTAGTACAGGGCACCAAACACTGCGACGGCAACAACGGCGATCACGGCCCACTTCGTCACGCGCTGCCGCGGGGTTGTCGCTATGGCATCGTCGTGCTTCATCTGCTCTTCGAGGCTTGTGAACATATTTTTTTCTCCTGACAAATATTAGGGCGTTGCAGGCAAGCAATAAGTTAGCGGATGGAGCGGAAAATAGCACTCAACCGGCATATATCGTGTGTTCGCCCGAAATTACCCACGTCCCGAATTTCCCCGCCGCCGCAATTCCCCGATCCCGAGCAGGACGAAACCCACCGCCACCAGCAGGCGCAGCCCCACACTCCACTCCGGCGCGCCAGCGACAAACGCCCGCACCGCGAGCGCTGTGAATGCCAGGCCGATGCAGATGTACCACCAAGCAAACAGGCACACGAACCATCATCGCAGCCTCTTCACCGCGGAGGGCAAGGGCGGTACAGGAAAGAAGGACAGTAAGGAGCGATCAGCGAGACGCCGAGGCCGGCGCGGGCTGGCCGGGGACGACTCCGTTCATGCGCGCGTAAACCACCATCTGGCCGTAGTGGTCGAAGGTGTGCCATGAGATCATGTTGGCGGCCGCTATGCGCGGCCTGGGACGTTCATTCCCAGGCAAATTCACAGTCTCGAGCTGGTTCTTCACGGTGAGCGTGCCCACCGCCTTGTGCGCGTAAGCAAGGGAACCCTTGAAATACTCGATGATCTGGTCCTTGGTCTGGAGTGCATCGGGACCGTTGTCGGTGGACCCGAGGTCCAGGGGCGGTTTTTCCGCCAGGATCGCCGACGACAGCATATAAAGATACGTGGCGATATGCTTCACTTGCGTTCCAAAAGTGCGCACGCCGGTAAAAGTGCCGTTGGTGGGAGCGAAGTTGTACTTGTCGGCGGGCATGGCCTGAGCCAATCTCAAGACATCCCGCTCGATCGAATTCACCTGGCCATCGTAGATCTGCGCGAGCGGATCGGCGGCGAACAGGGCCGGGCTGGCGAACAGGGCAAGGATCAGGAATTTTCGCACGCGTGTGCCTCCTGGCACTGATTCTATTTTACTGCGGGCTGGGTTACTGAAGTGCTAAGGCGGGCGGCGACTCGGTCTGGTTACTGGCTGTCTTTCGGACCGCCGTCACCGGCCGCGCCGGAAAAGACTTTCTTGCCGTCGGGAAGCAGGACTGACCGGGCGTTGGCGGTGTGCGTGCCGTCCTTGGCTTGAAAGCCGTCGACCGAAACCGTGTCGCCCACCTTGAGCGAATCCCGCCGCCATCCTTGCCGGTACAGTGCGTTGGGGGGACCGCCTTCGAAACTCCAACGGGTCACTTTGCCGCCTTCGTCCTTCACGTCGACATATAACCAGATGTGAGGATTCAACCACTCGATGTTCGCGACCACGCCGGACACTTTGACCGGCTTCGCCGCGTCGAACTCGGCGGCGAAGGAATGATGCGCGAAGACCGGCGCGGATGCCAGGAACAATCCGCAAGCGGCCACCAAACCAGCGAAGGAGTTGAGCTTCATGTTGTTCTGTACCTCCCGGAAATCGTGCGTACCTTAAGGAACTCTATCGTCCTCTCGCCATGGATGTCAATGGTCGGTAGTGGTCAACTTTGAATCTTGCTGGCGATGGATTCACGTTTCTTGAAGTGGGAATAAAGCCAAGCAAGTCGCTTTACGGCGCTCTTTCTAACTTCCGTTCGTCAGTTTCGAGCAGCGACCACTCGTGTAGTGAAGAGCCGGACCAGGGGTCCGGCGCAGGCCGGGGGCCTGCCCCACTTCTACTTTGCCGGCGTCGGCTGGTTCTTCATCAGTAGCGGATTGACATATCCGCCGGGGAGCTTCCGGTCGGGGTCGGGGCGGACGCTGAGATACGTCACTTGATCGGTGATCTGGCTCCACGCGTGAAGCACGCCGGCGGGGATAATAATGATGTCACCGGCTCCGACCTTGCGGCTATAAGCACCGGGACCCGCCGTGCCATTTCCGCCAGGGCCGTTCATGACGTTGACGCCGGCGCTCGGCTTCTTGTTGACCATCGTGCCTCCGGTCGTGAGGATGCCTCCCCCCGACAAGATGATGTAGGTTTCGGCCGTGTAGTCGTGATACGGCCCGGTGATCGGATCGCCGGGTTTATCGTTGGTCGGTCCCCGATGGATGATCCCGACCCCGAGGTTGTAGCCGCCCATATCAACCACGCGCATCTGCTGATCGACGGCGGGGGGCGAGTTTTTCAGCAACAGGTCGATATCGGCTTTCAAAATATCGAACGCCACTACTGGCGGCGCCGGCGACTCCGCCCACATGATCGCGGGGCACGCCGTAAATAACATCGCAAGAACAATCGGAATGACTCTCTTCATGGTTCTCCTCCTTCGCTGAGATTTCCAACTTCAGAAACTCTGCCCGACGACCCTGTACGGGGTGCTAGAAAAGCTCTGCGACCGCTCCTTTTAGTCGCGGCTCGGTTTTGACGTAACTGACAGAGCCGCGACCACAGGGAGGGGTCAATCAGTCGAGTTCTTCATCGAGCCTATTTTTTCGCCGGCTTTGAGGCTGCGTCGATGATGGCGTTCAACGTCGGAATATCTTTAAGTTCGGGTGTATTGCTCTTGAACGACCGAATGTGGGCATAAATATCTTTGGCCTGCGCGTCGGACAGAGTGCTCTCGGCGAAGTTCGGCATCAGCGTTGATTTATTTTCCGGCGCCACGTTGGCGCGGGCTCGCAAGAATGTGAGGAAACTCTGCTCGGTCTGAAGGTTTCCCCAGTTCCCGACGAAAGGCCGCGCTCCGGTCTCACCGTTGTAGCCGTGGCAGGCATAGCAACTGTACGCATAGAACAGCGCCTTGCCGTTCGCCGGATTACCGGTAACGGGGCTGGTCGGCGGCGGGTTGTTTCGTGGTACCGGAGGGCCGCCACGTCCGCCCTGGGCACTGATAGTCACAATCGGCACAACCAAAGTGACGAGCACTCTGGCAATCAGCAACAGCATCCTTGAATTCTTCTTCACGTCGATGCTCCTTAACGCGGTTGCGTGATGGTGTCGATCATGTACGGTTCGCCGCGTTTGACCGAATCCACGCCGCGTTTTAGGGCAGCCGCCAATAGCGTTGGATCGGAAATCGGTCCTTCGCCGGCCATGCCGTAGCCCGCGGCCATCTTTGTGTAGTCGATGAACGGATCTCTGAGGGTGCTGCCGATGTGCGCGCGGTTGGTGCCGCGCCCGCGAACGCCTGCCATATAGACGACGTACATGAATTCCTGATGCCACGCGCGGTTGTTATGCATCACGGTGAGCATCGGAAGTTGGTGATGCACCGCCGTCCACAGCACGCCGGGAGCGTAGTTGAGATCGCCATCGCATTGGATGTTGATCACGATCCGACCCCGATTCTTGGCCGCAAGCGCCGCGCCTACCGATGCCGGAGCGCCGTAGCCCATGCCGCCCGCTCCCTGGCCGCCAAGGCAGCTATACGGTCTGTTATGATCCCACAACTGTACATTGTGGCCGCCGGAAAAACCGGTGGGAGACGACAGACACCAATCGTCATTCATGATGAGCGGCCAGATCTCGGCGTAGAGGCGAGCCGTGCTGATGGGGCTGCCGT
>WNEY01003888.1_pt1 | contig 12040 bp, 10 predicted proteins | sample 5400531 | NCBI WGS metagenome assembly WNEY01 (sample SAMN13153338, study PRJNA577476) | soil metagenome | isolation source: 200 cm saprolite under Douglas fir tree site 1 | place: USA:California | collected 2015-04-18
TGGTGAGCAACGCGAAGAGAGCGATGAGACCTGTGATCTTCGCAAGCGGAAGGTACGCCAGACCTGGGATCCAATCTTCCGGGCGGGTGCAATAGACAACGTAGAAGGAGATGAGCCAAAAGAAAGGTCCGTCCAGTGAAGTGGCCGCTTCTGGCGACTGCACAGGTCGGACGGCGACTTCTTGATTTTCTCCCGTCAAGAAAACTCCGGTGATGACTTAGAATTCATTCGTCGCCACCCCAAAACAGTTGCTAGCTAGCGGATCCATACTGTCTTCCGCCCAGCCACGAAGTTCACAAAAGCCACGGCAGCGGCGCTGTTCAGAACCACAAATGTGAGCGCCGCATCCGACATACGCGCCAAAGGTCCACGACTCAGGCGCAAGGCAGCTAACAAACTCAAGCCGTAGAACAACGCCTGCAACGCGAGCGCGCTCCGGTAAACCGGACCGGAAAGAATCAGTGACGCAATCAGAATCGCTACCAAAGCAAACGGCACAGCCAGTCTGAGCAACTTATGGCTCACAAATTCAAAGCGAACCGGATTCTCACCCCTCAGCAGCCACGGCGCCATCTGCACCAGTTGGTAGTTGCCGCTGAGCGTCCGAACTTTCCGTGCAAACTCGCGCTCTGCGCCTAGGTCTGGGTGATCCCAGGCGCGCGCCCGCGGCTCGAAGACCACACGCTTTTGCTGGCGCGCTACCTGCATCGGAATGTAGACGTCATCCAAAATCGTCCCTTCAAACAGCGGAACCAGCAGTTCACGACGCACGGCATAGAGCGCGCCGGTCGCACCGACGACCTCCCTTCCCCGCTTCACCCGATTCTGGATCGCCCAGCATCAGCGCTCCGCTCACGCAACCGACTTGCGGGTCCGCGAAGTTTTCCATGAGCAAACGTATCGCACCAGGCTCAATCTTCTGACGGGCATCGGTAAGAACAACTACGTCCCCGGCAGCCACAGAAATCGCGTCATTCAATCCGCAAGCTTTGCCCCGAGACAACTGGTTCATCAGCACTTGTACTCGCGGATTCTCAGCATGGCGGCGGAGAATGGCTTCGGTGCGATCCGTCGATCCATCCGAAACCACGACAACCTGACAGAGTGCCTGCGGATAGTCCAGTTCCAGCAGATTCCGCATCTTGCTGTCGAGCCCACCTTCTTCATTGCGCACTACCATTACGATCGAGACGTAAGGCTCCTGTTGCGAGCGCAGTATCGGCCAGGGCCGAAGGCGGCCTCGCAGCCACAACCAACCCGTGTAGCCTGCGTAGGTATAGGCAATCAGAAGAGCCGACGCCCAAAATAGCCACGTCATTGCGCTCCTCGTCCCAGCAGCACGATCTTAATGGTCTGGAACATGATCAGCAGATCCAGGCCGAGCGACGCGTTCTTGATATAGAACAGATCGTATTGCAGCTTTTCCCGGGCGTCCGCCAGAGTATTGCCGTACTTGTATTGCACTTGCGCCCATCCCGTAAGGCCCGGGCGGACCACGTGCCGAACGCCGTAGTAGGGAATTTCCTTGCTCAGCCACTGCACAAATTCAGGACGTTCCGGACGCGGTCCCACAAAATGCATGTCTCCTTTAAGCACGCACCACAACTGGGGAATTTCATCGAGCCTCGAGGAGCGCAGGAACTTGCCCACGCGGGTAATGCGCGGATCATCGTCCGAGGCCCAGGTCGCGCCCGTATCTGCCTCCGCGTCCACGCGCATGGTACGGAACTTGTAGCAATAAAAAACAACTCCCCGCCGTCCCACGCGCTGCTGGCGGTATACCACCGGGCCGGAAGAATCCAGTTTCACCGCCAGCACAATAAAGGGCAGCAAGGGCAACGAAATCACCAGCCCGGCGAGAGCGACCAAAAAATTCACCGCCCGGCGGACCAGCCGGAAGACGCTGCTGAAACGAAACCCTTCGGCAAAAATCAGCCAACTGGGATACAACTGCTCCACTTCAATCCGTCCCGTGATCTTCTCCAGCCATGAGGTCGCCTCTTCCACCTTGACGCCCCCCAGCCGCAGGTCCAGTAACTCTTCGACGGGTAAAGTCCCACGCCGGTTCGGCATGGCGACGATCACGCGATGCACCCCCTTTTCCCCCTTGGCCAAACCCAACAGGTGCGATGCCGCGGCGTCACGGGTCAATTCGCCATCAAGATCTCCGGTCCACCCTACAACTTCAACGCCTAAAGCAGCGCGCTCGCGCAGACCCGTTACCAGGCGCAGGGCTCGTTCTCCTGTGCCCAGAACATAGACTCGCTCGCGCAGGAAGGGCTGTTTCACCATCCAGAAATAGGCGCCACGCCAGCCGAGCAAAGTAAAGGTGAGAATGATGAGTCCTGCCAGAGCCGACCCATTTCCAGGCAGAATGCTCGGATAAAGGAAACCGACCGCCGAGAGTACCAGAGCTACGAACCCAAGCACCAGCAAGACGCGAAATATCTGGTCCCATTTCGCTCCCAGGCTGGACGAATCGTATAGATCAAACAAATGGGAGAAGAGCAGCACGATACCGGTGACCGCGAGAATCTTCACATAGCCGTTTTCCACATTGAGCAGAAGCCAGCTGTCCTCCCGGTTCTGTAGCATCGTTCCCAGCACGAACGAAAGCCAAACGATCATGGCTTCGCCCACCAGAAGAACCAGCGTGCGCAACGGATAATAGACTTTGAACAGCCGGATCACGTTTCCCTATTTCCCTAGGACTTGGAGTCGGTCACATTCTTTCCATACGCCGCGTAGTAGTAACGCGAATAAGGAATGGAATCACTGTCCGTGCCGTTCAGCACGACCCCCACCAGGGCCTGGTCGGGAAATTCCTCCCGCGCCCGGCGTGCCATATCGACCGGCGTCGCATTGGAGCGCACCACCATGAGCACGCCGTCACAGGTCTTCGCCAGCACACTGGCATCGGAGACCGGCACCGCGGGCGGCGAATCGATGATGATCCAGTCGAACAAAGCTTCTACCCGCTGCAACAGGAACTTCAGGCGTCCGTTGGCCACCAGTTCGGCGGGATTGGAGATTTCGTCCCCGCTGGGAATAAAGAACAGGTTTTCCATGGGCCCGCGCTGCATGATCGAAAACTCGTCGCTTCTGCCCTGAAGGTAATCGGAAAGGCCGGGGGACGAGGTCGTGCCCAGCATCATGTGCAGGCGCGGGCCGCGCAAGTCGGCATCGATCAGCAATACGCGGCGTCCGTGCTGCCGCACCAGCACCTGCGCCAGGTTTGCCGAGGTGAAGGATTTGCCCTCTTTGGGCAATGCGCTGGTTACCAGCAGTTTCTTAAGCGTCATCTTCTCGCGCGTGTGGTAAAGGCGCGACCGCAGCGTGCGGAATTCCTCTGTACCCCGCGCGGTATCGTCGCCGTTGAAAAACAACATCGTCTTCTCCTCGGGCTTCCATTCCAACTGCGGGCAGCGCGCCAATAAAGCGTCGAGGCTGAAGGGACTGGCGAACGACGGCATCGCGGAGGTGAGTGGAACACCACCGGCGGGCACTCCGGTAGCCACCGTTACCGGCGGCTCCTCCTGCATCGTCCTCATGGGCGGCTCCGACGCTTCCGGCATCGTGAAACCAGGCTGCGCCGAACCTCCCTGCGATACTGCCCGCTCTTGTTCAGCTTTTTTCAATGCTTCGTGAATTCTGCTCATAGTTTCCCTTCCTTGGGGAGGTCCTTCTCTTCTTCGCGCAAGCGGTCGGCTAGAGTGGCCAGCGACCGTAAAGCTTCCACTAAGTCAAATTTCTCCTGGCCCGCGGATGGAGGTGGCGCCGTCATTACACCTGCCGCGATGCCTTCACCCAGATCAAAATCCCGGGCCACGCCCTCCACCACTGCAGGAGCGATCACTTTCTGTTGATCGACGAACGCGCTCACCAGGCAATGCTCGCAAAGCAGGTTGACGACTCGCGGAATGCCGCTGGCATAACGATGAATGGCGACCAGGGACTCGGACTCGAAAATCTCCTGGCCGTTGGAACCGGCAATCCGCAGGCGCTGCTGGACGTATGCTTTGGTCTCTTCCAGCGTGAGCGGATGGGTCTTGGCGCGCAACGTCAGCCTTTGCCGGAGCTGCCGCAGTTGCGGCTGCTTCAGCTTCTGCTCCAGTTCGGGCTGGCCCACCAGAACGATCTGAAGCAGTTTCTCGGTGAACGTCTCCAGATTGGTCAGCATTCGGATCTCTTCCAGCACCTCATCGCTCAGGTTCTGCGCTTCATCCACGATGAGCACCGCGGTTTCGCCCGCGCGGTAACGATCCAGCAGCCAGTTGTAGAGCCGCAGCAGGATCTGGCTCTTGGCCTTCGAATCGCATGGAATGCCAAAGTCGGCCATCATGTAATCCAAAAACTGCGGCGTGTTCAGGCGCGAATTGAAGATAAAAGCGGTCGCCACCTGCTGCAGGCGCAACCATTCCAGCAGCTTGTTGATGAGCGTGGTCTTGCCCGTTCCCACTTCTCCGGTCAGCAGCACAAACCCTTTGCGGCTCTGGATGCCGTAAGTCAGGCAGGCCAGAGCCTCCTCGGTGTGCCGCGTCAGGAATAAATAACGCGGATCGGGGTTAACGTTAAACGGATTCGCCCGCAGGCCGTAAAAATCTTTGTACATGGTCTTTGCCTAAGATTTCTTCGTCTAGAACCTGGCCGCTTCGGGTTTTTCTTCTGGCGCTTTTTTTCGGCTCCAGAAGTGGCTCTTGCCATTGCCATTTGCCGTGGCCGTTTCCACCACCCACGGAACAGAAACCAGAAGCGGAAGCCCCAGGGCAGCTTCGGCGTCGGCCTCGGTACGAATGCTCTTGTCGCGCAGCTCGAGCCATAAGGTCAGACCAAGCCCCACTGCCAGTCCGGCACCCAATCCTCCACCGGCAAACAAGAACCGGTTCGGAAAGCTCGGGGAATCTGGAAGGTTGGCTGGGTTAAGCAGCGCCATTTGTTCCCCTTGCTGCTGCTGTTGAGCTTGCGTCGCCATCTTCGAGGTACTCTGCTTGGCCAAGTCTTCCTGGTAAACCTTCTGCGCGTTGTCGTAGTCGCGAGCCAGCGCCTTGTACTCCCCTTCCACCCCAGGACTCGAAGCGATCCGGCCCTGGTACACCGCGATTTCCTGCTGAAGTTTTTTCTGATCACGTGTGGTTTGCGCAATCATGTCCTGATACTGGTGAATCTGCAGCCGCAGTTGACGAATTTCCGGCGGCTCCGTTGCGGATCCTTTCTCGCTGGCAGGATCGGTTGCCTTGTCGGAGGTAGCGTTGATTGCCGCCAGTTGCTTCTTTACCTCCGCGATGTCGCCTTTCGTCTTGATCACGTCCGGGTGATCCTCGGTATAGCGGCCCCGCAGGTCGATGAGTTGGGCCTGGAGGGTCGAGAGTTGCGTCTGCAAGCTTTGGGGATTGGTCGAGGATTGCGCCTTCCATGCCGCTACCTGCTGCGCCAGCATCGATTCGGTATAGGCCTTGTCCTGCGTCGCCCGGTTCAGACTCTGCGTGTTGGCGTCGAGCTGCGAATTCAATCCCATGAGAATCTTTAGATTATTGTCTTCGTCCCCGGGAAGCCGCCCCATATGCTGGTTCTTGAAAGCCGCCAGCTTCTTATCGAGATCGTCAAGATTCTGCTTGGCATCCTCCACCTGCTTCGTGAGGAAGAGGGTTGTGCCTTGCGTCGCATCCTGCCTGGATTTGAGATCTTCTTCGAGCAGCATCGACGTCAGGTCGGTGCATATCTGCTGTGCTTCGCGGGCGGTCGACGCGGTGTAGTTCACGTTAAAGCCGGGCACGGGGCTGCTCTGGCCGGGCTTCTTCTTGCCGCCGAACAGCGAGAGATCCGTAATCACGGGCTGGATCGTCATATTGAGCCGGATATTGTCCATCACATCCTCGACGTTCTGGCCTCCTTTGGTGAGCCCCCACCTCTCCACCATGGGCCGCAGCCGGCTCGGGCTCAGCACTTGCTGCTCAATCGTGGCAATGTGCTGAGTCAGATCCTCGGTAAAAACCTGCTGCACCACCGCGTCCGGAATCTTCGGAGCTTCCACCAGCACCAGCGATTGCGACGTGTATTTGGGGGAGAAAGCATACGAGACTAAAAATCCAGCCAGCGGCGCCAGCAGCGCCGGAATCAGAATCACCTTCATCCGGCGGCGAAACATCGCCAGATAGTCGTCCATGGTCAGTTCGCGGTTTTCCATATTGTTTGGTACCCGTTCCGCCGGCCCTTCATGGCCAGCCTCTAAATTAGTCAAGACGGATTGGCCGGGGAGTCCAGTCCAGTCCTATCGAACCCACCTGCCGCACCGATCTGTTGCTGCATCCCACGGTGCCCGTAGAACTCAAAAAACTTGCCGGGACTGGACACGAATTATCGAAAGCCATGTGGTTGAACTGGTAGCTCACGAACCCGCGAAGATGTCGTCCGAACTGCCGGTGAAGTCCCGCTCCGGCATAAACGTAGCTGAAATTGTTCGCGTTGACACTCGATCCGCCAGCCTGCAATCGACTGTTCCTGGAATAGCCGACGTCGCCGAAGATATCCCAGACGCGGCTCAAGGGTCTTTGCGCGCCGGCTTCCACAATGTCGCTGCGCGAGCCCGCGAAAAGCCCTGAGCCACTGGTGTTGAAACGTTGATAGCTCAGCGACACCGAAGTCTTGGGAAATCTGTAGCGGAGCGAAACGCGGCCGGCAACCCCGATGTGGTTCGCACTCTGAGGCGTGCCGACCAGACTGCCTCCAATGCTCGAGCAGTCATTCGGATTAATCAACACAGGAATGCCCAAGTAAGTACACAGGTACGCGGTGTCACTGATATGGGTAAACTGCGGCCCCACTCCGATCGTGAAGTCCATGCGCCCGGAAATGCGATGCCCGTACATGGCCTGCAAAACTTGGGAGTGCATCGCAGTGCCGACGGTAGAAAAGTTAAATGCCTGGTAGCCATAACTCAGCGCGATCTGGTCTTTGGGATTCAGGGTCCGGTCATATCCGAACTGTACGGTCTCTTCACTGCTGCCGATGAACGAAATGTTGGCTGGCGCACCGGTTAGGGAGGTGAGATCTCCGTAGAAATGTACGATCCCGTACCCCGCGGAAAGTGTTACCGACGATTTCGGACTCAGGTTCTCGATGATGTCCGCTAATCCCAAATTCGTCAGGCGCGGCACCTGGCCCACGGAAACTCCGCCTCCGCTACCGTTGAAAGAGCTGCTCTGTCCGCCGAATGCGGCGGCACCCAGCATGCCCGATCCCAGGCTGGCGAGGCCTGAATTGTACGCCCCACTGCCGCCGTAGGCTTCAAAACCGAAATTGCCTTCGGGAAGGTAGCTGAACGAGTCGCGGATCGCCAACTGTCCGCGTTTCCAGTTGATCCTATTGTCTATGTCGAATTGGTGCAGTTGCTGGAGCCCGATTCCCGTTCGGTTGTAATAGACGACGCCGCCAATGTAATCCATCGCCACCGCATAGTTTCTCCAAAGCTTTTGCAGAGTCAGGCTTCCCAGACCCCTCGTGACTGAGTTGGTTGACGAACCGCCAAGCGTGTTGCCGACGTTAGAATCCACTGACTCACTGAAATGCAGCCCGGGCAACAGGAAACTCTCCGGAGCGGCATGCGGCTCCAACCCCGGCTGGTCGATGGCGGATATGGGCGGGTTCTCGCTCACCGTAGGCGCAGGATTTTCCTGCCCGAAGGCGGGCGCAGGGGAAGGCGCGGGCGGCTCGTCGCCCTGCGCCCGGACCGTGCTGGCCGCATATAGGGTCAGCGTCAGGGTCAAAATGATTTGGCCTTTGTTCATCCGTATTCCTCTTCACTCTTCATTTACCAAGCCTACGGAACAACAATGGTGTCGCCTGGTTTGAGCACGATATTCTGCTGCGTGCCTCGTCCCTTGATGGCGTCCTTATAGTTAAACGGCAATTTCGTCTGCTGACCGCCCGCTTGCACACGCAGCAGATAAATCGCCTTGAGATTGGCAAACTGCGTAAATCCCGCGGTGGATAATGCCTGCAACACCGTCATGTGAGGCAGCAGCGGCATAGGACCGGTGTGAAGCACTTCGCCCAGCACGTAAATCCGCTGGCTGGTCATCGCCGTCACGACCACGGTTACGCGCGGATCGGCGATATATTTCTTCAGCTTGTCCTTGATCGAAGTCGCAAGTTGCATGGGAGTCATGCCCGCGGCCTGAACATCGTCCAGCAAGGGTATCGAAATTTTCCCGTCAGGCCGCACCGGCAGTGTGACGCTCATATCCGGTTCTTTCCACACCGTGACGTGCAGGGTATCGTCGGCGCCGATGATGTAATCGGCTGGGACCCCTGGACCGGACGATTGGGCTTCCGGCGGTGTGACGGTTTTCGGCGCCTTGTCTGCACCTGCGTCAGTATCATCCTGGCTCCACAGGCTGAGGGTCACAAATCCCAACAGCAGCAAGCACGCCAGCTTCATTCTTATCATGCGCTCTCCCGTGGAGCTTAGATGGCTCCGTACTCGGAGCATCCCATCTGTTTAAGCTTGTACAGCAAAGCCTTGTAACTGATCTGCAACTCCTGTGCCGCGCGGCGCCGGTTCCAACGGGTGCGGGTCAAAGCTCGCAAGATGATTTCTTTCTCCGCTTCGCGAGAGGCGGCCCGGGACGCCTGCTTCAGCGAAACCCGGCTGCCGTTGCTCCCCAGGTCCGGCCGCAGCAGCATGGCGCGCAATCCGCCCATCGCGACCGTTTCATCGCCCAGCGCCACGATCGCTTTGGCGGCGTTCTCCAGCTCTCTAACATTGCCCGGCCACGAATACTCCTGAAACAAGCGGTGCGTTTCTTCGCTTAATGCCGGCACCGGCCGCTGAAAATCGCGACCGTATTTCCGCAGAAAATGTTCCATCAGCACCGGAATATCTTCCCGGCGCTGGCGCAACGGAGGCAGCCGCAAGCATACCCCGCTAATACGGTAGTACAGATCCTCGCGAAGATTCCCCGCCCTGACTTCCGCTTCCAAGTCCCGGGCGCTTCCGCAGATGAGCCGAGCTTGCGAGCGAACCCCGTTTCCATTGCTCCGCGTCAAGGCCTGAAGCAACCAAGCCTGACCCTCCGCGCTCAGTTCTGCCAATTCTTCCAGGAAAACCGTGCCCGCACCCATTAACCCCGCCGGTTCCGTTGAATCTTCAGACTTCTCGGATCCAAAGTGGGCACAAGAAATCACGCGGAATGTATGTCTGCCGCGCCGGGAAAGGTCGTGAACCCGCCGCGCCGTCGCCTTCTTACCCACTCCGCGCTCCGCCAGAAGCAATACCGGAACTTCGCTTTGTGCGACCTCCCGCATGATCGCTTCCACGCTCCGCATGCTTGGACTCGCACCTTCCACGAAGTCCAACCTCATCGGCTCGCGAACCACAGCGGCGGGTCCGTTTTCCACTCCTCGGCGGACATGGGATTCCATCTATATTCCTTTTTCGCGGGACAAAAACAAAACAACATCCTGCTCAATCTCAGGACTCTCTTAAAGAGCACGGCAAATACCAGACGCCCTACCCGCGGGCCAAGATCCCATTCCAAGGTTAACGCCATGTTTTCAAAAGTATACAAGCCAGAACCCGGCATCGGAGGGAGAAAAACCTACTCCCGTTAACCTACACTTTTCCGCATAAAAGGGAAAGTATTTGCCCAATCAAGAGTAACCAGTCCCCCCTCTCTTTTCTTTCCATGGGCAATAGTTCCCAAGTCCTTTCCCTTCAGTTATGTGGCGAGATGGGAGAGAAGTCCCTGAAACCTCTCCGGTACCCGGTGCCGGTCCAGTGACATCCTCGGCGCGGTTGAGTCCTCGTCGACGTTTTAAGGCACGGCAAGTTTCTGACCGCCCGTAGTCACTCGAACGATTACCTGCAATCCGGCTTTTGATTGCGGGCACCACTCGACTTCGCATATGCTGGTAGCATCCCCCGTATTAGAGCCGACTCCTAGTGAGCCAAGTGCTGCAATCCGAGCGACCAATTGTGCGAACGCCCGCCGCCGATCTGGCACGGCCCTCATGGTGGAAGGCCGCCTTCATTGCTGCATTATTGCTCTGGCTGTATATGCCCACGCTCGTCCACCTTGTCGCGCAATGGTGGAGCGATCCCAATTACTCCCACGGTTTTTTCGTACCTTTATTTTCTGCCTTCGTGATCTGGCAGGAGCGAGCCCGCCTGAGCGCCCTGAGCCTTCGTCCCTCGTGGTCTGGCCTGTTGTTCCTGGGACTCGGATTGTGCGTGCTCATCGTCGGTCACATGGGCGCTGAACTCTTCCTCTCCCGTTTGTCTTTGCTGATCGTGCTGGCCGGCCTTCTTGTGCTCTTTTTCGGATGGAACTTCTTCCGGGCTCTTCTGTTTCCCTGGGCTTTCTTGCTCCTTATGATTCCCATTCCGGCGATTGTCTTCAACCAGATCACATTCCCGCTGCAGTTACTGGCCTCGAAAGTGGCTAGCACGACGCTGCCTTGGATGGGAGTGCCTGTTTTACGGGAAGGCAATGTCATCGTTCTCCCGGCCATGGCTTTGGAAGTTGCCGAAGCCTGCAGCGGCATCCGCTCCCTGATGTCTCTGACCACTCTCGCTGTTATCTACGGCTATCTGATGGAGAGGAAAGTCGGAGTGCGCGTCCTGCTAGCTGTGGCATCGGTTCCGATCGCGGTTGCCGCCAACAGCTTCCGCATCGTGGGGACGGGCCTGCTGGTACAGTATTGGGATCCGGAAAAAGCCCAAGGTTTTTTTCATGAATTCTCGGGGTGGTTGATTTTTGTGGTTTCGCTGCTCATGCTTTATCTGCTGCATCGCGCCGTTCGCGCCTTCTGGCAGGGCGAGGCCATGGAGCCATGAACTTATCCGGAATATTGCGCTTCGTTTTGGCTGCGACTCTGATTGCCCTCACGGCCATCCTGCTGCAGGCACGTGGTCGCACTGAAATCATTCCCAATCGATTGCCGCTCTCCTCCTTTCCCGCGCAACTCGGGAACTGGGACAGCCTTGAGATTGAACTGGACAAAGACACTCTCGCAGTACTGGGCGCCGGCGACTTCATGGAGCGCGTGTATCGGAACCCGGCTGAAAAATCGCCGGCCATCGATCTATTCCTGGCGTATTTTCCCAGCCAGCGCGCCGGCGATACCATCCACTCTCCGCAGCATTGCCTGCCCGGCGCGGGATGGAATCCCGAGGAAAATAGCCGCATCACGCTTTCGCTGCCCGGCCATGGGCCGTTTCCCGCCAACCGCTACGTTATCGCCAAAGCGGGCGCGCGAAAGCTGGTGCTGTACTGGTATTGGGCGCACGATCGCGGCGTGGCCAGCGAATACTGGGCTAAGTTTTATCTGGTCAAGGATTCGATTCGCATGAACCGCAGCGACGGCGCTCTGGTGCGCATCACGACAGATATGTTTCCCGGCGAAACGCCGGACACTGCCCAGCAGCGCATTCTACCGTTTGCTTCCGCGGTAAGCCCGCTGCTGAACGATTACATTCCACGCTAATCGCAGCGGAATGAGGCTTTCCTTAGTGAACCTTCGTGTCCTTGGTGCTTAAAGCCTTTGAACTTTCCCTAAACGGGCGCCGCCGTCTTCCTTGGAGGATTGAAGAACGGCATCGTCGTCACCTTCACATTCGTCTTCAGCCGGATTGCCTCAATCGTGATCTCCATCTGCAACTCCGTCCCGATCTTCGAATGCTCGGTTTCAACACTGGCTAGCGCAATCATCTTCTTCAGAATCGGTGACCAACTCGTAGTCGTTGCCTTGCCAACTTGCTTCTCTCCAGAGTACAGAGGCACGGCCACGCGCGAAGCCTGACTGGGCGCAGCCGAAGTGAGGCCATAGCGTTCATACAACGCTTCCACGTCCGTCCAATCCACCTCGACGCCGACAAATTGCCGCGGCATGCCATTCTTCGCATCCTGCTCCAGCGCCCGCTTGCCAATGAAATTCTCTTTTCCCAGATGCACCATCTTGGCGAAGCCCAGTTCGTAGGGAGAAAACTTCTGCGACGCAATCAACGCCTTCTTCGAACTGCTGTAGTCCACTTCGATCAGCA
>WNEY01003329.1_pt1 | contig 12038 bp, 15 predicted proteins | sample 5400531 | NCBI WGS metagenome assembly WNEY01 (sample SAMN13153338, study PRJNA577476) | soil metagenome | isolation source: 200 cm saprolite under Douglas fir tree site 1 | place: USA:California | collected 2015-04-18
AGCGGCGGCACCCGCTTCGGTCCGGTGACCGCCAGAGCCCGCAACTTGCCGGAATTGATCAGATCGATCACCGGCAGCATGGTGATGAACTGGTATTGATTGGTGCCGTTGAGCAGATCGCCGATGGCCTGCGGAAATTGCTGATAGGGAACGTGCGTGGCGCGCACTCCAGTCTGCAGCTTGAACATCTCGCCGATCAGATGCGCCGGTGTCCCGAATCCTCCCGAAGAGAACGTGTGCTTGTCAGGCGCGTTCTTGAGGAAAGCCACGAGTTCGGACACGGATTTGGCCGGCACCGCAGGGTTCACGACCAGAACGTTATAGGAGACCGAGACCTTGATCAGCGGCGCCGCATCGGTGTCCAAGCGGAATCCGAGATTCGGCAGCAAGGCCGGCGCTGCCAGCAGCGGCAAGCTGACCACCAAGATCGAATAACCATCGGGATCTTGCTTCAAGACATCGGCCGCGGCCAGCGTTTGGACCGCGCCCGGCCGGTTCTCGACCACCACCCGCCAGCCCTCGCTGTCGGAAAGCTCGCTCGCGATCACGCGGGTGATGATGTCGGGCGGCGTGCTGGTGCTCGTCGGCACCACGATGCGGATGGGCCGCGACGGGAAAGATTGCGCGCCCGCCTCGGGGGCGGGAATGCCGAGCGCGAGCAGGCAAAGCGCAAGTCCAATTCGGCGAACATGGCGGACCAAACATGTGACCATTTCACTCTCCTCTTAAGTTTGCGAGCGAGAGATCGATCGTTGCAGCGTCAGGATGAGCTTTCGCCCCCGCGACGGCGAGGAAAAAATCGCACTATTCCGCCTGGCGGAAAGCGAAATTCCGCTCCGCGGAATGATGCTTTCCGCGTTGCGGAATGATATGATCCAATAGTCACCTCCACGCGGCGGCATGCGGATGGCAAAATCGGAGACGATCAGGGGCTTGGAGCGTGGCCTTCAGGTCCTCCAGTTTTTGCAATCGAGTCCCATTGCGTCGCTGCACGATTTGCATGTGGCGACCAAGATATCGAAGCCGAGTCTATTGCGAATCCTACACACATTGGAGCAATCGCATCTGGTGTCGCGGCGCCTGGGTGATGGCCGCTATCGAGTCAGCGCCAATCTAACCCGCGTGGCGCGCAGGCGCGCTCGTTACGATCGTATTGCCGAGGCGGCTGCGCCGGTGCTCGATAAGCTGTGTCAAAAAATATCTTGGCCGTCTGACGTGTTGGTTCCTGCGGGCGCTTGCATGGAAATCGCAGAGACGAGTCAAACGCATAGCCCTTTCTTCATCCCGATTAGCGGAATCGGCCGCCGGGTGAATTGGTTGCACAGCGCCGTGGGGCGAGCGTACCTTGCGTTCTGCCCCGTCAAGGATCGCGAAGCGATCCTGCAAAGACTGATGAGATCAGACGAGCCTCAGGATCGCCTTGCACGCGACAGGAGAGGTCTCGACAAGATTCTGACGGAGACCCGCCAACGTGGATACGGCATCCGCGCTCCCGCCTATGGTGGCGAGCTTTACGGCGATCCGCCTAAAGACGATGGACTTGCAGCAATCGCTCTACCCTTGTTGGATCGTGGGCGCATTCACGGCTCGATCAACATGATGTGGATCAAGACCGCGTTCACGATCGAGGAGTTTGCCGCCCGCCATTTGACCGATTTGCGATCGGCAACAGACGAGATCGTCGGCTCGTTGCGGCAATCCGCAGGCCGTGAACGGCGACGATGATGCTTGCGCTGGGCGCATGGGCCGCATCCGGCCCGCGCGGCGACGAATGGCTTTTCGCCCGCTCCGGACGCCATGTATGCTCCCGCCCGGTTGGGGAGTGAAAGCCGCATGATCCGTGTCAAGAGCCCGCAGGATTTCTGGGCGGGCGTTCTGTTCATCCTTGCCGCCGGCGCGGCGCTCTGGGTCGGCCGCGACTACGCCTTCGGCACCTTGACCAAGATGGGTCCGGGCTATCTGCCCACCGTGCTGGGCTGGGCGCTTCTTGGCATCGGCGGCATGCTCGTCCTGCGCGCGCTGGCGATCGAGGGACCTGCGATCGCGAGGAGCGAGATCAAGCCGCAGCTCTTCATCCTGGCGGCGATCGTCGTGTTCGCGCTGACGATCGAACGGCTGGGGCTTGCGCTCGCGGTCGCGCTGGTCGCGATCACGGCGGCGCTCGCGAGCCGCGGCATGCGCTTGATCGAAACGCTCGCGCTCGCGGTCGGCCTCGCGGCGTTGTGCGTGATCCTGTTCGTCCATCTGCTCGGGCAGCCGTTCACGGTCTGGGCGTTCTGATGGACCTGCTCGCCAATCTTGCAACCGGCTTCGGCGCGGCGGTGACGCCGGTCAATCTCGCGTTCTGCCTGTTCGGCTGCCTGATCGGCACGCTGATCGGGGTGCTTCCCGGCATCGGGCCGATCGCCACCATCGCCATGCTGCTGCCGGTCACCTTCGGGCTCTCGCCGCTCGGCGCCCTGATCATGCTCGCCGGCATCTACTACGGCGCGCAATACGGTGGCTCGACCACGGCCATCCTGGTCAACCTGCCGGGCGAGAGCTCGTCGGTGGTGACCTGCATCGACGGCTACCAGATGGCGCGGCGCGGCCGCGCCGGCGCGGCGCTCGCGGTCGCCGCCGTCGGCTCCTTCATCGCCGGCTGCGTCGGCACCGTCCTGATCGCGGCGTTCGCGCCGGTGCTCGCCGCCTTCGCGGTCAAGTTCCGCTCGCCGGAATATTTCGCGCTGATGCTGTTCGGACTGATCGCCGCCGTCGTCCTCGCCCACGGCTCGGTGGTGAAGGCGATCGGGATGGTCGTTCTCGGCCTGCTGGTCGGGCTCGTCGGCACCGAGTCGCAAAGCGCGACCGCCCGTTTCACCTTCGGCGTGCCCGAGCTCTTCGACGGCGTCGATTTCGTGCCGCTCGCCATGGGCCTGTTCGGGCTCGCCGAGATCATGAGCAATCTCGATCGCCGCGACGATCAGCGCGCGGTCTCGTCGACCATCGCGAGCCTATGGCCCACGCGCGAGTAAATCCGCCGCGCCGCACCCGCGGTCCTGCGCGGCACCGCGATCGGCTCGCTGCTCGGCATCCTGCCCGGCGGCGGCGCGGTGCTCGCCTCGTTCGCGGCCTATACGCTCGAGAAGAAGGTATCGCGCCACGCTGCCGAGTTCGGCAAGGGCGCGGTCGAAGGCGTCGCGGCGCCGGAATCCGCCAACAATGCCGGCGCGCAGACCTCGTTCATCCCGCTGCTCACGCTCGGCATCCCGTCGAACCCGGTGATGGCGCTGATGATGGGGGCGATGCTGATCCAGGGCATCGCGCCGGGCACCGCGCTCATTACCGAGCGGCCGGAGCTGTTCTGGGGCATGGTCGCCAGCATGTGGGTGGGCAACCTGATGCTGGTCGTCATCAACCTGCCGCTGATCGGCATCTGGGTGCGGCTGTTGCGCGTGCCCTATCGCCTGCTGTTCCCCTGCATCGTGGTGCTGTGCTGCGTCGGCGCCTACAGCGTCAATGCCTCGACCTTCCTGATCCTGATGATGGCCGGCTTCGCCTTGCTGGGCTACATCTTCGGCAAGCTCGGCTGCGAGGGCGCGCCCTTCCTGCTCGGCTTCGTGCTGGGCCCACTGATGGAGGAGAATTTCCGACGCTCCATGGTGCTGTCGTTCGGCGATCCCATGATCTTCTTGCAACGGCCGATCTCGCTGTGCATCCTGCTCGCGAGCTTCGCTTTGATCGTGCTCATTATCGTGCCGCAACTGCGGGTGAAGCGCGACGAGGCGTTTGTGGAATGACATCCAGGCCGGTCGGCCTGCCGACGGGAGGGGTCGTCCATGATTGATCGTGTTGCGTTGGTTGCGCTTGCTTCGTGTTTGCTTGCGCTGGGCGCGCCGGCGAGCACGGCGGCGGCGCAGGACTATCCGAGCCGGCCGCTGCACGTGTTCATCGGCTTTCCCGCCGGCAGTGGAGCCGACATCCTCGGCCGCTACTACACCGCGCAGCTCGAGAAGCTCGCGGGCAAGCCGGTGGTGGTGGAGAACAAACCCGGCGCCAACGGCAATATCGCCACCGGCATGGTCGCCACCGCCAAGCCCGACGGCTACAGCATCCTGTTCATCGCCTCGTCGAACATGGCCGGCAGCCGGTTCCTGTTCAAGAATCTGCCGTTCGACACGGTGAAGGATTTCGCCTCGGTGGCGTCCTTCGCCGAGATCGCGTTCGTGCTCACGGTCGGCGCCAAGTCGCCGATCAAGAGTGTGGCCGATCTCACCGCCTACCTGAAATCGCGGACGCAGAACAAATACGGCGCCACCAACCAGACCGCGATCCTGACCACGGAATATTACAAGCAGCTCGCCGGCGTCGACGCGGTGCACGTCGCCTACCGCACCGCGCCCGAGGCGCTGCCGGACGTCGAGGACGGCACGCTGGATTTCATGGTCATGGACGGCACCTTCGCGGTCGGGCCGATCAAGGCCGGCAAGATCCGCGCGCTCGCGGTGACCACAGGGCAGCGCATCGCCTCGCTGCCGGAGGTGCCGACCATGGCGGAGGCGGGGCTCGCCTTCGAGTTCGCCCCGTGGTGGGGCGTCTGGGTCCCCGCCGCCACGCCGGCGCCGATCGTGGCCAAGCTCGGCGGCTGGATGAACCAGATTTCGCGCACCGAGGAGACGCGGCAGTTCCTCGAGCGGATCGCGGCGCTGCCGTTGAGCGACGACCCGAAAGGAACGGCCGACCGTCTGCAGGTCGCCATCGAGAAATGGGGACCGCTGGTGAAGGCGGCCAAGATCGAGCCGCAGTGACGAGTTCGACCCGCGGCCTGCATACGGGGCTTGCGGCCGGAGCGAAGCGTCACCATTCTTGGGACTTCGGCGTGGAGTCCGATTGGAGGCGAGTGACATGACCCAGACCAGCAACCGCTTCCTGGACGAGATGGCGCGGCTGATGAACGACGCCGCCGGCGTTGCGTCGGGCGTGCGGCGCGAGTTCGACACCGTGGTCCGCAACCAGGCCGACCGCATCTTGCGCGACCTCGACGTGGTCAAGCGCGAGGAGTTCGAGGCCGTGAAGGACATGGCCCGGCTGGCGCGCGAGGAGAACGAGGCGCTCAAGGCCCGCATCGCCGCTTTGGAGGCCAAGCTCGGCCCGCCCCAGACCTAGCGCATGTCCCGGAAAAGTGGGAACCGGTTTTCCGAACAGGGACATGCGCCAACTCAAGGAATCTCACGTTTCTTGAATTTCGTCGATAGCGCGGCTATAAGCCCGCGCGAGCCGCGGCCCCGACACCCCTGGAGGCATGCCGCGGCTAATTCGTTTTCAAATTCAAGAGGATGCAATCATGGCGACCGTCAAGGAAATGAAGGCGACGGCACGCTCGCGGGCCGGCAAGGGGGCCGCCCGGGCTGAGCGTCGGGCCGGCCGCGTGCCGGGCGTGATCTACGGCGATGGCAAGCCCCCGATCAACGTCTCGGTCGATCACGCCGACCTCAAGCAGCGCATCTATGCCGGGCGCTTCCTCACCACCATCTACGAGCTCGACCTCGAGGGCGCCAAGCACCGGGTCATCCCGCGCGACTTCCAGCTCGATCCGGTCAAGGACTTGCCCGTGCATGTGGACTTCCTGCGCCTGGGCGAAGGCGCGCAGATCCGCGTGCGCATTCCGGTCCACGTGCAGAACGCGGACCAGGCGCCGGGCGTGAAGCGTGGCGGCACCGTCAACATCGTCACCCATGCGGTCGAGGTGGTCTGCTCGGCCGACGACATCCCGGAATCGATCGACGTCGATATCTCCGGGTTGGAGATCAACTATTCCAAGCATCTGAGCGAGGTGCCGCTGCCGCCGAAGGTCAAGGTGGTCGGTCGAATCGATCAGACGCTGGTCACCATCGTGCCGCCGTCGGGCTACGCGGAAGAAATGAAGGCGGCCGCGGAAGCCGCCGCTGCTGCCGCCGCTGCGGCCGCCGCCGCTGCGGAAGCGGGCGTTCCCGCCGAAGGCGCGGCTCCGGGTGCAGCGCCCGGTGCGGCTCCGGGCGGGGCGCCCGGCGCGGCTCCGGCCGCCGCCGCTCCCGCTGCGGAAAAGGAAAAGAAGTAGGGCGCTGTCAGTCTCCGCTGTCGTCCCCGCGCAAGCGGGGACCCATCGTGCCAAATACGCCGGCCTCTGGAATATGGGTTCCCATCGCATGTCGGCTGTAGCCGACATGCGCACTTAACGAGCCGATCTCGGGTAAACCCGAGATCGGATGCGGGGACGACAAGAACCGTGAATTGAATCTTCCCATGCTGCTTCTCGTCGGGCTCGGCAATCCCGGTTCGCGCTACGCCGGCAACCGACACAATATCGGTTTCATGGTGGTGGATGCGATCGCCAAGCGCCACGGCATCGGCCCGTGGCGGCGGCGCTTTCAGGGGGTGACGGCGGAAGGTCCGCTCGGCGGCGAGCGGGCGCTGCTGCTCCTGCCCGGTACCTTCATGAACGACTCCGGCCGCGCGGTCGCGGAAGCCGCGCACTTCTACAAGCTCGGGCTTCCCGACATTGTGGTGGTCCACGACGAGATCGACCTCGCGCCGGGCAAGGTGCGGGTCAAGACCGGCGGCGGCGTCGCCGGCCACAACGGGCTGCGCTCGATCACGGCGCATGTCGGAAATGATTATCGCCGCGTGCGCATCGGGGTCGGGCATCCCGGCGTCAAGGAGCTCGTCCATCCGCACGTGCTCAGCGATTTCGCCAAGGACGAGCAGCCATGGGTCGAGGCTCTGTGCGACATCGTCGCTGACAATGCCGAGCTCCTAGTCAAAGGACAGGACTCGAGCTTCCAGAACAAGGTGCATCTCGCCATGCAGGCCAAGGGCTTCGGCGATCCAAGGGAGCCGGGTGAGCCGAAGGACTGAATCCGCAAGACAGAGACAAGAAACCAAATGGGCTTCAAATGCGGCATCGTCGGCCTGCCGAATGTGGGCAAGTCGACGCTCTTCAATGCGCTCACCGAAACGGCGGCGGCGCAGGCGGCGAACTATCCGTTCTGCACCATCGAGCCCAATGTGGGCGAGGTGGCGGTGCCGGACCCGCGCCTGTCGGCGCTGGCGACGCTGGCGAAATCCGCGGAGATCGTGCCGACCAGGCTCACCTTCGTGGACATCGCCGGCCTCGTGCGCGGCGCCTCGAAGGGCGAGGGCCTGGGCAACCAGTTCCTGGCCAATATCCGCGAGGTCGACGCCATCGCCCACGTGGTGCGCTGCTTCGAGGACGGCGACGTCACCCATGTGGAGAACCGCATCGATCCGATTGCGGATATCGAGACCATCGAGACCGAATTGATGCTGGCGGATCTCGACAGCCTCGAGCGCCGCGTCGATGCGCTGGAGAAAAAGGCCAAGGGCAGCGACAAGGACGCCAAGGAGGCGAGGGAGACGCTCGACCTGGTCAACCGCGCGCTTGCGCTCTTGCGCGAGGGGAAACCGGCGCGTCTGGTCGAGCGCAAGGGGGAGGAGGAGCGCGCGTTCCACGCGCTCGGCCTGTTGACCTCGATGCCGGTGCTCTATGTCTGCAACGTGGACGAGGCCGCGGCCGCGACCAGCAACGTCTTCTCGCGCCAGGTCGAGGGCCGCGCGCGGGAGGAGGGCGCCGGCTGCGTCGTGATCTCGGCCAAGATCGAGGCGGAGATCGCCGTGCTCACGCGCGAGGAGCGGGCCGATTATCTCGCCGCGGTCGGCCTCGCCGAGCCCGGGCTCGACCGCCTGATCCGCGCCGGCTACGCGCTGCTCGACCTCGTCACCTATTTCACCGCCGGGCCGAAGGAGGCGCGCGCCTGGACGGTGACGCGCGGCACCAAGGCGCCGCAGGCCGCCGGCGTGATCCATACCGATTTCGAGCGCGGCTTCATCCGCGCCGAGACCATCGCCTACGACGATTACGTCGCGCTCGGCGGCGAAGCGGGTGCCCGCGACGGCGGCAAGATGCGGCTCGAAGGCAAGGACTACGTGGTCGCCGACGGCGACGTCATGCACTTCAGGTTCGCGACGTAGGGCGGCAACAGAGAATCACATCTGCCCGCGCTGGCGGATCGCGCCGAGGTGCTCGTTGATGCGGAACATGATCAATATGAACTCGGAGACGATGCGCGCGAAGATCACCCCGATGAGCATGCTGATCAAGCTGGCGATGATCCAGAGCAGGCCTCCGAGCAGGCTATGGGCCATGTAAAGGAGACCCGAAATGACGCCGGAGAGGCCGAACAGGGCCGAAATGCCGACTACGAGCCAGTAGAAGATCTTGATGATCGAAGGAGTGATGAACCGTTCCCACTGGAACAAGTCGCGGTAGTCGAACATGGGGTCCTCCTCCCGACGCAGGGGCGCCGCCAATGCACTGATGCCGTAGAGCCGATCCTGTACGCGCCCGATCCCGTATTCCCAGCGTGGCGCAGGCTTCCGCCGGGCCACCGCGGTCTTCACCGCAGATCGTAAGACACTTTACCTGCAGTGCCCCCCTGGTCAATCGAGGTCTCGATCTATGCGCGCAATCCACGCGCTCGGGGCTGGAACACTAATACGAGCCCTGGTTGACCTCACCGGGGGTGGCGTCTAAAGCGGGTCCGCTTGGGAATCGCAAGGATATTCCGCAGGACCGCCGTGCCCCGCCTCCACTGGGAAGATTTCAGCTCCGGCCAGATCACCGACTGCGGCTCGCGCCTCGTCACCCGCGAGGAGATCGTCGGCTTCGCCGCCGAATACGATCCTCAGCCCATGCATCTCGACGAGCAGGCGGCGCGCGCGACCCTGCTCGGCGGTCTGGTCGCCTCCGGCTGGCACAGCTGCTGTATCCTGATGCGGATGCTGAGCGACAGCATTCTCGGACAAGCGAGCTTCATGGGCGCGCCGGGCGTGGAAGAGGTGAAGTGGCTGGCGCCGGTGCGCCCGGGCGAGCGGATCAAGGCGCGCGCCACCGTGCTCGAAACCCGTCCCTCGCGCAGCCGGCCCGACATGGGCTTCGTCAAGTTTCGCTTCGAGCTCACCGACGCCTCCGATAAGCCGCTGATGAGCCTGATCGTGAGCCCGATGTTCGCGCGCCGCTCCGCCGACGCGGTGCAAGGAGGAGATCAAGCGGGCCGATGAAGTTCTTCGAGGACATCCAGGTCGGCGAGACCTCCGCTATCGGCCGGCACACCTTCACCGCGGAGAACATCAAGGCGTTCGCGGCGCGCTTCGATCCGCAGCCGTTCCATCTCGACGAGGGTGCGGCGGCGCGCTCGCATTTCGGGGCGCTCTGCGCCTCGGGATGGCACACCGCCTGCGTCTGGATGCGGCTGCTGATCGATTACCGCCGGCGCGAGGACGACGAGCGCCGCGCCCGTGGCGAGGCGGTCGGCCAGCTCGGCCCTTCGCCCGGCTTTCGCGACCTGCAATGGCTCAAGCCGGTTTATGTCGGCGATATCATCTCCTACGGGACCGAAGTGCTCGAGACGCGCGTTCTGAACAGCCGCCCGGGTTGGGGCTTGATCTTCGTGCGCAACACCGGGGTGAACCAGCATGGCGAGCTGGTGATCTCGTTCATCAGCAGCGCATTCGTGGAACGGCGCGGCGGCGGAGCGGTGACATCATGACCGTCGCGAGCGATCAGGCGTTCGACCCGCAGGCTACGAAGCGCGAAGAACGCCGCGCCGCCGGCGTGGCCTGCGGCGCGCATGCGTTGCACGACGGCTATACCGACCTGATCTACGTGATGCTGCCGGTCTGGCAGAAGGAATTCGGGCTCGGCTACACGGAGCTGGGCCTGCTGCGCGGCCTGTTCGCCGGCACCATGGCGAGCTTCCAGATCCCGGCGGGGCTCGTGGCCGAGCGGCTGGGCGCCGCCGCGGTGCTGGCGCTCGGCACGGCGCTCGCCGGCCTGGGCTACTGCCTCGCCGGCGCGAGCGCGAGCTTCGTCCTGCTGGTCGTCGCGCTGTTCGTCAGCGGGCTCGGCGCCAGCACCCAGCACCCCCTCGCATCGTCGCTGATGGCGCGCGCCTTCGCCGGACCGCGCTCGATGAAAGCGCTCGGCAGCTACAATTTCGCCGGCGATGTCGGCAAGATGGCCGTGCCGGCATCGGCGTCGTTGTTGCTGGTCGCGATGCCATGGCGGCCGACGCTGGCGCTGCTCGGCGCACTCGGGGTTGTGGCGGCGGTAGCGATATTCCTGCTGACGCCGCGCTACGGCGCGGAAGCCGCGTCGGACCCCGCTCAACGGACCGACGCCGGAACCGCGCCGCCCGCGCATCGCGGTTTCGGTTTCCCGGTGCTTCTTTCCATCGGCATGCTCGATAGCGCGACCCGCATGGGATTCCTGCTGTTCCTGCCGTTCGTGCTCACGGGGAAGGGCGCGAGCCTGCCCACGATCGGACTAGCGCTGACGCTGGTCTTCGCCGGCGGCGCGGCCGGCAAGCTCGTCTGCGCTTTCATCGGCGCGCACATCGGCGCTATCGCGACGGTCTGGTTGACCGAGGCGCTGACTGCCGTCCTGATCGTGGCGCTGTTGCCGCTGCCGCTAGACGCTGCGTTGCTGCTGCTGCCGATCATCGGCGTTGCGCTCAACGGCACGTCGTCGGTGCTCTACGGCTCGGTCCCCGATCTGGTCGCTCCCGAGCGCCGTTCCCGCGCGTTCAGCGTGTTCTACACCGGCACCATCGGCGCCGGCGCCGTCGCGCCCGCGATCTACGGCGTGGTCGGCGACGCGCTCGGGGTGTCGACCGTGGTGATCGTGGTGGCCGCGATCGTGCTGCTCACGCTGCCGCTCTCGCTCGTGCTCAAGCCTGTGCTGGCGCGCTAATTTAGCCGGTCTGATCGATGCGCGTTACTTGACCGCGTCTCGCACCCACTTGCCCACGGCGGCCGGCAGCACGTCGAGGTAAGGCCCCATGAAGAAGGCTTCGCCCTCGCCGTCGCCGAAATAGCGGTCATAGGCGTCGATCATCGCCCGTACCTGCGCGGTGCACGTCGGCATCGAATCGACGATCAGATCGCCGAGGTCGGCATTGCGCTTAACGAAGCGCTGGTCGGTGCTGACCGTGCGGGCGATGCATTCGGTCGCAGAACGCACCAGCGGCTGGAGAGCCACGCTCTTCTGGTGCACGGACATGGACGGCAGCCTGGTCGGGTCGGCGGTGGGGCCGGTCGCGACGCTCACGACCAGCACGACCGCGGCAAGCGGCGCGAGAATCATTGCATCCCCCTCTCCGGCACGGGAACCTTACCGATCGTGCCGAGGAGGGCCACGCAAAAAATGCGCCTTGCGGTCAACTGATCGCCGAAATTTGGCGGGGTGTGTTGTCGCGGTGACATCGTCGCTGCCGCGACGCGGCGGAACGTGCCGCTGCGTCCCGCGTTATCCCGGCTTCGCACCAGCTCGCGGCAAAGGAGGTCACCATGACGTCGTATTTTCGCCCCGCATGCCTGGCGCTTGCACTGATTGCCACCGCCGCGCCGGCGAGCGCGCAGACCTGGGTCTACGAGCCGGACACCCCGGCGGCGCGGGTCTACGAGCCGAGGGTCTATGATCAGCGGGTCTATGACCCCTCGCCCTATGGCTACCGCGCCTATGAGCCGGCGGTGGCGGGAGCGCCGCTTGCGCTGACGCCCGCCCAACGCACGACCATCTATCGTACCATCATACCGCAAGGCCGCGGCCGCGGGCCGATCGTGCGGGAGCGCATCGTGACCGAAACGGTGGCGCCGGCGCCGCTGGTGCGCGAACGGGTGGTGACGCAGCCCGACTATGCCTATGCCGTCGGCTCGCGGGTCACGGACGCCTATGCGTGGGCGCCCGTGCCGCAAGCGGTCGTGACCAGCATCCCGGCCGTGCGGTCGTATCGCTACATGGTCATCAACAACCGCCTGCTGTTGGTCGATCCCGCGACCGGCATCGTCGTGGCCGACGTGACGCAATAGCGCCTAGAGCCGGCCCACCTTCGTGCAACCAAACGCGGGCTCCGGCGGTTATGTCTGCGGACCGGCCGCCGGGCAACCTCGCTCGGCTGCCGAGATAGAAACAAGGCAGTCCCGATGCGCAGCAATCTCTTGCG
>WNEY01003330.1_pt1 | contig 12037 bp, 6 predicted proteins | sample 5400531 | NCBI WGS metagenome assembly WNEY01 (sample SAMN13153338, study PRJNA577476) | soil metagenome | isolation source: 200 cm saprolite under Douglas fir tree site 1 | place: USA:California | collected 2015-04-18
GGCGTCCTTCGCTTTGCGGATGAGGGGAGCTCTTGCGGCGCGAGTGACATTCGTGTTGTCGACGGCGAAGGAGAGTGCACTTTGGATGCAAGCGTCCAGTAGCGCCATCTGATTCCTCACTGCGCCCTGAATATCGCCGCTAATCACTGTATGGGTTTCGGCGAGGTGAGCTCGGTAGTAGGTGGTCTTCCCAGCGCCGGGCACACCGACCAGGATTACTGCTTCTGCCACGGCTCCAACTTGGCTGGACGGCGCCCGTGGCGAATCGCTCCGCGGAGACTCACATGCGATAGTTCTTCCCCGCTGCGAGCGCATCGCAGCATCAATCCGCCGCGGCTCATATCGCCACGTCCCACGAACTCGACGGGGAAAAGAAGGCGCTCGCCGAAAACGCTTAGCAGCGGCTCTGTATACTTTCCAGTCGCGATGCTGCCGAGCAGCAGGTATCGGCAGCCCGGACCGGCGCGCTGGTCGAGCAACGCGGCATCGCGTATAAGCGGAGCTCTATACGCCGGGTTATTCTCCTCTATCGCCACCTCGCCGGTGCGTCGCAGTTCTTCCGTATCGACCATTGCGTCCGGAGGGACAAGGCCCACGCCCGGTACAATGACCAACGCTGGCGGCACACCTTCCGGCGGAGCGGCAAAGGCTTCCGCATACGCCATCTTCCCGCGAAAATAGAGTCCGCTGATGAATGAGTAGACCTCGCCGATGGTGGCTCTTCCACGGCGCAGCCTGGCGGCCAGATCGAAATCCGCCTGGGAGCGTAACAGAACGTTGGAGCGCGGGCCGCCGATTCGCGCAGGTGACATCAGGAAGACTCGTGCAGATTTACCAGGCAGAGTTTCCATATTACTATTACTCACACGCCGTCCCAGCAAAAGCTACAGCGAGGATCTCTCCGTCGCGGCAACGCGTTTCAGAGCTTTACCCGGTCTCCCACCAACGGTCCGTAAAATGCAATATGGGGAAAAGGCTGGGACAGCATGGCAGGCGCGGTCGACAGCAGCGGGAAAGCTCTGGAGCAACTCCGGGCGATGCCCCGAGTGCCGCTGAGCGAGTGGATCTTTCTCTTTCGCGAGGCCGGCGATGAGTGGATCAACGACCAGGCCCAGCGCCTAGGTGCGTCGCTGGCCTTTTACTCCCTGCTCTCGCTGGCCCCCTTGCTGGTGATCACTGTCGCCGTTGCAGGACTAGTATTTGGGCGCGAGGCCGCTAACGGTCAACTCGCCTGGCAAATCCAGAACCTGGTGGGCCTTGATGAGGCCAGGGGACTTCAAGCCATCGTTCAGTCAGCGCAGAGACCGGCTGTGGGGTTGTTTGCGACGCTCCTAAGTCTAGCAACTCTCGCCTTTAGCGCCTCTTCGGCCGCTGCCGACCTTCAGGATGCGCTCAATATTATCTGGCATGCGCCTTCCCCGCAAGTCCGAGGAGTTTTCGGCACTCTGGCTCAATTCGTGAAAAGCCGATTCTACCCAATAGCGTTAGTACTCCTCGGCGGCTTGGTGCTGGTCGGCTCAGTCGCCTTCAGTACGTGGATCGCGGCTCTCGGCAAATTCTTCCATCCCTTCCGAATTCCGGAAGCGGTGCTGCACGCCGGAGTGTTTCTCCTTTCGTTTCTTGTCATTACCCTGATCTTCGCGGTGATCTATAAAATCTTGCCGAACGTGCGCCTGGCGTGGACCGATGTCCTGGTTGGCGCGTGCGTGTCGTCCTTGCTTTTCAGCGCCGGCAAGCAGCTAATCGCCCTGTACCTGGGCAAAGTAGGCGTGGGTTCAGCCTATGGAGCGGCCGGATCGCTGGTGGTCGTCCTCATCTGGGTCTACTACTCCGCCCAGCTATTTTTCCTTGGAGCCGAATTCACTAAGATTTACGCGCGAAGGCGTGGGTCGCACCGTGTGGCCCCGGAAAAAGTGGGCTCGACTCTTCAGACGCCGCGTTCTGCCGCGTAACTAACTGTGCCGAAGATATATCCCCTGTATGTGAGAATTGAGCGGGGATTCTCGTCTGCGGTGGGCCTGGGTGTGTGGGCGTTTGCGTCACTTTGCCTGGGCCAACCTCAACAAATTTCACAATTTGAAGGGCGTCGGATCGTAGATGTGCAGTTTTCGTCGCCTCAGCCGCTCGATCCGGCGGACCTGGCCCGGGCTCAGCCCCTGAAACCCGGTGAACCCCTGCGCGCCGCGGACGTCTCCCACGCCATAGACGGTTTGTTTGCCATGGGCCGCTTCGAGGATATCGTGGTTGAAGTCGAGCCGGCCGGCGACGGCGTTCGGGTTCGTTTCGTCACCAAGAACGCGACGTTTATCGGGGGAGTGTCTCTCGAAGGTAACATCATGGAATCGCCCAATCGCGGCCAGCTCACCTCCGCCGCGAATCTCTCTTTAGGCGTCCCGTTTCATGACGACGATATAACGAAAGCCGTAGAAAGCATTCAACATCTGCTCGAAGCCAACGGACTCTATGAGGCCGAAGTGACACCCTCCATCGAGCGCAGCGACAAAGCTGAGCAAGTTTTCATAACTTTTCACGTCAAGGAAGGCAAACGCGCGAGGTACTCAACGCCCACCGTCGAAGGCAACACGATGCTGTCCGACGCCGCCATTTTGCGCATCACAGGCTGGCGTGTCCCCATCATTCATTGGTGGCGCAAAGTCACCGACGCGCGCACACGCAAGGGAACCCAGTACCTGCTGGCGAAATACGGAAAGCAGGACCGCCTGCTGGCGCACGTCGAGATGAAGAATCTTGACTACGACTATGAACGGCGGCGCCTTCATCCTCACCTGAGCGTCGATCCCGGCCCGCAGGTCAAAGTAAAGGCAGTTGAGACCAAAATGTCGAAGCGGGTGCTCAAACGGTATGTTCCGGTGTTTGAGGAGCGCACCGTCGATAACGATCTGCTTGTCGAGGGAAAACGCAACCTGCACGATTATCTTCAAAGCCAGGGCTACTACGATGCGGATGTCGATTTTCGCGTCCAGCCCCCGCAAAACGATGTCGAGACGATTGAGTACGTCATCTCGCGCGGGCAGCGCCATAAGCTGGTGAAACTCTCCATAGTGGGCAATAAATATTTCAACACCGATACAATCCGCGAGCGCATGTTCATGGAGCCGGCGTCCTTCCGGATGCGCTATGGCCGCTATAGTGAAGTGTTCCGGCGCAAAGACGAAGAGAACATCACCAATTTGTATCGATCCAATGGGTTCCGCGATATCAAGGTAAATTCAGTGGTTGAAGACAATGATTCTGCCGGCAAGACCAGTGAGCTTACTGTCACGGTCCGGATTGAAGAAGGCGCTCAATGGTTTGTTGATCGCCTGGAGATCAACGGCCCCAGTCAAGTGAAACTGGACGAGCTTCCGTTGGCCTCGAGCACCGGCCAGCCGTTCTCGGAAGCGAGCCTGGCTACCGACCGCGAACAGGTGCTGACCTATTACTATTCCCGCGGGTTCCCGAGCGCCGCTTTCACCACCACTTGGCAGGAGACGGGAACTCCGCATCACGCGAACGTTACTTATACGGTCACTGAAGGGGAACCGCAATTCGTCCGGGAGGTGATCACCTCGGGGCTGCGCACCACTCGGCCAAGCCTGGTGAACCGGCGAATCACTCTCAAGCCGGGTGATCCGCTCTCGCCGATCGAGCAGACCAACATTCAGAAGCGTTTATACGACGCGGGCGTCTTCGCGCGCGTCGATACCGCGATGGAGAACCCTGATGGACAAACGGAGCGCAAGTACATCCTCTACCATTTCGAAGAAGCCAACCGGTATACGTTCGCACTGGGCATCGGCGCCCAGGTCGCACGCTTCGGGACGCCGAGCACTACCGATCTTTCGGCTCCCGGCGGCACTACCGGTTTCAGCCCGGAGGCTTCGCTCACCGCCAACCGCCTGAATTTTTTGGGAATGGGCCATATGATTACGGCGCGAGCGCTGTATTCAAGGCTCGAGAAAAGGGGATCGATCAGCTACCTTCAACCGCGCTTCCGCAACGTCGAGGGGCGCAACATTACTTACTCGCTTCTCTTCGACAATTCGCTGGACGTGCGAACTTTCGCTTCGAAGCGGGAGGAAGGATCAGTGCAGATTTCGCAGCAGTTCAGCAAGTCGCTGAACGGACTGTTCCAGTTCGCCTACCGCCGGGTCAGCGTGAGCAGCGTCGTGATTCCGGTGTTGCTGGTCCCGCAATTGCTGCAGCCGGTGCGGATCGGGATGCTCTCCACTAACTTGATCCAGGACCGGCGCAACAATCCTGCCGAGCCTCACCGGGGCATTTATAACACTGTCAGTCTCGGAATGGCCGGGCGTTTTTTCGGCTCTCAGCGCAGCTTTGCAAGAGTGCTGGTGCGCAACGCCACCTATCATCCTTTGACCAAGAATGTGGTTCTGGCGCGCCAGACACAGTTCGGTGTGATCACTCCGTTTCACCCGCCCACCGGCGTCAGCGAGCAGCAGTCGGTGCCTCTGCCGGAGCGCTTCTTCAGTGGCGGCGCGGATTCCCTGCGCGCTTTCCCTTACAATCAAGCCGGCCCGCGAGACACTGGCGCGGCGGTAGTGGCCGGTGGCCCCACCTCTCAGCCCACCGGATTTCCGCTGGGCGGAAACGCGCTGTTCATCAACAACGTTGAATTGCGATTTCCACTGCTCGGAGACAACATCAACGGCGTTCTGTTCCACGACATGGGCAACGTCTATAGCACGCTGGGAAATCTTTCCTTCAAATTCCATCAGCGAGACCTCCAGGATTTCGATTACATGGTGCACGCAGTTGGCTTTGGAATCCGCTACCGCACCCCCGTGGGTCCGGTTCGCGGAGATTTGGCCTACAGCATCAATCCACCGTCGTATGTGGGTTTCAACGGCACCCCGGCGCAGCTGCTGCAGTGCAATCCGAACCTGCCGTTATCCGCCTTGCCGGGCTTCTGCAAGGGTGCGCCGCAGCGGGTGAGTCACTTCCAGTTTTTCTTTTCGATAGGGCAGACGTTCTAAATATGTATCGCACGATTTCACTGTTGCTGTTCGTGAGTGCCGCTACCGCGGGCATTATCGTGGACCGCATGGTAGTGGTCGTGGGGAAACACGTCATCAAGACCAGCGATATCGAGCGGGACTTGCGGCTCACCGAGTTCTTGAATCGGGAACCGCTTAAGGTCAACTCGGACGAGAAGCGTCGATCGGCCGAGCGGCTGATCGACCAGGAAATCATCCGCCAGGAACTCTTGGCCGCCGGCTTCCGGCGCCCTGACGACACCAGTGCCAGCGATCTGGAGGTGCAACTCCGCCAGGAACGCTTTCAAGGTTCGCAGCAGCGATTGCGCGAGGCGCTGGGAGGCTATGGCCTGACCGCGGACCAACTGCACGACCAGTTAGTGTGGCAACTCACAGTGTTGAGCTTCGTCGAACAGCGTTTTCGCGCGGCTACGCTCCTGACGAACGAAGATCTGCGTTCGTATTACGATCAGCATCTCGACGAACTTCGCCGCCAGTATCCGCAGGACACCAGCTTTGAGACATTGGAGCCGAAAATTCGCGCGTCTCTTGAAGGTGAGCGTGTGAATCAGAACTTCACGCAATGGCTGGAACAGTCTCGCAAGCGGTACCACATCGAGTACAAGCAGGAGGCATTCCAATGAGCCGAAATGTGCGAATTTGGCGAAATATTGGGATCGCCGCCGCCGCGCTCATCGTGGTGCTCTTCGTTACCGCGATCCAAATTGTCCAAACCGATTGGTTTCGTAACTACGTGAAAGCGAAAATCATCACGTCGACTGAGGACGGCACCGGCGGGCGCGTCGAGATCGGATCTTACACTTTCGACTGGACCCACATGCGCTCGATCTTGACCGATTTCGTGATTCACGGCAACGAGCCCGCCGATGCGGCGCCGTATTTGCGAGCGAATCGAATCCAGTTGGATCTGCGGCTGTTTACCAGCATCCACCACCTTTTGGATGTCACCTATCTCGCGATTGATCATTCGGAAGCCAACATCATCGTGCTCGCAGACGGCCGGACTAATGTTCCAACGCCCAAGGTGAAATCGACATCCAATGAAACGCCGCTCGAAACCCTGGTAAACCTTGCGGTCAGCCATTTTGAGCTGACCAACGGACTGATTGTGTTCGGGTCTCAGAAACAGGAGCTGAACTTGCGCGGTACCAACTTGCGCGCGCAGTTGTGGTACAGCATTCCGAACCAGGGGTATCAGGGGCAGCTCTCGTTTCAGCCGCTCTACGTTGTTTCCGGCCGGAATGCTCCCGTGAGTTTCACCGTTACGCTGCCGCTCGGTTTCGGACGCGACCGGATCGACTTTCACGGCGCCAGAATCACCACCGCGCAATCCTCGCTTTTGATCGACGGCTCGCTCGAGAACTTGAAGAATCCCAAAATCTCCGCCCGCCTGAACGGGCGCGTTGCCCTGGCTGACCTGAAGAATGCGGCGGACCTGCCGCTCGCCATGGACGGCCGAACTCCCGCGATCCTGGATTTCGATGCCAACACGTCGATGGCGGGCAATACAATTCAGGTGACTGCCTTGCACCTGGGGCTCGGGCAGTCGAACCTCGAAGCGTCCGGCACGTTGAGAGACCCCAAGAATCAGGGAGCGCTCCAGTTCAAAAGCCGCCTCGATTTGGGCGAGCTGGGCCGCCTCGCCATGGTGACGGCGAGGCCCGGTGGGTTCGTTTCGTTAAACGGCGTCGCCACCTTAGATGCAAACAACGACTACCGGATCACAGGGGGCATTCAGGGGAAAGACGTTTCTTTTCAGAACGGTCCGCAGCGGATCGGAGCTCTCAACTTTATCTCCGGAGTTACATTCAATCAGCACCAACTGGAACTTAAGGGATTGAACGTCTCTGCTTTCGGCGGTCAATTCAACGGCAACGCCTCACTTCAGGATTTTTCGCGCTATCAACTGGGCGGAAGTCTGCGCAATCTCAACCTGCGCGCCACGGCACGCGCGCTGGGTCAACCGCAACTGCCTTACGATGGAACCGCCGCGGGCCCGGTGGATGCTGCGGGAGACTTGAAAGCCTCCGGAGGCGTCACGGCGCATGCGCGCTTATCCATCGCTCCCGGCACTCGTGGCGTCCCCGTTTCCGGGAAGGTCAATGCCGTTTATGGAGGCCCAGCGGGCGATGTTACCGTCACCGATTCCTATCTCTCATTGCCGCATACACGACTCACCCTGAACGGCTCAATCAAGAAACAACTGAACCTCGATCTGGTATCCACCGATCTGAATGACCTGCTGGCGGCCGCCTCTTTCACTTCGACGCCAGTGACATTGAATGGCGGCCAAGTGAAGTTTACCGGCGCGCTCACCGGAAGTTTATCCACACCGCAAATCGCGGGACATCTCGCTGCCAGCCGGTTTGCAGTCGAGGGCCGGCGGTTCGATAACCTCGAAGCGGATGCCGTGGTTTCAGGCAGCGGGGCTACGCTTCGCAACGGCGTCCTGCGGCGCGACACCATGCAGGCGCAATTCTCCGCGGCGGTCGGGTTGCGGAACTGGAAGGCGCCTCCCAACAGCCCTCTATCCGCCGATGCCTCCATCCAGAACGGCGACCTGGCCGACTTAATGGCACTGGCGGGCCAGCCCAACCGTGATTATTCGGGAATGTTGAACGCGAACTTGAACCTCAGCGGCACAATCGCCAATCCGCGCGGAGCCGCTACGGTGCAAGCGATGAACGGGACCATCCAGGGAGAAGTGTTCGATCGCGCGCTGGTGCAGGTCCAGCTTGCCGATCAGTCGGTTACGATCCCGAACGCCAGCATCGAGGCAGGCGCAGCCCGCATCAACCTTACGGCGGAGTACCAGCATCCACGCGACAGTTTCACCACCGGTCAGATCCACGGTCATATTCAAAGCACCCAGGTCGATCTAGCCAAGCTGCAAGGACTTCAGAAACAAAGGCCCTCGACAACTGGAATCGCGCAGGTGAACGCCGACGCCAGCGGCCGCCTGTCCCAGGTCACGCGCGGCGCTGAGCAGCAGACGGAATTTCAACTTACTCAATTGACCGCCGACGGCAGTATCCGCGGTCTTCGCTCGGAAGGGCAGAACTACGGCGATCTGACCGTGAATGCCCGAACCAGTGGCCAGACATTGAGCTACGATCTGACGTCCGATTTTGCCGGCTCAAACATCCGCGCAAGCGGAAACACGCAACTCACGCGAGCCTACCCCACCACGGCCGATGTGAGCCTTAGCAATCTGCCGGTCGAACAAGCGCTTGCTGCCGCCCATCGGTCCGACATTGCCGTCAAAGGAAAGGTTTCCGGGACCGCCCATCTGACTGGAACCACCGAAAAACCCGAAGGCAACGTCGATTTGAATCTCACGAACGCGGTTGTTTATGACGAGCCACTGGATCGCATGCACGCCCGCATCAGCTACCTCGCACAAAAGATCGACGTGCCGCAGCTCGAAATCACTGCGGGGTCTTCGCGCATCGACCTGACGGCCAGCTACGACCATCCTTCCGGCGACCTGCAAGCCGGCAAACTTCAGTTCAAGGTGGACAGCAGCCGGGTGGATCTTGCGCGGATCAAGAATGTGCAAACTCGGCGTCCAGGTTTAAGCGGGGCGCTGCAGATCGCCGCCACAGGAGCAGCTCAGGTTCGCCAAGCGGAGCCGCGCGTGGTGCTTGAGGCACTCAACGCCCAAGCGAAGGCCAGCGGCATCGCCGCCCAGGGTAAGAATTTCGGCGATGCTACGCTGACAGCAACCACTGCGGGCGGGCGGTTGAACTTCGCCCTGGACTCCAACCTGGCGATGGCCACGCTTCATGGCCAGGGCAATGCCGTGCTCACGGGCGACTATCCTATCGATGCGCAGTTGAGCTTCACTAACGTCGCATGGTCGCACGTTCAAGAACTTATGGGACCCGCTAACCAGCCCGCCACGGCATTTGAGGCTCAGGCGGACGGGAACGTCACCGCCCGCGGTCCTATCATGAAGATCGACCAGATGGCCGGCGCTCTGCAAATCACCAGACTGCAACTGAGCACGGTCTCGGCGGCAAACAGTAAAGCCAACGGTCTGCTGCTGCAGAATCAGGGGCCGATCGCGGTGCGCCTCAACCGCGGGGTGGTTGAAATTCAAGCGGCACATTTGAGCGGCCCGCAAACCGACTTTCAAGCCACCGGCTCCATTCCTTTGCGCGGGCAAGCCATGGATGTAAATCTGAACGGGAATGTAAACCTGGCGTTGCTCAAGAGCTTCAGCCAGGACATCGATTCATCCGGCACCATCGCGCTAAAGACAACCGTACGAGGGACGTTCAACGACCCGCTGGTGAACGGACAGGCGGAGCTTCATAACGGAACGGTGAACTATGCCGGATTGCCAAATGGACTCGCGAACGCCAACGGCGCAGTTCAATTTAACGGCGACGCCGCGACATTTCGCGATCTCACCGCCGAATCGGGCGGCGGAAAACTTACACTAGGCGGTTTTGTCGCGCTGAGAAGCGGCGTGCGCTTCGCCCTGCGCGTGAACGGGTCGAGGGTGCGTGTGCGGACGCAAGGTGTCAGTATTGTCACCAATAGCGTTCTCAACATGACGGGTACTCCGGAAAACAGCGCGATTTCCGGAACAGTAACGATTGAGCGCGTGAACTACGCTTCCCAGGCCGATCTGGGCTCTATCCTTGCCTCAGCCGCGCCGCCGGTTCAATCCACGGCACCTTCGCCATTGTTGGACAACATGAAGCTGGACATCCGGGTGCAGACCACCGGCGCCACGGCGGTTCAATCCTCCTTGGCGGAAAATTTGCAGGCGGACGCCGATCTGCGGATTCGCGGGACGGTGACGCGTCCCGGGATGCTGGGACGTATCACGTTCAATGAGGGACAACTGGTCTTTTTCGGATCCACTTACACGGTAAATTCCGGTACCATCGGATTCTTCAATCCGGTCCGCATCGAGCCGGTACTGGAGCTGAGCTTAGAGACGAAGGCCAAGGGTGTAGACGTCACCCTCAGAGTCAACGGGCCGATCGACAACCTTACGTTGAGCTACACCTCGGATCCGCCGCTGCAATTTCAGGAGATCGTGAGCCTGTTAGCGGCCGGCACGACGCCCACTTACGACCCGACCCTGCTTGCCAGCCAGCCCTCCCCGCCGCCGCAAAGCTTCCAGCAAATGGGAGAGTCGGCGATTTTGAGTAAGGCGCTGGCCGACCCGGTCGCGGGCCGGTTGCAGCGAGTCTTTGGCGTAAGCCAGTTGAAAATCGATCCCAGCTTCACCAGCGGCTCCGAGCTGCCGCAGGCCCAGCTCACGCTGCAGCAGCGTGTGGCGAGCAATATCATGTTCACTTACGTGACGGCGCTGAATAATGCCAATGCGCAAACTATCCGGATCGAAATGTCGCTCAATCCCCAGTGGTCCGCCATGGCGACCCGCGATCAGAACGGAATCCTCAGCATCAATCTGCTCTACAAACGGCAGTTGCGTTAAGCCGGTTTTCCGTCCTTGGATAGGGAGGATATGTTGGCCGTGACTTCGCAGTTCGTGCCCGAGAGCCGCAAGTAAGCAGGTTGTCGTCAATCATCAAGATGGAGGCGCTGCGGAAACCGGAGTCCCGGGAATTCAGACGACTTCATTCGCCGAGCTTGTTTGCGCAGGAGCGCCCGGATGCGCAATGGCCATGCTACGGCAGGCAGCGGGCGGCGGTATTCGCTAGATCCGCGGGCGCCCCACCCCGCCTGTCGCGATACACCTGGTGGCAGTGCAGGCAGGCGTCGGCGAGTTGGTTGCTCGCGTCGCTCACCGCTTCCTGGCTCCTCGTTTGCGAGGCTTTGTACGCAGCGCGGCCTGCCTCCGCAAGCTCCTGCGTAAACTTGATCCAATCGGGTCTCTCGACTGGCACCGGCCTGCCGTTCTCGCAGCGGCGCCCCGGCGTCAACATGAGCGGGGCCGATTCGGCCACCGAAACGGCCGCGTAGTCGACGATCTCCCATCCTTTGTAGATGCCAGCCCCCCAGTCGACCCAGGAGAAGGCGGTCGTGGCTCCCGCGCCCACCTGGCCTGGCTTGACCGGGGCGCCGGGATCGTTGGTCTGGACGTTGAAGATGATGTTCGAGCTGGGAAACAGGATGCCCCTCATCACCTGCGCCAGATTGCCCGCCGGTGGAAATGCCGGCGCGCGCGAGGAGGCTGGCGCGATGGCCTGCGGCCGGGGGCCGGGGAGCACGATGGCCTTCAGCGCCGCCTCGTCCGCGCCCAACTCGGTCCGTCCCGAAGGGAACTTGCCGGCCTGGAGAAGGTGAGCTACCAGGTCGGCCGACTGGGAAGGCGTGAGCTTGCCAGGATCGTTGGCCGGCATCGTGCTTCGGATCTTGCTCGTCAGTTCCCAGAGTGGCTGCGCCCCCCACACCGCGATGAAGGCGCTGCCCGACAGCGGCGGCGCAATCCCGCCCTCGAGCGCATTGCCGTGGCACAGGGCGCACCGTTCTTGATAGAGGACCCGACCGCGCGCGGCTTGGGTGTCGGTGTAAACGCCGTCGTTCGTCGTGCGGGCTTGCTGGGCATGCACGGCGGGCGAGAGCGATCCGATGGCGGCGCCGGCGACCGCCAGGGCAAGCGTGCAGGGCAAGAGTCCGGGTCTATTGAAACGCGCGAGCATCAACACCTCCGCAAGAAAGTAGTTGTGAACGCCGCACGGCGTCTACGGGCGCGCGGCGTCCAGATCGTCCTCCAAATTGTACCTGGAACGAGTTCGGGTGGTCGAGACGGGTGGTCGAGACCGCGGTCTCTCGCTGCGGGGAGACGGCTTTCTCCTGGTGCGAGACAGAACCTAATCTTTCTCCAGGTATTCAGAAGGCACATCGTCCTCGGGGACTTGTTTCGTGTGAACTTCAGCCACGTCCGGGTCGGGTGCGTCTTCCACGCCGCTGATCACTTCGGCCTCGAAGGATTGTCCCTCCTCGACCAGTTCTTCGACGCTCTGTGAGCCTGCCTCCGCGACGTCCGACAATCCCTGAGTGTCCCCAGACTGGCCGGCTGAGCCCGGACCCAA
>WNEY01013085.1_pt1 | contig 12037 bp, 10 predicted proteins | sample 5400531 | NCBI WGS metagenome assembly WNEY01 (sample SAMN13153338, study PRJNA577476) | soil metagenome | isolation source: 200 cm saprolite under Douglas fir tree site 1 | place: USA:California | collected 2015-04-18
TCGTTCACGACGATGGCAACACGTCCGATCCTGGAGCCCGCCTGGCTCAACGTGGTCTTGAGGGCGAGATAGTCGACCAGCCCATTCTTGGTGAGATCGACACGCGGCAGCGCACGCACGGCTTGCGGCAGCACGGCGAGGTCGGGCAGCTCGCAGATGACCGGCAGGACGAATTTTCCCCGCTTGGCGCAGTAGGCAAATTCACGATGACAGAACACCGAGACCAGCCATCCGGGCGTGATCAGGCACAGCATGACGTCGCACGCCTCGAGCCGGCTCGACGGAGACCAATCGTCGCCCGGCGCGAAGGCGTGCCGATCGTCGGCCGCGACCTGCCAGCCGCTGTCGTTGAGCCAGCGCACCAGCTCCATGGCACGCGCGCGATCTTCATCCGCAAAGCTGACGTAGATGCGGGCCCGATCGACATGGGACTGTTGCGACATGACCGTCCTCGCCGGCGCGCGCACTCATAAAGTGGCCGCGCTGGCCGCTCGCTTCGCTCGCCAGCGCGGCGCGCGCGCACTACAAAGCGCGTCGGGCGGATTATACGGTGAAAATCAAGCGATCGCGCGAGGGCTTATCATTCCGCCGCTTGCGGGCGGCCATAGGCTTCCTGGATCATGAAGCCCGACAACGTCGTATAGGCCGCGGTCCACGCTGCGGCGGCCTCGGGCGTCCACTGCGGGCCGAGCCCACGCGCCAGCGTCCACAGCAGCACCTCACCCACGACGGGATAGAGCTCGGGCCGCGCGCCGTAGCCGACATGGCGCTTGGCGAGCGCGCTCGCCGCCGGCAGCACGCTCGGCAGATCGGAGAGCCCGGCGACCACGGCCGTCAACGTTGCCATCAGCTTCTGCCGCTGCTCCACCATATCGGCGGGAAACAAGGTCCGCACCGAAGGCGCCACCTCGAACAATCGCTCGTAGAAGATTTCGGCGGCCTTGTCGGCGATGGGCGCGACTTGCGCGAACGATTGCTGCACGAGCTTCACCTGCTCAGGGGTCATGGCACGCAACCTCGTTGTTGCCTGGATCGATCGGCGTTAATCGATCAAATCATGCGGCTTCGATGAAGTGATGCCCCCCGTAAGGGATCGCCACGCACTCGAGCCGCCGGCGCTGTCACGCGTCGGCGGCTCCTTTTCATGTCGGTGTTACACACGCGCTTCCGCGAGACTCGCCGTGCTCAGCGAGCGGAAGTTCCTGCGCAGGTAGTACCACCAGGTGAGCGCCAGACAGGTCGCGTAGAAGCCGAGGTAGATCGCCAGCGCCAGATATGGACCGCCGGTCGCGGCAATCGACGCGCCGAAGCCGCGCGGGATCAGGTAGCCCCCGCAGGCGCCGATCGCACCGATGAACCCGAGCGCAGCGGCGCTTTCAATTCTGGCCGCGTTCACCGCCAGCGCGCGGTCGGCTTCGCCCGAGCCTTTGGCCTCGCGCAGCTTCTGCTCGCGGAAGATCGACGGGATCATCCGATAGGTGGAGCCGTTGCCGATCCCGGTGGTGATGAACAGAATGAGGAACATCGCCAGGAAACCGGTGAAGTCCTTGATCTCGACGAAGTACATCACGCCGATCGTCGCGGCGCCCATGGCGATGAAATTCCAGAATGTGACGACCGCGCCGCCGACCTTGTCGGAGAGCAAGCCGCCGAGCGGCCGCGAGAGCGAGCCGACGAGCGGCCCGAGGAACGCGACGGCGACTGTCACCGTCGGGAACTGGGTCTTGATCAGCAACGGGAAGGCAGCCGAATAGCCGATGAATGACCCGAATGTCCCGATATAGATGTAGGACATGATCCAGGTGTGCTTGCGCTTGACGATCGCGAGCGCCTCCTTGAACGTCGAGCGTGCCGAGGTCAGGCTGTTCATGAAGAAGATGGCGCCGAACACCGCGATTGCGAGCGGCAGCATCCACATCAGGCCCGCGTTCGTGAGATAGATTCCGCCGGGCCCCGGCGCGGCCTGGTAGAGATTGATCAGCCCGATTCCCATCAAGAGCGGGGTGAGCAGCTGCACGCTGCTGACGCCGATATTGCCACCGGCCGCGTTCAAGCCGAGTGCCCAGCCCTTCATGCGGTCCGGATAGAAGAAGGAGATGTTGGCCATACTCGAGGCGAAGTTGCCGCCGCCGAGCCCGGCGGTCGCGGCGACCAGGAGCATCATCCAGAACGGCGTGTCCGGTTGCGTGACGAAATAGGCGAGTAAAATCGTTGGAACGAACAGCACCGCCGCGCTGAAGATGGTCCAGTTGCGGCCGCCGAACGCCGTGACCGCGAACGTGTAGGGGAATCGCATGAGCGAGCCGATGAGGCCGGGCAGCGCCACCAGCTGAAACAGCTCGTCGGTCGTGTAGTGGAAGCCGGCCTGCGGCAATTTGGTCGCGACGATGCTCCAGATCAGCCAGATCGAAAAGCCGAGGTGCTCGGCAACGATCGACCAGATGAGATTGCGTCGCGCGATGAATTTGCCCTTTGATTCCCAGTACGCCTTGTTCTCTGGATCCCAATCAGAAATCCAGGTCGTGCTCGATTTGCTCATCGAAGAGTCCCTTTCTGAACGGTGCCGGCGACCGAAAAACAAAAAGCCGCCTCCCCAAGGCGCTCGAAAGCGTCTGTCCCCCAGGGCGGCGGCGTTGCCTGTTCGATCCGCGCTGCCATCGGTGACGGCATCGCTGCAGCGCACTCTTCAAGCTTCGTGCCAAGTCGGCGGTCACGGTGAAAGCCAAGAATTATCAAATGGATATAGAAAAACTGTGGGCGCGCGCGATGGTGCCGGACAAGCCCAATTTGCGGCGTGGAAAGGCACCCGATGCGTAACTTTTTTGCAGTGCACAATAGCGCGTCACAACGCCTACGGCTTACTCACGTCGGATTTTCCAGGCCACGAGGTGCGCGGCGATGTCGCCCGGGTCGAATGCGGGCCCCGCGAAGGCGCCGATGCCGTCGGCCGGTTCGCCGGCGTGATGGGCTTGCTCGCCCGGCAACGCCGCGTCGTAAAGGTCGGGCCGAAACACCGCCTTCGCGGCCGTCAGCAATTCAGTCGACAGCGGCGACTGACCCCAACGCACCATCTGGGCATAGAGCCAGGCGGCCTGCACCCGGTCGGGACGGCCGGCGCCTTTGCGCCCGATCAGCAGGTAGCGATCGCTCACCCGGACCGTTCCGTCGGGGGCAACCTTCATGCGGCCGTCAAGCGTACGGCGGATCACCTCGGCAGCGGCTCCGATGCGGTTCGGCACCGCCAGCAGCGTGGTGACCTCGTCGAGATTGGCGTGATCCTCGACGAAGGCGGCGGCGCGTCCATGGGCGCGCACCAGACGGCGCAACGTGTCGGGATGCTCCTGAGCCCAGCTCGCCCGCACCCCCAGCACCTTTTCGGCCGCGCGCGGCAGGATCTCGGAGACGAAGTGCAGGATGAAGCCGATGCCGAGATCGACCGCGACCGAATTCCACGGCGCGCCGACACAAAACGCGTCGACGTGACGATTGGCGAGGCTCTCCACCATGTAGGGCGGCGGCAGCACCACCAGCCGAACATCCTCATCCGGGTCGACGCCGCCGGCCGCCATCCAGAAGCGCAGGTGGTAGTTGTGGGTCGAGAACGGGAACGTCATCCCGAAGGTGAGCGGCTCCTCCCCCCTGGCTTTGCGGTTGGCGACCACGCGGGCAAGCGCGCGCGCCGACACCAGCGGATCGACGATGCTGTTGCCGTCGGCGGCGGCGGCGATCGACGCATAGAGCGCCGGCGATACCGTGACGGCATTGCCGTTCACGCCGAGCCCGAACGGAGCGACGATCGGAACTTTGACGTGGCCGAGCCCCAGCGTCGAGGCGATGGCGACCGGCGCGATCAGATGCGCGGCGTCGAACAAGCCGATGTTGAGCTTGTCGCGCACGTTCGACCACGAGACTTCCCGCACCAGCTCGACCTCGAGGCCCTCGGCGGCGGGTAAAGCCTTTGTCGACCGCGATCAGCAGCGCGGTCGCGTCGGCGAGCGGGATGAAGCCGATGCGCAGGCGGGTATCGGCGCTCATTTGAACAGCTCCGCGGCGGTGATCACCGATTGCGCGACGTCGGCGATTTTCTTGTTCTCGTTCATCGCGGTCCGCCGCAGCAGCGCGTAGGCATCCTGCTCGGTGAGGTTCTTGGCTTTCATCAGGATGCCCTTGGCGCGGTCGATCGCCTTGCGCTCGTCGAGCGCAGTGCGGGTGCGCTCGAGCTCGTCCTGCAGCCGCGCGAAAGCGTTGAAGCGCGAGATGCACAGATCGAGGATGTTCTGGACGCGCTCCTTGCGCATCCCGCCGACGATGTAGGCGGAGACGCCGGCGTCGACCGCCGCCTCGATCGAAGCCGAGTCGCTCTGGTCGACGAACATGGCGACCGGACGCTTCACCGCCCGGCTGACCTGGAACATCTGCTCGAGCACGTCGCGGCTCGGGTTCTCGAGGTCGATCAGGATCACGTCGGGGTCGACGGCGTAGATGCGGGCAAGCAGGTGCGAGGTCTCGTCGATGCGGACGACATGGACGTGCCCGGCCTCGCGCAGCCCATCCTCGAGGATCGCGGCCCGCACCGGGTTCTTGTCGACGATGACGATCTTGAGGGAATGGTCCATGCGCCACAGGGCAGTTTTCAAGCGCCATGCCAAGCCGCGTGCATCCGAAGTTCAGCATCCGTATCAATGAGTTGAGAGCCAGCGCCAACGTTTGCCCAAGGCCGCGGCAGCGCCCGGTGGCGGAATCTTGGGCAGGGCGCTTACCAACGGGGCAGCGGGCCGCGGTCTCATCCGGCTGCCGGCTAGCCATCGGCCTGTCCACAGGCGTTCTTTCGCCTGAAGGCGAATCGCTGCCTAATGGCGCGTCGTCTTCCGCCATCACGCGGCACCTCGGCGGCGTGGGCCGGACGCCGACCAACAGGCGTGGCATCGGATGGCCTTCCACGCGGACCTGCACGTCCACTCGAAATACTCGCGAGCCACCAGTCGAGATCTCGATCTCGAGCACCTCGCCGCCTGGGCGTGCCGCAAGGGTATCGGGGTGGTGGCGACCGGCGACTTCACCCATCCGGCCTGGCGCGCCGAGCTCGGCGAGAAGCTCGTTCCCGCCGAGCCCGGCCTCTTTCGCCTGCGCGACGATATCGAGAAAGCCGTGATGGCCGCGCTGCCGGCAGCGTGCCGCAATCCGGTGCGGTTCCTGCTCGAGGTCGAGATTTCGACGATCTACAAGAAGGGCGAGCGCACCCGCAAAATCCACCATCTGATCTATGCGCCCGATCTCGCGACCGTGGATCGCATGTCGGCGCGGCTCGCCCGCATCGGCAACATCGCCTCCGACGGGCGTCCGATCCTCGGCCTCGATTCACGCGACCTCTTGGAAATTGCGCTCGAATCCGGCCCGCACGCCTATCTGGTGCCGGCGCATATCTGGACGCCGTGGTTCGCGGCGCTCGGATCGCAGTCGGGATTCGATTCGATCATCGAGTGCTACGGCGACCTGGCGGACCGCATCTTCGCGGTCGAGACCGGCCTGTCCTCCGATCCGCCGATGAACTGGCGGATTTCGTTTCTCGACCGCTATCGGCTCACGTCGAATTCCGACGCGCATTCCCCCGGCAAGCTCGGTCGCGAGGCGACGACCTTCGACTGCGACCTCGACTACTTCGCGATCAAGAACGCTTTGGAGACCGGCCGCGGCTATGTGGGCACGGTCGAGTTCTTTCCGGACGAAGGCAAGTATCACCTCGACGGCCATCGCAAATGCGAGGTGCGGCTGTCCCCGCAGGAGACGCGCCAGCATGGCGGACGCTGTCCGGTCTGCGGCGAGCCGCTGACGATCGGCGTCGAGCATCGGGTCGAGGCGCTCGCCGATCGCAGCGAGGCGGAGGCGACGCCGCCGGCGACCGCCGGCCAGGTCTCCAACCTGGTGCCGCTGCCGGAAATTCTCTCCGAGATCGTCGCCAGCGGCGTGAAATCGCAAACGGTCGAGCGCAACTACGATCAGGCGATCGCCAAGCTCGGCGCCGAGCTTTCGATCCTGCAGGCGGTGCCGGTCGAGGACATCGCCCACGCCGGCTCGGCGCTGCTCGCCGAGGCGATCACGCGCCTGCGCGCCGGCAAGGTGATCCGCGACCCCGGCTACGACGGCGAATACGGCGTGATCCGCCTGTTCGAGGACAACGAGCTCGAGCGGCTGACCTCGGGCGGATTGCTGTTCGATACGCCGGTCTCCAAACGAACGTCGGTTGCTCGTCATTCCGGGGCGCGGGCAAAACCTGCGAGCCCGGAATCCATAACCACGATCGGTGCAAAGCTCGATCTTCCTGTGGTTATGGATTCCGGTCCGCGCGCCAAGGCGCGCGACCGGAATGACGGCGCTCTGAGCGGCATCCTGGCGCAGCTCGACGATGACCAGCGTGCGGCGGCCGAGGCCATTGATGGCCCGCTGTTGATCGTCGCCGGGCCCGGCTCGGGCAAGACCCGCACCCTCACCCATCGGATCGCCCATCTGGTCGCCGAGCGTGGCGCGGCGGCGCAAAACTGTCTCGCCATCACGTTCACCCGCCGCGCCGCCGCCGAGATGACGGAGCGGCTCGCGCGCCTGCTTCCAGGCGACGCCGATCGGCTTGCGGTCCACACCTTTCATTCGCTCGGTCTCGCGATCCTGCGCGAGCACGCCGGCGCCGCCGGTCTCAAGCGGGGGTTCCGCGTGGCGGGCGAAGCCGAGCGCATGGCGCTGCTCGCCGAGACGTTGAGCGTCACCGAGCACAAAGCCGAGCGGCTGTTGCGCGCCATCTCCAGGGCCAAGCGCTCGCAAGTCCCAGATCGGGATGCCGGTGCGTGCCCTGGCGGCAGATCCGCATCTCGCGGCGCGCTATCGCGACCGCTTCCGGTGGATCGCGGTCGACGAATTCCAGGACGTCGACGAGCAGCAGTACCGGTTGTTGACCTTGCTCGCGCCAGCCGACGGCAACCTTTGCGTCATCGGCGATCCCAACCAGGCGATCTACGGCTTTCGCGGCGCCGATGCGTCCTGCTTCGAGCGTTTCAGGCACAACTATCCGGCAACCAACACCGTCAGCCTGACGCGCAACTACCGCTCGACCGGCACGATCGTCACCGCGTCGTCGCAGGTCATCGCGGCGCGGCGCGCGCCGACGAGCCCGATTCAGGGCGAGTGTCCGGCGCGCGCACTTCAGAGTCGCCGCGCTGGCCGCTCGCTTCGCTCGCCAGCGCGGCAGGATCAGCCGATCGCCGACATGGTGCGCGACATGCACGAGCGCATCACGGTCCACACCGCGCCAACCGAGCGCGCCGAGGCCGAGGCGGTCGTCAAAGCGATCGAGCAGATGATCGGGGGCGCGAGCTTCTTCGCGATCGACAGTGGCCGCGCCACCGGCGCCGCCGACGCGGGCCGCTCGTTCGCCGACTTCGCCGTGCTGTATCGGACCGACGTCCAGTCCGCGGCCCTGTGCGAGGCGCTTGGCCGCTCCGGCATCCCCTGCAAGCTGAATTCGCATCGTCCGCTCGCCGAGCAGCCGGCCGTCCGCGCGATCCTGCGTGAGCTCGACAACGACACCAGCGATGCGCCCGTGTCGGCCCAGCTCCAGGCCGCGGCCGCGAAGCTGAAGTCAGCAGACGCGGCGCTCGGCAGCGCGACCATCGAGCTCGCCGCGCAGCGCCTCGGCGTGATCGGGCAACCGTGCGGGCCTGATCGCGCGCGTTTCCTCGATGCCGTGGCGCTCGCGACCGACGCGGATTTCTTCGACCCGCGCGCCGACCGGGTGTCGCTCCTGACCTTGCATGCGGCCAAGGGACTCGAATTCCCGGTAGTGTTCATCGTCGGGCTGGAGGATGGACTGCTGCCGCTGTATTGGAGCGAGCCCGACGAAGCCGCGATGGCCGAAGAGCGCCGCCTCTTCTATGTGGGCATGACGCGCGCCAAGGACCGGCTGATTTTGAGCCGCGCCCGGCAGCGGTTCTGGCGCGGCCGGACGCAAATGCTCCACTCCTCTCCGTTCCTCGACGACATCGAGAGCGAGCTGGTCAAGCACCAGCGCAGCGAGCTCGCGCGCCGCCCGCCGGAGGACCGGCAGCTCAGGCTGTTCTAGTACCAGCCGCTTGCAATTAGTTCTGGGGCGGATCCAACGACAATGGCGCGCCCGGTCTCGCGCGCACCGTCGAGGGCCGCCGCGACGTGGTCTCGACAATCCCCGGTTCTCCCGGGCTGGCGAACCCGAAAGTCAAGGCAGCGAGGTCCGAATACCAGTACGCCGACTGGGAGCGTGAGTCCTGCAAGGCGGCCTGCAAAGCCGCGATCGTCTCGGCCGCCTGCTGCTGCGCGCTGGTCAGTTGCTTGATCTCGTGCTTGAGGACGGCCACCTCGCGAAGGAGGCGCGTGGTCTGGTCGTTGGCGCCGTCGCGGCCGGCACCTTGCGGGGCAACGGACGCCGACCGAACCTCGTCACCGTGGCGGCCATCGGCGAGCGGCCAAGCCAGAGCAAGCGCGCTGACGATGGCTCCGGCCAGCACCAGACAGATCAAGGTCCAGGACCAGAGTCTTCGCTTGTGCGGTGGCTGGCGTAGAATCGTCGCGGGGCCCGGTCCGAACTCTTCGTCGAACACGTCGAGCCTTGGCAACCCCGCATCTACTCTACCGAACATCACACGATTCCGATATCAGCGGCCTCTGCCTGTCCCGCATTCCATCCCAAATGCAACGGAATAGAGGCCGATTAACGTCTGCCCATGCGAAGTCCTTCCCCGCCCGGGTAGACCTCCTGCCTACGGCCGCGGCGGTGCCGACCGGCCATGGCCGGACGGCATCCCCCCATGATGTGCCCATCGGAGCGGCAACTCAAGCTGTTCTAGAATGAGGCCCACGAACGGACTTGGTGGAGGGTCGATATGACAATATTCCTCATACGCAATGGCTAGATGATCGTAATGGCTCTATCATTGCCCAATCGAAACAGTATCGAACGGCCACATCAAGAGCTCGATCGAACGGGAGGAAGACCAATGACTCGACGCTGGTGCACGGGCGCCTTGCTCGCGCTCGCGGTCTCGACCGCGCCGGCCGCGGCGGCCGAGTACCGCATGCTGACGAGCTGGGACAAGACCAACCCGGCGGTGCCGCTGCTGGCCGAGGGCTACGCCAAGAACGTGGAGGCGGCGAGCAAGGGCAACATCAGGTTCGTCTTGAGCGGGCCGGAGACGGTGCCGCCGTTCGAGCAGCTGCAGCCGGTGGCCTCGGGCGCATTCCACATGCTGTTCACGCACGGCATCTATCATTACGGCACGACCGGGCTCAGCACCGGGCTCGACGCGGTGCGCGGGACCATCGAGGAGCGGCGCGCGTCCGGATTGTTCGAGGCGCTCGACAAGCACTATCAGAAGATCGGCATCAAGGTGGTCGCGGTCGCGCTGTCGGCCAAGACCGGCTACGCCTTCGCGCTCAAGACGCCGGTCGGTCCCGACGGCGACCTCAAGGGCAAGAAGGTGCGCGGCACGCCCGCCTATCACCCGCTCATCCGCATGCTCGGCGGCGCGCCGGTCGTGCTGCCGATCCCGGAAGTCTATACGGCGCTCGAGAAGGGCGTCATCGACGGCGCCGCCAGCCCGGTGGTGGGACTGCTCGGCGTGCGCTGGCACGAGGTCGCGAAATATCTGGCGCAGCCGAGCTTCGGCGTCACGCACCAGCTCTTCCTGATGAATCTCGATACTTGGAACCGGCTTGCGGATGCGGACAAGAAGCTCCTGCTCGACGAAGGCCGCAGGATCGAGGAGGTCTGGTACCGGGAATATGACCGCATGGCGGAGGCGGAAATCAAGGAGCTGCTCGGCAAGGGCGTGACCATCAGCAAGCTCGGCCCCAGCCAGGCCAAGCTCAACGAGGTCTGGAGCGAAGGCCTGTGGGAATTGGCGGAGAAGAAGAGCCCGAACGAGATCAAGGAGCTGCGCGCAATCGCCAAATCGAAGGGGCTGACGGATTGAGCTCGCGTTATTTCGGACCCATCAGCCGCGGCAGCAGGGTGATCAGGTCGGGTACCAGCGCCATGATCAGCATGCCCAAGCAGATGATCCACACGAACGGCCAGGAGGCACGGAAGATCGTGGTCATCGGCACGTCGGGGGCGGCGCTCTTGAGCGCGAACAGCACGTAGCCGAACGGCGGGGTCAGCCCGCCCACGGTCGCGACCACCAGAAACAGCGTCCAGAACCAGATCTCGTCGAACTGGTAGATCCTGATGATCGGCTGATAGATCGGGATCAACACCAGCATCAACGCGACCTGATCGAGAAACATGAACAGCACGAACGGCAGCGCCATCATGGCGAACAGCATGATGGCGGCCGGCAGGTCGAGGCCGACCACGAACTGACCGAGCGCGCGGGTGGCGCCGCTGAAGGTCAACAGCTGGCTGAACATCACCGCCGAGCACATGATGATGAGCAGGAGCGAGGCAACGGTCGCCGCCGACGTGAGCGCTTCGGTCAACATCTTCCACGACAGTCCGCGGTAATAGGCCGCGAGCATGAGCGCGCCGACCACGCCGGTGGCGGCCGCCTCGGTCGGCGTCGCGACCCCGAGCATGATCAGGCCCATCACCATGAAGAAGACGAAGGCCGAGGGAAGCATCCGCGCCAAGGCCATCGCTACGCTGCCGCCGGTCTTGCGGTCGGCCGCATCGGCGGCGAGGTCGGGCGCCAGCGACGGCGTGATGCGGACGCGGATCACCACGTAGACCAGGAACATGCCGGTGAGCAGCAGCCCGGGCAGGATGCCGGCGATCAGCATCTTGCCGGCGGACACGTCCGCGAGCGTCGCGATGATGACGGCGAGCACGCTCGGCGGAATGATCGGATCGAGGCTCGCGCCCGCCAGGATCGTCCCGGCCGAGAACTGGGTGTCGTAGCCGCGCTTGCGCATGGTGGGAAACAGCGAGCGGCCGAGCAGGCCGGCCACCGCCATGGCGGCGCCCGACAGCGCCCCCAGGATCGCCGAGAGCACGATGCACAGCACGTATTGCCGGCCGCGAATGCGTCCGATCAGCCGGTCGAGCGAATCGAACAGCACATCCATCGCGCCCGAGCGGAACAGGATCTCGCCCATGACGATGAACAGCGGCACCGCCGACAGCGCGCCCAAGGTCGCGGTCGAATAGATGCTGTTGGCGAACAGGCCGAAGCCCGAGACGCCGAAAAACACCAATACGCCGATCACGTTGAGCACCACGAAGGCGACGAAGATCGGCACGCCGAGCAGAAACAGGGATAAGAGCAGCGCCATTCCGCCCGACAGCGCGACCCACCAGGTCATCGGTCCGCTCCGCCGATCATCAGCGTCGCGCCTGGATCACGACCGAGCTGGCGCAGGAAGTGGAGCGCGGAGCTGAGCATCCCGTACGGAATGAGGATCGAGACCCACCATTTCGGGATCGGCAGCGCCGAGAGCGTCCACACGCCTTGCGCATATTGCCGCCACGTCTCGCTGCCGGTGATCCAGGTGGCGGCCAAGCACGCGGCCACCGCAAGCGCGCCGATCAGATAGCGCAGGAGCCGCACCCCGCTCGGCGACAGGTAGTCGAAGACCAGATTGACGTGGATGTGGGCGCCGCGGCGCGTCATCTCCGGCATCGCCAGGAAGATCACCGCGGCGAGCAGATAGCAGCCGACGTCGTAGGTCCAGGCGGTCGGCGCCGAGAAGAAATAGCGGGCGACGACCTCGTAGCAGAACGCGGCCGCAATCGCGCCCACCAGGCCGGCGGCGAGCGCAAAACCGGCGCTGGTCACGCGGTCGTGGAGATCACCGAACCGTCGAAGAACAAGGCGCATCGGACCCGCGTGTCTCGTCGGCTGCATTCGAGACGTCCCCCTGCTCGAATGGCTTCGAGCCAGCGCGCTTGTGCCCGGGGAAGCTGTTGGAGGCCCAAGCTGTTGTCAATCACCGGCCAATCCTTTTGTATGCGGCGAGGAAAAACCGGAAAGGGGAAACGCCATGGACATCGGGTTCATCGGACTTGGCCAGATGGGTTTCC
>WNEY01003437.1_pt1 | contig 12036 bp, 11 predicted proteins | sample 5400531 | NCBI WGS metagenome assembly WNEY01 (sample SAMN13153338, study PRJNA577476) | soil metagenome | isolation source: 200 cm saprolite under Douglas fir tree site 1 | place: USA:California | collected 2015-04-18
TCAGACGCATTGACACGCGCATCAGCCTGTTCTCCCAGCACAACGTGCTCGACGCACTATCTCGCCGAGCCGACTGTCAATTTGTTCGAAGTTCGATGGCAGTTCTGGCGCTCAACGTCTCGCCTTTTCACCCTCTAAATGAGCAAGATCGATGCCATCTGGAGGGGGAGCCATCGCCGCATATCGAACACTAAGCCGTGCTTTGAGCCCAACAGGAGCCTGCCGTGCCCGTTGCCGTCGTTGCCATCGGGGGCAACTCCCTCATTAAAGACGAAGCGCATCCCAGCGTGGCCGGTGAGATCGAGGCCCTGCGCGAGACCTGCGGCCACATCGCCGGGATGCTGGCCTCGGGGTGGGACGTGGTGCTCAACTCAGGGATCCATCGGGTACCTAATCCAGCAGGTACTGGGCAACGAACTCCGCCGCCGCAACATCCGCAAACGCGTGGTGACGGTGGTAACTCAGACGGTTGTGGATCCCCACGACGCGGCGTTCCATCAACCGACAAAACCTATCGGCAGTTTCTACCGAAAGGAGGAGGCCCAGCGGCTCCAGGCGGAGCGCGGCTGGCAGATGGTGGAGGATGCCGGACGGGGCTGGCGGCGTGTGGTCCCCTCCCCATGGCCGGCGGAAATTGTTGAGCGACTGGTGGTTAAGGGACTCGTGCACCAGGCGATCGTGGTCATCGCGTGTGGTGGCGGCGGGATCCCAGTGGTCCGGCGGGCCGATGGGCGCCTGGAGGGGGTGGAGGCGGTGATCGACAAAGACCTGGCCAGCGCGCTCCTGGCGCAGTCCATCGGAGCGGACCTGCTGCTGATCTCCACGCAGGTGGAGCGCGTTGCCTTGAATTACGGCAAGCCTGACCAGCGAGACCTCGACAGACTGACCTTGGACGAGGCCAAGCGGTACCTCAGCGAAGGACACTTTCCCGCGGGCAGCATGGGGCCGAAGATCCGCGCCGCCATTCAGTTTCTCGAGGCGGGTGGGCCGGAAGCGCTCATCACGTCGCCGGCCCACCTGGAGCGTGCGCTGGTCGGGCAGACGGGCACGCGCATCACAGGAAGCTGACGCCTTCAAGTTGAAGAGTTGAAAAGTTGGAGAGGTACTGCAGTCACGTTTCAACCCTCCAACTCTTCAACGTTTCACGTGCAGCCGGGAGGGACTCACCAGTGAGTGAAGTCAGGTTCGCGCAGCGCATGGCCGGCCTTGGCACGGAAACCGCGTTTGAGGTCCTGGCGAAGGCCCGCGAATTGGAGCGGCAGGGCAAGTCGGTCGTGCACCTAGAGATCGGCGAGCCGGATTTCGACACTCCCGAGCATATCAAGGAGGCTGCCGCCAAGGCTCTGCGCGATGGATATACGCACTACACGCCGTCCGCAGGTCTGCTTGAGACCCGAGAGGCCATTGCCCAGCATATCGAAGCGACGAGGAAGATCCCGGCGCATCCCGACGAGGTCGTCGTCACCCCAGGCAGCAAACCGGTGATGTTTTTTGCCATCCTAGCACTCGTGGACCCTGGCGACGAGGTGATCTGCCCGGATCCTGGCTATCCGATTTACGAATCGGTGGCCAGATTCGTAGGCGCGACTCCCAAACCGCTGGTGCTGCGGGAGGAGCGGGGGTTTCGCATTGATCCGGATGAATTGCGGCGGCTAATCACCCCCAAGACGAAGCTCCTGGTCCTGAACACCCCGCACAATCCGTGCGGCTCCGTCTTGACCCGGGAAGACGTGACGGCGGTGGCCGAGGCGGTGCGGGGTTCGAACGCGTTCGTCCTGTCCGACGAAATCTACTGGCAGATCATGTACGAGGGGAACCACACCAGCATCGCCAGCGTGCCGGGGATGAAGGACCGGACCATCATCCTGGACGGTTTCTCCAAGGCCTACGCGATGACGGGCTGGCGGCTGGGGTATGGGGTGATGCGCAAGGAGCTCGCTGCGCGCATGACCCAGTTGATGGTCAACTCAAACTCCTGCGCCGCGGCCTTCACCCAGATTGCCGGTATCGCCGCGCTGCGCGGCCCCCGGGAGCCGATCGAGCGTATGGTGGCGGAGTTCCGCCGGCGGCGGGATGTCATCGTCTCCGGCCTGCGGGGGATCGACGGCGTGACGTGCATGATGCCGGCCGGCGCCTTCTACGCGTTTCCCAACGTCAACCGCGTCGAGCCGGACAGCAAGCGGCTGGCCGATTTCCTGCTCACCGAGGGTGGGGTGGCCTGTCTCTCCGGGACGGCCTTTGGCGAGCACGGCCGGGGCTATCTGCGTTTCTCCTATGCCAACAGCGTGGAGAATATCCGGGAAGGCCTGCAGCGCCTGCAGGCGGCCCTGTTGCGATACCGAGCGCGCGTGTCCTAACCTGCGCGACCTACACAACCGACGCAATCACAGACTCATAAATGCTCGTGGTGGTGTAGGTGGTGTGGTTTGTGTGGGCTTGTCAGTGATTCACGTCACCCGGTTGAAACCTTCTCACCACCTCGTCACACTGCTTTTGTCCGTCCCGCCACTTTACCAGCGGTTTCGCGCAGACGACGACGTGATACCGGGCAGCCCCACTGACCAGGACGCCGACCGAGGCCCACTCCTGGCCACCGGACGCGCCGGTGACTTCGAACTTGTACCATAGCGCCTCCGTGGTCGTGCGCGCGTCCTGTTGAAAGCCCGAGACCCCCTGAACCGGTAGCAGCTCGAAGACTGTTCGCCGGATGGCGGGATCGTCCAGCCGGCCAGCCGATGCTCTGGTGACGACCACGATGAACTCCGCGATGTCGGGTATCCGGTCCGCGCCCGCCGGGACGAACCAGACCGCGTCCTCGCGCCGCACTTGCGTCCAGCTCTGTGGATGCCGGACGGTAAACCCGCGTTCATCGTGGACCTCGACCAGTCCCGCGGGAGCCGACGGCGCGCAGGCCCCGAGCAGCAGGACAACGAACGCAGCCAGCCACAATCTCATGTGCGGGGAGTTCGCGGGCCGATTGTGCCGTCCTCCGCGGACGCGGCCGGGACGCTGAGGTGCCGGCAGTGAGTGCATCCGTGTGAACGCGATGGTCTTGTCCAGTCCTCGCCCGGTGGAGTCCGCTCCATTAGAGCGCCGGAGCCTGGCGCCGCCCCAGCCACGGGCCGGGGAAGTGCTGCTGCGGGTGCGGTGTTGTGGCGTTTGCCACACGGATCTGCACATCGTGGAGGGGGAGATGCCTCCAGCGAAACTGCCCGTCGTGCCCGGCCATCAGGTCGTGGCCGTCGTGGAGCGGGTGGGGCCCGGTGTGACACATCCGGCCCCGGGCGCGCGGGTCGGCGTGGCGTGGTTGTATGCGTCATGCGGCGTGTGCGAAGCCTGCCGGCGTGGCGAAGAGAACCTGTGCGCTCAGATCATGTTTACCGGCTATCACGTGGACGGGGGATACGCACAGTACTTGGTGGCGCGGGCCGACTACGTATATCCGCTGCCCGGGTCGTTCGACGACGCGCACGCCGCCCCTTTGTTGTGCGCCGGCATCATTGGGTATCGCGCGCTGCGGCTCTCAAGCGCGCGGACCGGGGAGCGGCTCGGACTGTTTGGCTTCGGGGCCTCTGCGCATCTGGCCATTCAGGTGGCGCGGTATTGGGGGTGCGAGGTCTTCGTGTTCACGCGCGGCGATGCCCATCGGCGTCTCGCCGAACAGCTGGGGGCCGCGTGGGTAGGCGGGCTTGACGCCGACGCCCCGCGCGAGCTCGACGCCGCGGTGGTGTTCGCGCCGGCGGGCCGCGTCGTGATCGCGGCGTTGCGCCGCCTGCGCCGCGGTGGGACGGTGGCCATTAATGCCGTCCACCTCGATCAGATCCCTGCATTTGACTACGACCTGCTGTATTGGGAGCGCGTCCTGCGCAGCGTGAGCAACAGCACGCGCCAGGACGGCATCGAGTTTCTGCGACTGGCAGCGTCGATCCCCCTATCCGTTCAGGTGCAGCAATTCTCCCTGACCGAGGCGAACGCTGTTCTGACGTCGCTCAAAAGGGGGGAGATCACGGGCGCGGCGGTCCTGAATGTCTCACCTTGAAATGGGGCAGGAGCAGGCCGTCGATCGCGTCCATCAGACGCAAGAGACGCAAAAGGACGCGGAGACGCAATAGACGCTTCTAACTCAGGGTCCGGTGCGTTTGCAATTCACGCAGTGGTTGGTGAACTGCAGGAGCAGCTGGCCGGTGACGCGCCCCACGCCCGACAAGTTGCTCACCGTGTCGGCCTGCACTTCTGCCCAGACAGGCTGCCCACCGATCCAGATGTACCCGATCCGCGTGCTGACCGCACCCCAATCGTACGACAGCACGAGTTCGTAGAGCACCCCGTCCTCATCGAGGGTGGCGCGCAGCGCGTAGGGCGGTCCCGGCCGGGCAATGAACTCCTTCATGGTCGGCGCGGTGTACAACCACTCCGCGATCTTGCGCCGGGTCGTGATGTCGAGTTTGTCCTCCGGGTGGCCGTAGCGGTTGATCGCGTCGTCGACGATGTCGCGGTGGATGCCAGCCAGCACGTACCGGTGGTCCGGCTGTTCGGCGAAGAGGAAGATATCGTGAGCGTAAAATGTCTCGGGGTTTTCCCCCTGCGTCTCGAGCTTTTCCGCGATGACTTTCCGGATCGACGACGCGAACGGACGCAGCAGCAGGGGGAGGGACAGATCAGTGACGGTGACCCGGCGGTGTCTGATTCCGTCGGTGCCGCGCCACTCCAGAAACGACCCATCGGCGACGACCATCAGCCGGCTCCGTTTGACGGTGACATCCAGGGTCCCATGGAAGTCCGCGCTGAGCTCGTATGGCTCCGTGACATTGACGTCGAACAAACGGAGGAGGAGCACGTCGACCGTAGGCGTCTGCGCCCAGCTGATCTTCGTGGCCAGGACGGTTGCCAGGAGCGCTGCCAGAGCTGCGGCGCTTCGACGAGGTCCGGGCAGGGAATCGCGCGCCATCAATGTGGCAGGGAGGTCGACGACGGTCCGTACTGTTCCCACGAGACCATGGAGGTCAGCGGCCGTCGTCCACGGCTCGCCAGGATGCGCAAAGCCGTGCGTTCGATCGCGCCCCGGCCGCGCGGGTGCGGGTACCCCAGAGACATCACGATGGCGAGTGTCTTGTCGGGCGGAATGCGCAGGAAGCCTTTCGCCTCCGCGCTCCGGTGCAGCGTCGCCGGGCACGAGGCGATTCCCCATGACCAGGCAGCCAGCATCATGTTCTGTGCGCACCGTCCCGCATCAAACATCGCGCCGGACTCCTCGAGGACGAGGGCGACGGCCGCCGCTGCGGTGGCTACATGCTGGGCAAAGCGCCCGAAGGCGGCGAGCTCCCGCAGAGAGGCGCGTTCACGAATGACAACGAAATGCCAGGGCTGGCGATTCCGACTGCTGCCGGCCATCCGGCCGGCGTTGAGGATCTTCATCAGCAGCGGTTCTTCGATTGGTCTGTCGGTGAATGATCGGAGATCCCGTTTGGTGAGAATGCACCGATACGCGTCCACATCAGGCGGGTTCGACGGCGGGCGGGGTGGGTCCCGCACTTCAGAGGACCAGGTGACCAGGAGATCCGGGACCGGCGGGCCACGGATTGCCTCGATCCTTGTTCCCCTGGTTCCTCGGTCCCTTGCTAGAATTGGCGTATGACGCTGGCGCCTGGGATGGAGATCACGTTACGCGTCGACCGGCTGAATGTGCGCGGCCGCGGAGTCGGCCGGCTCAACGGCCTGGCCGTTTACGTCGATGACGCCGCGCCTGGGGATGTTGTGAGAGCCCGCCTCACCCGCCTGACGCGCGCGAGCGCGGAAGCCGAGATCGTCCGCGTCGAAACGGCCTCATCCAATCGGGTCCCGCCACGCTGCCCGCACGTCGGCACGTGCGGCGGATGTCTGTGGCAGCACCTCGACTACCACGCCCAGGCGGCAGCAAAAGAAGCCATCGTCATGGAAAGCCTCCAGGGCCTAGGCGGGCCGAACGAGCTCCGGGTGCGCCCGATCATCGCCGCAGGCGATCCGTGGCACTTCCGCAACAAGATGGAGTTTTCGTTTCAGCCGCCGGACCGCGTCGGTCTCCACCGGCGCGGGCGCTGGGATGAGGTCGTGGACCTTCAGACCTGCTTCCTGCCGTCGCCCCGTACCGTCACTGTGTTGCACGTGGTGCGGGAGTTTGTGCGGCGGCACGGGATTCCTTGCTATGATACGCGTACCCACAGTGGATTTCTTCGGCACCTGGTCGTGCGCGAGGGCCGCGCGACCGGAGAGCTGCTGGTGGCCCTGATCACCGCGGTGGGGCCGTTTCCGCAGGGTCCTGGGCTGGCGCAGGCACTTCACCAGGAGGTACCGGGGATCACCGGCCTGCTGTGGGCGGTGAACCCATCCAGAAGCGATGCCGTGGAAGTCAGTGACGTTCACGTGTTGCACGGGCGTCCATTCATCTACGAGCGTCTGGGCGGCGTGACGTTCAAGCTCGGTCTGCTGACATTCTTCCAGACGAATACCGCGCAGGCGGAGTGCATGCTCGAGGTCGTGCGCGAGTTTGCCGCTCTACGCGGTACCGAGCGAGTGGCTGACGTCTACTGCGGCGTCGGGACTTTCGCCCTGGCGCTAGCCGGCCAGGCTGATCAGGTCATCGGGATCGAATCCCTGCCGGCAGCCGCTGAGGCGGCGCGGGAAAATGCGGTGCTGAATGGCATCACCAACGCCACATTCTACACAGCGGCGGCGGCAGAGCTGCAGTGGGTGCTGGCGCCGGACAGCCGCCTTGACGTGGTGATCCTGGATCCACCGCGCGCCGGCGCCGGTGTGTCGGTGATGCGGGGCCTGGGGCATCTGGGCCCGCCCAGGGTGGTGTACGCATCGTGTAACCCATCGACCCTGGCGTCCGACCTGCGCGAACTCCAGCGCTGGGGGTACGCTGTGACCGCCATCCAGCCCCTGGACCTATTCCCTCACACCCCCCACGTAGAGTGCGTGGTGCAGTTGGAGCGGATCACAGGGGCATGATGGACCCGCAGGTGTTACGCGAGCGCTGTCACGATCCGCCCACCCGCATGGGGCCAGGCTACTGGATCGTCATCAAATTCTTCCGGCTGCTTCTGCTAGCGGGCTGGCACCTGAAGGCTGAGGGACTGGACCGCCTGCCTCCGCGGGGGCCATTCATCCTGACGCCCAATCATGCCAGTGAGATCGATCCCATCGTACTCTCGGCGGCCATGCCGTTCCGGGTCACATACCTGGCCGGTCAGGAGCTGGATCGCTATCCGCTGCTCTTTGCGTTGATCCGGCTGTTCAATCCCATCTTTGTCCGCCGCGGGGTGGGGGACATTGGCGCGCTGAAGGCCTGTTTGGAACGGCTCGCCCGGGGCGAGGTCCTTGTGGTGTTTCCGGAGGGCGGGGTGGTGCAGCCGGGGTTGGGAACCTTAAGCGAAGGCGCCGCGTTTTTGGCCACCCGCGCGCAGGTCCCGGTCGTTCCGGTAGGCCTGCTCGGTCTGACAAAGATGTGGCCGCTGAGCGCTCGCTTTCCGAGGCCATCCCGGGTGACCGTGCGCATCGGCGAAGCCATCCAGCCTCCGCCCCGCGACGGCCCGCGCACGGCGGAGTTGATCGGGCAGATCCGGATGACCCTGGACCGCCTCCTGCAGCGATGACGCGGCACCCGTTGGCGATTGCCACCGTCTGCCCCGTGGTGATGGCGTTGGTCCTGGTGGTCACAGCGGCATCGTCGCCTGCCGCGCCGATCCTTCCTCCCCTGAAGTTCGCCCTGGCCGTCACGGAGGTCCGCCGCGGGCGGTGCGAGGTCGTACTTCCTGAGCTGCACTTGCTCAGCGAGGAAGCCGGCCCGACCGGAGGACGGGCGGGGTACCTGCTGGCGCACTGCTTGCTCCAGCAGGGGGAGGTGGAAGCCGCTCGTCGGGAATTCGACCAGGTGGCGGAGCATTTTCCCCCACTGGCCGATCATGCCCGCCTGTACGCGGCACAGGCGGCGATGCAGATCGGTCAGAGTGAGGAGGCGGCCACCCGACTCGAGCAACTGCTTGCCGCCACCGCGATGACATCCGTGGCCCGGCGCGCCAGGCTGCTGTACGCGGAGGCCCTCATCACAGCAGGGGAATCTGAGAAGGCGGTCGTCAGCGTCTCTCGGTTGCTCGCCGCCCCTCTCGATGATGTCTCGTATGCCCGGGCCTGGTTGCTGCTCGGCCAGGCCGCAGAAGGCGCGGGGGATCGGACCCTCGCCCTCCGCGCCTACACCATGGCATGGTGGAGTGTTCCGGACGCCGCCGGGGTTGCGGCCGCATACCAGCGGCTGCACGAACTGCAGCCCGACCGGAGTCCCCTGCCGTCCGCGGATGCGAGGTTGCAGCGAGCGGGACGCCTGATGGTTGCCGGTGAGTTTGCGATGGCAGAACGCGAACTCGCGGACGCCCTGCATCAACCGCTGCCGCCGGAGATGGCGGCGGACGCCTGGTACCGTCTGGGGATTCTTCGACTCAGGACGCGAGGAGCAGCGTACGCGTTCGAGCAATCGGCCAGCATCCCCGGCGAGCACCGGTCCCGAGCGCTCTACTGGTTCGGCCGCGCCCTGGCGTTGGAAGACCGCGACGGGGAAGCGCTGGCAGTCTGGCGCCGCCTGGCTGGCGAGGAGGCTGAGTCGCCCTGGGCGGCCCGGGCCATGGTGTCACTGGCGGCGATCACGGAGATCCGCGGAAACCTGCCGGGGGCTCAACAATGGCTCCGGCGTGCGTCCCAGCGATATCCGGATTCGCCTGCCGCCGACGAAGCGCGCTGGCGCCTGGGGTGGTTGCTGTTCCGGCAGGGGCGCATCCGGGACGCCGAGCACCAGTTCCTGGATTCGGCGACGCGATTCCCGGCGACGCCGCGGGCGGCGGCGAACCTCTATTGGGCGGCGAAGGCGCGGGCCCGCAGAGGCGCGGATGCCCGTGGGTTGCTAGTCGACGTGGCCCGGTCGTACCCGTTAACGTTCTACGGCTGGCGCGCCCAGGAGTTGACCGGAGCGCCTGAGCCCGTGCTGCAGAGCGCACCGGTGGCTGTGCGCCTTGGCGATGATCGAGCCTGGCCGGCCTTTGAGGAACTGGCCGCGCTCGGGTTCGATGACGACGCCGTGGCCATCATGGAGACACACCTTGACGCCACCGCAGATGTGCCGGTCTTGCAGACCGCTGCCTGGTTGTGGGGACGGATGGACGTCTACCATCGGTCAGTGGCCGCGGCGGAACGCGCTATCCGGCCGGTGATGCGCGACGGGGCGCTGGCCGACCGCGAGTTGTGGACGCTGGCGTATCCACTGGCCTACTGGGCCGAGCTGCGCCAGGCCGCATGGGAGCAGCGTATCGATCCTTTCCTCTTGCTGGCAGTGATACGGGAAGAGAGCCGCTACAATCCACGCGTGGTGTCGCTGGCCGGCGCCGTGGGGCTGACGCAACTACTCCCCGCGACGGCATCGGTGGTGGTGGGTGAAGAGATGCGTCCGCCGCAGCTGATGGACCCCGACACCAACATTGGCATCGGCACCCGGTATCTGGCCGGGTTGATGCGGCGGTTCAACGGGGACACCGTCTTGGCCCTGGCCGCCTACAACGCCGGACCAGGGGCGGCCCGTCGGATCGCGCGGCTGCCCCGCGCTGACTTCGATGTGTTCCTGGAAAGTATCCCGATCAGCGAGACACGCGCCTACGTGCAGCAGGTGTTGCAATCCTATCGCATCTACCGGTGGCTCTATCAATAGCGTTACTGCTCGATCTGGACGCTGTTCCCGCCGCTGTCTTTGGCGTGCCGGAGCGCCCGCTCTGCCCGGCGTAGGAGCGTGTCGAGTGACCGATCCGAGTCTTCCCGGGCGGCCACGCCCGCGCTGGCGTGGACGGCGACGGTGCCGTCTCCCACCGGCAGCGGGGTGGAAGCGACGCGCGCGCAGACACGCTCGGCCACGGTCTCGGCACTGCGGATGTCGGTGACGGGCAGCAGGCAGACGAACTTGTCGGCCCAGTAGCGGGCCAGCACGTCTTCAGTGCGGAGGAGCTCGCGGCAGATCTGCGCGAATTGCAGCAACACGTTGTCACCGGCCGCGGATCCGTAGCTGTCGTTGAGGTTGGCAAACTGGGCCAAGTCGAACATGATGATCGAGAGGGCTTCGTGATGCCGGGTGGCGCGGGCGAGTTCGCGCTCTCCCACGTCGAAGAAGGCCCGGCGGTTGAGCGCGCCGGTCATCGGATCCGTGCTGCGGGAGCGCTCCAACTCCCGCCCTAACCGTTCATTCTCCTTGCGCAGGGCCCGTCGTTCCAGCGCCCGCTCGATGGTGGCGCGCAGAATCTCCACGTTGGGAAACGGCTTCAGGATGTAGTCGAAGGCGTCGCCTTCGCGCAGTGCTTTGACCGCGGTGCTCAGGTCAGGGACGCCGGTCAGGAAGACAACCTCCACAAAGCGATCGGCGGCTTTGGCCGCGCGCATCACATCCAGCCCGTTCGTCCCGGGCATCAACACGTCGGTGATCACCACGTCGTACTGGCCCGTTGCCAACCGGCCGACGGCGGCGGCGCCATCGGCGCATGCCTCGACGCCATGTCCGAGCGATGTGAAGTAGCGGACCAGGAGGCCGCGCAGACTCTCGTCATCCTCGGCGATCAGCAGGCGTCCCGGCGTCATAGGGGGAACTTCGCCATGGGCAGCGGTTTCTCCCGGAGCGGCGCCAGAGGCGGCCGCCCGCAGCATGAAGACGGCGCTCGTTCCATGCCACCGCCTCCGTCTGAGCGCTGGAACGGTGGGGCATAACCTGAGCGGTAGTGCGTACAGTCCGCTGCGGAGCGGAGCCGCATGTACGTCGAGTCCGTCGACTTCAAGCGCCCGTCGTGGGAAAGCAAGATTCTGGGCGACCTGCTCACCCGCCTGATTGCCAACGGGTATCAGGGGCTGCTGGCCGAAGTGCATCAAGCCGCCGGGCGCTTCTCCAGACCACGTGCTGATCGATCCCTCCCGGCCTCGCTAGGGCACGCGGACGGTTTTGCGGACGTGCTCATCCCACCGGCCCAACCGCATACTCGCGTCATTTTCTTCCTCGCCCAGCCCGATCTGCTCCGGATGGTTGTCGCCGGACGGAACCAGACTGAAGTACGGCGGGTGGCGACCGCAACGAAGCTGCATCTGGAGGCTGCGGTGGGCGGGCACATCAGCGAACTGCTCACGGATGTGGCCGACCGCGACGGCCCGGATCGGTTCCGCCGCGAGGTTGTGCCGGCGCTGAATCTTACCGCCACCGGCGGCCTGGTCGTTGGGCTTCGCGACGGCGCCCCGATGCAGATGATGCTGGCCCTGCGCCGGCAGCCCGCCTTCCGCGGCCGGCCGACCGCGCTGGGATCGCAGCTCTCGACGCTGCTCCCTGACAAACCTTCAGAGCAGGCCCGAGAGGCGATGGAACGGCTGGTCTCGTCGAAGATCGTGGAGCGGTGGCACGTCCTCATCTGCCGGCAGGGCGGTCAGTGGCTGGCCGTGGCCCCAGGGCTGGATGAAATCAAATCGTTCATCGGTTCCAACGTCGCCTGCCCGCACTGCGGGACGCGCATGGGCGAGGAGATCCAGGAGGTCGCCTACCGCCTGACCGAGGCGGCGGACGCGCAACTTGCCGACAACCGCCCGCTCTGCGAGCTGCTGGACGCGGCCCTGCGGCGGGCCGGCGCGGAGGCCGTCGTCATCGACCCAGGGCGCGGGGCCATTGATGGCGCGGCATTCTACCGCGGCACGGTCTTGGTGTTCCGGGCGCGGCAGATCGCGCCGTCTGCAGAAGAGACCGCGCAACTGCTGGAGCAGGCCCGTGTCGTGGAGCAACAGGGGTGGCGCGTGGTCTCCCTCCTAGTCTGTGACCAGCCCGCGCCTGCGGATCTCCGTCAGAGCGGGGTCTTCGTGGTCGATAACATCAGTAGACTGGACGCGGCGCTCGAGGAGATCTTGAGCAAAATTCGAGAGCAGCAGGCTTCGGCGCTGCTGCCCCCAGTGTTGCGCCCCCTGGCCATCTCTGTCGCCGACCTGCTGCCGCCCGAGTGA
>WNEY01003331.1_pt1 | contig 12034 bp, 12 predicted proteins | sample 5400531 | NCBI WGS metagenome assembly WNEY01 (sample SAMN13153338, study PRJNA577476) | soil metagenome | isolation source: 200 cm saprolite under Douglas fir tree site 1 | place: USA:California | collected 2015-04-18
TCCCGATCGCGACAATTCCGATCACAGAAACTTGCAGCAGCACCAGCAAGGCGTTGTCGGGAGTGCGGAACTGCGGCAGGGCGATGGCGAAATACACGACGAGGGCGGCGAGGGCCAGGTAGATACCGTAGTCCCGCAGGGTGGCCACCAGGGAGGGCCGGAGGGGGAGGGCGCCCACCGCCGCGCCGAGGCGCGCCGCCGCCGGCGTATCTGATTCTCTCATCCGGCGCTCCCGCCCATCAGGAGGCCCGGACCTCGCCCGCCACCCCGGCGGCGACGGCCATGAGACGTTCCTCGGTGGCGTCCTGGCGCGAGAATGCGCCTGCGACCGTGCCATTTCTCATGACCAAGATCCGGTCACTCATGCCGAGAATCTCCGGGAGCTCAGAGGAGATGAACAGCACCGCCAGCCCATCGCCCGCCAGCCGGTCGATGATCGCGTGCACCTCGGCCTTGGCCCCGACGTCGATCCCGCGGGTCGGTTCATCAAGAATCAGCACTTTCGGGGGAATCATCAGCCAGCGCCCGATGACAATCTTCTGCTGGTTGCCACCACTGAGCGTGGAGACTTCAACGGCGTGAGAGGGCGTCCGGATGGCCAGCGTCTCGATCATCCGCTGGACTTCGCCGTATTCGCGATGACCGTTGATCCACCCCATCGGGCTGAGCGCTCGGAGGGCGCGCAACGAGAGATTGGTGCGCACGGGAAGCATCGGGACAAGTCCTCGCGCCCGGCGGTCTTCGGGCGTCATGGCAATCCCGTGCCCGATGGCATCCTGGGGGGACCGGATGACCACACTCACGCCGTCAACCAGGATGTCCCCTTCCCACGCGGGAGCAAGCCCAAAGAGGGCTTCCGCCACCGCGGTCCGGCCCGAACCGATGAGCCCGTACAGACCGAGGACCTCGCCGCTGCGGACGGTGAACGACACCCGGTGGAAGGCCCCGGTCCGACCCAGGTGGCGTACCTCCAGACGGACGTCCCCTCGCTCGGCTCGACGACGCGGAAAGAGAGAAGACAGGTCGCGCCCCACCATAGCCTGCACCAGGGTCGCGTTGGTCCATTCGGAGACAGCCGCTGTGGCCACCCGTTTTCCGTCACGCAGCACCGTAATGCGATCGGCGACAGCGAAGACTTCGTCGAGCTTATGGGAAATGTAGACGAGCGTCATGCCTCTGGCCGCGAGGCTTCTCACGATATCGAGGAGCCGGCTGATTTCCTGATGGGTCAGCGAGGACGTGGGTTCGTCCAGAATCAGTACGCGCGGATTGAGCGCGACCCCCTTGGCGATTTCTACCAGCTGCCGTTCGGCGATGCTCAAGCGCGCCACCCTGGCTTCCGGCTGGAGGGCAACGCCGAGTTCGTCGCAGAGCAGCCGGGCCTGGGCTCTCGCCGCGGCGAGATTGATGAAACCAGGCAGACGGGCAGAGGGTTCGCGGCCGAGGAAGATATTGTCGGCGACCGTCAGCTCAGGAACCAGGCTGAGTTCCTGATGCACCAGACCAATGCCGAGAGCACGGGCCTGGCCGGGACTGAGGATCCGCACCGCGCGTCCATCGATCGCCAGTTCCCCGACGTAGTCCGCGTAGAAGCCGGACAGGACTCTCATCAGGGTTGATTTGCCGGCACCATTTTCGCCCACGAGGCCATGAATTTCGCCCGGCAGCAAATCCAGATCGACCCCGTCGACGGCCACAGTGGGACCAAACGCTTTGGAGATGCTTCGCATCCTGACGAGCGGCACCCGATCGAGCACGGCAACGCACTCCTCGACCAACCCAGCGCACGATCTGCCGCTGAATCGTGTCGACATTATGCAGTCGACTTGATGCGGACGTCCTGCCAATTCGCATTTGGGCGAGGAACTCCTCCTGACTCGACGCGGCGATCGAGCCTAGAAGGGCGGCGAGAGGGAGCGCGGGTGACGGCCTGGGCTCAGCGGCACGACAAAACTTCCGTGAGGAACCACTGCTCCGAAAGTGCAATGAACTGGGCCGGATCAGGATCGAGCACCGCCCGCTCGGGCGATGCATAGTAGGCCTTGTCTTTGGCCTCCCAATCCGCCCCGTCATAACTCATCAGCCACACAAACTGGTTTCGTTCTTTGAGTATCCACGCGCCTTCAATCCGGAAGCCGTGCCTTTGCCGCAGCGGGTGGACGCCGGCCTTCCAGGCGCGGACGAAATCGTCCATCTTCCCTCGATTGATGGTGTATATTCGCAACTGTATCGTCATGGACGTCGCTCCTGTGTCTACCGCACCATGCCCAGCACGAGCCTGACCGACAGCGCCGCCAGCGCTAGCCACAGCGCCACGATGACTGCGGCGGCGACCCAGCGGACAGGCGGGCGTTCACGTGCCCGGGCCTGGGCCTGGGCACGGCATTCTATCAGTACCTGGGTGGGGATCAGGCGTATCGCCAGCGCCACACCAAGCGGAAGCAGGAGGAGATCATCCACATACCCCAGGACTGGGATGGGATCGGGGATCAGGTCGAGTGGGCTAAAGAAATACGCCACGACGCAGGCCGCGACCAGTCTGGCGTGCCACGGCACCCGGGAATCTCTGTATGCCAGATAGAGCGCATGGACTTCGGTCCTGAGTTCTTGGGCGCGGCGCTTCCAGTTCTGCAGGAAGTTCCTCATCGGCTGCTAACAGAAGTCACACCATGCACCAACGCGTGCTTCTTCTGCTGCCCCTTGTCCTCCTCGTCGTTCCATTCTTGCTCTGGCCGGCAGGGTTGGGTCTCATCTCCAGCTTCACCAACTATGCGCCCGCCCAGGCAACCGTGCACTTTGTCGGCATCCGTAATTACATCACGGCACTGCATGATCCGGAAACACGGGCAGCCTTCCGCAACATCGTTGTCATCACTCTGCTGGCGGTTCCATCGGAACTAAGCTTCGGATTCGCGATAGCATATTTGCTTCGCAAACAATTCCTGGCCCGCGGATTCGTGCGAATTTGCCTGCTGATCCCATGGCTGGTCAGTCCCGTCGCGGCGGGCGTGATGTGGCGGTTCCTCTTCAGTTCGAACGTGGGGCTGGTGAACTTCTGGGTGGCACGGTTGCGGTTCCCCCTGCTGCCCTCACCGCTTGGACTGCGCGGGTGGACGCTGCTCGCCGTCATCATGGTCGAGATCTGGCGGAAAGCGCCGCTGGCCAGCTTTCTGCTCCTCCCAGGTGTGCAGGCGATCCCGGAGGATCTCCTGGAACAGGCGACACTAGATGGCGGCACGCTTCGGACCCAGATCCGCCATGTGATCGTCCCGTGGCTGCGTCCTCTGGCATTAACGATCACGCTGCTGCTTGTTGGCGACACGCTGGGCACCTTCGATACGGTACTCACGATGACCGGCGGCGGCCCGGGGTCTGAAACGATCACCCCGAGCCTCTACAGCTACCTGCAAGCTTTCAATGCTCACAATTGGCCGGCCGGCGTCACACTCGCCTGGCTGGTGACTGGCGCAGTACTCGTTGCTGGCGTCACGTACCTCCTCCTGGCGCGCCCACAGGACTCCGAGGAACTCTCGTGAAGCCACGCCGGCCCGCCTGGGGACGGACCGGGCTGCTGGGCGTGACGGTCGTGCTCATCATCCTGCCGCTGGTGTGGATGATTCTCGCTTCATTTGGCGTGCAGCCCGATCCAATGCGGCGGCCTCCGACCTGGACGTGGCCTCCGACACTGGAGCATTACTTCGAAGTCGTCGTCTTGGTCCCGGGTTTCTTGGAGGAGTTCGAACACAGTCTCCTGGTGGCCTCGCTGGCCACTGCGCTGGCCGTCTGCGCGGCGTTTCTCTCCGCATACGCGTTGGCGCGACTGCACTTTTCGGGGAAGCGGCTGGTCGTCCAGAGTTTTCTTGTCCTGGCCACACTCCCGGTCATCTCCTACGCGATCCCCCTCGGTGAAATCGCCCGCCGCGCACGACTGCACGACACGATCGCGGGGATGGTACTCGCAGACGCCGCGGTGTTCGCGCCGCTCGCCGTCTACATCCTGTACGGCTACGTGGCGCGGCTTTCGCCGGAACTGGAGGAGGCAGCTCGGCTGGAGGGCGCAACGCTCCTGAAGGTGCTGTGGACAGTGATTGCGCCGGCCACGGCCCAGGGGCTTGCCGCCACAACCGTGCTCATCTTCGTCCTGAACTGGAATTTCCTGTTGGTCCCTCTGACGCTCGCCATCCGCGTGAAGACGGTTCCGATGGCCGTGATTGACTTTTTCACGTTCGAGCGCGAAGTAGAATGGTCAACCGCCGCAGCCGCGTTGGTGGTCTCACTGCTGCCGGCCGTCATTCTCGTCACGGTGGCATATCGAATGCTTGAGCAGTTCAGCTTGGGTCCCTTGCGGCGGCCGAGATGAGGCAGTTCGCTTAAAACCTAGTGCAGTGGGTCGTCGTCATCTTCCTTCGACCCTTTGACCAGACGCATGAACTGCCGACGGAGGCGCCAGCGCCGGTACCACGCAATGGGATTGAGGGTCAGGGCGCGCTCGGAACGTTCCAGACGCCGCCGCGGATGCGCCGGACGGTTCAGCACGTAGCGGCCCTGCCGCACGTACCACCAGGCCACGCCGCAACCGGCGAGGGCGAACACTCCTAGAGGAAACGGCAACGAGAACAGGACAGCCGCCGCGGCCAGGATCCCCACCCAGCGAGCTTCCACCGGCAGGACAAAGTACAGCGCTATCCGCTCATACGGATTGATCGCCGTCCAGGCGACGGTGATCGCCGCGAGCGGCAACCAGAAGCCAGCGACAAGGGCACCTCGTCCAGTGACCACACTGGCCAGCCACAATGCGACCGCGCTGGATGCGCTGACCAGCATCAGGAAGGCGATGTAGCCCCGCCACCCCCATGACCGTTCCAGGCTTCCGCCAAACATCCAGAACACGTATCCGCCGATGAGTATCCAAAGGATGCTGCCGGTCCCGATCAAGGGGTAGGTCACCGCCGTCCAGGGTCGTTGCAAGAAGGTGGGAGAAAAGAAGGCCAGGCCAGCCCATGACGTCTCTGCGATAAAAGACCCGACGAAGGTCAGCACGTTCGCCCCCAGCACCGCCCATGTCACCGGACAGTCGCCGGGAAGTTCCGAAATCCTCGCGCGCGGACCTCTCATCGCCACACGCTCACTGCGACACGCAATATCCCTTAGCCGCCCGGCACACGCACGCCGACTTCGTCTAGGTGGCGGAGCAGATCGGCGGGATCTTCATACACCCGGTAGGCGCCGGCCCGTTCAAGCTCGTCGAGGCCGTAGCCACCCGACAGCAGCCCCACTCCAAGCGCACCGGCGCGGCGGGCGGCGAGCAAATCCCACACGCTATCGCCGACCACCACCGACGCTGTAATCGGCACCCCCAGCCGCTGCGCCGCAGCCAGGAAGAGATCCGGATCCGGCTTCGCGCGGCGCACGTCGTCCCGGGTCACCAGGGGCGCCGTCGCATCCAGCCCGAGCACCCGCACCGTCGATGCGGCGGTCTCCCTGCGCCCGCTGGTCGCAATGATCCAGGGAATCCCCGCCTGGGACAGGTAGGCCAGGAGCTCTCGGGCGCCGGGCAGAGGCCTGATCTGTGCCACCTCTCGTGCGTACGTTTCACGGTGCACCTGCTGCATTCGAGTAATCTCGTCAGGAGTCAACTGATGGCCGGTCTCCCTCAGCAGGGCGTTCACGAAGAGGCCGCCGCTCATGCCAATCCGGCGGTGGATCCGCCATACAGACAGCTTGATCCCGGCGGCTTCCAGGGCTTCGCGCCAGGCCAGCACGTGTTGGTAGACGCTGTCCACGAGCGTGCCATCGAGGTCAAAGAGAAATGCGCCGTCTTGTGATTCGGCCATGGCAGACCTCCGCCGTTTAGCGTCTCATGAGGGGACGGCACCGTGGCCGACAGCGTAGAGCCCGGGGATGGACACCGGCAGGCGGCCGCGCGGCGCAATTTCACCAAAGAGGACGCCCACGGCAGCCCTCACGCACGCCGGTCTGTACCCGACCGCGCAGACATAGGCGTCCACCTCGGGAAACTGGGCGAGTTCGTACGGATCACGGCAGGCGAGCACGATGACCGGAGCGCTGTGTTTCGACAGCAGCCATCGAATCAACCGGTGTTGGGATTCGTCGGGAAAGTCGAATCCGGCCAGCGGAAACTTCTCGGTCACAACGACAATTGCGCTCGCCCCCGCCAGCCTACCGGCCTGAGCGTCCCATTCCCCGTCGCCTACGGACAGGCTGACCGCGTCCGGATGGCGCCGGCGGATTTCCATTGACGCGACGTCTGAGGGGCGCTCCACGACATTGGGCCCGATGCCACGTCCCGCCGCCATTCGGCGATATCCTTCCGGATCGGTCGCGGACAGCACCACAATACGCTGTGCACGCGCAGCGTGCAACGGGACGACACCGCCTCGATTCTGTGCCAGGACGACCGCATGTTCGGCCACCCTGCGCTCAATCTCCCTGTGCGCCGGTGAGCCGACTGTGTCGTGCGCGGTCCTCGCGTCGGCGGCAGGCTGTTCGGCAAGCCGGTAGCGGGCTTTGAGAGCCAGGATACGCGCCACCGCATCGTCTATACGCGAGACGGGAAGCCGCCCTTTATGCACGGCGGCCACCAGCCCGGCGACTAGTTGCACCTGCCGCTCCACGTAATCTCCAGACTCGTCGCCGTAACGCTCCTCAGCCAGCAGCACCATGTCGGCCCCAGCCTGCACCGTCTGCACCACCGCGTCGAGTGGATCATACACGCGGCGTACCGCCCCCATATTGAACGAATCGGTGAGGACGACGCCCCCAAACCCCATCGTTCCGCGCAGCAGGTCGCGCAGGATCGCGGGGGAGAGCGTGGCCGGATGGTCCGGATCGAGCGCGGGAAACAGGATGTGTGACGTCATGACGATGTCCACGCCCGCGTCGATGGCGGCGCGGAAGGGCACAAGCTCTCGGCGCACCAGCGTCTGGTAATCACGATCCACGCGCGCCAGGCCGCGGTGGGTATCGACGGTGGTATCCCCGTGCCCGGGGAAATGTTTGGCCGCTGCGATGACCCCGGCGGCATGCAACCCGGCCACCCCGGCGCGCACGTGCCGGGCCACCGCCTCCGGGTCCTCGCCGAACGAACGCATCCCGATGATGGAATTCAGCGGGTTGCTGTTCACGTCGGCCGCCGGGGCGAGGTCGGCGTTGAGGCCGGCGGCACGCAGTTCTTGGCCGAACACCGAGTACATCTCACGCGTATCCTCCACAGACCCCGTCGCCCCGAGGCCCATGTTGCCGGGCCCCGGGCAGCTGTGCGGAGTGAGCACCGCCCACGCCCCTTCTTGATCTGCCGCCAGCAGCGCCGGGATCCCGGAGCCCGCGCGGGCCACCGCCTGGAGCTCTGCCGCCAGCGCCGCCGCCTGCGCGGGATCGACGAAGTTGTCGTTGCTCAGGTAGCACGCGCCGACATGATGATCGCGGAGCAGAGCGGCGGCATGCTTGGCCGTCGAGCCGGCAAAGGCCAGCATGAACATCTGCCCGACTTTCTGTTCCAGCGTCATACTGCGGACGGACACCCCAGCAGGAGCTGACGGCATCGTCTATTGCACGGCTCCAAGGGCCAGCCCTCGCACGACGTACCGCTGGAAGAACAGAGCCATCAGGACCGGAGGGATCATCGTCACCACCGCCGCCGCCGACATTGCTTCCCAAGCGACCTCATACTGCCCGATGAAGAGAGAGAGCACGACAGTGAGTGACTGAGCATTTTCGGAGTTCGTGAAGATGAGCGGGATGAGAAATGCGTTCCACACAGTCAGGAAGGCCACGAGAAACACCGAGACCAACCCGGGGAGCGCGACCGGCAGCACGACGGTGCGCAGGGCCCGGAAGCGGGACGCGCCATCGATCAGGGCCGCCTCCTCGATGTCCCGCGGCGTGGCCCGGATGTACGTCTGCATCAACCACACGTACAGAGGCGCTCCATAGGCCACAAAGAGCAAGATCAGGCCGAGCGTGGTATCGATCAGTCCCAGCACGCTCATCAGCTGAAACAGCGTGATGAGCGAGACCCAGATCGGCAACGGCACCAGCAGGAGCATCATGAAAAACAGGAAGGATCGGCCCCGGAAGTTCAACCGGGCAAAGGCATACCCTGCCAGCGAGGCCAGCAGGCTGAGCAACGCTGCGGCCAGGAGCGCCTCGACGAGACTGTTGCGCACGCCGGAATAGAGCAGCGTCGCCGACGGCAGGAACCCTCCCGCTCGATACTTGGGGCCGGTGGTGAAGACGTCAACGTAGTTTTGCAGCGTCGGCGACTGCGGGATCCAGTGCTTGTACGGAACGCTGTACAGCTCGATCCGCGTGGAGATACTGCTGACCACGATCCAGTAGACCGGGCCCAGGCTCCACAGCGCCAGCGCCGCCGCCGCCAGCCAGAAGCCGATGCGCCGCACGAAGCGGGAGAGCGTCATCTCACGCACCTCGCTCGTAGAGCATGCGCACGAAGACGTACCCGACGCCCATCGACAGCACGAGGATCAAGTAGGCGATGGCGGAACCCAGGCCCAGGTCCAGGTTCCGAAACACCACCTCGTAATTCAAGATCATGACGGCCTTCGTGAACGGGTTGATGACCTGGCCGGCCGCGCCGCCCGCCGTCAGGGACCAGATCACGTCGAAGATCTGGAACGTGACGATGAATTCTACCGCCATCGCCACGGTGAACGCCGGCAGGAGCATCGGAAACGTCACCGCCCGGAACACCTGGGCCGGGCGCGCCCCATCGACACGCGCCGCTTCGACCACGTCCTGGGGAATCGACTGCAATGCGGCCAGCAGCACCACCATGGCAAAGGGGAACCGCGTCCACACCTGCGCCACCGCCACCCAGAACAACTGCGCCGATGGCGACGCCAGCCAGTGATGGTAGCTGGTGACGAGGTGCAGTTGATAGAGGAGGCCATTGAGCGCGCCATAGTCTCCGTTCAAAATCCATGACCACATGAACCCATTGACCAGCGGTGGCAGCATCCACGGCACGATGGCGATGGTGCGCAGCACAGCACGGCCTCGGAATGGCTCGTTGAGGATCATCGCGGCGGCCAGGCCGATGACGAGCTCCAGGGGCAACACCATCAAGACGATCAGGACGGTCCGCCAGACACTCGCCCAGAACTCGCTCGATCCCAGCGTCTGGACGTAGTTGCGCAGGCCGATGAAGTGAGCGCTACCCTCCAGCCCCTGCACCCGCGGGTTGGCGTCGGTCAGGCCCAGGAGAAACGTGGAAATCGCGGGGTAATAGACGAAAAACACGAGGAGCAGACCGACCGGCAAGATGGCCAGGTAGGCAGTCCGCTCCTCGCTTCGAATCCGCACCAAGCCTATTGCTTATACTGCGCCTTCAGTTCGTTCCAGCGTTTCGCGACGGCGTCCACCGCCGCATCGGCCGTGAGCTGGCCCTGGGCCGCCTTGCGGATCGCTTCCGTCACGCTCTGGGTCCACGGGCCCCACCACTTCACCGTCCGCGGCAGCTGATGCACGTACTTCGCCTGCTCCGCCATGATGTCGAAACCCTGGATCGCGCCCTCGGCATTCAGCGCCTGCTGCAGGGACTTGCGGGACGGGACCAGGCCCACCGCCGTGTAGATGGCTCGCTGGTTCTCCGGCGAGACATACCACTTGAGGAACTCCCACCCGGCGTCTTTCTTTCCGGAGAACCGCGACAGGCCGATGGCCGCGTCCAGGCTCCAGGTGAAGTGACGCTCGGGCATGAGCAGATACTGCACATCGGGCGCCTGCTTGGAGATCTTGGCGTTGTTCATGACCGCCAGCGAACCCTGCCAGGCCTGATGGTAGACGCCCGTGCCACCCATGAAGACGTCATGCGGCGTCACTTTCGTCAGCAGATCGGGCGTGATGACCTTGTCCGTGGCAAAGAAGCCGAGCAGCGTGGCCATGGCCTTCCGGGCGGGTGACCCGGAGTTACTGAAGACGGGGTTCAAACTACCGTCGAACATCGGGTCTCCGGCCGAGAGAGACATCAAGAACCACGACCAGTCGATCGCCCCGAACGCAACCGGGTATTGATCCACGCCCTTCTGTTTCAGCGCGACGGACTGCCGCCGCAGTTCGTCCCACGTCGCGGCCGGTGTGTTGAATCCGGCGGCCCGCAGCCGCTTGGCGTTGTAATCCATCATCACCATTTGTACGTACGTCGTGATCCCTTGAATCTTGCCGCCCACTGTCCAGAAATCCATCCGCTCGATGTCGCCCGCGTTGAGATCGGCGCTCTTGGCGACGCGGGCGTCGAGGGGCTCCGTGTACCCCGGCGCCACGATGAACGACGGCGCCTCTTCGGTCAGGAAGATGACGTCGGCGGGCGCGCGCCGGCCGGCCGACGCCACCTGGACCTTCGTGTACATCTCGGCCGACGGCGCGGAAATTATCTGCACCGTGATCCCGCTGCGGGCCTCGAACGATTTTAGCAACGCCTGATCGGGCGGCACACCCCAGGGGGCGGTGAGAAACGTAATCGTTTGAGGCGCACCACCGCGCCCAAGAGCGGGCCACACCAGGGCGATCGCCAACGCCAGCACAAGAATCGTGCGGTATCTAACCTTCATCGGTCCGACTCCTTTCTGGAATAAGGCGTTGAGGGCTTTCGTGCAGACCAACGCGGCTCCTGCTCACCTATCCCGGCTCAGCTAGGCCTTGCGCAACTCACTCCCTGCCCACGCCAGCCAGACAATGGTCAGCAGTGCCTGCAAAATCTCAACCACGGATGCGAACGGTCGAATCACCAGCAGCGTCAGGATGCCGGTGAGCCCAGCCAGCCAGCCCACCCGCCGGCTGAGCGCGCCGGTGTCGGCGATCGCCCAGCCCACGAGGAGCAAGGCGGTACCCACGAAGGCGTTCCCCACATCCGCGGCCCCCCGGGCCATGAAGTCAAGCGCCAGCCAGGCGTGCGTGGCCGCGACCTGATCCCTGGCTAGAAAGCTGGCCATCGCGAGGCCGCCCTTCCATAACACGAACCCGGAGAGGGCGTATCCACCCAGGCCGATGATGGCGAGATAGAGCACGACCGTCGCCCGTGTCGGGGCCGGCTCGCGGAGACGCACCCACAGGCCGATCGTGAAGACCACCGCCAGCCCGGAGGCGAGGATCCCGGCCAGATTGCTGAGTCTCCACAGCCACCGGTCCCCGGCAATCTGGGCCAGGGCTCTGGCCGGGTCGGCGTATGTCGCCCCGGTCCCAGGGATCCCAAAACTCAGGATTAGGAGAACGAGGAGGCAGAACGCACTACCGTACCCCGCCGTCCCTCCGTGCCGTTGCAACCGTTCCATCTCACACCTCCCGAGCGGCCTGCATCTGAGGTTCGTGCCGCATCGCCGTGCGGCCTGCGCCTACGCGTGGGAGACCGGCGTCACCGCGCAGAACTAGCTCCATAGGCCCGTTTCGGCTGTCAGATGTGAGGAGGATCCCATGATCGGTGGGTTACTGGCACCTCAACTCAACCAGTATCTTGAGCGCCTGATCCCCCCGCGGCCGCCCGAGATGCAGGCGATGGAAGCCTACGCGAAGGAGACGCGCTTTCCCATTATCGGACCGGTGGCCGGACATTTCTGCTATCAACTGGCGCGGACGATCGGCGCGCGCCGGATCTTCGAGATGGGATCGGGGTATGGGTATTCCACGTCGTGGTTCGCGCGGGCGGTGAAAGAGAACGGTGGAGGCACCGTTTACCACGTCGTCTGGGATGAGGCCCTATCACAGCGCGCTCGAACGCACCTCAGCGCGCTTGGCTTCAACGGGGTCATCGAGTATCACGTCGGGGAGGCGGTGCAGACCCTCCGCGGAACGAAGGGCACGTTCGACCTCATTTTTAACGACATCGACAAAGAGGGCTATCCCGCATCGCTGCCGGTGGTCGCAGAGAAACTCCGCCCCGGCGGGGCGCTCATCGTGGACAATATGTTCTGGCGCGGGCAGATCTTAGACGCCAACGACCGGACGGAAGAGACCGAGGGCGTCCGAGCGCTGACCACCCTGGTCACTTCCGATCCTGGTT
>WNEY01007229.1_pt1 | contig 12034 bp, 10 predicted proteins | sample 5400531 | NCBI WGS metagenome assembly WNEY01 (sample SAMN13153338, study PRJNA577476) | soil metagenome | isolation source: 200 cm saprolite under Douglas fir tree site 1 | place: USA:California | collected 2015-04-18
TCGCGATCAGGTTGCGCCAGCCGCTCACGTTGTCCTGCGGGTAGACCCATGCCTCGAGGGTCACGGCGCTGGTCAGGTCGAGCGACGCCGCGTCGGGAACGGTCACCCAGGAGCTCTTCCCGTCGAAGAAGAGCGCGTTTCCGTAGCGGCCGCCCGTCCAGGTCGCCCCTGAGATCGAGCCCGTGTTGCCCGTCCCCGAGGCGTCGGCCGCCGTCGTGCCGGTACCCGCGTCGAAGGCGTACGCCGCGACGAGGCCCGTGGGCGCGGGCGGCGGCGGGGGCGGAGGCGCCGGCGGGGGCGGGGAGCCGGAGCCGACGGGCGTGCTCATGTCGGTCTGCAGCTCGCTGACGCTGAGCGGCCGGTTGTAGACGCGGACGTTGTCGACCAGGCCCTGGAACCACTCGCCCCAGACCGAGTCGCCGCCGATGTGGAGCGCGCCGGTCGACGTCGCGATTCCGCCGGAGACCGCGACGCTGCCGGTCTGGACGCCGTTCACGTACAGACGGACGGTCGTGCCGTCGTAGGTCGCGGCGAGGAAGGTCCAGGTGTCGAGCGGCACCGACGAGGAGCCGCGGGAGTCGTGCTCGCCGCCAATGTAGACCTGGCCGTCGGGCACCCCGGTGTTCTCGTTCGCGTAGAGGCTGTAGTTCATGTCGCTGGGTCGCTCCTTGAACAGCACGCAGCGCCAGGCTGTACCGAGCGCGCTCGGCTTGACCCACGCCTCGAGGGTCATCCCGGTCGTGAGGTCGAGCGAGGCGGAGTCGGGGATCGTGACCAGGCTCGACGTCCCGTTGAACGAGAGCGCGCCGCCGAAGTGGCCGGCGCTCGACCAGGACGTGGTCGAGACGCTGCCGGCGTTGCCGGTGCCGGAGGCGTCGGCGACGGTCGTGCCGCTTCCCTCGTCGAACGAGTACGCGGCGACGAGGCCGGTCGACGCACCCTGGGCGCGGCCGGCGAGTGGACCCGTTCCGGTTCCGCCCGCGAGCGGAACGGCCACGAGCAGGGCGAGCAGCAGTAACAGACGAATACCCGGTTTCCGGGCATGCCGAAGGACGGCCATGAGACTCTCCTCTGGTCGGCGGTGGCCGGCCGCAGAGGGCGCCCTAGTCGCTCAGCTCACCAGGATTTGTTGGTCGTCAGGCTGCGCGGGTCGGCCCGCGCGAAAGCGCCGACCGCCGCCCTTCCGGGTCCGTGCCACTGCTGTCGGCCCCGGAAGGGGTCGACTAGCGGTGCGGCTTCGTCATGGTCGCCTCCCGTCGATGACTGGAACCTCCTGACCTGCAACGCCAGACGCCCAAAGACGGATACGCACGTGGGAAGGCCTTGCGCCGGGCAACGAGAAACGCGACACTTGGGTGTGCTGCGGCCGGCGGCGCCTTCCGGAACTGGAACCTCTGAAAGTGAGCCGCCGGTTCGCGGCCTTTCTGCGCCGGCGCCGCCCAGCCCTAGCCAGCCGTGTAGTAGTCGCGGCGGGCGGACGCTGGTAAACCATGGTCGTGATCGACCTCGCGGTGATCATCGTGTCCGCCAACAACGGGCACTGGCTACGCCCGTGTCTGTCGACCCTGCTCGCGCACGCGGGCGCCGTGCGGCTCGACGTGGTCGTCGTCGATTCCGGGTGCACCGACGACACCGTCTCGGTCGTCCAGCGCGAGTTCCCGACGGTACGCATCCTCTCGTGCGAGAACCGCGGTTTCGCCTACGGGAACAACCGCGGCTTCCTGACGACGTCGGCGCCCTACGTCCTTTTCCTCAACCCCGATACCGAGATCCTCGAGGGCACCTTCGCCCAGTTGCTCGAGCACCTAGAGCGACGTCCCGAGGTGGGGCTCGTCGGCGTTCGCTCTCGAACGCCCGAGGGCGTCCAGTGGCCGACGATCCGCCGCTTCCCGAGCCCGGCGCGCATGCTCTTCGAGGCGCTGGGCTCCGAGCACCTGCCGCTGCGGGCGTCGTGGCTCGGCGAGCGCGAGCTCGACCCTCGCGCCTACGAGCGGGAGACTGCCTGCGACTGGGTCTCGGGGTCGTTCATGCTCGCCCGCCGGGAGGCGATCCTCGGCGCCGGGCTGATGGACGAGCGCTTCTTCATCTACTGCGAGGAACCCGACCTCTGCCTGCGGGTGAAGCGCGCGGGCTGGGAGGTCCGGCACCTGCCGACCATGACGATCCTCCACCATGCGCGGCACGCCGGCTTTCACCCCCGCTTGATGGCGCAGGACGCGTTTGCGCGCCGGCAATACATGCACAAGCACTTCTCGCCGCTGCGCCGCCGCGCCGGTCTCACGGCGTACGCGCTGGCCTACCTCCTGCGGGCGACCGTCGGCGGCCGCGACCGCGCGCTTGCGCGCGACCAGCGGGCCGCGTCGCGCGCCGCGCTCAAGACCCTGTTCGGAAAGGCGCCGCCGCCGTTCATGGCGCCGCCCGGGCAGGCCGTCGCGCCGGAGCGCCCGGCACGGACGCCGGTGCGTGTCGCCTCGTAGCTTGATACGGCCTCTGCACTCGGGCGTGGCGCGGGTGAGCAAGGCGCTGCCGGGCGGTCTCCAGGTGGTGCTGTACCACCATCTCGCGGACGAGTCGGACGACCTCACCCACGACCTCCGGGTGGCCACGCCGCCTGCGCTGTTCGAGGCGCACCTGCGGCGGCTGGCGCGAGACTACGACGTTGTCGACCTCGACCAGGCGCTGTCGGGGCGGCTGCCCAGGCGTGCGCTCCTGATCACGTTCGACGACGGCTATCGCTCCGTCGTCGAGGTGGCCGGGCCGATCCTGAAGCGACTCGGGCTCCCCAGCGTCTTCTTCGTCAGCGCCGCCTTCGTGACCCCAGGCTCGCTGCCGCTCGACAATCTGCTCTGCTGGCTGGTGCGGACGATCGGCGTCGAGACGGTGGAGCAGGCAGTCACGGGCCGGCCCGCGCGGGGTCGCACGCTGGCTGCACTGCTCGGGGTTATCGCCGAGCTTCCGTATGCCCGCCGGGTGCGGCTGGCCGACGAGCTGGCAGAGGCCTTCGGCGTCGACCGGGCCCGGCTGAGGCAGGAGAGCGGCCTCTTTCTCGACTACGGTGAGCTTCCCCGCCTCGCCGACTTCGCGTGCGAGGTCGGAAATCACACGCGCTCCCACCTGTTCTGCCGCGCGATCGTCGACGAGGCCGCCGGCGAGGTCGAGCTCGTGCAGCACAAGCGCCAGCTCGAGGAGTGGGTCGGGGCGCCGGTGCGGGCGTTCAGCTACCCGTACGGCCACCGCCGCGACGCAACCCCGCTCGTCGAGCGTCTGCTCGCCGCCTCCGGGCATCGCGCGACGTTCCTCGTCGAATCGCGCCCGAACACGCGGCACCGCGCCGGTGCGACGTGGAACCGCGTGAGCCTGCAAGATCGGCCCGTCTCGCGGCTGGGCGTGGAGCTCGAGCTGCTCCCACGCCTCCGCGCGGTCAAGGATCTTCTCCCTCCGGCCTCCGCGCACCGGTGACGGCCGGAGGAAGGCGGCGCGGGACGCACGCGCGCGCGAGCTCGGGCTGCGGAACGTCCTGGGCGAGGAGCTGACGGGGAAGCTCGTTGCCTCTGACCGCGTGATCCGCGTCGACGGAATCAACAGCAGCGGGGCGGTCGCCGCCGTCGCGGCGTTGCAGCCGGACGCCATCCTCGTGTTCGGGACGTCGATCGTCGGCGCGGAGATGCTAGGCCTGGCCCGCGATCTCGCCTTCAACCTGCACACCGGCATCTCACCGCGCTACCGGGGCACGGATTGCGCCTTCTGGCCCGTCGTGAACCGCGAGCCGGAGTGGCTCGGCGCGACCGTCCACCGGTGCACGGCCGACGTGGACGGGGGCCAGATCTACGGGCTCGCCCGGGCCGACTGGGAGCCGGACGACGGGATCCACGAGCTGTTTGCCCGGTCCGTGGCGGCAGGTGCCGACCTGTATGTCGAGGCCGTCCGGCGCTACCTCGCGGACGGCGAGATCGCGGGTCGGCCCCAGGATCTGTCGACCGGGCGCGAGTACCGCGGCTACATGCGCACGCTCGGCCCGGAGCTCCGCGCCCGCTGGGCACTGCGGCGGGGCCTCCTCAGGCGGCCGCCCGCGGCCGACTCCGGCCTCGCGGCGCCGCGCTCTGCGCGACGCGCAGCCTCCCCGGACGGCCAGGGACCGGTCTGATCGAACGGCCGTCGCGACCCGCGCCGGCCCGCGCTAGCGTCGGGCGCATGGTGGGCGACCGGCGCTACGCGCTCATAACGCCCGCACGGGACGAGCTCGAGAACCTGCGTCGCCTGGCGCCGTGCGTGATCTGGCAGGCGGCCGCGCCGGCGGCCTGGGTGATCGTCGACGACGGTTCTAGCGACGGCACGGCGGCGCTCGCCGCCGAGCTCGCGCGCATCCACCCGTGGATCCGCCTCGTCCCGGCCCCCTCGCGCGAGGGAGTCATCGAGGACGGCCGCCGCGCGGGCCGCGACGTCGCCGCCTTCCACGCCGGGCTCGCGGCCCTGCCGGAGCTGCCGGAGTTCGTCGTCAAGCTCGACGCAGACGTCTCGATGGACTGGCGCTACTTCGCGCAGCTGCTCGCCGCCTTCGACGCCGAGCCGACGCTCGGGATCGCGGGCGGCACCTGCCTCGAGTACGACGGCACGGGCTGGCGGCCCTGGTACGTCACGGACGGCCACGTCCGCGGCGCGACGCGCGTGTGGCGCCGCGCGTGCCTCGAGCAGGTGCTCCCGCTCGAGGAGCGGCTCGGCTGGGACGGCGTCGACGAGCTGAAGGCGGCGACGCTCGGCTGGCGCACGCGCTCGCTCCGCGAGCCCGTCTTCTACCACCACCGGGCCTTCGCGGCGCGCGAGCGCGGGGCGCGCTGGCGCGCCTGGGCGGCGACGGGCGAGACGGCGCACTATCTCGGCTCGCGGACCTCGTACGTGTTTCTGCGGACGTTCCACCACGCTCGCCGGGAGCGCGCCGCACTCGGCCTCTTCTGGGGCTACGTCACCGCGGCGGCGCGGCGGGAGCCGCGCTACGCGGACGAGGCCGTCACGGCGTACCTCCGTCGCCGGCAGCGCCTCCGTCACCTGCCGTTGCGGCTGCGCGACGTGCTCGGCGGTCCGATTTAGTCGAGGCGGCGGCGAGGCCGCACAGGCCGAGACGGGAAGGGAGGGCGCGGCTTTGCCGGCGGCCTCCCGGTCACTAAAGAGCCTGTGTCGGCCTTCGGCCGACCCCGTTCGGGCTGAAGGAGCTTTAGAGCTCATTTCGGAATGACCACGCACTGACGGGGTGCGATGGGTGGTGCGAGGCAAGGACGCAGGGAGCCCCGATAGCAGCGCTCATGCTTATCCGGTTTGTTCCGTGGAGCGGGTGTCGGCTCCGGCCGGTGGGATCGCCGGGGGACGGTTCAACCTCGGTCCTCAGCGGATCCCGCTCCGGAGCGACGATCGCGCTTCGCAGCTTGTGCACGATCACGCGCCCCGGCAGGTACCGGCCGCCACGAATCGCCTGAACGGAGCTAAGCGGATAAGCATGAGCAGCGCTATCGGGGCGACCGAGGACGACGCATCGCGCCGCCCAGCGCGGCCCGGCAGCCCGTGCTTCATTTCGAAAGAAGCTCTTAGGCCCGCAGGCGCTCGTGGCGGCGCAGCAGGACGGAGGCGAAGCCGAGCGAGACGAAGAGCAGGAACGTCACCTGGCTGAAGCCGAAGGCGTCGTAGGTCAGCATCCCGGCCGCGAACGCGCTGATCGCGGCCGCGAGCCCGGTCATCAGCCAGCCGGTGTCCCCGTCGTCCTCCCGCGCCGCCCGCGACAGCCGCCGGATTACGCGGCAGAAGAGCCAGATCAGCGAGCCGGCGCCGACGACGCCGGTCTCCAGCAGCGTGCCGAGCCACTGGTCGTCGAGGATCGGCGCGTTCGCCTTGCCCCAGTCGGTCACGCGGGTGCCGAACCCCTCGCCGAGCAGGGGGTGCTGCTTGAACACCTGCAGCGACGGCCCGACGTCGGCGATCCGGCCGCTCCCGTAGGTGCCGGCGGAGGCCCGCTGCTCGGCGACGAGGCCGCCCTTGGGGAAGAAGGAGTGGAAGAGCGGCCCGATCGTCCCGGGCAGCGCGATGTGGACGGCGAGCAGGCCGGGGAGGAGCAGCGGCCAGAGCCGCTTCGTCTGCCGCGGCCGCAGCCGCAGGTAGACGATGCCGACGACGAGCAGCATCATCACGCCCGTCCGCGAGACGGTGGCCATGACACCGGCCGCGAGCAGGAACGCCGCGAGCTTCCAACGCCGCCGGCCGGTCCTGTGCGCGAGGTAGACCGCGAAGGGGACGAGCATGACGAGCAGCGCGCCGAGCGCGATCGGGTGCTCGGCGGAGGCGTACGCGCGCAGGCGGGCACCCCGGTCCTGCGCGCGCACGACCTCCGTCATCCGCAGCCCGGGCACGAGGCCCGAGAGGTGGTTGAAGACGTTGTAGTTCGTCCGCGTCTCGATCACAGCGGAGACGGCGACGACCGCGCCGCAGGAGACGAGCACCTTCAGCAGGAGCTCGAGGTGGCGGCGCGAGCCGACGACCGAGACGACGAGGTAGAAGACGAGCACGAAGCTGAGGAAGAAGGTCAGGTTCTTGACGACGTACGACTGCTCCGCCTTCACGCGCCCCGGGTTGACGACGTCCGAGCAGAGCATGGCGAAGAAGAAGGTCAGGAGCGGCGCCTCGAACCCGCTCGCGCGCCAGCGGACCCGGGGGTCGTAGAGCAGCGCGCAGCCCCAGCCGGCGATGATCAGCGCCACGAGCAGCCGGTACGGCTCGAGCTTGAAGGGCAGCCCCCCGGGCAGCGCGTAGCGCCGCATCGGCACGAACATGATCACGAGCAGGAGCAGGCCGACGAGGGTCCGCCACGCGAGCAGAGTCCGGTACCAGACGGCCGCGATGACGACGACCGTGACGAGCGGCGCCGACTCGCGCAGCACGAAGCCCGTCGTGACTGTGAGGGTGAGGACCGCCATCGCGGCGACGACGACTCCGCCGCTGATGACGGGACCGCGCTCGGCGCTTCCCGCGAGGACCCTCATCACGCCGAGCGGCGCGCGGGCTCGGCCGGCAGCTCCGAGGCCTCGGCCTGGCGCCGGCGGCGCTTAACGTTCTCGACGATGAACGCGAGCCCGCACGTGGCCATCGCGACGGTCAGGAAGATCACGACCGCAAGCGTCTTCGAGCGCTTCTTGAGCAGGAGGGGCTCGTTGCCGGCGCTCACGACGGTGACGACCACGCGCTGGTCGAGCGGGATCTTGTTCGCTTGCTGCACCTCGTCCAGGTACTGCATGAAGGCCGCCGTGGCGCGACGGGTCAGCGCCTCGGCCCGCTGCGGTGGGTCGGAGATCGCCCAGAGGTCGATCAGCGGCAGCGGCGGCGAGCTCGAGTCGCCTGGGTTCGCGAGCACGGGCGCCGCGCCCATGAACTCGTGCGACGCGTCGATCGGACCGCCGCGCAGGATCAGCCGCTTGACCGCGTCGCTCATCGCGAGGTGGGCGTAGAGCGTCGCGTAGTTGCCGAAGCGGGACGGGTCCTGGCCGTCCGGAATGACGGCGCGGCCGTAGGGGAAGCCGCGCTGGCTGACGAACAGGGTGGCGAGGCTCTGCCACTCCTCGTGCTGGCGGTACTGCAGCTTCGGGCCGGAGCCCCCGAGCCCGACGCGGACGAGCGAGAGGAAGGCGAGCGCGATCGCGGCGAAGAGCCCGACGCCGACGATGATCCGGTGACGCCAGAGGACGCGGGCGAGCAGGGCGAGGTCCACTACGCAGGCACCCCGGCCTCGCGCACGGAAAGACGGCGCCGCCTGCCTGACGCACCGCCGAAGGAAGCCCCCTCGGACATAGGCACGATGCTAGGAGCGACGCGCGGCCGCGCCTACGGAACGGACGGGGAGAGTTCGCCGCGCCGCCTACTCGATCGGCTAGGCCGCAATCTGGCTTTCCGGCCATTGGCGCAGGCGGAGCCCGGCGATAGCGTCGTGCCATGGCCGCCGGCGCCTCCGGTTTGCTCGCGACCGTAGTTGTCCCCGTTCGCAACGACCGGGGGGCGCACCTACGGCGGCTGCTCGACGCGCTCGAGCGGCAGACGGTGCCCCGCGACCGCTTCGAGGTCGTGATCGGCGACGACGGCTCGGACGACGGCTCGACCGCGGGTCTCGCGACCGGCGACGGCCGTGTGCGGGTGGAGGCGGGGCCGCCCAGGAATTCGTATGCAGCTCGCAACCGGGCCGCCCGGGCCGCGCGCGCCTCCGTGCTCGCCTTCTGCGACTCGGACGTCCTGCCCGAGCCGACGTGGCTCGAGGAGGGGCTGCGCGCGCTCGAGGACGCCGACGCGGCCGCCGGCGGCATCCGCTTCGAGCTGCCTGAGCGGCCGACCGTCTGGACGCTCATCGACATCGAGACGACGAAGGATCACGAGCGCCAGGTCCGCGCCGCGAACGCCGAGACGGCGAACCTGTTCGTGCGGCGCGAGCTCTACGAGAGCGTCGGCGGCTTCGACGACACGCTGCCCGAGCACGGCGACTTCGATTTCGCCGAGCGCGCCGTCGCCGCCGGGGGGCGGCTGGCCTATGCGCCGAAGGCGCTCGTCCGGCACCCGACCCGCGACACGCCGCGGCCCTTCCTGCGGATGCTCTGGGTGATGAACCGCTGGTACGCCGTGCGCGCTGCCCGCGCCGGGCGGCGGCCGGCGGCGGTGAAGCTGCGCTGCTGGGTCCCGCTCGTCTCGGTCGCACGCGGCCGCAGGCGGCTCGGCTACCCGCTGCTCCTCGACGGCGCCCTACTCGGCGCGAACGGCTTCCGGCCGCGGCTGCACCACCACCTGGCGGCGCTGCCGCTCGTCTACCTCGTCCTGCCGTACCTCCGCAACGTCGCGCAGCTCGTCGGCTGGATCCAGGGGAGACGGCTGCGCTGAGCGCGCGGGCGGACGGGTCGGTCGACATCCTGCTCGTCTGCTCGACGGGCGGCCACCTCGCGCAGCTCGTCGCGCTCCGCGAGGCGTGGCAGCCGTTCTCGCGCGCCTGGGTCACCTTCGACAAGAGCGACGCGCGCTCGCTGCTCGCCGGCGAGCGCGTCGTCTACGCCCACGGCCCGACGAACCGCAGCGTCAAGAACCTCCTGCGCAACTTCGTCCTCGCCGCGGCGACCCTGCGGCGCCTGCGCCCGAGGGTCGTCCTGACGACGGGGGCGGGGGTGGCCGTGCCGTTCGCCTGGATCGCCCGCCTCCGGGGCGCGCGCGTCGTGTACGTCGAGAGCTTCACCCGCATCGACGGGCCGTCGCTCAGCCTCCGCCTGATCGCCCCGGTCGCCGACCGCGTCTACGCCCAGTGGCCCGAGCTGAACCGCGCGTTCCCGCGCGCCCGCTTCATCGGCAACGTCTTCTCCGACCGATGATCTTCGCGACGCTCGGGACACACGAGGCGCCGTTCGACCGGCTGATCGCGGCGCTCGGAACGCTGCCGCGCGACGAGCCGCTCGTCGTCCAGCACGGGGCGAGCCCGCCGGCTCCGTCCTGGGCGACCTGCGTCGAGTTCCTCTCGTACGAGCAGGTCGCGGCGTACGTGCGAGCCGCGCGGGTCGTGATCGCGCACGCGGGGGTCGGCTCGATCATGATCGCACTCGCGCACGAGCAGAGGCCCGTCGTCGTACCGCGGCTGCAGCATTTCGGCGAGCACGTCGACGACCATCAGCTGTCGCTCGGACGGCGGCTGGACGCGCTCGGGCTCGTCACGCTCGTCGAGGACCCCGGCCTGCTCGCGGCTGCGGTGGCACGGGCCTCGGCGTCGCCGGTGCGGCTACCACCGGCGCACCGGCTGCCGGACGAGCTCCGGCGCTACCTCGCGGCCGAGGTCGATGCGGCGGCCCCGGCGGCGGCCGTCCCCACGTGACGGCTGCGGCCCCGGCGGCGGAGCTCCGCCGCCGGGTCCTGCGGGGGCTCGCGTGGAAGGGCGCCTCCCAGGTCTTCCTGCAGGGTTCGCGGCTCGTCGTTGCACTCACCCTCGCCCGGCTGCTCTCGCCGCGCGACTTCGGGCTCGCGGGGATGGTGCTCGTCGTCACCAGCCTCGCGCTCGTCTTCTCGGACGTCGCGCTCGGCGCCGCGCTCGTCCAGCGGCGCGAGCTGAGCGAGCGCGACCGCTCGACCGCGTTCTGGACGTGCGTCGCCGCCGGCGCGCTCTTCACGGTTGCCGGGATCGCCGTCTCCGGCCCCGTCGCCCGCTTCTACGGCCAGCCTGCCGTCCGCCCGCTGCTCGCCGCGCTGTCGCTCAGCTTCGTCGTCGGTGCCCTCGGCGCCGCCCAGGAAGCGCTGCTCGTGCGCGAGCTGCGCTTCCGCACGCTCGAGCTACGCACGATGGGCGGGACAGCGGCCGGAGCCGTCGTGGGTATCACCCTCGCCGCGCTCGGCTACGGCGCCTGGGCGATCGTCGGGCAGCAGCTCGCGATCTCCGCCGTCTCGACGGCCCTGCTCTGGCTCGCGTCCCCGTGGCGCCCGCACGCGATCTTCTCGCCAGCCAGCCTGCGCGACCTCGGGCGCTTCAGCGGCAACGTCTTCGGCCAGCGCGTGCTCTTCTACCTGCACCGGAACGCGGACAACCTGCTCGTCGGCCGCTTCCTGGGCCCGGCGGCGCTCGGCGCGTATGCGCTGGCCTACAACGTCATGCTCGTCCCCTTCAGCCGGCTCGGCGGGCCGCTCCAGGAGGTGCTCTTCCCGGCCTTCTCGCGGCTCCAGGACGAGCCGGAGCGGATCGCAGCCCTCTGGCTGCGCGCGACCCGGCTCGTCGGCGCCCTGTCGATCCCGGCGCTCGCCGGCCTCGTCGTCGTCGCGCCGGACTTCGTGCACCTCGTCCTCGGCGGACGCTGGGCGCAGGTCGCGCCGCTGCTCCAGGTCCTTGCCTGGGTCGGGCTGCTGCAGTCGCTGCAGACGCTGAACTCGAACATCCTCCAGGCGCTCGACCGGACGGGAACGCTGCTCCGCTACTCGATCGTCTTCTTCGCCGCGCACCTCACCGCCTTCGTGGTCGGGCTCCAGTGGGGGGTCGTCGGCGTCGCTGTCGGCTACGCCGTCTCGAGCACGCTCGTCGAGCCGCTGTATGCGTGGGTGACGGCGCGGGCGGTCGGGATCCCGCTGCTCCGCCTCGTGCGCTCGCTGAGCGGCATCGCAGGCGCCGCGGCTGCGATGGCCGGCTGCGCGCTCGCGCTCCGGATCCTGCTCGAGCGCGAGGGCGTCCCGGCGGCTCCGCGGCTCGTGCTCTGCATCCTCGCCGGGGTGGTCGTGTACCTGCCCTGCTGCGGGGTGCTCGCGCCGGAGCTGCGGCTGGAGCTGCGCCGGCTCAGGGGCGCGGAGGGCTGACCGAGGTGCTGCCGGGACGGCTCGCCGGGCGCATCCGCGGCCTCGCCGCCGACGCGGGCGTCGTGTCCTACCGCCGTCCGTTCGCGGTCACGCCCGAGGCGTGGGACCGGGCGTACGCGAACGGCGAGCTCGACTTCTACGCGGATGTGGACGAGCTGCCGCGCTACATGCTCCTGTTCGGCTACCTGCGCGCGCTCGGCGGCGGGTGCGCGCTGCTCGACGTCGGCTGCGGCATCGGGCTCCTGCGGTCGCGTCTCGACGGGCTCCCGTTCTCCCGCTACGTCGGCGTCGACCTCTCGAGCGCCGCGATCGGGCGGGCGGCGAGGCTCGCGGACGAACGGACGACGTTCCTCGTGGGCGAGCTGCCCCCGGCCGAGCTCGGGCGCTTCGACGTCGCCGTCCTGAGCGAGCTGCTCTACTACGCGGACGACCCCGGAGCGTTGCTCGACCGCGTCGCAGCCCGGCTCGTCTCCGGCGGGCACGTCCTCACGTCGATCTGGCGTCACCCGGGCGACCGCGCGCTGCAGGCGCTGCTCGACGACCGCTTCGAGCGCGTCGCCGCCGCTGAGCTGCGGAGCCGGACGCGCCGCGGCCGCCGCTGGCGCGTGTCCTGGCACCAGCTCAGGGGAGGGGCGCCTTGGCTCGCTCCCGTGGGGGAAACCATGTTTCCCCCACGCGCCCCCTTCTTCTGCTTCAGGTGTGTGGG